>Ga0164293_10005293_pt1 | contig 10974 bp, 10 predicted proteins | sample GEODES118metaG_FD_111487 | JGI IMG/M metagenome (GOLD analysis project Ga0164293, IMG submission 111487) | Eutrophic lake water microbial communities from Lake Mendota, Wisconsin, USA - GEODES118 metaG | ecosystem: Environmental > Aquatic > Freshwater > Lake | place: USA: Lake Mendota...
ACTTGGCGCAGGACAAGTAATTCAAGGTTGGGATGATGGCGTTGCGGGCATGAAAGTAGGCGGCCGTCGTCAATTAACAATTCCACCAGACATGGGATATGGAAGCCGCGGAGCAGGTGGCGTTATTAAAGGTGGCGAAACACTTGTTTTTGTTGTTGATCTGCTGAATGTTTTCTAGATAAATACAGGTAGAATTACTAATACAGAGCTGTGTGCAACACACGTTGTGCACGTAAAGAACTGGTGAGTAATGAATATCTTGGTAATTGGTGCAGGTGGAGTAGGCGCTTCAATGGCGTCTATCGCCGAGACCCGTTCGTTCTTCGCGAAATTTGTGTTAGCCGACATTTCTTTGGCTCGAGCCGAGGAAGCAGTTGCACTCCTTGACGATCGCTCCAAGTTCGTAGCCGAACAAGTTGATGCTCGCGACAAAGAGGCAATCAAAGCCTTGATTTCTCGGGTTCAGGCCGACGTAGTCGTTAACGCATGCGATCCGCGACTTAACGAGCCCATCTTTGATGCAGCTTTCGAGTCTCATTGCAATTACATCGACATGGCAATGAATTTGAGCGAACCACATGCTTCGAATCCTTATGAAGAAGTTGGCTCACCGCTTGGGAAAGATCAATTAGCCGCCGATGAAGCGTGGCGCGAACGCGGTTTGTTGGCGTTGGTGGGAATGGGTGTTGAGCCTGGTTTAAGTGATGTGTTCGCTCGTTATGCCGCCGACAACTTGTTCGACACGATTGATGAAATCGGTGTTCGCGACGGCTCAAACTTGTCAATTGATGGTCTTGATTTCGCTCCTACATTTTCCATTTGGACAACGATTGAAGAGTGTTTGAATCCGCCAATCGTGTGGGAAAAGAATCGTGGTTTGTATACCACTGACTGTTTTTCTGAACCAGAAGTATTCCACTTTCCCGCAGGTATCGGACCGTATGAGTGCGTCAACGTAGAGCACGAAGAAGTGTTGCTGATTCCACGAGAAATTGAATGCAATCGCGTCACGTTTAAGTACAGCCTTGGCGCCGAATTCATTGACTGGTTGAAGACGTTTGCGTACCTTGGGCTTGACAGTAAAGATCACGTTCGTGTTGGGGATGTAAGCGTTGCCCCTCGAGATGTATTGGCAGCGGTGTTGCCGAACCCGGCAAAACTTGGACACTTGATGCATGGAAAAACGTGTGCTGGCACATGGGTTCGCGGAACTTATGACGGCGAGCCGCGTGAGGTGTACCTGTATCACGTTGCCGACAATGAGACCACAATGCGCGATTGGGGTTCGCAGGCAGTCTTGTGGCAGACAGCTATTTGCCCCGTAGTTGCACTTGAACTTTTGGCGAATGGCAGTTGGAAGTCAACAGGTGTTCGCGGAGCTGAAGCATTTAACGCCGATCCATTCCTCAATTTGCTCGGTGATTACGGCGCACATCATGGCATGGTCGAGATGGGCCCTGGCCTCTGGCCAAGCCCTAAGCCGACAGGTCAACCTGGTTGGGATCGCCCCGTAAAGCGCGCAATTCGTCTGAGTTAATGGTGTTGCGTAACCGCGCATACAACGCTGGTGCGATAGTTGCAATTGTCTCCACGACAGCATTGATGTGGTCGGATACAGCAATTTCCTGGTGGTCAAACATCATTGAGTTCGCGTTACGCATTAATTCAACAGCAACACAGGAAGTGCTTGATTCACGACCTTCTGGTGATGCAGATCTTCATGCACTGGTGTGGGGTGGTTGTGCAGTGGCTGTTGGGTTTGCCGTGAATTGGCAAAAACTTCGATTCGCCTTAATCACGTTGTTTGGCTGGACTGTATGTGTGGAGATTGCGCAACCGTGGTTTACCACAATGCGATCTCGTCAAATGAGTGATCTGCTGGGCAACAGTGTTGGAATTCTGTCGGTATTGGTTGTTGTAGAAATTGTTAAGCAGGTCCGAGTACGCCGCTGATGTAGTGCCTGCGGCACAACAGTTCATAACGAACTTCGTCGCCGAATAGTGGCTCACTCATTGTTCTATCGGTATCGCCAACAACGACTGTTTCACCTTCGTACACAATGTTGCCGTTTACCAAACGGGCATTGAAGTTTGCTCGTTGTCCACACCAACAACGCGCTTCAACCTGCATTTCAACTCGTTGGTCCGCAATTTCAAGGAGGCGGCGAGTTCCATCAAAGAGCAGACCACGAAAATCCGTGATGAGTCCGAAGGCGAATACATCAACGTTGAGCTCATCAACAATTCGCGCCAGTTGATCACACTGTTCAATCGAGTAAAACTGAGTTTCGTCACACACCAAGAATTGCAATGGCATTTTTGATTGCGTCAGCTCAAACAAATCCAGGTCCGCCGAAACATCAACGGCAGGAGCGGAAACTCCAAGTCGGCTCGTTACTTGCGAGCCGTCTCGGTCAAGCTTGGTCAGCAACAATCCGTTTACACCGCGAGATGACATGTTGTGGTGGATTTGCAATGCAAGGGTGCTTTTTCCCGAACCCATTGTTCCGTAACTGAATCTCAAGGTGGCCATGACGAACATGAACCGTAGTCGGGCTGAAACATGACTCGCACCTGACCTAATGTGGAAGTTATGGAATCCCTCGACCACGCAGGGCTTGCACGGATGATTGACCACACCCTGTTGACGCCAGAGGCTGTGGAGCACGATGTTTTGACGCTGTGTGCAACCGCAACCGAATTGGGCGTAGCCGCGGTTTGTGTGTCTCCTCACTGGGTCTCGCTGGCAGCGGCACATACCGATCTTCCCATCGCCAGTGTTGCGGGGTTTCCATCGGGCAGCCATCTTTCCAAGGTGAAAGCGGGGGAAGCTGCGCAGGCGGTCAATGATGGAGCGCGAGAAATTGATGTTGTTGCCAACTTGGGATGGATCGCAAGTGGCAATTGGCAAGCACTGCAGAATGAAACCGCCGAAGTTCGTTTAGCAATCGGCGAAAAGATAGTTCTGAAAGTGATTTTAGAAACGGCACTGTGGAGTGAAGATCAAATCATGAGTGCTTGCTTGGCAGTTGTCGCTGGTGGCGCAAACTTTGTCAAGACGTCAACGGGGTTTCACAAGTCGGGTGGTGCAACAGTTGACGCTGTGCGAACGATGCGCAAGGCGGTAGGTGGTGGAATTGGCGTTAAGGCAAGTGGCGGTATTCGAACAACCCATTCTGCGTTGGAGATGATTGAAGCAGGAGCAAATCGAATTGGGGCGTCAGCAACGCGCGAAATACTTGGCGGACTCGCATGAAGCGTCTCGTCGCCGTATTAGTTACGACCATGTTTTTTTGGTTCGTACCTGCGGCACATGCTGCAGTGATTCCCGTTGAACCAACCCCGACCGAACTCGTACCACCAGCCGCAGTGTTGCAAGCGGAGTTTCCTGTTCCAGGAAACTCGGGCAAAGGGAGAAGAGTTGTTCATTCAACACGCCAGTTGCGGGTGTGGGTGATCAATGCACAAGAAGAAGTACTGCGCACGTTCTTGGTGTCGGGTCAACGTGGCCAACCCAAAAAGGGGATGTACACCGTTTCGAGTCAATCGGTCACATCATTTAGCCCCGAACTAGAAGGTGTGACATTTAGGTTTATGACACGTTTCGCTATTGGTCGCAACGGGGGAAACATCGGCTTTCATGAGATTCCGAAACGCAAGGGTGTTCCCATGCAGACCGTAGAAGAACTAGGCACCGTGCGTGGGAGTGGTTGTTTGCGCGCAAGCACAGAAGACGCAAAGTTTATTTTTGCGTGGGCAAAGCCGGGAACGCGGATCGTTGTTGTTCCCTAGCAGGGGTTAAAAGCGCGCCATCTCCGACTTCAACAAATCAAGTCCGAGGTTGCCTAAGTCAAGAGCATGTGCGTGCCATTTGCGAAGATCAAATGCCGCACCATATTTCTGTTTGGCGTCATCACGCAAATCAAGCCACACTCGCTCGCCGAGTTTGTATGAGATGGCCTGTCCCGGCCAACCGAGATAGCGGTTAATTTCCGAGCGATTGAACTCATCATCACTTGATGAGTGCGCGCTAAGGAATTCGAACATCAAATCTGGGTTCCATTGTTCACCGGGGTGAAACGTTGAACTTTGAGGTATGGCGAATCCGCAATGAATACCGATGTCAATGACGACTCGTGCTGCACGAAACGCCTGTGCATACAAGTAGCCCAAGCGGTACTCAGGGTTTTCGAGAAACCCGAACTCGTCCATGAGGCGCTCGGCGTACAACGCCCAACCTTCACCATGGCCTGATATGAAAGTGTTGCGTTGGAAGCGGGAAAGCTTCTCCGAGTTAATGGTGGCGATTGCAACCTGCAAGTGATGTCCCGGAACGCCTTCGTGATACGCGGTAGTGGGTTCGCTCCATCGTGGGAATACGGTCCGCCCGTTTGTTGGATACCACGTTCGACCAGGGCGACTGAGGTCCTCGCTTGGGCCTGTGTAGTACATGGCAGCTGCTCCACCTGGTGGAGAAATCATTGCTTCAACGGTGCGAATGGAATCGGGAATTGAAAAATGATGGTTGTCAATGAGAAATGACATCGCATCATCCATTAGCTCCTGTAGCCAATCGCGAAGTGCGCCTTCGCCCTGAATCGATCGCGATGGGTCGGTATCAAGGAAGTGACGTACTTCATTCAATGTTGATCCAGGAAGAATTTCTTGCGCAACGCGTTCCATTTCGGCATCAATGCGCTGCACTTCTGTCCAGCCCCACTCGTAGGCGTCTTTAGCCTCAACCTTCATTCCCATGAAGCGTCGACGCGCTAGCGCATGGCGCTCGGGGCCAACGCCATCGCGAGTGTCTGCCTGTGGGGCGTAGTCGTTAATGAGAAAATCCGCAGTTTCGCCGAGTGCCTGTGACGCATTCTTGGCTGCTTTGCGAAGTTGTTCCATTGGCGCGCCGGCAATAGAGGAAGCAGATTCTGCGAATTGCTCAAAGAATGCAGGTGCGTCATTGCGGCCAGCCCACGTTGCGAGTTGTTCACTTGATGCAAGAACTTGGCGTCGCTGAGCTTTTACACCGCGGTCAAGGCCAAGCTTCCACGATTCACGCATTCCTGCAAATGCCTGAGGGACTTTCGACATGCGCTCCGCAATAACTGCCCATTGTTCCGCCGTATCGGTTGGCATGAGATCAAATATGGATCGGGCGGCATCGACATCGCCAGCGATAACGCGAATTGACGCAAGGTGTTCATTGGCTTCGTATTCCGCACCAGAGATTTCTAGTGACTCGCGTAAGACACCTGCTGCCAAGCGGTCGGAACTTGCACTGGTGTCAAGAGCATTCAGTTTTGCGAGAGTGTGCAGATCGTTTTGCGCGCGCGCGTCGTGACCAGCGGGGCTGAAGTCGGTCATCTCGTGATCGTGGCCAGCAATACCCATGTAGGTAGCTGCCGCTGGATCAAGTTCGGCAACCGTGTTGATGTAGTTGTCGGAGAGTAAATACACAGGCGAAGTCATAGCAATACGATACGCCTTTTCTGGGGCTTTATGTATAGGTGTTAGCTCGTACTGTCGGGCCCATGTCGCACAATTTTGGCAATGACAATGGACTTTTCTGCAGTATCAATATGCATATAGACACGTATCAGTGTTCGATTCTTGCCTCTGCGTAGATGTGCTCCGATATGAATCTGTTTGTTCTTATGCATAGCGGTGTACCAGTCGCCATATCGATGGTGCGTGTCCTCAGAAATTCGTGGGGCAAAATCGAGTCCTGCGTTATCGCGTAGATATGACTGGAGCCCTGCAATGGGGAATGCATCTCTACGCCAATGTGCAACTGCATTATCAAGTGCTTTTAAGTCCTGAAGCACTTGGCGTGGGTTTGGCCCTTGAAGTTCATTGGCAGTGGTAAATGCTGTTGGCAAAAATTCGAGATGCTTGCACTCGGATCGGGCACGGTTTACGGCATCAAGAACTGTGCGGAGTACGCGGTCGGGGCGTGTGCGTGCAAGTTCGGCGTCAAGGTCAAGCGCCTGAAGCGTGAGTGCATCTAAACGCCCGCGAAGTAGTGCGACTTCAGTAGACAACTCTTCCGCTTCAATTTCTTTCTCTTCAAGCAGCTCTGCAAACTCATCGCGTTCTGCTTCCACTTCCTCCAACGCATCATCGAGTTGTTCAATGTGTAATTGATGTTCATCGACAGTTCGCTTAAGTCGCTCAACCACGGGGGACAGATCTGTAGTTGCTTGAGTTACAACAGGAGTTGGTGATGCAGGTGCAGATTGAATCGGTCGACTCGTACTGAATCGTGGAGGTGCTTGCGTTGGAATGTCTGGTTGCAACGCCGCGGCTTCAAGGATTGGATTTTCAATCTGTTCACGATGTGGCGTGACGGTATGAAATGTCATCGGTTGAGCAGGGTGGGGCCACAAAATGGTGACGTAGTTTTTGTCCAGCACTTTGCCGTTGCAATATGCATTGAACGAGTCGACTGCTTCGGTTGACGTGATGTGCGCGATATGGGCGATGCCAACAAGGTCTTCAAGTAGCGGACCAGTGTGAGACGACTGAACTGATTTATCAATCGTTGTTTCAACCAAAATTGGCAAGCGACGTGCGAGTGCATTAATGAAGTCAGCGGCGAGTGCTTCACCGTCAAGTGCAGAAGTTACTTGGCGAATTGTTGGACTGATGCGTCGCTCTGCGTCGTACACCTCCAGCAACTTGGCCATTTCGGCAACAAGTGCCCGCACTGGTTTTGGTGGCAATTCTGCTCGCCGATGGGGGATGATTGAATCCTTGCCTGGGGCAAACTTCACGCGTAAGTCAAAAACAAGCTGACCCTTATACGGGGTGAGGGTTGCGATAATGAGGTGAGTGCCACCCGTCTGCGGATGTGTGTTTTGCACTTCCAACCTGAACACATCGTCGTCTTGGCTATGTCGTATACGCACGCGGATATTGACGGGCAAGCGATCTGCGGGAAACCACTGCTGATGCCACTGTGAGATAGCCCCGATGGCACGTTCGCGGGTTTCCTCCGTCCACTTCTTTGTGGGCAGCGTCATCGCATACGTGGTGAACATGGTCTCGTTAACGCTAACGAGACCGCCTAGGGTTGCGAAGTGGATTTTCGCGATCTTTTTAGCGTGTGGTGCATCTCGCTTTCCTTTATCTTCACGATTCCACAGGCTTACCGGGTGGTAAGGAGAAATACCGTTGAAGGCATTTCTGTGCCTTCGCAACTACAAAATGTCAGTGGGTCGATTTTGTGGGTGGTGTACGGAATTGCATCCTCAACGCATCTTGTTGTGCTCGCAAATATCATGGCAATTTGTGGGTTTGGAACCGTAGTTGCAATGCAGGTTCGACTCAAAGCGGTGTCGCTTGCACGTGCGCTCTCCGTTGAGATCTGCGTGGTGATCGCCGCACTTGTCGCGTTAGCAATTTCGCGTGATGTTCTCGGTGCAATCGCTGTAGTGGTAGGCGCGACAGGAATTGTCCCTCAGGTGATTCGCGCCGCAAAAACAAGTCATCTTGTTGGAGTTTCAGTAGTCACATTCATCATGGTGGTCGTCATGTCGGCGTCATGGGGAATCTACGGTGTGATGATCAAAGACCTTTATATTGCTTTACCGAACGTTGTGATTGTGCCGAGTGCACTGTTTATTTCTATTCGTGCAATTCAGTCACATCAGCGTTACGGAAGTTCGACAACTGCTGAAGCAACTCCAGCACGTTGATGCGTGGCTGTGAGCGTTACTCGTTGACCTTTTTCGCCACGCACTAACCAACTCTGCAACACGCGATCAGGTGTTCCATCTGATTTTGCATCGCCACTGACACGAAATTTCACACGCCCATCAAGTTGGCCAAGCTTTACCCGTGGCGCACCTTCAACCAAGGTTGCCCCTGAAATCTCTGCAGTGAGAGGAAGAACAATTTTGTTCTTCTGTGCCCACTCGCTGATTTCTGTGCCCAGCCAGCCAGTGTTTGCGATACCAATCTCTACTTTGTACACACCACCGCCCAGTGATTCGGCAGTTGCTCGTTTGATTTCGAGTCGCGGCGAAGCAAGTGCTTGATAGATGGCGAAATGTACGTGTGGTGCAACTTCGTCACGCAGTTTTGATGCAGGGGCGTTCGACCAAGTTTTGATTGCGTCGCATCCGCCAATTTCAATTTCACCAAGTTGCGGGTGATTGAACTTCTTCCAGGCCGCATATGCGCCTGGGGCATTCGTGTCAGTCCATTTGCAGACAGCAAGTTCTTGCTCTGGAGTTGGACCGACGTACCAAATGTCAGTTGGCGAGTGCTTTCCTGTTGCGTGGAAAATGATGTCCCAAAACTCTGTAGTCCAGCCGAATACACCAAGGTGTTCGTAGGCCCAGTCGTCACCAGCGCCGCTCATGGTGTCGCTCTTGTCCCACGTGAGGTCTTCGTACACCGAATGAACGGGATACCCCGTGTGCTGCACTGCAATTTTTCCAAGTTCGTTGTACACCCAAATATCAAATGGTGGCAGCGTTGAATCCGGACGTGTGCTGCTTGGTCGCAACATGAAACCACCTGCGGTGTGAAACGCGTTGTATCCACACACGTTGGTGCGCGACCGCGCGGCGCGAACTAATGCGTCAATTTCTGGCTCAGACATTGGGTGATCACCCGATCCGAGCACGGTAGTTCCCCAACCAGCAGGGAAGTTGCGGTTCAAATCAAGTCCTGCAGGGTCGCGTGGCATTGGGATGGTGAAGCCATCAAAATTCTCAAGCACGCCTTCATCGAGTAAGCGGTATCGCTGTGTTCCTGGTGCGACTCCGAGCGGACCAACGGGAACCATGACGCGTGAATCATCTGCATGTTCTGTCCATGCACCATCAGGGTCAGCGATGCGCATGGTGCGAACGGCTCCGTCGCCATCAATATCTTCAACACTCAGTCCTGGCCAACGGTGGCCATCACGCCAAGGCCACGACCGAACACTTGACCGGTGATACAGCGGGCGATCGAGAAGTGCATCTTCAACACCGTCGGGGTTGACTCGGGGGACAATGTAGAACGTGCGCGTGCGCAGTGCTTCAGTGACATGGTGATCTTTTCCGTGATGACTTGCGAGATACTCCAGGATGTACAGCGCTGCAACACCACCAGTTACCTCGGTTGCGTGAATGTTTGCGTCAATCCAATGCGCAGGCTTTGTGTCGTGTGATCCCGTTGTCGAGTCGGTGATCGTGGCAATCCAAAGGTCTCGGCCTTTATGTGACTTGCCATACGTCTCAAGTGACATCACATGTGGAAATCGTGAAGCCAAATCGTGAAGCCACGCAACCATTTCGTCATAGCGAAGAAAGCGATCAAAGTTGTACGTCATTCCTACAGGTTACGCTGAGCACAGGAGGTGCACTTCGTGCCACACATGCCAGTGTTCATGCATGCAACAGGGAGTTGGCGCCCACGTTGGCGTGGCCGAATTCATGCTCTTGCTGTTGCAGTCACCATCCCTGCCGGAATCATTCTGACGTTGTTCACTCCAGCGGGAGTTCCTCGAGTAGCCGTAGGAATTTACGCTCTGTCATTGCTGGCCCTGTATTCAACATCAGCTTCGTATCACCTGTTTACTCGAACATTGAAATCACAGAAGACGATGCAGCAGATTGATCACGCAATGGTGTACGTACTTATTGCAGGAACGTATACGCCGGTGTGCTTACTTGCGTTGCCACGAACAGTTGGTGTTCCGTTTCTGTTATTGATATGGGGTGCAGCAGCACTGGGAATGGGATTGAAGTTGACGTGGAAAGCAAAACGTCTTGGTCACGCCATGTACATCATCATTGGATGGGCAGCCCTCATTATTTTGCCTTGGGCATACGGACGAGCGGGTTTCACGAGTTTGTTGATGTATGCATTAGGCGGTGTTGTGTACACCGTTGGCGCCGTGTTGTTTTACATGAAGAAGCCGGTTCTGATTCCTCACGTTTTTGGCTACCACGAGATATGGCATGTATTCACGGTTATTGCTGGGGTGCTGCAATTTATTGGCGTGGGTTTGTTAGTGGGTCGAGTCGCGTAAACACATGGCGTCCATACCCGAACTACACGATCTAAGGCTGTGGGCAGATCCAAATGCTGTTCAAGTGCATCGCCTGCCAATGCGGACACCGTTCGTTTCGGCTTCGAGTATTCGAGTCTCACTTAATGGCGATTGGCGCATTAAACGATTTGCGCACCCAGATGATATTGCTCTGCGTGAATTGGGTGAACTATGTGATGACAGCGATTGGTTGAGTATCCCCGTTCCAAGCAATTGGACTCAGTTTGATCTCGGTGATGTTCCGCATTACACAAACATTGCCATGCCGTGGCGTGAAACTCCTCCACATCTTCCAAAGGAAGTTCCTACTGCGGTGTATCGGCGCAACTTCAAGGTTGAAAGCGCGTGGTCTGACCGCCGAGTGATCCTGCATATTGGAGCAGCAGAGAGCGTGCACTCGGTTCGAATCAATGGAGAATTCGTCGGATATGGAACGGATAGCCGGTTAGCGAGCGAATACGACATTTCTGCGTTTGTTCGAGAAGGAATGAACCTTGTCTCAATAACAGTGTGTAGATATTCGGCACAGTCATACGTTGAAGACCAAGATCAATGGTGGATGGCGGGATTGCACCGAGATGTGTTCATCGAAGCACAACCGCAACTACGAATTGAAGATGTTCGAGTTGATACCGAAGTCAATGACGTGCGAGATTCGCAAACAGGAAGCGGTCAAATACGCATTTCTGCGCGAGTTGCAGCGCCAAGTGATGAGCGTTTTCCAACCGGCCTGAAAGTAAAGGCCACATTGCACAATGTCAATGGAAAACAGATCGGAGTTCACCGCTCCAGTGGGGTTGCACACAGCACACGGCCATATGTGTTCACCGGACATTGCGCGGAAATTCAATGGTCGGTAACTGGTGTGAAGTTGTGGTCTGCAGAACTTCCTCATCGCTATATCGTTCGCATTTCGTTATTGGATG
>Ga0164293_10005294_pt1 | contig 10973 bp, 14 predicted proteins | sample GEODES118metaG_FD_111487 | JGI IMG/M metagenome (GOLD analysis project Ga0164293, IMG submission 111487) | Eutrophic lake water microbial communities from Lake Mendota, Wisconsin, USA - GEODES118 metaG | ecosystem: Environmental > Aquatic > Freshwater > Lake | place: USA: Lake Mendota...
GAAGGTACTTGAGTACATGTCCTCGTCCCTTCCACCAAATCGTATTCAATATCATTGGGTAGAGGTCTATGTATCTCATCAAACATAGGTAAAGGGCTCTTTCGCAAGAGTTGAAGAAGTCAACTATCGCTGGTGAGGTGTAATCCTCAACGGGTCCCGGCATACCAAATCCACCAAGCCGCATGGGAAGCGACAGTAGATTTTCGTATGGCTGCTCATTTCCTTCAAAGTCACGGGCCTTTTTAACCCCATCCTCTTCATACAGCTCCAGACCACAGCTAGGAATATAGGAATACTTGTCGACGTAGGGAAGAATTATATCTTGAGGAATTTTTGCAGCACCATGAAAATGAACTATCCCTGAAGAATGTTTTGTATACGTTATATCGTTTACTTCCTGTGGGCCGGTTGGTCCAAGTTTCGATATTTCGAGATGAGGTGCCGCTTTATCGCTGCTCATTTATGCAAAATCTTTTCTCTAAGAATTAACTCGTTTGCACACTACCATACCAATGTCGTACGGGACATTGAAGACCATAAAGTCTTCGCGCTCCGCAATATGTTTGCACATGTCGAAGTAGTAATTGTTAAATTCCGTCCTCTCCTGCATGTACATATCTCCATAGTCCGCTGCTTGGTTCAAGAGAAAGACGCCGCCGACCTTAGTCGCATCCATGTACTTATCAAGCGTTAGCATATTTGGCAAGAAACTGAGTTTTGAAGGAATTCGAACAAAATCAAACTGTTCGTCCATTGCGCCTGACAACACATCTTCGTGGTCGGCAACTTGATAGAGCAGAGGACCAAATTCATTTTGATATATAGATTCAATATAAAATCTTTCAAAATAATAAAGGTCTAGATTATTTACGAAACACGTACTGACCGAGTCGTTTGCAAGTTCAGAGACGTGATCCGCAACTGGAAGCATGGCCATAGACAAAACTTTATATTTTTTTTCAGGAGAAGCATCATGCGGGCGAGCAAGCTCGTACCACATTTTGTTTTGGGTCCACCCTAGATTTGCTATCTCGGCAAACTCTCCAGAAATTTCGAGCATCGCATCGTAAAAGAAAAAATCACTATCCAGTCCAATGGCTATGCTTCTTCTGTCGACATTGCACCTATTCCTGAATGAGGTGATTGCTTTTGCCTGATCGCTCATTGCTTCTGCCGAATTCAGGAAAGACGAAACACCGTATCCAGGGGTCGACGAAATGCTTGGATTAGATAAAAGCCTGGAAATCCTTGCTCGGGTAGCCCATGCACTAGACATCAGATGACGCTCCCTCAATTAACTTTTTTGCCATTTTTGCTCTTCTGTATACGATCTTTAGCATGTTTGAATGTTTCTTCATGAAAAATTCGTGTGCTAGTGGGCTTCTTGATTCGTTTACTGGATAAAAATAAAAAGAAGAATGTATTGCATCTATGACATCTTCTATCTCGTAAATATCTTGATTTGAACCGTCAAGACCAATAATGTAAAGAATCGTGGCAATTTGCTGCTCAACGTAGGCAAGTTCCCCTTCGGCCGAGTACCCGCGCCCCTCATCTGAGTTTATGCTTCTTATCATTGTGACTCATCCAATTCTGGGGTTTTTACAGAAGCAAAAAATTCAACATCGTCCTCTTTGCGCACTCTGCAGTTCACTATCGATTCGTCACTAGAATAAACAGGCATAGCAATATCGCTTTTCCATATTAGATTTTCTTCTAGTCTTTTGGTCGCTGAATTATTAGTTTCGTTTTCTCTAAAACCAGACTCAAATACATATTTTTTTTGATTAGCAATTTCTTTAAGCGACATCATTTGCTTCACAGAATCAATTGTTTCCGGAGAAAATTTCATTTAACTTTTCCTATTTTAATTTCTCAAGAGCAGAGACCTGTGCAGCGAGACCTTGGTGTACTGACAAGTCTGCCACATCTCCATCCGGAACGACGTAAGGGTGTTCTAGGGTATCTGGATCCACGCCAAGCAGGACAGCGCAGACAAAAGTGGAATACTCAAGGTACCGCTTTGCTTCGTCCTTTGCTTGCTGTAACTTTTGCTCACTCAGTGCCATTTTCTTCAAGCCTTTCAAGTGTTTTAAGGGTTGTTATTCTATTTATGGTTAATTTTTCTAATTGTTCCTCGTAGGATAGGGCTTCTTTGGGGGCCACGTATCCGTTCTCGAGCACCTCTGCCAAACTTAGATTCAAAACATCGCAGTGCTCGACAATTGCTCCATGCAGATACAGGAGATGCTCGGCAATGACTTCTTTACATTTTGTTATTCTTCCTGAACTGAAGTTAAGTAAAGGATTTTGTAGAGTTTCCATAACCCAAAAACCGACCCCGTGGGTCAGTCCCCTTCTGGAAGATCTTGAATCTTCTGGTTTATTATCTTAAGTTTTTTAAGCTCTTTTAGGAGCTGTTGTGCTGGCTCTTCGGGGGCGTCATCGCCTGGGACCCATTCGTAAGTTAGAGAATCCGGATCAATGCCGCATGTTACTGCACATCTGTAAAGTGATATCTTAACTTCTTCAGAGGCCTGCGAAAGAACAATTCTTTTTTCTCTTGTTGATAAAGCGGAACTAATGTTAAGTGACATGGCGTTGTGTCTCCTTAGATTTGTAGGTACTTGACATAACGCCCAATTATACTCTTTTTTTGATACTTAGAGATATCACTGCCATTCCTATATTGGCTTTACATGCCCCGATCGGTCTCCTTGTCCAACAAACTCAAGGTAAGAAATCCTTGTCCCAGATTCAATGTTATTAACTGCATGTGCCCCAAGGAAACCTGATGGATAAATGATGAGATTCCCCTTTACTGGAGCTATTTCTACATTCGGATGTTTAAAAACCAACTCTCCGCCAGTGCATCTATCGGACAAGATTAGCGATATCGACAATACGTTGAACACTGGATTTTCATTTTCTCCCGCCCCTCCTATAGCGTTGTCATGATGCATACCCATTCCCGAGCCTTCAGGGTACTCAGCAATATGAGCATCACTTCTCCAGCGCAGACAGTCAACTATTTCCGGGAAAATTCCTTTATATGCGTTTAAGGACTTACCTATAGCTGTCTCTATTTCTGAATGAAACTTAACTTCATCGTCGGTAGCCTCACTAGGTAGTAAATTGAGGAATCTCCTAGGAGCATTTTCTATTTGGTCTGGCGTAAACCTGTATCCTCCGCGATTAACATAAAAACCATCATCGTCGATGTAGTAATCACTTGGCTCTGTCAATTTACGACGCTCCATGTACCTGTCTACAAACGCATCCCCCATGTCTGCCATTACGTTGTGGAACTCCACAACCCCATACCCGTAATTAGTGAATGGCGCACAGTCTGATCTGTCCGATATCTCTCGAGATCTCTTTATTTCCTTGGCAGATTCTTTTTCTGATACCAAACATTCAAATATCGCTCCAGTGAAACAGTCGGATACGGTCAACGCGTCGAAGTTGTCTTCCCCGTCGCAGGACAAATACATTGTCCTTTCTGCATCGGGATTCGGCTCATGAGGGTATGGCCACCCGTATATGGATGCCTCAACGTATCTGACGCCACCATTTTTCAGTGTTGAAGCAAGATGTTTTTCGGATGACGGATCACCAACATGATTTGCGTCAACGTAAATTCCATTAAATCCATAATCAACAATCATTTTTGCATTTGGAAAAACCCCGGCGCCCATGCAGATTGAAACGATTACGTCAACTTCCTTACACATTTGCTCAACGGTGACCAAATCTTTGATGGCCCAGCTATTAGCGCGACCAGCTGTTTCTTGCGACCTATTGGAAGAAGCCCAAAATACCTCATGGCCATTTCTTAGCCCTGCGACAGCTAGTGATAAACCCATTTTCCCTGGGTTTAGTATTCCTATTTTCATTATTTTTCCTTAGCTCTGTAGCCGCTTGGCATATATATATTTGAAGAAATTCTTGCTGCCTGTGGCTGACTAATTGGGTCTACAACATTCTCCAACACGGAAGGGTTAGGCGTTCCCTGACAGTACCACCCAAGATACGAATACCTCGAACCGGAAATAATGGGCTGAACCTCATGTGCCGCCACATAGTTTGACGGAAATAAAATGATTGTTCCTTTTTTTGGCTTTACTGTTATGTCTAGATAATTAAAATAATGAAGGCCGCCAGTAAAGTTTGTCCCATCCACCTCGTCTTCACTGTCTACGCAGTCATTCAGATAAGCAACAACAGAGACAACATTTCGAGTGGCTAACTGATCTTTAGGGTGAGGTTTGCCGTATTCGTATTCCGTCTGAATATCGGCATGTAGTCCTAAAAAAGATCCAGGCGGGTAGGCGACTATGTGTCCACGAATTCTCCACCATATGCACTTTCCAGCTAATGGAAATTTTTCCAAATAGTCCTGAAGGCAATCGTCTTTTGCATTCTCTATGTAGTCAATTGTTTCTTGTACTCTCGGAACAGAGCTTTGGTGAATCAGACTTCCTCTCCATGGCATACATTCCAAAGAGTCTTTCTTGAAGAAGTAATTACTTTTATTTATGTATCCATCTTCACCGGTTATTGGATCAATTCCTGGAGTGTACATCGATTCGCGTTCTGCCGTTAGCGTTTCATGACAGAAGCTGCGCACCCATTCCCAGTCGAGGCTAAATGCATCTTCGTAAAGTACTACCCCGCCCCCTAGATGCTTACCTATCGGATTCATGCTCGCCAAGTTCTATCATGTATTGCATATAGTCAATTACTGCTTCAATTAATTTTTTTCTTTCATCATTCACCGAAATATGATTAAAACAACCGTAAACAGTATCTACTGCAAATTGAACTAAAAAATCAAAAGGAGGAGGGCCCCCGTTAAACTGCTCATATTCAAAAAAAGACAAGTTGTGCCAATCCCATGGTCTAAATTTTAGATTTCTTTGGTGCGGAAACCAGCACGGATAGTGCCAGGCGTGGCCAGCATGTCTCATATCGGGATGAAGCTCCACCAATGTACCTATAAGTTCCACCGGGCATGGGCGACCGTCTTCGTAAGGTTCTTTTCTAAACAAATCATCACTGTTTGAAAATGCTCGTTCGAGATCGCCATTTTTGGTAAATAAAAACTTTTGGCCAATTAGGGGTTCATTTAATAAATAGTGATTTGAAAATCTATACATTGAGTCGTATTTTTTATTTTCATCTCTTAGCGGCTCAACTCCGACAACATTAAAATCACTATTACCTACTAACTTTTGAAATTCCAAAACATCATCCGGGATATTGCCATCGTAACAATAAACAAACATTGTAACTTTTTGAAACAAATCGGAATACTCCGGAATGGCGTAAATGCCTTTTGTGAAGACCAAAGGAATATGATCCGGATTTGGCCCAGTAGTTTCATCTTTCGCTACACCCTCTTTTCTCCACGTGTCGCCAAAATCATCACTAACGATACTTTTGTGTTCTTCATTGAAAAAAGGTTTTTCATTACCTACTTCACAACGGGTAAATATTCTTTGATCATGCTCCCACCCTGGTGAAAAGGAATGCAAAACTGATCTGTTATCCCAAATTACAACATCTCCCTGGTTCCATGACCAGCTGTATCTCAACTCAGGAGAAAGCAATTGATTCTGCATGTATCTATTGAGCCTTTGGAACCACTCCGGATTTGTTCCATCGGCCATGCGCATGTCGTGTCCTGACCAAAGTAACATTGTTTCTCCGGTTACTGGGTGAGTACGTAAAGCTGGATGCGCTCCGGACCCCCCTGGACCATTTCTTGTCAGACCAGTTTCGTTAATAAACTCTGTTGTTTTCAGCAATTCTTTTATGTCTTCGGGGCAATCTCTATAAGCATTTACGAGACTATAAAAATGGGTTTGCCCAAAATTCGGAGAGCAGGTGAATGTGTCCATCCTCAGGGCAGTATATGAAGGGATAAGCTCAAAAAATGGATTATCCATATGCCATTGAGAATTGATGAACCACTCAACCTCTTCTGTCGTAGTGTTCTGATTTCCTGCATGTGTCTGATCGAACAAAAACCCTGGGCGTAATTCTTCCGGTTTATTGCCTCCCCTGTATATTCTCCGCATTATTTCTGAAAACTCTTCATCGGATGGGTTTAGCCCTATGAACCCGATCATTTTGTTTCTGACAAGTATCTCAGCAAAATAATCTGCATCTTCTATGACCTGCATGGGAGCAAGTCCGCGCATCTTAAAACCAAGGTTGCCAAGCCTTAACCCAGCGGCAATCCCTCCTTTTATATTTTTCATAGAATTGGTTCGTCCAATTTCATATGGCCGTCATGGCGTGGTCCTATTTGATTACCATTTTCATCAAGGCCAGTGCGGATCCCGCCCATCCACGTCCAGGGTTCTTCTCTGAGTTTCTTCATTTTTGCTTCTCCGTAGGCAGCTCTTGAATTCATTAAGTTTGGCTTATCCCAGTAATTTTCTACTGAAAATTTAACGGACGGCATTGTGTCAACGTTGTAAAACTGAAAAAACATAAACGGCATTCCTTTTGGAAAAATGACAGGCTTTCCGATTGTTGTAATTTTCCAGTTCATATTGAATTCGTCTGGCCACCAATCACTTGGAATATTTGCAGTAAGTGGGACAGCTCCATCAACAAAATAATTTGGAGCTCCCGACACCCAAGTGTGAACTCCTGGTGGAGTACTGATAGTCCAGCCTGTAGTGAATGACATTATCCCCACTATGCTTGGCATAACGATAGCTTTTTCGTAGGTCTCTCCATCGATGCTAAATGTTGCCATTTCGCCGGAGAGCACCCGTGGAACAGAGAGCCCACCGTCCCACTGCAAAACAACTTCCTCTTGCAGGATCATTTCCCATCCAGCAGTATTTGCCTCAGTCAACGGCAAGCACTTGTAGGCATGTTTATTATACGTATCGTCCATCCAGTCGCGACGGACTTGAGATTGCCTAATTAGCGGTGGATTCTGATGAGTGCGAGTTAATTTTATATCCACTTTAACCCCATTTTACAGACGAAACCTGTTTATTCTCTACTGCGGGCAACTCATTTTTTGATGAGCTGACATTTTCTCCGTATCCGCTCGATTTATGGTTGCGGTCATTGTAGTCATACATGGTCACAACTGAATACTTTGTCCCTTTCGACACGGGCAAAGATGAGTGAGCATAAATGAAGTCAGATGGATGCATAATTAAGTCACCTTTTTCTGGGGTGAACTTTATATCCTGATAAGGCATCAGATATTCGCCACCTTCGTAGTCATCGTTTATGTATCCGATAGTAGATACAGCACAGCTATAGGAGAAGCCAGAATCAGCATGAACGGAAAAGTGCTGCCCTTCGTTGTATTTTACAAAATTCGTTGCTTCTTCATATTCGAGACTCAAATTGTACAACCCGGAATAATGAGAAACGCATTCCCTTACCCCCATAATTACTTCTTTGTAAATCAACTCAAGATCTGCGAATTGCTCACTTTCGATCGGCATATCACCTTGACGTAGCTTGAAGTCAAAGCAATCTCTATAGTCCTTCATTATTGATTGATCGCCGACCATCGCTTGATTCCACTTGTAACGGGCATTATCGCTGTGCTCTAATATTTTTTCAAGACGCTCTACAAATTGAGAATTTTGTGGCCAAACATTTTTATAAAGAACAATTCCTGCGTTGGCGTGACCAATGTATCCTGCTATATCCATTTTAATTTCTCCCTACTTTTGTGATTGTATAAAAAGATGGCGTTGTCCATCTAACGCCTGATTGTATTTCTCGGACCCCATGGAGGTAATTAACATCTCCTGGGTGGGCGACCGCAATGCCAGCAGAAATCGGTATTTCGAAATTATACTCCGGGTAATATATCTGCCCACCAACAAAATCTTCATTCCAATAAATGATTGAATTTAGATCATAGGTTGGGAATGGGTTTGGGTCTCCGTTGTTTAATTGCTTATCAGCGTGAGGAGACTGCGAGTTTCCGGGAAGCCAACGGATCAATACTGGGGGCCTACACGAAACTTCAACATTGTATTTTCCGGAAATAGCATCTGCCATTTTGAGAATATATTTATTTATGATAGCAAAAATATCGGGGGCAATTCTCTGTAGAATATCGCCGCTGCACATTCTGTCCCGCCAGTATGACGAATCGTATATGCATATCCCATCTTCGTTGAATTCATCATCTTTTCCATTTTCCCATTGATCTATGGTAGGGAAAAAATTATTCATTGTCTCTAAATCTTGTTTTTCTATAAATTCTTTAATAATTAATATATTATTTAGAGTTTTCCCAAAATGTCCGTAGCCGACTAGTGACTGCTCCATGTCTGACGTATCCTGGTGTTTCATACTGCATGATGTTATCAAACCACCAGCGGAGGCGCTCCCTGTTCACGATAAAGTTGAATGTATTAAAAATCTTCCGTAGATGATACTGGGGGCAAGAATCGTGGATTAATTTTGTTGATCGACTCCTCCGGGAGTAGCCGCCAAATCTTTTCCGGATTAGCAACCCGCAACCACCAGTCTGGATATATTTCATTAACAAGAGTCAAGGCCACCGACCTTGCGCTGACCCAAAAAGATGTCATAGTCAGACGCTCGCCACTTATTAATTTAGTGACCCCATGACGATAAAGATGGCTTGCGGGAAAAATAACCGCCGACCCAGCCTTGACCTTCAGCCTAGTACGTTGCTTGTCAAAGAATATTTCCCCGCCCTCATACTCGTCCGTTAGATAAACTACTGCGCCGACATCATTTAAGTGTTCTGAAACTCCAACAGGTGGAGGTTCGTGACCGCGTTTCTCGAGTATCAACTCGCCGTCAGATTTGCCGCTGTCGTTATGCATTCCAAGAGAGTCACCAATCATCCATCTATTGAAAGACATATTTAGTGGAAGAAGAAAAAGCTGTCCAAAAGATTTTTCAATTTCTATTAATAATCTTTCTTTTATAAGTCTATCTGCGATGATGAGGGACGCATCTGCGGAACCAGCGAGAGTGTAGTGCTGCCTCGAGTCATTATCTTCCCTGCCGGGGTGAACGACCCAAGCGCTCTTGTTGAGAAGCCGATCCACCAGCTCTATGCGTTCACTCTCCGATAATATGTTTTCTATTACGTACATCGGTGGAATAGGAAGATTATTGAACTGACTTATGTCCATATCTGGAATATTGTTAAACTCGGTCATTTTAATTTTCTCCAGAGCGTAATGATAATTTAATTTGACTATCTATCCATAAACACTTTGTCGATGCGGAACGCTAACCGTAATACGCTGATTTAAAGTGATCTAAGTAAATCGTTGGTCACTTCTACGTTAGTAAAAAACTCAGCAAAGTGTATATGGTCATGAACGCCGGGATGCCCAAGGTCGCTACCTATGTCCCATAACTCATTTTGTTCATCGGACTGAGGTTCATGCCTGCAAAAAAGTTCATTATCAAGGCCGAATTGCTCGAATGGCCGTGCGCCGTGTTGGCGAAAATCCCGAATCCACTGGTATGTCTCTCTTGCCCTTGATCCTGTGCTTACAATATATCCATCTCTGCCCCTAGGTAGCTGATCCTTGTAGCATTCGTAGTTCAGGTTGCGGAATACCTCCTGGCCTCCCCCTTGCCACGTACTGAACACAAACTCTATATCGGCAAGTTTTAAGCCAGCCACAAGTGCGTCAAGTAACAGAAAATTTTGCCATGCTGCTGTTTCCGCAGCCAATTCGTAGGAACGGCCGTTCAGGTCGGTAATTTTGTATGTCACATATTCGTTTCCTGGTGACCACATCTTGTACTCCCCTTCGGAGAACGGGATATCCCATGGACTTAAACCAATACTTCCGTCAATGTTGGAAACTGGCCCAAAGTATCGATACATTTCTGGAAATAGACCATAGACAATTTTTGGTCGACTTTCCTTCTTAATGTTACTTAGAAGAAACAGTAAATGAGACGCACTGTATGACGTTGCCGCGCCAGGCATCCCCGCATTAAGAACCTTCATTCCGGTGGATTTTTTAATAATATTTGGCCATGCAAACTTATTGGGTACGCCACTTCCGTATGTAAAAGAACACCCTATCGCAATTGCATCATGGGAGCCATTCTGGACTTCCAAAATAGGGTCAATGTGTTCCGAGTGTTCACGCAGTCCAGCCTCATCTCTTTTATCCCAAAATTCTTTACTTGGCGTATTTCTCTTATAGAAAGACCGATGCCGTGGAAGGGCAGCTAATGACTCCTGGTAACCACCAGATGGCAGGGGGTGTACACGAAGTGTGGGTGGCTGCGGATGCTCGTCTTGCCCGAGCACATAACGACCCTTAATTTCTGGTTTGTCCGCTATGTTTGCTGCAGGATTATTTATCATAGGTCATCATACTAACATTATTAAATTTAATGTTATGCACTGAATTTAATAGATAAAATCGTTAAACTCATCTTGATTGTCGCCAGTACGTTTGCGTCTATATTTTTTTATCTGCCTCATACGGATACTTCCACGAATATAAACTTTAAACTTAAATAAAAGAATGCTAAACGGTTCTCTCATTAGTGCGACATGTTTAAGTACGCGTCAATATCTTTAGAAATGATATCAAGTGAAAGATCTATGCCGTAGCGTTGAGTTGGCGTTGGCCATGGAACGCCTTCCATGGGATGCGTTTTAGGTTTATGGTCTCGTTTGCCATTCTCAAGGTAATGCTCCTCAAGCCAAGGAAACATGTTATTGCTTGAATCTCTTTCTCCGAGCAAAAATCCATTGGAGTATCTCTTAACTCGACGACCGGTCCTGTCAATTAAAAACTTTTCAAAGTTTCCTCGCAATGGGGGAAAGCCTATTTTGCCGGAAGGAATTATGTTTCTTTCACTGGACCAAGACACTTCCTCTAGATGATATGGAACTCCATTTTCCTGAGTATCAGCTGCATATGCCCCCGTTAAGTATGACCAAAGCGGATGCTGTTCTTGCA
>Ga0164293_10005295_pt1 | contig 10972 bp, 7 predicted proteins | sample GEODES118metaG_FD_111487 | JGI IMG/M metagenome (GOLD analysis project Ga0164293, IMG submission 111487) | Eutrophic lake water microbial communities from Lake Mendota, Wisconsin, USA - GEODES118 metaG | ecosystem: Environmental > Aquatic > Freshwater > Lake | place: USA: Lake Mendota, Wisconsin...
CTGGAGCTTCACAAACATGTAACCCAACTAATTTCTGAGGTATAATGTTTAATCCTAGAGCAGTAGTAGTTTTGATAATTTGGTCGAGCTTTAAGTATGCCTGACTAATAGTTTTGACATAAGGCATTGGTAATGATGGGTTATTTTTAAGTTCAATTAAGCGTTCACGTTCAAAACGTTTTTTGATTTCATGTGTAATAATATTTCTGTATGATTGCTCAAATTGGTTGTCAGCAAAAATATGTTTAATTTCAGCTTTTGCTACTCTATAGATTACATCTCTTTCTGTAGGAGATAAAGTTGTAAAGATATGATTTTGTACAAGCAAAACATAGATTGGATTATAAGCTAAGAGATAATCTGATTGAGTAATTAATTGATTAATTATCCAATCAGATTGAGAGTTTAAGAGTTTAGAAAGAATCCAATTATACTTAATGATATTTGATAGAGGCATTCTTTGATCAATAGAATTAGGATAATTGAATGTATAGATTGTTTGCTCATTTGAAAAGTCAGTATGAAGCATTTGGTTAAGCCAAGTACTAGTTTTAATAACATTTTTTATATATTCATATGATTTTGATGAACTAGATATTTTGTTTGTACATCTGAATACAGGTTTCTCTGTTATGAATTGAGCAATTTCAATTGTTTGGTAATTAGACATTATATCAAGCAAGACTTCATTATTCCAAGGGTCATGAATGAAGATTTCATTAGCTTTTGAAAGATAGTCAATACATTTCTCATCTATAGGATAATCGCCATGTATAAATATTAAGACAGTTGAATCAATTAGAGGAAGTTTATCCGCTTTATATAACTTATATAAGTTGACTAACTCTGATTCTACAGTTATAAACTTAATATCATAAGTTGGATTGTTGTCGATCCATCTATAGACTGAATCCACAATAGTATTTTCAGTTGTACCGTTAAATTCTATAAGTGTGTTGTAAGATGAATTTTTAAGATAGAGATTTGAGAAGTGATTCATATGTGATATTCTATGCTTCAGATTAATCTTGTTCTCAAAAGTTGGATAAGCTTTAACTGAATTATTTACAGTTAAGACCTTGTTGAGTGTGTCTGATTTGATATGAAATTTGTTTGGATGAGTTTGATTAAAGCTACAAATATAATACATTCCCAACATTTATCTTAACTATTAATATCTGCTATCATCAAAATAGTAACAATTCTGATTCTAAATATGAATACTAAAAATAATAATATGATGAATTAAGATAAGACATTATCTACTTAATTGCAGCCAATTATTTGATAATCTTATAAGCATAATTTTTCAGCTAAATCATGTAATGAAACTTTATTTCCTTGTTTAGTCTCAAACTTTGTAAACTCATTAAACAATGTTGTTACATATAATATAGCATCATGTACACATAAACATTTCTCTTCCTCTCTGATATAATAAATTGCTGTTTCATTATTCATAAATTCGTGATTATTATTTCTTAAACCATTAGCATTTTTAACAACAATCAGTGATCCATCAAAACAGGAATCGTGGAGATAATCTCTTACTAAAGTATCTTTGTTTAAAGTTTCATAAATACCTTTAATAGCACTCATTTATAAACTAATTAAATGGATCAATCACAACAACAATCTAATATTTTATTTGTTCCTTGTGAGTTTGAAGCAGGTAAAAAGAAAGCTAAAAAGATGAAAGCTAAAAAGATGAAAGGTAGAAGTAAAAAAGGTGATGAGAGTTTTTGTTTTGAATGCCAAGCAATTACTCCTGACTTAAATCCTACTATTAAAGGCAATATTCGTACTTCAGCATGTGGATGTGGTAAGAAGAAAAATACTTTCATAAATGTGTAAATAAATTGAATATAAATATTACCACATAAAATTGTTATAGAATAACATGCTTTTTGAAATTCAATTAAAGAATCATGATCTTGGATTTGGTACTTATGAGACTATAATTAGTCTATTAAAAGCCAAATATCTAAATAAGATTTATGAAAGGCAAATTATTACTTATATAGGAGAAATAGAAGCTATTTCTCCTATGGATGCTGATACAGGTATTGTAATAGTTAAAGCTGAAGCTACAACATTAAATTATACAATAGATTCTACAATTGAAGGTGAAGTAGATATTAACCAAAATCCTCCTATATTCAAATCTGGTTACTTAAAGTGTAATATAGATGAAGGTTTTACTAGAGGTATTGATTGTATACTAGATGAAAATAAAAACAAAATTACATCAAAGTGCAAAGTTCAAATTAAAGAACTCAAATATATAAATTACCATACTTACATACATGGTAATGTAAAATTGATTAGTACCTAATAAGCATTAGTACCTAATAAGCATTAGTACCTAATTGGCTATAAACAAGAATTAACATAAACCATATTTAGATCTTTATTGTTAACTAAGATCTTTATTGCTAACTACTAGCATCTAAATTATAAAGTTGAATTCATACTTATTATTATCACTTATGAATTATTATTGAACTGAAATGATTAAAGATAATTGCAGTATATCTAATATTAGAGGAAATAATATTATCCATTCTGTATCAGTTACAACTGAAATTAGAAAATATAAAATCATTCCTAATAGAAGCTTAAGGCATATAAAAAGTTTATTTTTAGTAATTACAAATCCTACGTAACAGAGTATTATTCCTAAGTAAACACCATCAGTATTATAAGTCATATAATTCTCTTCAAAGCTTATAAGCCATAAGCCTATTATTAAGAGCATTACAAATATGATATAATTAACTTTCTGATAATTTTGTGTTAATGTAATAATTGCATTCAATACCAACCACATTTAAATGATACCAAATCAAAAACCAATCTTCTTAAAAAATAATATTCCTATACTATTTTTCAAATCAAATTTTAAAGGTTGTGCTGTATGGTTTTCAAATAGTGGTGATTGTATAGATGATTTATTTGAGCTTAAAGGATTAACACATATGTTAGAACATATTTATGTCACTACAACAGCTAATGATATATATTCTAATGGTATAACTTATGCATCCTCAGTTTCTTTTTTAGGTATAGATTATAATGTTAACTCTAAGGATCATACTAATAGTACTAAGAATCGAATAAATTCTAAAACTAATGTTTTTGAATATATACCTGAATGGTTTTTTGAAAATGGTAAAGTTAAGGATAAAATCTCTAATCATAATATTCGTGATAGGATTAATGAATTAGATAATGAAACATATCTTAAAGCTTTACACTATGGTGATGTGCTTTCTGTTACTGAATCTATAAGAAATAACAAATATATTATTTTTTCAAAGTTTGATAGTAGTAAAGATGATCAAACAATTAAACAAAAACTCTATCAACTTTTAGACTATCTTCTACAGCCTAAAAATATTATTATTGCATTCTATAATAATAGAGATAATCGTAATCAGTATATTGATCTATATAATCAAACATTTGGCTCTTTAGTCAATAAGAAAATATCTCTTAAATCTAATAAGATTTTACACCCATCTATTAACTATAAAAAAGGTGATGTAATTTTGATTAATAGCTTAACTGATTATAGAATTGATAGTGTTTACTTATTGCCTATTACTAAACAATCAATTATCCTCAAAAAACTAGATTTATTACAAGAAATATTATCTAGTAAAAATGGTTTAGTTTGGAATGCACAACCTATCTTTTCATTTGATCAAGATTATAACTATTTTATTGAATTAAGAGTTACACATAATAATGTTTTCCAACAAATGAATTATTTAGAAAATTTACCTCACCGTTTAAAGAAATTAAAGTTAGAATTGTCTAATCAAATAGAGAAACAATCTAATGCCATAACTAATGTAAATAAGGTATTATCTGTTGATTCTAAAGCATTATCACTTGAAAGTAAACTAATAGATATTGAAGATATATATATACATCAATTAGAATATACTACAGGATATTATGAAGAGTTTGATATGAATATTCCTTCTGATTTCATAACCTTATTTATTACAAATCATGCTCAATATCAGAATAAACTATCTATTAATCTAATCAAAACAAACAATCTCAAAGAGATTATTCCTAAAGTAACATCATTGATTGATATTGATAATAAGTTCTTTATACCTGATTTGCAAGAAAAGTATTATCATGATTGTAATTTTAATTTGTTACGTGAAGTCAAATTATCCGAAATATTATCCAAAAATTCTAATAATAATTTCTTATGCTTATATTTTGCCCCATCATATTATAACGCTATTATGGCAAATATTATAATTAGTATTTTTCCTACTTCAGCATTTCTTCTTCGAAATCAATTATATCTGAATCAAAGAAATAATTATTTAATGACCTTAATTAACCAAAATCAATACTTACGCTTAACAGACATTCCAAGACATTATTATACTAACATAATTTTGAACTTAAGAACATATTCATTATTAGAACCTTATATTGTGTATGATAACGCAATAGATTTATTAACTTCTAATAATAGACTTCTGATAGAAACAAGTATAATGCCAATATATTATACTCCTTTTGAACTTTCATATAATAATGATATCTTCTTCTATGAATACCCCTTTAATTATTTTATTCACTTAGTCAAGTCTAAAGAGCAATTATCTTTTAATTACATCATACGTCAATTATATAAAAGTACAGGTATAATTTATTGGGGTGATATTTGCAAATATATGTCATTACAAGCTGTTAGAGGAATAATGATATAAATTGATTAATAATTAACCTAAATATTAAACATAAATAATATTAACTTTATCTTAGATAACTATACTAACGTAAAAATATAAATAATGGCTATTCAAATTTACAATTGGAATATAGCAGATAAAAATTGTACTTTAAGAGCAGAATTTTTAGATCATCCAATTGCTCAGGCTTTAGACAAAAATGTAATGATTGCTTATGGAATTCATCAAGAAACCAAAATTAAATATAATTTGTTATTCAATATTTATCAAATTACTGTTATCGAATCTGATTATATTGATTATATAGAAAATCCAGATGTGATTGTTTATCAAGAAGAATATCAAGCAGCTATTGCAAAATATGGTTCAGAAAGCAAATCATTTACTCGTATATACTCGATAGAGAAGCTTAATCATAATATTGAAACATACTTTAGTGGTCAAAATCAATATGATTCATTTTTTAATATTATTAAGATTAATCCCTCATCTATATTCTCACTAGAAATAATAGAGAAATATTTCACTCCATATATGATTGATATAAGTTTACATAACATCAATCATACAGAATATAATATTTTTATTCCTTTATTAGATATATCAAAGCTTAGAGAAGCTGTTATAACTCCTTCTCCAATTCCTATTCCTCTTGAAGTATTAGCTTTTGATATGGAAGTATTTTCTACAGGAGGATTTCCAAAAGCTAATAATCCTCTTCATGCTATTATTTCTATATCAGCTTCTGTAAACAAAGTTATGTCATTTGAAAAGTATAAAGCTATAATATCACTATTAGATATTAACAAAACCTCACAATCTAAAACTAGTCAAAATCAGGTAGAAGGTCATAATGTTATCACTAAGGATGATAATGTTATCACTAAGGATCATAATGTTATCACTAAGGATGATAATGTTATCACTAAGGATCATAATGTTATCACTAAGAATAAAAGCTTCAGATTAAGTCAAAATGAGATAAAGGAATTATATAATCATCATAATCATCAACATGCTTTCTCTTTCAATTACTATCCTAAAACAGAATCTAATATAGATGTGACTTTTGAGATTATAGATGGTATATTATATCTACATTATAGAACAGAAGATCTACTAATTACTAATTTTATCAAGTTCATACAAACTCTTAATCCTCAGCATATAACTGGTCATAACTGTATAGATTTTGACTTTAGTTATTTACTCAACAGAATTAAGTTTATGGGAATGAATAGAATTAAAGTCCCAAAGCTAGAATTTGCTAAAAGTCTATTATATAATCATCAGCCAATCAAATTCAAATCAATTAATAGCAAAGGTAGAACTATGATTATCCCTGAAGATACTTCTAATATTTTAATAATTGATTTTTATAATTATATGAAGAAGTACCAACAAAGGATGGATAGTTTTGCTCTAAATCACTTATCCAAAACTCTACTAAAGTGGAAGAGTAAAAGAATAGGTGAAAAGATTATTAATCAAAAGAAATATTACCTATATTCTCTTTCACCTAAACAACATCTCCAAATTCCATCAACAAAATATATTTGTTGTAATGATGAGGTTATAGAATGTTTGTTTACTAGAGAAGGTCTATTATTAGATTCTCTTAATGAGCTATTAGAAGATACTTTAACTTTATCACACTGCAAAGCTGAATATGATTTGATGGAAGAGTTTTTAGATTACACAGAATTAAGTCATCAACTTTGTGCTGAATATTGTGTTCATGATAGTATGTTGTCTTTATCATTATATTTGAATGATGATGTACAAAACTCAATTGTTGCATTATCAGAATATGGATGGACTTCTCAATCACACTCTACTGTCTATGAGAATAATAAAGCTATTAGTTCTGTCCTCTTACAGCAATTAACAAATATGAATCTGGTTCTACCTAAAGATCTTAAAAGCGATCATACAAAGAAGTACAAAGCTGCTTATGTTAAAGAACCAGAAAAGAATATTATTAATAATCCTCTTTTGACTTTTGATATAACATCTGAATATCCTAATTGTATTATATTTGCTAATCTATCATATGAGACGGTTATAGAAACTATAACAGTCAATAGTAATTATGATGCTCTACTTATTGCTCATAAATTAGAGCTTAAATATAAGAATCAAAATGTAATAATTATTACCTCAACCACAAGCAAAGATGAACCTATACCTGAATTTTATGTTTCTGTGTTTGATAGAAATAAAATAGGAGTTATACCTTCTTTCCTTCAAAACTTACTTGATGAAAGAGCACGTAGAAAGAATTTGATTAAAATATATAATAAGAAAATTAATTCTACTAATGATCCTATTGAGCAATCAAAATTAGAGATGGAAATAGCTTATGAGTCAAAGTTAGAAATGGCAATTAAATTATTAGTCAATTCAACTTATGGCTTTATTGGCTCTTCACTCTTTAAACTTAGTATGACTGAATTAGCAAGATCTTGTACAGCATTAGGTGTCTCATTAATCAAATATGTAATTTCATTAATGGAATCAAAAATCATTCTTCATTGTTCTAATGATCAAAATAGTATTAAATTAATTGACTATAGTATTACTTTTAATAAGCCTATAGTCAAACCATGGAAATATGGTGTAATAAAAGCTAATACTTATACAAAATCATTAACTCTTAAAAGTGATAATGAGTTTCTATTAGAATATGATACATTACCAGCATATACAGATACAGATTCTGGATTTCAAGAATATATACTTAAAAAGATTCATTCATCTAAGCAGTATGATTTTAATATCTCAACACCATCACATCCAGCTCTCCTTAAAATCTTATTTGAGTATGGTAATAGATTTGCTACTTTGATGAATGATGAATTATTACTTAATAGCTTTCAGATTAAATTTGAGAAGATCATGACCTATACAAATATTATCAAAAAACGATACACAGCATATGTTTATAATTCTTTAGAGGATATAGATAAAGTACCTAAACTCTTTAATTCAGGAGGAACATTAGTACAGCGTAATGTGACTAAATATCATAAAGCAATTATTAATAAATTAGAATTACTATCACGTGAATTATCATCAAAACCTATAGAGGAAGCACGTCGTTTATTTAAAGCTGATTTGAGTGATATTTACACAAATGCTATTAATAATATCAATAATCTTAAACCTTCTGATTTTGTACGATCACGTTGCTTTAGAGAAACTAAACGTGATGATAATCCTATGACTTTATTAGTCAAAAAACATAATGAATTAATTGAATTGGGCGATCATAAAAACTATACTTATATTAACTTAGGTGATAGATATTATACTCTTCGCTTAGTACCTAAGACAACTAAGTTAAATGAAGTAAAAGATATCTCAATTACCAAAAGTGAAAATATAATGCCAACTAACATTAATGATATTAATTTAGACGATCAGCGTATATATTTTGAAAGTTATTGGAAGTTAATTGATAACGATATAAAGAGAAGATTTAATCATTGGCTTATCTAATTAATACACATTCAGAATTATTATGGGTATCAAAGATTTAAGAAAAAACTTAGATGCATTAGAATTATTAGAGACTAGTTCTATTACTGACCTACCTCGGAATAAACCTATTTTTATAGATTACTACTGTTACTTCCATGCTTGTAGATATCAGATTAAAAGTGAAGCTGAAATCTCTTATTTACCAATTTTAATTAGAGATTATATCCTACATAATACTACAAATAATCCAATAGTATTATTTATTGATAGAGGTTTTATTAATCGTAAACAGATAGTTAGAAACAAAAGAAAACTAGCTGTTCATGATGATTTAACAATATCTATTCTTGAACAAAAGGAATCAATAACTAATAAAGTTAGTAATTTGCTTCTATCACATTTTGAGTTAGATAAAACATTCAGAGATGAATGTAAAATAGATAAATCAACACCCGAAACACAATATGCATCTTCTGAATCAGAACAAACAACAGAAGCATTACCTTTAGATGATAAAGATAATTTGTCTCTTGAACATAATTCTATTGTTTCCTTTAACTTAACATCAAATATAGAATTGATTAGCAAAACAATATTTCAAATTATCACAAAGTCAAAACTATGTATTGTATATGTAGAGAATTTTGATGCTGAGTTTGGTATGAGTTTAATAGCTAAAGAGTTCTTAGCTATCAAAGTAGAACTTAAGAAACAATTATCCAAACTAAGACAATTGAGAGACTCTAATGAGCATAATACTTCTAATGAGCATAATACTTCTAATGAGCATAATAATATAGAATCTAAGATTCAAATACTTAAAAAGGAAATATTATATGCCGAACCTATTTTAGCTAGTAATGATCAAGACCTTTTAGCTTTTACAATAATCAATACACCAAAACTATATATTATGTCTGGAACTATGTTTAAGAATATTCTTACAAGATGTAAACAAGATATTGTACCAAATGTTCAATTAATAGTCTTTATTAATGTTTTGATTAATACATCAGACTATTTTGATGGAATTAATTCTGTAGGTGCTACACCAAAAACAATGCCTATTATAGCAGGGAATGTTAGAAGTTTTACTATTGATCTACAAACAGAAATAGATACTATCCACTCATTGAATGAAGTATTAATACAAAATATAATTAGTCGTGTTAAGAAAAGTCAATTACAAAACTATTATATGAATAATGAATTTACATATGAATTACATAAGTATGTGAAAGATTGTTGTCGTTGGTTATCACTTAATTTAGATTTCTATAATCATTAAACTATCTAAGTAGTATTAGAATATCTAAGTAGCATTAGAATATTAAAATTTATTATGTGTAAGAAGCATATCTCATTTGGTTAATAGAACTTTTATAAATCATATAGTCTAAACTATAAATTAACAAACAACTATTAGTTGAAGCTAAAGCCATAGCTTCTGCAGTATCAATTAAGAAGCTTGGAGCATCAATAATATTATTAGCAAGTTTATCATAAAATCTCTTTTTAATAGATTCTTCACCTGGTTTAACATAAAACTCAGTTCCAATAGCCTCATCATCATTAATTAGAGGATCAAATTTAGTCCTATCAATTGCATTATTCTTTTGCGTTTCATTTTCTACAAATTTAGCCATTAAAGATTGAATATTTGCTGTACCTACAAAATTAGAAATAGAATATTTAAACCATTTGCCTGGTGTTTCTGATCTAACTAGTGAGTAATATCCAGCAGCAACTTTCTTATTATCCATTATTGTTGGGTTATCAACTGTTTCATAACATAACATTGATGTTAACTCATATGTTCTACCATCGAGCATATATGATGGTTGAATTGTTAAATCAGAACAATTAATATATTCTAATTCATCTTCAAATCTATTCATAGAAAGATCTCTATAGTTTAATGTAGCTTTTCGCTTAGTGAAAATAGGAATAATACCATTACATGAAACTGTTGGTTGGCAAGTTGCCATATTAATTGGTATTCTAGCTTGCTCGCTTAAATAGTTCAAACTTAAAACAGCTCTATTCTTAAGCTTATCATAACGAATACATGTTAGTTCTGTTGGCATAGTAGTGAATGGAATATTACCCATTTGAGATAATGTCTCACAATATAAGAATGGGGTTTCTTTCATATAATCATCCATATTGGTGTTGATTACAAAATTACAATTTGGTCCTAAGAGAGTTTGATCTTGAACAAATAATTTGATTGGCTTGATTAGAAATAAGTTCATAAAAGCAGTAACTAATTGTTCAGCTTCATCACTTGTATCATAGCTGTTAAAGACAAATACTTTCTTAACCCATGAGATTAATTTGTTAGAATCTAAAGAGCTTAAATCTCCACTTCTTAAGCGATAGATAATTTTCTTTAAGTAAACATGACAAAGAACTCTCTTAATTTCTGTGTCAATAATATTTGTAATACCAAAGAATGCAACTGGATTCTTCTCATTCCATCTAGCTGATGTAAGATCAAAATTAAAATTTGTTGGCTTTATCTTATCCATTGTTAAATGGATATTTTTGAGCAATTGAAACTGATCACTATCAACACACATTTGCTCTACACATGGTAATAGAGACCAAAAGAATGTAAAAATAATTGGATGAATCATAGTGCTTGTATCAAACTTTAAAGGCATCTGTTCTAATACACTTTGATCATAATTTAATGACTGCATTCTTAAGTTTAATAATAATTCTGTATAGGCATAACCTTCTATTGATTTCTCAAAAGC
>Ga0164293_10005296_pt1 | contig 10969 bp, 10 predicted proteins | sample GEODES118metaG_FD_111487 | JGI IMG/M metagenome (GOLD analysis project Ga0164293, IMG submission 111487) | Eutrophic lake water microbial communities from Lake Mendota, Wisconsin, USA - GEODES118 metaG | ecosystem: Environmental > Aquatic > Freshwater > Lake | place: USA: Lake Mendota...
TACTTGTTTTTCTTAAAATCTTGCCAATTTTCAGTAAGTATTGATCTGGATTAGAAAGCAAATGTGTTGCTACGTTGGGAGTATTTTTCTTCATACTTCTAAACTTATATATTTTGAAGAATGTATAATTTATACCTACACGCTTTTGTGTAAAGAATATAGGATAACCATCTTCCAGAAAAATAACTATTGCAACAAAAATAAATATTGGTGAAAGTATTATTAAGAGAATAAGAGCAGCTAATCTTGTGAGCATGATTAAAAAATATCTTTAACTTCTAAAATAGTTTTCTTAATTCCTTCTTCTAAATGAATTAAAGGAGACCAGCCTAAATTAGTTATTTTAGTTGTATCCATTAATTTTCGAGGTGTGCCATCTGGCTTAGTTGAGTCAAATATAAGTTGCCCTTCATAACCAACTTCTGAAACAATCAATTCCGCCAATTCTTTTATAGAAACATCTGTGCCGCAACCGATATTTACTAAACCTTGTTCGTTGTAATTTTGCAATAAAAAATAACATGCATCAGCTAAATCATCAACATGTAAAAACTCTCTTTTTGGTGTTCCAGTTCCCCAAATAACTACATTTGGTTCATTATTTTTTTTTGCTAAAATAATTCTCCTAATCAATGCAGGTAATACATGAGAATTTTCAGGATGATAATTGTCATTCGTGCCATATAGGTTGGTTGGCATGGCTGATATAAAATTACAGCCATACTGTGCTCTATAACTATCACATAATTCTATTCCAGCAATTTTAGCGATGGCATAAGGCTGATTCGTTGATTCTAAATATCCACTCAATAAATACTCTTCTTTTAATGGCTGTGGAGCCAATTTCGGATAGATACATGAAGAGCCTAAAAATAATAACTTAGTTACTTTATTCATATAAGCGGCATGAATAATATTAGCCTCTATTAATAAGTTATCGTAAATAAATTCAGCTCTGTATGTATTATTGGCATGAATACCCCCCACTTTTGCTGCAGCAAGTATTACAAATTCGGGTCTTTCTTTTTCAAAAAACTCATTTACTGAAAACTGATTTCTTAAATCTAGTTCTTTAGAAATTCTTGTAACAATGTTATTAAATCCTTCTTTTTTTAATTTACGTTCTAAAGCAGAACCTACCATACCTCTATGGCCAGCAATATAAATTTTAGCAGTTTGTTCCATTTATATATTTAATATTTATTAGAGAATTAAAAATTGTAATTAAAGTAAGTTTAAATTTATTTTCTATGATTTGGATTGAAAAGACTTAAATGTTTTGATTAAACCTTTACTACCTTGAATTGGGAGTGGTTTTTTTATTGCTTCTAATAATTTTTGATTTGATACCAGATAACTATCTGTAAGCTTATCTAAACGTTCAGTATTAAATGGCAATTTTAGTAGATCACCCAATGTTGCAATTGTTTTAATGATTATTTTAGGAATAGACCATATCTTGGTTTTTTTTTCTAAAACTTCTGACATAAGTTGTATTAATTCAACCGTTGAAAAGGAATTACTGTCAGAAATATTATAAATACCAGATGTAATATTTTTTTGTTGTATAAATTCTGTAATTATGAAGCAAAAATTTTCTACGCTTAAATACGTTCTTTGATTATAATATGCTCCTAAAGGATAAGGCATGCCCATTTTTACTAAATTATAAAGTAAATTCAAATTGCCTTTATTACCAGGTCCATGTATCATAACAGGCCTAAGAATATATAATTTCTTATTTGGGGGTAATTGTATCGATAATAAATATTTTTCCGCATTTAATTTAGAAATTCCATAACTCGTACTAGGAGAAGGAACAGCATCTTCAAAAAGAATATCATCAACTTTATCTGCTGCAGCTTTTACAGAACTTATAAATATAAATACATCTGCTTCACTTTCTAAAAAGGCATTAAATATTTTTTTTGTCAGATCAACATTTACAAACTGATATTCATCGTTATTTGTAGAATTTTTTAAATCGTGTGCCTTTCCTGCAAGATGAATAATTGTGCCATCCAATTTCGGATATGCATTTTTAAGAAACATATCTATTGTGATGGGAAAAATAGTTGGATTGAATGATTCTTTTAAATATTGAATCAAATTTGTACCGACAAAACCAGTAGATCCACTTATAAAAATATTCAAGAAAATATTTTAAACTGAGTAATTTTTGAAAAAGTTCGAATAGGTGACAGTAGAAACCAAACTGGCAAATGTGTAGATTTTAATCTTGAATATTTATGTACCAGCTTGAATTGTTTAACTACTGCTTTGTATGAACCAGTGCTTGACCCTCCATACTCCATAAAAAGGTGATGATTATCAATCACTTCAATTGCAATATCAGGAATAAGAATACTCATATCTAATAACCAAAAGATATCACAAGCAACATTTTTATATTCTTTATATTGAAATTCACCTACTTTTTTATAAATTTCTTTCTTTAAGAATAAGGAAAAATGTGGTGGAAATATTCCATATTTTATTTTAGCACTTGTAATATTTTTTGGTTTCCAACTTCTAATTATCTTACCACCTGCGTTGACAAACTCACAACCAATACACACTCCATTTAATGCGGGTTTTAATTTAAATTTTTCAATCACATCTTCAAAAACAAATGGATCAGATAAATAATCATCTGAACCCATTAAATAAATGATTTCTCCACTAGCTTTTGCAACCCCTTTATTTAATGCATCAAAAATACCTTCATCTTTTTCAATACATAATTGATCAATTTTGTTATGCTTATAAATATCTAACAAATTTGGATTTGTTGAGCCCCCATCAATTACAATAATTTCAAAATTTTGATACGTTTGTACATATAATGAATCAAGTGAGCGCTTAATTCTAATATCATTAAAATTGGGTATAACTACAGATATCTTCATATTATTTTTTCAGTTGTTTTTCAATCCAATTAGTAGTAGATATTAAACCATTTTCTAGATTCACTAATGGCTCCCACCCTAATAATTTATTAGCTAAACTATAATCTGCACATCTACCTAAATCTCCCTCTGGCTTAGTAGTGTCATAAAATATTTCAATGTCTTTCTTCAAAACCTTTTCTTTAAGTGTTAAAACTAATTCTTTAATAGATGTACAATAACTTGGTCCTATTTGAATAACTTGTGGTAGATTAGATTTATTTAATGCAAGGATAAAGGCATTTGCAATATCATCAACGTGTATAAATGCCCTTCCTTGATTACCACTCCCCCATACCTGAAGCACTTCACCAGGTTCTAATTCTATCATTTTTTTAATGATAGAAGGGATAACTTGAGAACGTTTAGGATCTAGGTCACAATTTGGTCCATACACATTATGTAGCATTAAAGTTGTAACATCTATATCATACTTTTCGGCCATATATTGTAACTCTAATGTTCCCATTAGTTTACTCCAACCATAAGCCGACTCCGGCTCAGCTGGAAAAAGTTGTTCCTCTTTTAGTACAGCGGTTAAACTCATTTGCAAATCTTTAGGAAAAGAGCAAGCAGTACCAGCATATATAATTTTCTTAATTCCGCTTTTAGCACAAGCATTAAAAAGATGACTATTTATTTGATTGTTAACTTTAAAGATCTCGTATTGATTATTAAATACATAACCTATACCTGCTACAATATCTGCAAGATGTATAACTACATCACATGATTGAATGGCATTGATGATATGATTTTCATTTGTAGGATCTGATAAATCGATATTAAAGAAAGAGGTATTGTAATCCCAGTTAGGTACTGTATCAATATTTTCTTTTTTTCCGCGCCATAAGTTATCAATAACAATAACTTCGTTGCCTAAAGCAACCAGTTTTTTTAATAGTGTAGAACCAATCATTCCTGCACCGCCTGTAATACATACTTTCATTAAATAGGATTTTATATATACTGAATTTTTTGACTTATTTTTTTGAATATTTCTCAAAAATATGATAAAATAAAAAAGAAAAAAATAGGACAGTCAAAATACAACTACCAATTGTTAAATATTCTGAATTACCTATTCCATTAAATTTAAAAAAATAAAAAAATATTTGAATTATTGCCAAATGAACTAAATAAACAGGATAACTAATTTTTCCCAATTTGACAACTAAATTAGATTGTAAATTTAAATTAAAATATAAATTGGTGTATAAGAATGCTATAGATAAAATGGAGATTAATAAATGTGGTGTTCCATATTTCATAAAGATGAAAATGAATGTAATTAAAGCAAGCAAACAAAAAGTATAAAAATCTAGTCTAAGGCATTTATATCTAAATATGATTAAACCTAATCCGAAAAAAGGGAACCAATAAAATAATATACTACCATCCATTACAAAATAAGAGACAAAAAGTATAATTAAATATTATAGAAGAAAAATATAAAATTGAAATTCAATACCCAGCGTCCAAAAAGCACCCGACACCCACTTCATATTTAATACACCCGCAGTATAGGTTAAATTTGATAAAAATAAATTAGCCCAATGATTGTCTTCTTTTTTTAGATAAAGAATAAATAAAGCGATACATAATGCAAAAAAATAGGGTATTTCTAATCTTACGATTCGTTTGAGCAGAAACTTAAAGAAATAATTAATTTTGTAATGGTTATCATTCATACTTAAGGGCAGAACAAAACCACTTAAAATAAAAAATATTTGTACACCCAAATACCCATATTTACCTAAATCTAAAATTTGAGTATAAAAATGGGATATGTGTATCGTCAATACTAGTAAAATTGCTACCCCCCCCCTTAAAAAATCAATAAAATATAGCCTTCCGTTATAATTTAACATTTTCATTTAATGGAAAAATCCACTAAAAAATTTAAAAAATTTATGTCGCAACGTATAAATAACTGGTGAAGCATAAAAATATAACACCAACTTGTCTTTTAGCGGTAAGCCTTTTACAAATAATATTTTCAATTTATTTTTTTGTTTACATAATTCAAATCCATCAATAAAACTATTTATATAATTATCAAAAGATTCATTAGAGGTGTTGGTCCATTTATTTTTAAATAAAATAAATGCTTGCATCCTTTGCAAAAACTTCTCTCTTTTTGTTGTAAAATCTAAATCATATCCATATGAATTAGAATTATGTATTCTATATCGATATAAAACTTCTGCTATATGTTTGTTTCTACCAAAAGCCCTTAAGTGTAAAGAAGTCCAAGTGTCTTCATTTGGAAGAGACACAGGTATAGGAAATATCTTGTTAGCTTGTTCTCTTGTAAAAAATATTGACCCCCCAGAATAGTTTGGTTTGAATATTTGTTTGGGAAAAATAACACCATCATGTTTATCAAATTCCGAAAATGTTTGTAATAAACAGCTCGTGTAATCTGCTTCTCCATGCTCTATTGGTTTCAATCTTTTTAATAAACTATCTTTTGTTAAAATATCATCTCCAGCAAAAAAACAAATTATATTACCTGTACTAATTTCAAATGCTTTATTATAAGCCTTACATTTCCCTTTTTCATCAATTGAAATACTTAAAATTCGTTGATCTGTTGCTACATACTTATTTATTAAACCTATTGTATTATCCGTAGAACCGTTATTTACAATGATCAGTTCCCAATAATTAAAATCTTGCGCAATGACTGATTGAATTGCTTCTTCAATAAACTTTTCGCAATTGTAAACTGCTAAAAGAATTGAAACTTTACTCATTTTGTACATTGCTGATTTCGTTATTATTAATTGGCCTGATTATCAAGCCAACAATGATTCCTAATGCGGGAATTCCAATAGGACCAGAAAATAAATTTAGAAAAAACCAAAATATCAATAAATATTTAAGCTTTCCACTTTTAATAGTACTAAATATTTTAAATAAAAGAAATAGAATAATAAAAAATCCAACCAAACCTAAAGATGCAACTATACTAATAAATCCACCCCCTTGAAATAAAGAAAAACCGTCACCTATAAAAAAATTATTTGTAAAGCGATCTATGTAGGCAAAAAAAGAATTGAATCTAGTTGCAAAACTAAGATCCGTAGAAGCTAATATTAAAGGGTTTTTTTTGATCACTTTTAAGATAAGTCCTATTCCTCTTAAGTTAGAGAAATCATCTAATAGATCAATAATAAGGGAGTTGAAAAAAATAGCGAAACCAAAAAGTACAATAATATACCTAGTAAAAAATGCAGCGAGAATAATAAAAAAAATTGCAAAGCCATACCCACTAAGTGAACACAGTAAGCAAAAGCTAACAATGAATATGACTAATTTGTTATTAAATACTTTCTTTATGCCCTCTTTCTCTAGCAAAAGGGTATATATCAATAATAGATTAAACATTTGGATAGCAAAGAAAGATGGTTCTGGGCTCAAGGTTCTGGCACCTCTTCCCATACTTGCTAAATCTTTTCCTTCACTAAAAAATCTTGATTTAATTAAAGTATTTTCTATAAGTCCATTTGTTACAAAATAAATGATGGTGAAAATAAAATATATTACAAAAATTGAATTAGCATACTTTTTAAAGAAATAAAAGGAGTTGGTATATCCAAAAATTAGAGCAGCAAGAAATTGTAGAAAAGATATATAACGGGGTAGAATTACAATTTGATCATAAAAAATCGAATTGATTAAAATACTTATAAATGAAATTAATATTAAAGCGAATACATATACTAATATTGTAAAGTCTTGCTTCAGATGTGCCCCAAAAAAATTAGGTGAAATTAAAAATAATAAAATTGCTGTAATAGCTAACATGAATAAATTAGGCTGAGTATCAGCGCTACTTATCAATGCTGGTAGAAAGGGGAAAAATACAGTTAACGTGAATAAAAAACAAAGAACTACCCTTACAGGTATATCAGCGAAATCATTGATAAATAATTTTTTCATTAAAGTGAAACTTTATAGACTTCTACCCATTTATTAAAACAAACTATTCGCCATATAAAATATATATATTCTTTACTAGTAATATTTTTTTCATAAGCTTCTAAAACTTCATTTGAAAAGATAGATTTACAATTTTTAATGGCTTTATTTAATTCATCTTTAAAAAATATCGAATTTGATTTTGTCCATACCTCTTGAGGTGTTAAAAATCCAAATTTATCATAACGTTTATATATATTCTCAGGTAAAATATCTTTAAATGATTCCCTAAGAATGTACTTTCTTATTCCATTATTTATTTTAATATTGTCTGGGAGCGAAATTCCGAAATCAACCACTCGATAATCTAAGAATGGGACTCTTGATTCAATCGAGAAAGTCATTGAATTTCTGTCTTCATATCTTAGTAAACTATGTAAGCCATAGCCATTTAAATGGTTAAAAGAAGTATTTCTTATAGTCGAATCAATTGGTCTAATATAAGGTGTAACTAAATTAAAATAATTTGTATTAAAATATTTATTGTAATTATTTTTAAATTTATTCTTAAAAATATTTTTAATTATATTATGTATTGGAAATCTGGAATGTAATTTCCAATAATTATATAATGTAGAAATGCCTTTGAAAATATTGTTCTTGAATAGAGCGGTAAAATATGGTCTATAAAAGCTATCATATCCCGCTAGAATCTCATCAGCTCCTTGTCCGTTTAACATGACTGTTAAATTCTGTTTTGCTGCTTCCTCAAAAACACAATATTGTGCAAAAATACTCATTGTCGGAAATGGCTCTTCTTGATGCCAAATTAACTTAGCAAAATCATTTTCAAAATGCAAAAAAGTTGGGTAAACTTTGTGTGCATTTATGTTTAATTTATTTGTAACTGCATCCACGTATTCACTCTCATCAATATCTTTTTCATTAAAACAAGCAGCTACACATTCTTGTTCAAATGGTAAATTTTGATCTTTAAATTCGTTATTCATACTTGCTACTAAACTACTACTATCTATACCTCCTGAAAGTGCTGAACCTAATTTTACATCAGATCTAAGCGTTAATTGAACCGCAGAATCAAATAAATTACGGTATTTCTCAATTAAAATATTTTCATCAACTAATTCATTAAGTGGCTGTATCTTTTCTATAAAATAATATTGATTTATAGAAAATGAAGATTTTTCAAAATTAATTATAAGATTGTTACCTCCACGCATCTCAAATATATTCTCAAAAAATGTTTCATTGGTGTGATTAACAAATCCATTGTATAAGAAATCATACGCCATATTTTTATTGACTCTTGGGCTCCAATCTTCTAAGACAGAAAAAGCTTTAATTTCAGAAGCAAAATAAAATTGATCATTAGTTATAAAATAGTAAAATGGTTTAATTCCATACCTATCTCTTGAACAAAAGATTTGATTCTTGATGGGATCAAATATGGTAAATGCCCACATTCCATTAAAATAATCAACACATTTCTCTCCCCAATGTATATATGCATTTATGATTACTTCAGTGTCACAAGCAGATTTAAAAATAAAACCAAAGGAAATTAATTGTTCTCTTAACTCTTTGTAGTTATATACCTCACCATTATAAGTAATTACATAGTTATTTCTTATTAATGGTTGTGCTCCGTTGTCACTAAGATCAATGATTGATAATCTTCTATGTCCAAAAATAATATCAGATTGCTCGCTTGTCCAAAAACCTTCTCCATCTGGGCCTCTGTGTTGCATGATATTTGTCATATTCTTAACAGTAGAAACAGAATGTATTTTTTTATTTAGTGAAATAACACCAGCAATACCACACATAATTAATAATTAATAGTTAAACTTTTCGATCACCGATTTTGTAATATTCTGCATTAAATGTAAATTTTTCTCAGCTGAATATTCCCATGCTTCTTTGTGCGCATTTGATTTATATGCAAATATCTCATTTTTTGAAAGTTCAGCAATCGCTTTTGCCATATTCTCAGGATGATGATCTTTTGAGACTATTCCTAATTTTGATTTCTTAACTATAGAAGCCATTTCAGGATTAGGAGATACTGCTATACATAATCTAGCTTGAATAAACTCAAAAAATTTATTAGGTAATGCATAAAGTTCATTGAAGCCAGAAGCTTCTAAAATATATAAGCCAACATCATATTTGTTGATTGTTGCTGCAATTTGATTTGTAGGAACGGCATCTAAGAAAAAAATATTTTTACTTATTTCAAGTGCTCTTGATTTTAGAGAATTTATGTATTCATGTTGTACGGAACCAGTAACGACTAACATCAAATAAAGTTCATAATTGTTATCTAAATAATGCATCATCTCAATCATGGATTCTATTTTCCTATTTGGCATTGCAGCACCATGATGGATAATTTGAATTTTTTGTTTAGGTAAAGATGGTGTTAGTTCTGAATTAAAAAATGTCGCATTCGTAATAATAGTATGAGTATTAATTTTAAAATTATATTCATACTCTTTTGCTATTCCTTCACAAACAACACTAATATGATTAACTTTTTGCAAATAAGTAGAGCATAGCCATGTTTTATAAGGTTGATAGTACAATCTCCATAAAATATTATTTTCAAATTCTTTTGGAGAGTATTCATGAAGATCAACCCATATTGGAACCTTATTTTCAGAAATTTTAAACCCTAGTGGAAGTGTATCTACATCATTACATAAAATTAAATGGAACTTGATTTCTTTAATTTTTTCGTTTATTTTATATTGTTTTAAAACAATTTTTGAATATGCATTAAATTGGTATGTAAATGAAAAAAATAATCTCAACAATTTTAAAATAATATTATTCTGTTTATATAAATCAACTAAGTTACTAATGTCATTTTTAACAGGGCTGAAGCCTATTGTATAAATATGATACTCATTTTCTAATGCACTAACTTGTCTTAATATTCTTGGATCTTTATTAAGATGTGAATTAGCAATGATTAAGATATTTTTTTTACTTGTCATTTTATATATAATCCTTTATCTATTATTAAAATAATATAGGTAATTTTTTAATTAATGTACTATTATCTAAAAAGTTTAAGTTTTAGTTGATTTTTAAATTTAGTAGAAAAAGGGAAGGACAAAACATGATAAATAAATTTACGATGATTTAAGTCAGTTCCGTACAATATATGAGGTATATTAGGTGCTTTTAATAATAATTCAAAATCTTCATCAGTGAAACCTAATTTTTTAGCAACGTATTTTTGGTCTTGATTTTGCAAGTTTACATTATACGGAGGGCTTTCAAGAATTTTGAGTGCTTCTGGTTTAGTAATTTGACCGGAAAAAATTAAATTTGAAAGATGCGCTTTACGTTTATCAATGCCAAATTTACTTGGCAATACAACTCCCTGATAAAATCGTGTATAAATATTTTCAAAATGTTTACACTCATAATTAATCCATCCAAATTCGTTCTGTAATAGATCTATCGTATCTTTTTGTGTATAATTACAATAATTTAGTAAAGACACGGTTTTAAAGCCCATTAATTTGTAATAAAACTGATCATAAACGCCATATGTATAAATATTTTTTAATGTCTTTTTAGTAAATTTTTTATAAATATTTTTTATATTGGTAAGATCTGTTTTGATGTAGTTCCAAGATTTAGGAAGAATCTGTTCTGTTTGATAATTAAAACCATTTAATATATATTTTATATTATTATCTTTTGCAATCTTGAATAATGAACCAAATATTAGATGATCAGCAGGAACATCCAAATCAATTACAGACGCCTCATAATATGACCTTTGTAATTCTTTGACTAATGACCAATCCATTACGTATGTATATAAATCATAATTGTATTTTTTTACTAAATTTTCAATGTTTTTTATTGCTATTTCAGAATTCCAACCATAATCAAAATGAACTAAGAGTGGTCTTAAATTATTTACTTTGGCTAAATAAACTAAATAAGAGCTATCTAACCCTCCACTTACACCAATTAAACAATCATACTTTTTATTTGACCCGCTTTTTTTGATTGTATTAATTAGTGCATTAAATTTTTGTGGATTAGATTCA
>Ga0164293_10005300_pt1 | contig 10966 bp, 9 predicted proteins | sample GEODES118metaG_FD_111487 | JGI IMG/M metagenome (GOLD analysis project Ga0164293, IMG submission 111487) | Eutrophic lake water microbial communities from Lake Mendota, Wisconsin, USA - GEODES118 metaG | ecosystem: Environmental > Aquatic > Freshwater > Lake | place: USA: Lake Mendota, Wisconsin...
CCGAGCCGCTCGATGTCCGCATCGTGCTCACCGCGACGCGCGACCCGCGCTACCTCGTGCAACTCGAGATGTTGACCCCTGAACTATTCGCGCGCGTTTCGGAGGCTCCCCCGATTGTCATTCCCGGGCTGAAAGACAGACCCGAAGACTTGTTCTCCATCGTGACCGAGCAGCTCGCGCGCGAAGGCCTACGCATGCATGGTGCGCCAATGGGAATCGAACCAGCAGCATTCGCAAAGCTTGTAGAGCACCCGTTTGAGGGCGAGCAGCGCGAGCTTGCCGCCATCGTGACACGCCTCGTTCGCAACGCCCAAGGTCCTGTCATTCGCGCGCGCGACGTAGACAATCTCGGCCTCGTCGCGGCGCGTTCAAGCGACCCTGGCGAAGCGACCTAGGGCAAGGGAGCGAGCGCCATGCCGAACGTGGCCTGAGAGAACGCATTATCGAGTTCGCCGTCGACAACGCGATTCGGATCGTGCGCGCGTTCCCATGGCAAGTCGACCCGCATATCCGAAAGAATGTCCACGTAATTCCGGAAGCGACCGTCGATCAACGCTGTCATGAATCGCGCCGAAGAGAGCCCCGCTCCCTCAAGATAGACCTCGATGCCGTTGGTGATCGTGTCGAGATTGGCTGTCCCGCCCGGATGCAGCCTGAAAAACTGATTGTAATAATTGTACGATACACAGCTATTCACCATGAGCAGCTGGTACTTGTTCGGGAACGTTGAGGCCGGATAATTACCCGGGTCGAGCGGGCCAAACCCGAGGTGCGAGTGGCCGGTGTATTGAAACACGTCGGCATCGCGAAACGCCGCCGTGTAGCGGCTCACCGCCCCCAGGCCATCGCTGTCCTCGTCGCCGTAGTACGTCCGAAGCTCGATCGGGACCGCCCGGACGCGGCCTTGCGTGGTCACGTTCGCGCGCATCGACAAGTGCACGAAGTGCCCGCGCCACTGCCGCAACAGCGCTAGGCGAAATTCGGGGATATCCGTGACTCCTTCAGGGTAATCCACGCCATCCAAAACCCACGTGGTGACCCGCTCAAGCGTGACGCCGGGTACATCCGCGCCATTGACCTGCACGCGGAGCAAGTCAGCACCATCCGGTACCGACATCTTTAGCGCGGGCTGAGCGGCTGTGACGGCGCGCAGCCATGCAAAGTAATTGCGCGCGCCATAATCGTACGGGTCATTTTCCTCATCGAGGCCAAAGAACGAATACCCCACGAAACGGTCATCTTCGTAAAGCCGTTGATACTCAGGCGACGCCGATGCGTTTCCTTCGAGCGGCGTAAATCGCATCACCACCGGAAGATACAACCGCGCAACCTCGCGCTCGGTCACTTCGCGGTCGGGTTTGGTAAGCGCGCGGCGGTCGGCCAAGATCGCCTTTTGCTCAGCTTCCACGACTTGCGCGCAGTCGGCAAGCGTTGGATTGAAGTGATACCAAATCGTCGCCGCCGTGAGGTTCTGCGTGTCTTCACGTTGACACTTCGTGATGATCTCTCGCGCGCGCGAAGCATAACCTGTCGGAAACAGCGTGACCGTGGGAACCGTGCTCGCCGACTCGAGCGAGCGCGGAACAACCGCCCGCGATCGATACGTGTATCTTACCCGCTTTAACTGGCGTGTCGGCGCCCCAGGACGCGCCGTATCAACGACCGTCACCGTGTCGGCACGAAACGACGATCGGTTGATGATCGGATACCTCTCGGCGAGCCCCACGTTCGCCGAACGCGCAGCCCCAAAAAGCACGCGCATCTGCGCCGCCACCGCAGAAGCGATTGCATCTTCCGAGGCAGCCACGGGAACGTAGACAAAGCCCTCAAGCGCCATCCGACGCCCCACAGCGTCGGCGCCCACAACCTGATTCGGGGCCCACGAATCTTCAGGGTCTTCGTCCCCCACCGAATCCGACGAACACGAGGCCAGCAAAGCCGACGAAACCATCAACCCCAGCGTCAGCCTCCGAAGTGCGCGCACGACTCGGTCCATGACTCACCGTACTCACGGGGTTTCGCATGCGTCAATCCAACGCAAGGCAATCGAAAAGAGATGGGGCGAATGGAAGCCAACCCATCAGGCAGCGCGTTGCGTCAACACGAGGCCTGACGGGCACACGTGCGGGACCCCGGCCAGCGAAGACATCCCCGCCAACTTCGCAGCCGCCGGCTCGTGTTTTAGGCACGCTTGCGCTGCCCCTTGCGCTACTCCGATTCGTCGGTGGGCTCGGTCTCATCGCCACCGGGGCGCGAATCAGCGTCGAGGGCATCCGACCTTCGCGCGGGCAGCGGAGGCGGGACAGCGCTGGGCGCACGCGGTTGTGACGAAGGCTCGCTCCACTCGCGCATGCCCACCGCGCTCGGCTCAAGCACGGGCAGCGATCCCTCGACTTGGGGAGGAGCGATCAACCCAGTGACCTGCAAAGGCGAGTCCGTCGCGGGTGGTTGCGTATTCACGAGCACAGGGCTCTGCCCCTGCATCGGCGCAGCCGTTGAGTCATTTGCGATATGCATGTAAACATCACGCACTCCACGACGCATCGCCGCGGCGGACTCCCAGCGATCATCGCGACTGAACGCAAGGGCCTTGTCAACGACCTCAGCCACACCTGAGGGAAGCTCGCGCGGGCTCACGTCGCGCAGCGATGGCGCTTTTTCTTTCATCGCGCGCACAAGGCGCTCGGTCACGCTAGATGCATCATGCACAGGCCTACCCGTAAGCGCGCGAAACATCACGGCACCAACCGCAAAAACGTCCGCCCTCGCATCGAGCAAATCACTTTTTCCCTGAGCTTGTTCGGGCGGCATATACGACGCTGTGCCGAGCACAATGCCCGCGGCGGTTGACGAGACGGCAAGCTTCGAACTCCGCAGTCGCGCAAGACCGAAATCAAGCACTTTGATGCGCCCCGTCGTCATCACGAACAAGTTACCTGGCTTGATGTCGCGGTGGACAACGCCCGCCGCGTGAAACGCGGCGAGGACCGAAAGCACTTGGTCGGCGATCGCAAGAACATCACGCACCTCGAGCGTGCCGCCGGCCGCCGTGAGCCACGATTCCATCGACCGCCCCTCGAGCAACTCCATCACCAAAAACGGCAGCCCATCGTCGGTAACGTCGTCGTCGAGCACGCTCAGCGCACCAGGGTGGTCGACTTGATTGGCGACGTAGCCCTCACGCAAAAAGCGCTCGCGGACGTCGGACTGTACCGCCAAAAAAGGGTGCAGCATCTTAATGGCGACCTTCTTGCCATTTCGATGCGTCGCAGCGAACACAGACGCCATCCCGCCCACATCGACCAAGCGATCGATGGTCCACTTGCCGCCTAGAGTTTCGCCCACGCGCGTGAGCGCCATTGCGCGAGGATCAGCCGTCGAATCCGCCATCTAGCAAACACCAGCCCCAGGCTGGCGCTCCTCACAGAACCGGTCATGCGAACTTCCCGCCTCCGGAACGTACGAACTCATTTACCGAAGAGCCTGCCGAATATCCATCACGTCGCCCATTCACAGACACAGCGGACGACAACCGCAACAGCCGCGGGAGATGCATCGACGCGCCGACGACGGACGCGGGCGACGAAGTGATTGCCTTCACAGGATCACCCAAATAGATGCATTCAGCACGTATCTAGCGTCCTGCCGTGATGCCGTCGAATCCGAATTTTTTTAGAATGCACCTGTCTCAGCAGTTAGCGGCTTGCGCGTTGGCGCGAGCGCGGCGCCTTGCCCATCGTCATCAGACCACAGCGCTGCAGCTAGCTGCTGGGCTTGTCAGGCCGCGTCATCTCGATGAAGCCCAGGCGCAACGGCCACGTGCAAGTACGCGTGATTGACGCGGACGTGCCGGCTTACCGCGCTCTGTTCGTACTCGCGCCGGGAGGCGCTGGCGGAAAGGCCTCACGAAATGCGCGCAACGCCCCTCGCTCATCGACCTCGTGGACGAAACCTGTAGCTTGCACAAATGCACTCGCATCAACAGTCACGGAGTACTTAATATGGTCGAGTGCCCCCGCCGGGATTTTTGGCAAACCAAATCGACCTAGCAGCGACGGAAATACCCATTCCGGAATAGGCACGTTCGTTCGACCTGTCTCGCGAATCACCGTTGACAGCGGTACAGGCTGCGGGCCTGCAACGTTGAAGACTCCCCGCGGGCGTTTTTCGAGCGTTGTGACGAGCGCGCTCACGACGTCTTGTTCGTGCATAAAATGGAAAAGAGGGTCGAAACCGAGCAGTGTCGGGACGCGACGCCCCCGCAAAAACATGGCCAGCGTTCCATGACCGGTAGGGCCCAACGTGTATACCGTCCGCAACACCGAGGTTGTCAGGTCTGGATAACGCCACAACGCCGAGCCGGCATAGAGATCAGCTGCAACTAAGTCTGCAAGCTCCGGAAACGAGCCAATGCCCACGGGAGGCTCATCTTCCGAGTGAAACAAGGGCGAATCCGCAGCGGCTCCGTAAAACGTGTGCCTCCCGACGAACACGACATGCTCGACGCCGTACGCCCGCGAGTGCTCAAACACGGCCCGCGTGCCGCCGAGGTTGATGCGATAGCGATCCTCGCTTTGACGAACCAAGTGCGTGACCGTAGCCATATGAATCACCGCTTGAGGTCGCACGCGGCGAAACACATCTTCAGCGCCTCTTTTCCGAATATCGACTTCGTGCACCTCGACGCCCGCAGGCGCGTCGGGAAAAGCACGGCGGTCGATTCCGATGACGTCATGACCGTTGGCCACAAGCCGCTCCGCAACAAGCTTTCCAAGGCGCCCGGCCACACCGGGAATAAGCACCTTCATGTGTGCGCTCCTCCAGCAACGCCCGCGTGCGGGCCGGAGTTCGTAAGCTGCGCAACATCGCCGCGACGCAATCGTCGACCTGTTTCAATAAGATCGGCAATACGTTTTTTCACGCGATCGACATAAGCAAGCACAACATCATCCTCTTCGAATCCGGTGCCTTCAAAGGTCATTGGCTCCGAATAGATAATATCGAGCCTCGCGGGAATCGGGAGCGCGACAACCCAAGGCGTCACTGGAATATACGGCACCCCCAAGAGCTTGCCGAGCGATACAGCGTTGGCGATTGTTGGAATAGCCTCGCCTCCCCCCAAAAATGCAAATGGCACAATTGGCGTTTTCATTTTCATCGCAAGGCGTACAAATCCGGTACCAAAGTGCACGAGCGAATAACGCTCTTTGAATAGCTTTGCGGTGCCTCGCGCGCCTTCCGGAAACACCATAAGCAGCCGATCTTGCGCGAGCAATCGCTCGGCGTGCTCTGGCAAGCCTGTGAGGTGCCCGCAGCGATGCGTGAGCTGCGAGGCAAACGGTATTTTCCCGAGAAACCGCTCGGCCATTCCATGCGCGAGCCGTGGCGGGTTCATTTCGAAAAACTGCGACGCACTCACCATCGCCGCATCGAGTGCAATACCTCCCGAGTGATTGCCCACGAGCATGCATCGGCCATGCTGCGGCACGTGCTCGATACCAAGCGTATGCACCGAAAAGTAACGACGGAAAAAGAACTTTAACAACGTAAACGAGGGCCCGAGGTAAGCCTTCGATACACCAAAAGGGTCAATTCCATCGGCATTGAACGGAATCTCAAGTTGCTCAAGACGTTCTCGCACCTCGGAATCAACGGGAAACGACACGCGCATCGGCCTACCTCGAGTTGAGCGAGAGCCTACCAGTTGACGCTCGGCTTCCGGCGGGCCAAAACGCCGGAAGCCATGGATTTCGCACGCTCACGATGGTCTCGCCGCAGCACGTTGGTCACCGCCATTGCGGCATCAAGCATCACCGCTCTGGCCGCGTGCGCTGGCAAGCCGGCCGCGATCACCTCGAAGGCAAGCGCCCCTGCTGCTCCGGGCAACGCTGCCCCGTCGACCTCAGTTACGGCCGACACGCGCCATGACCACGTCCGCACGCCGGCACCCTCTCGACGGCAGTTCAATCAAGCGGCCGCCGAACTCGCGCTTCCGATCTTCTGGACCTCGGATGCCAATGCCAACGGCGCCGTCGACCCCAACGAGCTGAGCGTTTACTGGGGACTCATCCCTGGAGCCAAGCAAAGCGATTATGTCGCCAATGGCCAATTCACCGCTCGCGCGAGGCAAGCGATCGCCGCTATACACGCGGTGATTGCAGCATCGGCAGAGGAAGACCACGGGCCAGTCCCATCGCAGAGCGCGACCACACCAACCGAAACCGAACAAGCGCGCAGAAAAGCCATTCAGCGCGAACTCCGTCAATCTCGCATTACCCTTGTCGAAACCGATCTGTCGAATGCGTCTGCGGGCGACAAGACGTTTGTCGAGCTTCTCACGCAAGCCGCCGAGCGCATCGAAGATCTCTACGCCAAACAGCTCGGAACATTCGCGCTGCGCTCTCACATCCCCGCGGACGACCCAGCCAGTTTGTTTGCATTCTACCGCAATCAAAGCCCTCGGTGCGTCGCTCCAGAAACGCAAAGCCTGCCCGAATGCAGCGCCATCGCCATCACCAATTCCAAGGCGCCTTCCGATCGCCTCTCCGGTCTCTATCCCGCCGACCGCCTGAGCGACCGCGGCTTTTGCGACCAGCTCAGCGCGCTCGCGAAGAAGGCGCCGAGGCTCGTCGACCCGTTTCACGTAGTCGCATCGGGCAGCGCGTCATCGAGCGCCCTGCGAGCTGTGCCCTATCACGAGGCGTTTCGCGAAGATGCAATATACATTCAAAACAAGCTCGAGGCAGCCGCTGCGGCGCTAGACTCTAACGAAGTCGCGCTCAAAACCTACTTGGTCGCAGCCGCCAAAGCATTTGTGACGGATGCCTGGTGGCAGGCCGATGAAGCCTGGGCCCGAATGAATGCTCATAATTCGAAGTACTACCTACGAATTGGCCCAGATGAGGTTTACCGCGAACCGTGCGCGACCAAAGCGCTTTACCACGTGAGCTTCGGACTCATCAATCAGGGCTCGCTCGCGTGGCAACGCAAGCTTGATCCCCTCAAAGGCGCGATGGAACAAGCCTTGGCGAAGTTGGCGGGCGCCCCGTACAAGGCACGCAATGTCGACTTCAAACTACCTGACTTTGTTGATATCGCGATTAATGCCGGTGACTCGCGTCCGCCCGATGGCGCCACGATAGGTCAGTCCCTCCCGAACTTTGGCCCGGTCGCCAACGAAGGACGAGGCCGCACCGCGGCGATGATCAACTTTTACACCGATCCCGACAGCATCGAGGCGTTGCAATCGACGACCGCGTCACTCTTTTGCGCCGACGCGATGAAGCAGTACACAACGCACAACGAGCCTCTTTTGATGAGCACGCTGCTGCATGAAGCGGCGCACAATTTGGGTCCTGCGCATCAGTACAAGGTTCGAGGCAACGATGATCGCGCGGCTTTCGGCGGCCCCCTTGCATCAACACTCGAGGAGCTCAAAGCGCAAACGGCGGCATTGTATTTTACAACATGGCTTGCTGAGCGAGGCGAAATCACTCGCGAACAGGCCGCCCAATCGCACGTGCGAGACGTCGTGTGGAGCTTCGGGCACATCTCGCGCGGCATGTACGACGAAGACAAGAAGCCGAGAAACTACAGCCAACTTGCAGCCATTCAATTAGGCTGGCTAAAGCAACGCGGCGCCGTAACCTGGAAAAGCGACGAGACCGCGGCCAATCGGAGCGATAGAGGGTGTTTTTCGCTTCATCTCGACAGGTTTCCCGATGCCGTCGCCTCTCTGATGTCAGAGGTGGCCCAAATTAAGGCGCGCGGTGACAAGCCCCGAGCTCAAGCGCTTGTTCAGCGATTCGTCGATGTCGAAGGCGACGCCAAAGCTCTCCACGACATCATCGCGACACGCGTGCGTCGCGCGCCCAAGCCGAGCTTCGTTTACGCTGTTCGGCTTCACAACGACGCAGCCGCTGCAGGCTCGAAGTAACCCCACGCGCACGCTACGCTTGCGACATCCACCGTCGCCCTCGTGCGCTATCCCCCCCAAGCCTGCATTGATTTCCCGCCTTCGCATTGCTCCTGCCATTGAACCACCCGCGACAGGCGTGCGGTTCGAGCCCGTGCGCGATCCGGCCGCCCCTGAGATCGTCGCCGAGGGAATCGATTTCAGGCCCGGGACGCTTCTGGCGGCATATCGCAACGGAATTTTTCCATGGCCGCATGAAGCTCCGTCACGCGCGCGTCACAGCAACGCGCGGTCACGCGCGCCATCGCAACCGGTGGTGTTTTGGTTTTCACCCAATCCGCGAGCGATTTTTCCCCTCGAGCAAGCGCATCCGCCGCCATGGTCCCGAAGCCTGCGCCGAACGCTGCGACGCCACCCCTACCAGGTGACCATCAACCACGCCTTCCGCGACGTCATTCGGCTCTGCGGCCAGACGCGCAGCGACGGGACCTGGATCATCCCCGAGCTGATCGAGGGCTACGAGCGCCTCCATGAACTCGGCTGGGCTCACAGCTTGGAAGTCTGGGACTCGGCGCCCACGCCCGACGACGGGTCGGAACACTCGGCCCTTGCGAGCGACCGTGCGGCCACACACGCGCTCGGGACACTCGTTGGCGGCATCTACGGCATCGCGATCGGCGGCATGTTCGCGGGCGAATCGATGTTTCATCGTCGCACCGATGCTTCCAAAATTGCCTTCGCGCATCTCGTCGAGGTACTCCGAGCCGGCGGTTTTTCGCTCTTCGATGTGCAGGTGCAAAATCCCCATCTGGCATCGCTTGGGTGCATCGAAATCGAGCGCTCGGAGTACCTCACGCGCCTCGAACGCGCACTCATCACACCAGCCCGTTTGGCAAAAAGCTGAAGCATTGGGCCAAAAAGCGCAGCGCCGCGTGACAAAAACGTTCACATCGGCTCGATCTTGAGGCAGCGGCGAGCTAACCCAAACGAAATCCAAAAAGTCGTTCGTGACGAATTACTACGGTGGGTCGTCTGAAATAAGTGACGACGCCCGTCGACTATCACCCGAGGTCATGACGTTGGCCCAGCTGCGGCCAACGTGCCAAACTGTATCGATCTAACATTTGTCCCCGTTTTGTCGTTTGTAACCAAGGTCAGAAAAATTCCGTCATTCGCCTTGGAAGTTTCGGAGCGTGGGAATTGTTTCTCTCTCGTCCTGAAAACCGTTTTCCGGGAGCCACTGCCTTGAAAAAGTCATCCGCATCCGCCGCCCCCTCGAGCCACGCTCGCACCGATCGCCCGGCACTGTCCAAGGCACCGCTGACCACGTCAACCACCCCGGCTGTCGCGGAAGAAGCCGTCGACATGTACTTCCGGAAAATGACGCAGGTTTCGCTCCTCAATCGCGAGGGCGAGGTTGAGCTAGCTCGCCGCATCGAAGAGGGCGAGCGCAAAATACTCGGCGCGATCGTCGATTCACCGTTTGCAGCAGCCGAGCTCGACCACATCAGTCGTCTTCTCTACAAGGGCCGCCTCAAAGTGCGCGATGTCGTCCGCAACCTCGACGACGAAGAAGCGTTCGATGAGGCGACGATGCTTCGCGTCGGCAAGCTCCTTGAGCGCCCGCTGAAAGAGCTCCACAGCGCCAAACCTGCATCAGCAAAAACAGCCGAACCGAAAACCGCGTCCAAAACGGTCGCGAAAGCCTCAACGCGGTCTGCCCCCAAAGCAAACCCGCTGCGCGATGAAATCGTGCAGTCCCTCGAAGAGCTCCGCCTCGACCGAATCGCTGTCGAACGCGTCGAGAAAAAGCTGCGTCAGGTTCAGCGCGAACTGCCCGCCGCGAAGGCATCCGCTGTTGGTACGCTACAAACCATCGCTGAAGGCCGTCGCCTGGCTGAGCGCGCCAAGGCGGCTCTCATCGAGGCCAATTTGCGTTTGGTCGTGTCCCTCGCGAAAAAACACGTCAATCGAGGGCTCCAACTTCTCGACCTCATTCAAGAGGGCAACATCGGCCTCATGCGTGCAGTCGACAAGTTCGATTACAAACGCGGTTATAAGTTTTCCACGTACGCTACGTGGTGGGTGCGCCAATCCATTTCGCGAGCCATCGCGGATCAAGGCCGCACAATCCGCGTGCCGGTGCATATGTACGAGAGCCTCCAAAAGCTCACGCGCACCAGTCGGTCACTCCTTCAAGAGTACGGTCGCGAGCCGACACCCGAGGAACTTGCTGAGTCAACGGGCATTCCGGCCGAAAAAGTGCGCGCGGTCATGAAGATTGCCCGTGAGCCCATAAGCCTCGAAACCCCCGTCGGCAACGACGGCGACTCCCAAGTCGGCGAATTCATTCCCGATGATGCCGGGCTGCCGCCCGATGAGGCGTATGCCCAAATCCGCTTCAACGACCAAACGCGTCAGCTCCTCAAAACGCTAACGCCGCGTGAAGAGAAAATCTTGCGCATGCGATTCGGCATTGATGAGGCGCGCGATCACACGCTCGAAGAAGTGGGCGAAAGCTTTTCGCTCACGCGTGAACGCATCCGTCAGATCGAGACCAAAGCGCTTCGCAAATTGCGCTTGCCTTCGCAGCACCGCAAGCTCAAGACCTATATCGGCGGACAATGACTGCTTCCCCGATGACGGCTATTGAAGCGGCGCCCGAAGCCGCGACCGACAAGCGCCTGCATGAAACCCTCTCGCAGGCGTTTGCCCCAACACACCTCGAAGTCATTGACGAAAGTCACATGCACGCGTCAGGCCCGAGTGCACAATCCCACTTTCACGTGGTGATTGTTTCGGCCCGCTTCGAGGGGTGCTCTCCCGTCAAGCGCCACCAACTCGTCTACACTGCTGTCGCCGACTTCCTCGGCCGCGGCCCAAAACAAGGCGGCATTCACGCCCTCGCTATCACGTCGCGCACGCCGGGCGAGTGGGCGGTCAACCCGACGCCCAACTCGTCCCCCGTGTGCGCGAGCAAGGCGCGACCCTCCCCCGTCGCGGTCTAGCTTTTCACGGTCGCGACGCGCGCGTTAGCGGCTCCCGGTGGCC
>Ga0164293_10005301_pt1 | contig 10965 bp, 8 predicted proteins | sample GEODES118metaG_FD_111487 | JGI IMG/M metagenome (GOLD analysis project Ga0164293, IMG submission 111487) | Eutrophic lake water microbial communities from Lake Mendota, Wisconsin, USA - GEODES118 metaG | ecosystem: Environmental > Aquatic > Freshwater > Lake | place: USA: Lake Mendota, Wisconsin...
ATTGCCTCGGATTCTTGCATGAAGGTCTCGAACAACTCCGCATCCATGCCCGCAATTTCCGCAAGCCGCGACAGGTTGTTTTGATTCTCCTGATCCTTGCGCACAACCTCGCCCTCGAGCGCCTTGAGCGCGGTGACGTCTTTGACGACGACCATCACGCGATCAACTTCGTCGTTCTTGTAAATCGGCGCGAAAGAGAGCTCGACATCGAGCGTATCGCCGTTGGCGTTACGCTGAATTTTATGCTCCTTGATTGGGTCATCCCCCGCTGAAATCCACTGAATCTCGTCGTTTCCGAGCACACACATCAACCAGAAATCGAACTTTCGATAAAGCTCGTCGTTCTGTTTCGAAGTAATTTGAAGAAGGTCGAATACCGAAGAGCGCGCAATCTCCAAATCCGGAAACATTGTGCGTGTAACACTCGAAAACTGGGAACCAACCTTGTTCTCACGGTCAATCGTGAAAATGGCCTGACCCATGTTATCCAGAATATCGCTCACCTCTTGTTTTGCTTCGGCCAAGTCGCGCGTTCTGGCGGCAACTTTTTCCTCGAGGCCGACTTCGTAGTCGCGTATCGCACTAAACATTCGGTTGAATGATTCGGTGAGGGTGCCGACCTCGTCGTGGGAGACGACGGGAAGCGCTTTGAAGTCAGACGCTTTCACCGTAGACGATGTCGCTTCCGTCAGCGAACGGATCGGACGAACAATCTTTGTTGCAATGTACACCATGACGATGGTGGCAAGCCCAACGGACGCGAAAAAGACGAACAAGAGCGTGTCGCTCATGCGATCAACGGGCTCTTCGAGCGAACTTACTGTCTTGAGCGCGGAGAGCCTCCACTTCCAATCCGCGACAGCGCCGCCGATCGGTTGACTCGAAACGAAGTAATCAATCCCGCTTTTCGAATCGTGCCACTTCGCAAGCGGCTCACTAGGCAACCCGGTGCCCGCAAACGTCCGCTGACTGGGCGGCAGAACCACGGCCGACCCCTGCTCATTGGTCACGACGGCCACCGATTCAACAGCGCCGTCTTTCACAACGGCAAAGCCGTCGAGCAGCGCCCCCAACGCGTTGAGCGAGACGAACACCGTGAGCGTTCCGATCGGCTCGTCAAGCACATCGAAAACGGGAAACGCAAAACCGGCAACGCGCTCATCCGCCGCAAGAATCCCATCAAGGTACTGCGGCCTTCCGGGGGGCACCGCAACCGCGTGGCTTCGCGCTGATTTGAGCGCCTGAGCAAACCACGATTCCGACGCGACGCTCCGTCCGACAAGCGCAACGGGCAACTTCTTGCCGTCCCGCGCGAGGGTGTTTGACCCGACAATCTTGCCCGTCTTATCCGCGACAACGATCGCCGAGTACTTGCGCTTCGTCGTGACAGCCTCATCGGCGTACCACAGGAGATTTTTGGGATCTGCGGTTTCGATCGCCTGGGCCGCGAGATCAAGGCGCGCTGTTGTCATTGCATCCGCGAGCGCGTCGTTCATGCCTTGAGCAATGGCGTCACCCAAGCTTTTTGCACCCTGCGATAGTCCCGTATCCGAAAGTTCGAGCAAGCTCGACCGCGACTTGCGCGTCGCGATGAGCCCGCTCAGGAGCAGAACTGCAACGATTAGCGGCAAGACGTAAAGGAGCAACTTACCGCGAAGCCCCATGAAATTTTTCGCGCCGCCCGATGGCGGCCCGCTGCTCCCCGACGATGGTTGAGTCGCTTTCACGTTGATTAGCTCCCTTCTCAAAAGAATTAGTTGCTCTTCGCAAGCTCGCGCGCGACCGTCAGGAACTGAATAATTTCCTTGGCATCTTCGCGCGTTACGCCAGAATTGGGTTTGCGCATCATTTTTACGACGTATTCTTTAATCCCTTCAGCCTCAAACGACCCGCGGGATATTGGGGTTCGCCCTGTCGTTAGGGCGGTAATCGGTCGCGACATCGCATGGCACTTGGTGCATCGTGTTTTGAAAAGCGCGAACTGCTCGGCCTGCGCACCCGAAAACTGACCAGGAGCCAACGTTTGGTCTTTGCCCTCACCGACAATTTTCAGCTCGGCAAAGACGGTTGTTGACGTCAACATGAGCCCACTCAGAGTAACTGCAAACAGCTTAGAAACTTTCATGTTCAACCCTCCGCTCTGTTTGGTTTGACGATTCGCGCCAGAGGAAACATCTCGCGAATCGCCGTCATGGCAATATAAAGAGCAAGGCTCGCGCTTGAGCCGCCAGTAACGGCGGAAAGCCACTCAAATCGTCCGGAAAGCTCCCTGATTCCCCACCACGACGCTACGTCGAAGAGGCCGCACCAAAGCAGCGTGGAAATAGCGAAACATTTACGACGTTCCGATGCGCCCGTACCAAGGTAAACAAATCCAAAAAACCCGTAACAAAGCGTATATCCGAACATATGAGCGTGACTCATGCCGAGCAGCCGAGTGCGCGAAAGTGACTGGAAGTACTCAACGGTCGAATCGCGTGCGACATGCGTCTGCGCATAGGCATCAATTGCGCCGAAGGCCTGCACAAATAATAATCCCAACATGGCAAGCGTAAGAAGTAGCCGAGTACTCGACCGTAGCGATGCAAGCGAGAACCCGCCGCCCGCTGCGCCCGTCCGAAGCGCCACCAACGCAGACGCAGCCACGGTCCCGATGAGGATCGCGACAGACAGCAGCGCGAGCGCACTCATGAGAGTTGTGGAATACACGCGTTGGGAACCGCTTGCCTTTACCCGTCCGAAGTTCAAGGGCGACGCCGCGGTCGCCGCCGGCTCGGCCGCGGAGCTTCCCGGCGCGCTGGCGGCAGCTGCTCCGCTCGTGTCGACAAGCTCCGGCGCGCCGCTGTCGGCGAGGCCCTTCGACGAGCTAGCTGACGTAACCTCCGACTCCGATTGCGCGCTGCCCAGCGTGCTGACTGTCCACAAGCCAGCACGAATCGCTGAGTAAATTCCCTGCCCCACCGCGTCCGACACCTTTCCACACGCCGCGCTTGTGGGACTTGGAAGGTCACCGAAGCCATGACCATCGACGCAAGCAAGCAAGTCACCGTACTTGACCGAGAGCTCGTCTTGAAACAGGACGACTTTGGTCACGCGCCCCAATGCATCAATGCCAATCAACACCTGCGACACGCCTTGTGGCGCTTTAAACTGCTCGAACAGCGCAATTTGTTTTCGCTCTCCGTTTTCAACGGCGAAGTAGAGAGTCGGAAAGCGTTCCGCAGATGCAAGCGGTCTGCCTAATTGCTTTTGCGCCAGCCGCAACTGCGCGTCATCGAAGGAGGGTTCGGCGATCTCAACGCCCCCCGCCTTCCTCCACACGAGCAAAAGCTGTTCGACGGGCGCATGGTGCTCAATTTCGCTTCGGTAGCGCCCCGGGGAATCGGGAGTACTGGTAGCATCGCCGGGGTTGCTGTCCTTCGCGAATTCGACCTTGTTGCTAAACCCATCACCGTCGGCGTCGGCGTCTTGAATCGCTACAAACGCTTTAATGTCTTGACCGGCCGCAGCCCATGACTTGGCGAACGCGTTGCGCTCGGTGCCGGCACCGTGGCCGTGACACGCTTCGCACCTCGCGGCTTTCACTCCCAACGCTTCGGTAACGTAACGACGATACACGGGATAGGCATCGGCATTGAAGGCCAGCAATAAAACGCTCGCCACGAGATGCAACGAGACGAGAAATTTCAAAGGTCGATAAGCCATTCATCTACATCCTTTGTCGCGTGGACAGTCACTCTCTGAGCGCAGGAATCGTTTCGCGACGGACGATTGCGCTAAGTGCGTTAAGACAAACCTCTAGGGCTGGGCGGCAATCATCCGTGCCGCCCTATCGACGAGGAACTCCGATATGGTCTGAGCGTCGCCGGCCCTACATGCCGAACAGGACCTGAAGAGCTGCGGTCTGGTCCGTGAGGGACGAATGCCCGACGGCCGCTCGCACGCGCACGTTTTGGTATGGCAAGAAGAGAAACCCGCCGTCGTGGGTCTCGACGGGCTCGGTAAACTTCGTTTGATCTTGGTACTGGTACAGGTAGAGCGCCGTTAGCCACGAGGTGATCTGGTACGAAGCTTCGCCGAACGCAGTAAAGCTTTTCAGCGAGCGAGATGCCTGCAAGTCGACGTCCGAACCGACCATGGTACCCGCCCAAATCGCGGCCTCGCGATAACGAACCTTCAGGTCAAGCCCAAGCCTTCGAAGCTCAACAGTGTCGGCGCCGTCTTTCGCGCGGAGGGTCGAGTGATATCCCCAATGGTCCAGATTGATAACAAGGTCATCGGTAAACTTCGGTTGACGATCAAGGTCGTAATGGGGCTCATTTCCGGCGTAGTCCACGCCGCCAAACTTCGTACCCACATGATAGTAGTAGGCCGGCCAACTGCCCGCTTCACCCTGCTGAACGACGCCCGCGGCAAGAAACGCCCGGTCGAAAAACATGCCGTTCCACTCAATTCCGTTTCGGCCGGTTGACACCGTGTGCCCATTGATGTTCGCGGTTCCGAGGGCATACCGCGAGATGAGTGCTTCATTTATCTTGAAGACCGTGGTCGATTGCTCGAAACGGCCCACCATGAGGTTCAACTCACGGCGCCCGCCGAGGCGCGTGAGATGCATGTATAGCTCATTAGGCGTGCCCTGCCCGAGCCAGGTACCCCAAAAGCCGATATGCTCCCCGAAGTTCCCGCCTGCCGCGAACGTCAACGAGGGCGACGCGACGGTGAGCGGGTGCTGGGCTTTCGGGTCCGTGACGTAACTCCCGGACATCGAACCGATCACCGAGAATGGAAGTCTCGATGGCAGAACATTGGCGAATAACGAGGGTGCCATTTCGACAGGCTCTTGTTTTCGCGCTGCACTGTCGCTTTCCGGCGCGCCGGGCCAGTGGTACCCCCACTTACGAAACAGATCTCCAAATTCGTTGCGCCGAGTGATTGTCATGTGACACGTCTCGCACGGCACTCCGTATTCACGCGCGAACGCCGGAATAGCGTGAGCTTCGCGGGCGGCAACTCCGAATGAAGCAAACATCGTCATAAGCGCAAGAATGAACCGGATCGCACTCCGGACATTGTTCGTTTTCGAATTCATAGAATCTTCCCGCGTTAGGTAAAGTTAAGGTTTCGGGACGGCGCAGACTTCACCCGTCATGCCGGAATGAGCGTCACACTTGAAGCTATCTTGTTTCGGAACTGTATAGGTCCGAACGTTGTCCGTAAGTGGATGCTCATCGGTTGAACCAATCGTTACGGTGAAGCCGACGTTGACCGTACAACGATTGCCAGGACCCTCCGCACACCCGCACCCAACTTGATAGCTGTCGCCGTCCAGATTAACTTCTGCCGTATTGGCTTTTGGACAAGCCACTTTAGGTGTCACGATTCGGGGCGTTAGGTCGCACTCGCCACCGTTGGTGGTGCCGCCACCGCCGCCGTGAGTGTTATCGCCACCGCCACCGTGAGTGTTATCGCCACTGCCACCGTTGGTGGTACCGCCACCGCCTCCACTAGCGGTATCCGAGCCTGCAACTGTTGACGCGCTCGGGCCGTTCGAAGCAGGCCCCGACGAAGCTGAAGACGGACCGCCACTGCCGGATTCGGCCGTCGTTGAGTCGTCGCTTTCAGATCCGCTCGGCGCGCTCGATTGAGCTCCGGCCGCCCCTTGCGCCGTAGCGTAGTAAGGGTCGTGCGTGACGCACTTCGGAGCCATCGAGCTCAATGCAAGCAGTGCGCACACGAAGGACGCCCCTCCTGGCATTGCCAGATAGCGCCGATGACGGCGCATATCGCGTGAACCCAACAAGCGTAATTGTGCAGTTGAACGCAGACGCACGTGCATCGTGTATTCCTCCATCGAGCCTAATCGATGTGTTTTCGCGAGTAACATTGCCGCGGTCGCGCACACCAACGTGCCGGAAGACACACAAGTCACCGGCAAAATCTAATTAGCTAACTTCTCTGGCTGCACGAAGAACAGTCTCTCGACAGATCATCAGATCCACTCACCGCTGCGATAAAGGGTACGGCCAGCTTCCGCAGAAAGTAAATATATTTGGTTGCGCAATTTTAAGATTCGCCGAAGCGTGTAGGCTGCGACTGACGTCTGTAAGCACTTTCATAAAAGCAAAACCAACGCTGGAGGTGAGGCTGAATACACGTGTGCGAATGCGCCGTACACGTTTCGTTGGTCACTCCCTTTTTCCTCACGCACAGGCCAAGGCCGAACAACCAAGCAAAGTGCACTAATGAAATTTTCGTTAGGGTCGTTACCCGATGTGCGCTCTCCATTACTTGAGCGTCGTCGTCGCGATGCCTCGTACGCATCGCGCTGACGTCAGGGCGAGTCAGCGCTCCTCCCGCCGATTCGCACAAACCGCACAGAAAGGACTGCATCCATGACGACACTCTCATCAGGCACGATGGACACGCGCGCAGCGGCTGTACGAACGGTGCGGTCCATCGCACGCGCGGGCGCGCGGGCGGCGATTGAGGCTTCCCTTGGGTCGCACCCCTATGAGGAGCGCGAACTCGACGCCGAGCATGATCTAAGTTTCGATCACTGGGTTACGGCGATTATGCTGAGCTCCCGCGTATTCAAGTTCTCGTTTTCAGCGCGCTTCACCTCCCGTGTTGCTCGCGCGTTGGCTGCCGCGGCGTTAGGGCAAAAACTGGAGGATGTCCGACCGACTATCGCCCACGACAATATGGGTGAGTTCTGCAACTTGTCTGTCGGAACGGCACAGCGATCACTTGCGGAAATGCACGCTTCGTTCACAGATACGCTGATGACCACCCCCCATGCCACGCCTAGCTTCGATTTGGGTACGGAGGAGTTGCGCGCACTCGGATCGTACGGCGACAAATGGCTCTTGGCCTTTGGCGAGCACGCCTTCTTGTGTTCATTCACGGTCGACGTGAGCGACTGGAACGTGTTTAGCAGGCTCAAGGATGCGGACATATCAAAACTATCCGTATCAGACGGTGGCGATTTGGTATTTTTTTGATGCCATGATATCCGTTGCCGAGGCCTTAGTGAGAGTGCGACCCAAGCGCACAATTCTCTCGGCGACTATCGGGTCACTCATCAGTTAATTCCGGGCGGATTCAAACCGAAGAAGCCTCATGAGCACAATCGAGTGGCTGGCACGCGTGGGGGACGAATGATCGGTTTAGAGCCAATAGCACCGTTATCCCTTCCCGCTCGGTTCGGGTATCAACCTGATCTATCGGCCGCGCGCGACGCGCTTCGGTGGTTTGTGCGCGAGGGGTCGGAGCGCGCATTGCAGGCTCTACTGCCGAATGCGCAACCCGGTGAGCACTGTGCTGGTGATCAATCATCGTATCCCGACAGGTCGGCAGTCATGGTTATCGCGCTGAGTTCTTCGGTATTTCGATTGTCCTTCCGCGCCGTTTTCACTGACAGCGCGGCGTGTGCGCTCGCGGAAGAGGTATTGGGCCAGCCGTCGGGGTCGCTGGCTCCGTCGATGGCCCGAGATACCGTAGGGGAATTCTGCAACCTCGCGGTCGGTATGGCTCAGCGCTCGCTCGCGGAGGCGCATTCGACGTTTGGCGGAATGGTGCTCACCACCCCCATGTACTTCGCCGCAACAAGTTCGCTCGAAGACGAGCTGCGAATCGCCGCTGACCACGGCGACTGCTGGGCCCTTCACTTCGGGGCACATCAACTACGGTGCTCATTCGTCGTCGATATAACGGATATTGAATTGTTTTCACTACTTCAAGAGGCCGACCTCTCGCGCGCTCCCTCAGCCGATGACGGCGAGCTCGAGTTTTTCTGAACCGTTGCAATCCCTAGCGTGCGTCTAGTACGCGAGAAGATACCTTCAGTTTACACCGCCGAAGCTTCACGATGTTTTCGTCTATTATTTATTCTATCAGAAAGGGACTCCTTGATGAGCCACGACCTTATTGACGGGAGCCCGGCTCGCGTCGCCGCGTTTAACACTGTAAAGACCCTGGCGCGCGACGGAGCGCGCCGCGCACTCGAGGCACTTATGCCCCTCGCGACGATCGAGGAAAAAGAATTCGATCCACAACAGGATCTCACCTTCGATCATTGGGTTATGGCGATCATGCTCAGCTCTCGCGTTTTCAAGTTCTCGTTCTCCGCGCGATTTACCTCACGCGTTGCACGCGCTGTGTCATCAACAACCTTGGGTCTTGATCCTGATGCCATCAAGCCAGCAATGGCACACGATAGTATGGGTGAGTTTTGCAATCTCGCGGTAGGCACGGCGCAACGCTCCTTGGCAGAGGCGCATACTGAATTCGGAGGCATGGTTCTCACGACTCCCAAGTCCACCCCATCCTTCGATATTGGTCCCGCAGAGCTCAATGAGCTTGGCAGCTATGCCGACAAATGGCTTCTTTCATTCAGCGGCCACGAGTTTCTCTGCGCCTTCACGGTCGAGGTCACCGATTGGGATGTCTTTAGTCGCTTGCAAGACGCAGACATCTCCAAGCTTTCCGTCTCGGACGGTGGCGAATTGGAGTTCTTCTAACCATACCGTTACTCATGCATGGCGCGCGCCTTGCCGAAACTTCCGGCGGCCGCCCCACAGCTTCAAGGTCGATTGGGACTCGCCCAGCTTCGATGGGTATCTCAATTACCTTCGCTGACGCGCGCCGTCTGTTCGCCGCCAAGTACTCGCGACGTCATTCGCACGTGCGATATCGCGCCGGGCCATGTCACGACGGAGCCCGAACGGAGACTGGCCGTGAGCACAGGACAACGTGAAACGCAGACGGCTAAACTTTCGGCGCCTCCGGAGCGCAAACACCCCAATCGAGAGCGCAAAGCAATGGGCGTACGCGCACAAGCGTACCGCGACGCTCTATGCCCTTCGAGACGAAAAAAAATTTCATGACACGCCCGGGTCATCTCGGTCGAGCGCTCGTCAGAGAGCAATTGGCAAATGCAGGCGAAGCGTACCGCGGCGGGGCATCTCCGACGCACAAAACCACGCGAGCCGGACAAGCCAGGCCCAGCTCACCCGCTTTGCCCTCGTGCGTGAGCGTTCGCAATGGGGTCAAATTTTTTACGCCGTACAACGGCATCGTCGACCGCCGTCGAAAGTGGGCCACGAAGTCGCGATGCGCGTCGACGCACGCGTCGAGTGAGTCTGCCCCGAAACACCGACATCTGCATTCTGCAGATCTCGACACGACGTATGTATCTAGTTTCTGCGTGGCATCGATTTACAAACTTGAAACAATTGTAATCAGCGCGCTGAAGCTACGCAGCGACAGAGACGTTACTCCAGCTGTGGGGCCACGACGATAGACAAGCATCGCGTGGGATTGAGCTTGCATGAAACTCAAAAATTCAATTGTCAATCACGTCGCCGCTTGCGCCTCCGCGCCACCACTACCGAGCCGAGCGCTTTTTGCCTACCCGGGAAGCCGCCGGCATCTTCGAGGCCAGGGCCGAAACGCCAATCGCGACACGTCGGCCAACGTGGGGACGTGCGCATCACCAAGTCGCGCAGCACGGAGGAGCCTGGGCACGTCGTGGCGTGAGCGCGAACGTTACCGCCATTGTCACGTCCGTAAACCAAGCACCCAACGGCGGTTGCTTCCCTATCACGCGCAAGGGTTCCTCCAACCTGGAGAGTCGATGCACAACACAAGGACCCGGCTAAACCCGGTCGGCATTCGGGGGGCAAAATCATGAGATGGGGAGCGGCAGCACCCAAAGTCTACGATACGCAATGGGTATCCCAGCTCGAACAACTTCGAGCGGCAGTTCAGCACTTGCAAACCCAAACCGATCTCCAGGTGACAGAGGTTACCGAGTTTGCTGAGCGGAACTTACTCGAAGCGGGAGCCGAAGTCGGTCACTTCTACAAGGATAGCGAGACGCTCTCTCAAGTTCTTGGGCGTGTGCATTCCGAGGTTTCCGATCAGCGCTCATTGCTCGCTGGTAGCTTTTCGGAAAATCTTTCGTTCCTCGCGACATTCATTGACCTGATGGACGGCTTCTTCGCAACGCAGGGCAGCCACGCACGCGATGGGAGGGCTCAAACTGCCAAGATGGTCGAGGGGTCGCTACGGATCGCGGCCCTGACCCGAGGGGCCCACCTCCTGGCCATCAACGCCCGTGTCGAGGCCGCACGCGCGGGTAGTCACGGAAATGCGTTCGGGGTTGTCGCAAACGAAATGCGTCACTGGAGCGACGAAATCCAAGCGACAAACCTTTTCGTTCAGGAGTTAGCAAAAAGCCTCGCCGTCGTACTCCCCGATATTGCGAACGGCATCGAATCGTTCGTAGAGCGCTTCAAGGGCGAAGCCACGAACATCACCGACGGCCTTCGCAGCCTGTCGGGTGCATATTCGGCGACAAGCGAATCTCTCCTGAAAACATTCGTCGACGTCCTTGACCTGGCGCACGGCGTGCACGAACGAAGCAATCGCGTTTTGGCATGTTTGCAGTTTCAAGATTATATGGGCAAGCGACTCGCCGCGGTCCAAGCGACGGCTCGGGACCAGTCCCAAATAGTTTTGGATGTCGTACAGTGGGTTCTCGAACAACCGGATCACGCGACAGTTGCCCAATTACGCAAAGGACTCTTATCCTTTGCTGAGCAAGCCCTCGAGAAAGTGGCGCAAGCTCAAACAGAAGCAACGGCGGCGGCCGAATCCACAACAACAGAGGCGGGTTCGGCTGATGAAGAAATGACTTTCCTATAAAACTAATTGCAGAAAACCTATTTTTACAAGCGGAGCGTGGGGATATGAAAAAGACAATTTTGGTAGTTGACGACTCAGCAACAGTGAGACAACAGCTAAGCGTCTTCCTCTCCGGAAACGGATTTCAGGTTGAGTCCGCTGACGGCGGCGACTCGGCGCTCAACTTATGCCGCTCAAAAAAGTTCGATCTTGTCATTACCGATTTGAATATGCAGGGTATGTACGGAATTACTTTTATTGGGCAACTGAAGAAGCTCC
>Ga0164293_10005302_pt1 | contig 10963 bp, 12 predicted proteins | sample GEODES118metaG_FD_111487 | JGI IMG/M metagenome (GOLD analysis project Ga0164293, IMG submission 111487) | Eutrophic lake water microbial communities from Lake Mendota, Wisconsin, USA - GEODES118 metaG | ecosystem: Environmental > Aquatic > Freshwater > Lake | place: USA: Lake Mendota...
TATGCTTCCAAAATCACTTTTCTGCTATTGTTGTTGTATTCTATTTGGATGCTATCGCTTACAATAAACGGCAGTTGGTTGGTTGTTGGGTCGATGGTTACGGCTATGAATATGTATATGCTGTCGTTGGCCGCAATTTCAGTATTATTGATTTCTGTTGCTGCAGTACCATTCACGTTCATCTTAAATGCACTGCCTGAACCGCCCATGAGTTTGATGGAACCGATCCTGAGCGCCTGATCGTTTTCGTTGATCAGTTTGAAAGAACGGGTTACCGAACCTGTTGTTGTAAAAACAGTGTCAAACTTTATACTATCGGCAGTGATATTGAGCCTGGCACCTGAATCAGTAATGAAGCTTTCCTTCTTACAGGAGCTTGCTGCCAATAACAGGGCAATACAAATAAAAGCCATTATGGAAACGGTACGTTGCATAGCCAAAAGTAATTTTTTTTTGGCTATCCGGTCATTTAGTAGCGTAGGCAAGAGTAGCGATGCTGAGTTCGGTTCCTGCGATGCGAAGCAGATGCTGACCACATGCTTCTAAGCTGGCGCCGGTAGTGAGCACATCATCCACCAGTAAAATCTTTTTTCCTGTAATTTTTTCTGGATGGATGATCGTAAAGCTTTCAGCAACATTCTTCCAGCGTTCGGCCCTTTGTTTACGGGTTTGGGTTTCGGTGGCTTCTTTTTTGATGAGGAGTTCCGTATTCACCGGTACTTGCATCACTTCTGAAATACCTTCACAAATTTTAGTTGCCTGATTGTAGCCGCGTTTGTATTCTTTCGATTTATGCATCGGCATGGGCATTATCAGGTCGAGCTGACTGAAACGGCTGCTGATCAACAGGCTCTCACCTAACAGGTTGCCCAGGAAGATGCCAACTTCCGGTTTGTTCTTGTACTTCAGTTGGTGCATGAGGCCCTGGATCAATTGCCCCTTTGAAAAATAATATTCACTGTGGGCTGCTTTGAGCTGTAGTCTCCCAAAAAAAATCGCTTCTGTAGTATTGTTTTGTAAACCGGCAAAACCTGTACGGGGAAGTTCATGCAAACAATGCACGCATAACAGGGCTGTTGTATCAGGCATATCCGCACCACACCCGGGGCAATGTTGCGGATAGAGCATATGAATTGCAGGCGCAAGAAAAGAACTGATCCATTTCATTTATCGGGCTTTGCCCTCAAATTAAAATAAATACTGGTAGAGTTCTTCTACTTTGCCTAAAGCAATCACTTGTATGGATGAACTTTCTTTAGTTACCGCTTTTGCATTGTATTTGCTGACGATAATTTTTTCGAAGCCCAGTTTATTGGCTTCCGCAATGCGCTGATCGATTCGGTTTACGGCTCTTATTTCTCCGCTCAATCCAACTTCGCCTGCAAAGCAAACCTGTTGTGGAACAGGAACATCTTCATAACTGCTCAGCAAGGCACATACGATGGCAAGGTCGATTGAAGGATCTTCCACTTTGATGCCACCTGCTATATTGATGAACACATCTTTGATGCCGAAATGAAAGCCTCCTCTTTTTTCCAGCACGGCCAATAAAAGTTGCAGGCGGCGCAAATCAAAACCACTTACAGTTCGTTGAGGTGTTCCATAAACACTTTGCGTTACCAATGCCTGCGTTTCTATCAGAAGCGGCCGCATACCTTCAATGGTTGCAGCGATGGCAATTCCGCTGAGTTGATCTTCTTTTTGGGTGATGAGTATTTCACTCGGATTGGTTACGGGCCTCATGCCAGCGCCTGTCATTTCATAAATGCCGATTTCTGCAGTTGAACCAAACCTGTTTTTTAAAGTGCGCAGGATACGGTAAGCATAATGACGGTCGCCTTCAAACTGTAAAACCGTATCCACCATGTGTTCCAGTATCTTCGGACCAGCGATGGCGCCGTCTTTGGTGATGTGACCGATCAGGAATACAGGCGTATTGGTTTCTTTGGCAAATCGTTGCAACTCCGCAGCACATTCCCTGATCTGGCTGACACTTCCGGGAGAAGATTCCACAAATGGTGATTGCAGGGTTTGCACAGAATCAACAATCACCACATCCGGTTTCAATTTCTTGATTTCTTTGAAAATCGTTTGTGTTTCTGTTTCGGTAAGCAGAAAAAACTGATCATTCTCTAATCCTAACCGATCGGCGCGCATCTTGATCTGCTGCTCACTCTCTTCTCCACTGATATAAAGTGTGCGGAGTTTTTTTAACATCAGTCCGTTTTGTAAGAACAATGTCGACTTCCCAATACCAGGTTCACCGGCAACCAGGATAATACTTCCCGGTACGATACCTCCGCCAAGCACCCTGTTGAGTTCTGCATCTTCAGTTACGATTCTTTTTTCTTCTGCACTGCTTACGTCTTGTAAAGCGATTGTTTTTGGTCTGGCTATGCCGTTGTAGTTTTCCCATTCATCATGCTTCGCAGATTTGTCTGTTCCCTTATGTTTTACTTCTTCTACAAAACTATTCCACTGATTACAAGAAGGACACTTGCCCAACCATTTTGCACTTTCATATCCGCAATGCTGACAAAAAAAAGCTGAACGTGTTTTACTCATGATGTAAATGTAAATTCAAATAGAGATTTGAAAAAAGAATTGATGATGAATGATGCAATATTGCTCTTAATAAAATTAGCAAGGAGAAAAAAAGTGCAGATCAAAAAAACAAAAATCAGGAGTTCATACAAAGTAAAAGGGTCGGCATTTCTGCCAACCCTTAATACTTACTAACCCATTAAATTCTGTTGCTAAATTACAAATTGCCGCCACATAAACAAATTAATTTTCAAAAATGTGCATAAGTAAAAAACCTTGGGCCTTCACTTCAGAAGTTGATTTTTTGCTGTATAAATAATTGATAAACAGTATTTTAATTCATCTTTATTGGCGATAAGAATGGGCTATAGTTAGAAGATTTTCTAAAACAAATAAAAAATTAATTTGGTTTACACTGTAAACTTATTTAGTATTGTGACAAATTTACCAGCATGAAATTTTGGCTGATTTTTATACTCATTCTTATCATGAAAGCAGGAGTTTCACAGGTTACCATTTCAGGAAAAGTGACCGACCAGAAAAACAGACCCCTTTCTGGAGCGAGTGTAGTGATCAAAGATTCGTATGATGGTGCCACAACCGATAGTTTGGGATATTTCAGCTTCCAAACCACCGAAACCGGCAATAAACTGTTAGAAATTACATTACTTGGGTACAGTTCTGCTCAAAAGGCTATAGAAATTGCCAAGGATAACATATTGGTAAATTTTAGCATAAAAGAGCAAATAACGGAAATGAATGCCGTGGTGATTACCGCGGGTGCCTTTGAAGCCAGTGATAAGAAGAAAGGAACGGTACTTACTTCACTCGATATAGTTACAACAGCCAGTGCCGAGGGGGATATTACAGGAGCGCTCAAAACCCTTCCGGGTACCCAGCAGGTTGGCGAAACGGGTGGTTTGTTTGTTAGAGGAGGATCTGCGGCGGAAAGCAAGATCTATATGGATGGAAACCTCGTGAACAACTTTTTTTACTCGGCTGTTCCCGGCATAGCATCAAGGGGTAGATTTAATCCTTTTCTTTTCAAAGGAACCATTTTCAGTACCGGAGGCTATTCGGCATTATATGGTCAGGCTCTTTCTTCTGCTTTGGTTTTAGAATCGAACGATTTGCCGGAACGCACTGAAGCCAGCTTATCTCTTTCTGTAGTTGGCCTGGGTGGTGGCATCCAAAAATTATCTAAGGATAAAAAAGCTTCCTGGGGTTTTACTTATAACTATTCTAAACTTGCCCTTGCCTTTTCATTGATCAAATAGCAGCAGGATTATTTCAAATTCCCGGTGTTTCATGAAACCGATGCCAATTTCAGAATCCGAACAAAATCGGGAGGAATGATTAAATACTATGGTTACCTGAGTACCGGCGATGTTGGCTTCAGAAGTGCAGATATCGACTCTTCTGTTTTAAAAGATGCTTTCACGCTTCGCAATTTCAATACGTATCAGAACATCAACTGGAAAGAAAATTTGGGTAAGGGGTGGAAATTCTTCAGCGGCATCAGTTTCAGTACCAATCGGGATGACATCAGTAACGAATTAGAAAATGAAAGCGGCGAGAAAGTAGTCATTACCAATCCAATCGGTTACGCTTTCAAGAATTATGAAGTAAAGGCTAAGTCTATTTATACGCAGGCTCGTTTTGTGCTTGAGAAAAAATTGAACGGCCTCAATATCATCCGCGGAGGTGCTGATTATTTTTACAGCCGCCAGCAAACAGATTTTACGGCTTACGACAGCAGTACTTACCAAACAACGGTTAAAGATAATCTGGTGGCAGTTTTTGGAGAAACAGATTTTTATCTTTCAAACGACCTTGCCGTAAAACTCGGTGCACGGCTGGAACATTCCAGTATCATGGATGAATGGAACCTTGCTCCTCGTGTTTCTCTTGCTTACAAATTCCGTAACAAAAGTCAGGCATCTTTTGCATACGGCATTTTTTATCAGAATCCTGAAGTACAGCTACTACCTGCCACAGGGCCGAAAATCGGATATGCGCAGGCTAGTCATTATATCCTTCAATATCAGAAAATCACCAGCCAGCGAACCTTCCGTACAGAAATATTTTATAAAGATTATCAAAGGCTACATAAAACAGATTTTGATGTTTATGGCAGGCAAGTTGCCGATAATAATAACGGTAAAGGCTATGCTAAGGGAATGGAGTTTTTCTGGAGAGATAAGAAAACATTGAAGAATGTGGATTATTGGATATCCTACTCTTTCCTCGATACCAAAAGAGATTATCTCAATTTCCCCATGCAAATGGAACCCAATTTCGCAGCCCGGCACACGGCTTCTTTTGTAGTGAAGAAATTCGTATTACCCTGGAAAACCGGTTTCAACGCCAGTTACAACTTCGCAACAGGAAGGCCTTACTACCAGATAGTTTATGATGAGGTTCAGAATAAGAACGTGATAACCGATCAGGGAACAACCATCAATTACAATAACCTCGGCTTCAGTGTGAATTACCTTCCTAATCTTGGCCGTAAAGATAAGAAGGCATTCATTGTTTGGGTATTGTCTGTAAGCAACGTACTCGGACAAAAACAAGTTTACAATTATACTTATGCCAGCATGAGCACCCAAAAAATTCCTGTAGGCCCGCCATCAAAAAGATTTGTATTTATCGGATGCTTCATGAGTTTTGGAGTAGACCGGTCGCAAGATGCCATCAACAACAATTTATAATATCAATATTCAAAATCATCATCATGAAAAAGTTACTGTTCGCCATCATCCTTTTTTGCTCAAGCACTGGCATCGTTCATGCCCAATCTGAAAAATACCTGAATGCCATGCAAGGCAATCTTCAGGCGATAGATAGTGGTTTTAAGAATCCTGCCTATCTGTTAACCCTCGCCAATAATTTTGAAAGAATTGCCACTGCAGAAAAGAACCAATGGCTGCCTTATTATTATGCTGCTTTTTGTCAGGTACAACTGGCATTTATGGAGCAGGATAAGAACAAGATTGATGGCATTGCCGATAAGGCAACCCAGCTCATCAACAAAGCAGATTCGCTTGAACCCAATAATTCTGAAGTGAGTTGTATCAAGAGTATGATTGCAAGCAGCCATATGATGGTAGACCCCATGCAGCGCTACATGCAGTATGGTCCTGAAAGTGAAAAACAACTTACGATGGCTTCAACCCAGGATCCAACAAATCCACGTCCGAATTTTCTTAAAGGCCAGGGCTTAAAGTATACGCCCGAACAATTTGGAGGTGGTTGCAAAACGGCAAAAGTTGAATTCCAGAAAGCAATGGATAAATACCTTGTTTATAAACCTGCATCAGCGCTTACTCCAAACTGGGGTATGGATATCACCAGGCAGATGTTAGAAGAATGTAATGCGAAATAAACCATATCCCTAAGCTTAATCTACCAAACTATGCACGATAAAGAATTAAGTCATGAGGAAAGCCTAAAACTGATCAGCAGCATGATCGGGCAGGCAAAAGATGCCTATCATGATACCGGAATAGGTGCCATGTTGTGGGGTATTGTAATTGCGATCTGTTCAATAGTGAAGTTTACAGAAATTCATTTCAACTACCGGTTGCCTTTCGATATTTTTCTGCTTACCATCGTAGCCATCATACCACAGATTATCATAAGCGCAAAGGAGCAGCGAAACAGAAACCGAAGCGTTAAAACTTATGATGAAGTATTCCTGAAATATATATGGATAGGTTTTGGAATAGCCATTTTCCTGCTGATATTTATCAATAATGCAGTATTTCAATCCTGGCAGCCCGTGGCGAAAGAATACACAGCGTTAACCGGGAATGCTCCATCATTCAGATTCAGTGAATTTGTACCTGCTTATTTTCTTTTATTATATGGACTGCCCACTTTTATCACAGGAACGGCCTGCCATTTTAAACCTATGTTATGGGGAGGTATTTTTTGCTGGGTCTGTTGTTTGATTACTCTTTACAGCAATACCGAAACAGATATGTTACTTACAGCATTATCTGCTTTAGTAGCCTGGTTTTTCCCCGGATTACTCATGAAAAGAGAATACCAAAAAAGTAAACGCAAGGAGAGCGCTGATGTTTAAAGATCTCGACCCCATATTACATGCACAGCTTCGACTGGCTGTGATGAGCCTGCTTATTGGTGTTAAGGAGGCGGAGTTCACTTTTTTGAAAGAGAAATCAAAAGCAACGGCTGGAAATTTGAGCATTCAACTCAACAAACTAAAGGAGGCGGGGTATATTGAAATCAACAAACAGTTCCGAAACAATTATCCTCTCACCTTATGTAAAATTACCCGGAAAGGTGTTGAAGCTTTTGAAGCCTATGTACTCGCCCTGCAGTCGTATACCCAAAACCCGGAATCATAGGGACTAATATTTTTGAATTCTTTGCATTACTTAAAACATTCCCCTGCAATTACTGTTAATTTTGCAAGATGAATGTTTTGCTGGAAGTTAACCATCTCACCAAACAATACCGGGATATCAAAGCTGTTGACGATTTGTCGTTTTCAGTAATGGAAGGTGATATTTATGGTTTTTTAGGGCAGAACGGCGCCGGTAAATCAACCACAATCAGGATGTTGCTTACCCTCATTGCTCCAACAGCGGGGGAAATCAAAATTTTCGGTAAAACACTTCAGGAAAACAGGCATGAAATTCTTTCCCAAACCGGAGCCATTATCGAACGCCCCGATCTTTACCAGTACCTCACGGCTTATGAAAACCTCTCCCTTTTTGCGCGGATGAGCAAGATAAAAGTTTCGCGAAAGTTACTGATGGATCAATTGGAAATGGTTGGCCTGGCCGAACGCAGCCAGAGCAAAGTGCGAACTTTCAGCCAGGGCATGAAACAGCGTTTAGGCATTGCTGTTGCTTTGGTGCACGATCCAAAGTTGATCATATTAGATGAACCTACCAACGGGCTCGATCCGCAAGGTATTGCCGATATGCGAAACCTCATTTTAAGGCTAAGCAGGCAGATGGGCAAAACGGTTATCGTATCCTCGCATTTACTCAGTGAAATTGAAGTGATTGCCAGCCGGATGATTGTGATCCATAAAGGGAAAAAAATTGCAGAGGGCGTTGTTCAGGAAATGCTTGATCCCGCAAACACGCTTGTGCAACTGGAAACCGCCAATAACATGCACGCATTAAAATGGTTGCAGGAAACCAGATGGGCAAACGCGGCTATCCAGGGAAGATATTTGCAGTTGTCGATGAACCGGGAAGATATTCCTCAACTCATCAGATACCTTGGAGAAAAAGGTATGGATATCGTTGCTGTTCAACCCCGCCATAGTCTGGAAGCTTATTTTTTATCACTTACCAACAACGATACTCATGTGGAGCCTTTTGCAAATTGAAATGTTTAAAATTTCCCGAAGGCCGCGTACGTATATCGCTTTTGCTGCCATCAGTGCTATTGTATTGATTTTTCAGTTTGCTTTTAAAGCAGACGGCTCGAGTTACATGAACCTCATGTTGCAAAGTGTGCAGGACAGTTTTGAACTCGACCGCATCAAAGCCATAAACGGCTATTTCATGTGTTACATCATCCTGAATACGCTCCTGGTGCAGGTGCCCATACTGGTGGCACTTATTGCCGGTGATGCTATTTCCGGCGAAGCCAATATGGGTACACTCAGGCTCCTCCTCACCAAACCTGTTAGCCGTACCCAATTACTGCTTGTTAAGTTCATGGCGTCTTTCATTTTTACAGTAGCACTGCTACTATGGATGGCCGTTATGGCGCTGTTCCTCAGCATGGCCATCTTTGGAGTAGACGATATGCTCATTTTCAGGGTAAGCGGCGAAGAATCGCAAATCCTGCAGATTGGAGCAGATGATGTGTTGTGGCGCTATTTCGCCGCATTCGGATATGCAGCGATAGCCCTTACCGTTATCGCAGCACTCGCATTGCTCTTATCTATCTATGCAGAAAATTCAATCGGCCCGATCATTGCCACTGTATGTATCGTAATTATTTGTACCATCGTATCTAACATCGGGGTGCCGATTATCGACAAAAACGTAAAACCCTGGCTCTTTACCTCATATCTCGTAGGCTGGAAAGGTTTCTTTTATATCGGTACTAATGCAGACGGGCAGCCCATTCCGGGGAGCCTTGAAAACTGGCCTGCCATCCGCAAAAGCTTATTCATCCTCATTGCTCATATCGTCATCTTGCTGGGTATTTCGATTGCTGTGTTCAGAAAGAAAGACATCTTATCATAAACGAAACTTATGTACCACTTCATAAAATTAGTAACACTATTTCTTTTTTATTCCATTGCTTCACCGGCACAGGATATAGAAACAATCCTTGAAAAAGCCAGCATTAAAATCAACCAGGTAAATGATTATCAGGCATCGGGTAAGATGAAAACCAATGTGGCATTTCTGAAAGTTCCGGTAGCCAACATCACTGTTTATTTCAAGAAACCAAACAAGCTGAAATTGAAAAGCGAAAAAGGAGTTTCTTTCATACCCAAGGGTGCGGTTAGCATCAACATGAACAGTTTGCTGGAAAGCGATCGCTTTACTATAATTGATGCCGGCACAGAGAAAATCAACAATGTTATGATGCGGGTAGCCAAATTGCTTCCGCTGGATGATAACAGCGATGTAGTGCTTTCAACTGTTTATATCGACCCATCCAATTTCGTAATCTGTAAAGCCAAAACAACCACCCGTGAAAATGGCACTTACGAATTGGTTATGACTTACGGGAAATATATTGCTTACGGACTTCCCGACAGGATTGTATTTTCCTTTAACACCCGCGATTACAAATTGCCCAAAGGAGTTACTTTTGATTTTGATGATGGCAGCGAAAAGAAAAAGCCAGAAGACCTCAAAAATAAAAAAGGAAAAGCCGAAATTGATTTCAATTCCTACAGCATCAATAAAGGGGTTCCGGATAATATATTTTGATGATGAGCAGCAAAAAGCTTACCTTATCACAAAATTTATTTTATGTCAATTTTAAAAGTGATTGAAATCCTGGCCAACTCGCCAAAAGGATGGGAAGAAGCAACCCAAAACGCAGTTACTCACGCTGCAAAAAGCCTTCGGAATATCAAGAGTGTGAATGTAGCCAATCAAAGTGCACTGGTTGATAAAAAAGGAAAAATTACAGAATACAGGGTGAATGTAAGGATCAGTTTTGAAGTGGAATAGCTAAAGCAATGTTGCCTTAATCTTCATTGATCTTTTCATCAATAGCATTGGCTACAACCGATTTGCTGAGTTTTCGCAGCGGATTAGCGCGTTGATTGCTATACTCATTCCTGTTATGCAGGATGTCGATACAGCTGAATAATGCCTGACGCGTTGAAGTTTCATCAGCTAACCCTTTTCCTGCAATATCGAATGCAGTACCATGGTCGGGTGATGTTCTCACCGCATTTAACCCTGCAGTGAAATTAACGCCTTCTCCAAGCGACAACGATTTGAAAGGAATCAGCCCCTGGTCGTGGTACAATGCAAGTACCGCATCGAATTTTTCATACTGCCCTCTGGCGAAGAATGCATCAGCACTATAAGGACCGAAACAGAAAATATCTTTTTGTTTGGCTTCTTTGATGGCTGGTTTGATGATTTCAATTTCTTCTTTACCGATTAGCCCTTCATCACCGGAATGTGGGTTGAGGCCGAGTACTGCAATTTTTGGCTTAGTGATGAGGAAATCTTTCTTCAACGATTGGTTGATTACCTGAAGTTTACTCAGGATGCTTTCTTTAGTGATGAATTGCGCAATGTCTTTTACCGGCACATGTTCGGTTAGTAAGCCGATGCGCATGTTTTCAGCGATCATCAGCATCGCTACATCTTTGCCGCCAAATAGTTGTTTCAGGTAAGGGGTATGCCCCGAAAAATTGAAACTGGCTGTTTGGATATTTTTTTTATGTATGGGTGCGGTAACCAACCCGTGAATCAATCCTGATTTTAATGCTTCTGCAGCTTGCGTAAGGCTGATAACGGCATACTTGCCTCCGGTATCATTCATCTCTCCGGGTGTAATGGATATTTCCTCCTCCCAGCTCTGGAACAGGTTGATTTGTTTGTGATTCATTTTGCTTAGGTCTCGCACCTGTGCAAAATTGATATTTACATCCGGAAGGGATTTCCTGTAAAAATTCAGCACTTTATTATTGGCAAAAACCACAGGAGTACAGAATTCCAACACCCGGCTGTCGCTAAGAACTTTAAGAATCAGCTCAATGCCAATACCATTAACATCTCCGCAACTGAAACCGATGATGGGTTTATTTTCTGAAGAAACACTCATACCTGCCTGTTTAATTCCGGTAAAAGTACAACATCTTGCCTAAACTGTTTTATAGGAAAATACCGGCTTTTTTTAGCAGCTTCTGCACATTATTTCGCAGGATTACTACGTATAAAAA
>Ga0164293_10005303_pt1 | contig 10960 bp, 4 predicted proteins | sample GEODES118metaG_FD_111487 | JGI IMG/M metagenome (GOLD analysis project Ga0164293, IMG submission 111487) | Eutrophic lake water microbial communities from Lake Mendota, Wisconsin, USA - GEODES118 metaG | ecosystem: Environmental > Aquatic > Freshwater > Lake | place: USA: Lake Mendota, Wisconsin...
CCAGTCATTGATGAACGGCAATTGCCGTTCTACCGGAATCTCAACCCCGTTGAAGAAGGCGAATTCATTGGGCGTGCCGTGCAACTGCCCTTCAGCGCTGCCGCCATTATCGCCGCTGATATAGATAATAAGTGTATTATCGATCTGCCCGGCATCACGCACCGCTTGAATGACGCGACCAATTTGGTGGTCAGTGTAAGCAAGGTAAGCGGCAAAGACTTCCGCCTGACGCGCATAAAGGCGGCGTTCATCGGCTGAAAGGCCAGACCAACGCGGCAGTGTGTCTGGCCAAGGGGGTAGTACCGCATTGGGGGGCAGCACACCAAGCCGCTGCTGGTTCGCGAAAATACGCTCTCGCAGCACCTCCCAGCCTTCATCGAATTGGCCGCGGAATCGGGTGATCCATTCCGGCGTTGGATGGTGCGGCGCATGGGCGCCACCAGGGGCGTAGTGGATGAACCAAGGGCGGCTTGGCGCGACCTCATGCAGTTCACGGATGCGCGTGATCGCCTCATCAGCCATGGCAGTCGTGAGATTCCAGCCTGGCTGGCCTTCGAAAGGCAGAATACGTGTGGTGTTACGAAAAAGGTTCCCTGGCTCCCACTGATTCGTCTCACCGCCCATGAAGCCGTAGAAGAAATCGAAGCCAAGGCCTGTGGGCCAGCGGTCGAAGGGGCCTGCGGGGCTGATATCCCAGGGCGGTGTATTATGGTTCTTGCCGAACCAAGCGGTCGAATAACCATTATGGCGAAGTGTTTCACCAATCGTCGCCGTATCAGCGCCGATGATAGCGTTATAGCCTGGAAAGCCTGTGGAGAATTCTGCGACCACGCCAAAGCCAACTGAATGCGGGTTGCGTCCGGTAAGCAGCGAAGCGCGCGTTGGTGAGCAAAGCGCGGTGGTATGAAATTGCGTATAGCGCAGCCCAGCCTCAGCCACATCGTCAAGTGTTGGTGTTGGGATGACGCCACCGAAGGTAGAAGGCGCGCCAAAGCCGACATCATCTGTGATGATCAGCAAAACATTCGGTGCGGCTTCAGGGGCGCCGAGTGTTGGCGGCCAGGCTGGCGTACTATCCCGCGCGGACGGGCTGATGATGCCAGCAAAGGGCGCAGGCGGTTGGGGCAGTATGCGCGAATTTGGAAACTCGACCGCCGTGGCGGCGCCAGGTGCACCACGGATTTGCTCTGCGGCTATTGGCGTTGAGTGCGTAACGCCCAAAAATAAGATTACTGAGAGTGTTGCCGAAAGGCCCTTCGCTAAAGCATCGCGTAGGCGGGCATAATTCTGTCTATCCTGCAAAGCTCGCTGGCGTCCCTGCATTCCATCGCTGTGCTCCAACCGAATTTTCGAAAGGGACAGCAGACGGGATCGCCGTAAAGTTTCAAGCATCATGGCCGCAATCCTTTCATCAACGCAGATGGCGACCGCGCTGGTATAAATCCCACAATTGTTTGATCGTTTATCACCAATCTCGTGGTGCGACCTTGCGTTGAATCAACACTATTCAACTGTAGGAAAGCGATTACTCGCATCAGAGTTCTTGTTTGGAAATTCGAAAAGAGTGGCTTGCAGCACGGTATCACTGAACGAGGAGCGAACCAGTCAGAATACTGGCGCAATCCGCGGTCTGGGATTTGCGGTTTCGCACCATATCGGCGGGGTCATGATAATTTTGCCAATCGACTTCATTCGATGGCAGTCAAAAAGATGAAAGGTATCCGCGATGAGGTCGAATTTCCGCTACCTAGTCAAAGGAGTTGTTGCCTCAGCGCTGGCCAGCTTCTCAGTCATGGCGAATCCCGCTGCTGCACAAAACGCCCCACAGCAAAGTGATGCGTGGGCGTTCACGCTTTCGCCCTATATTTGGTTTTCTGGCCTTGGCGGCGAAGTGACAGGCCCACATGGTGGTGACACATTCTCCGCTGATTTCGGCGATATCTTCGGCACCATGAAACTATCCTACATGGGGTTGGCCGAGGCGCGGCGAGGCAATTTCAGCCTTCTGACGGACATCATGTACCTTAATCTTCAGCAAGGCGTCCCAGTACCGGGCCTAGGCGCCTATGGCGGTGGCAGCGCGCGAACGCAATCGGTGGAGCTTTCCGCTATAGGCCTATACACTGTGACAGAGGGATCAGCAGGGCGCATCGAACTGGGCGGCGGCATACGTGGCTGGTGGTTTGAAACGGAGCTCAAGCTCGATCCCGGCGCGCTTCCAGGGAAGACACAAAGCGCTTCCACCAGTTGGGTCGATCCTGTTATCGGTGCGCGGGGCGTGCTTCGGTTGAATGATCGTCTATCGCTAACCGCCTATGGCGATATCGGTGGTTTTGGCCTTGGCTCGGAATTTACTTGGCAGGCTTTTGCGACGCTCGATTACAAGATCACCGAAAGCGCCAGTATCTCAGCTGGCTTTCGCTGGATCCATATTGACTATGACAAGGGCCGCACGGACATCTCGCTTAATATGGGTGGCCCGATTATCGGCGGGAGCATACGCTTCTGAGATCAGCGATAGATCACGATGGCTTGGAACGAGTAGGCGTACCCGTTACTGGCGCAGTGCGCGCAACTGCATGTACAAGGCTGCAGCCGCCCAATCACCAGGTTCCAGCGCTACAGCAGCGGCAGCTAGCCTTTCCGCTTCCGCCAGGTTCGCGCGATCCCGTTCAATAGTCGCCAAGGCAATCAGGCTGTCACGGTGGCGTGAATGGCTGGCGATGTTTATGCGAAGCACGGCGACGGCTTCGTCAGTTCGGCGCAATTGGTGGAGTGTGATCGCCTGGGCATAGGCGTAGCGTGGTTCTTCTGGCCGCAATCTAACGGCCTCAGCAAGTGGCCCAAGCGCTTCGACGGCACGTCCCTGCCGAGCAATTGCCAGCGCCAGCGCGTGCTGCGCTTCCGCTGAGTGGGGATGCGCTGCCACGGCGCCCCTTAGCGCGGCTTCGGCTTCTTGATGGCGTCCACGTCGCGCCTCGAAATCCGCGAAATTTACCAAGGCGTGTAGGTTCGTTGCCCCACGCACCAGCGCATCACGATAGGCGGCCTCAGCGCCCGTCATATTACTGCGCGCGGCTAAAAGCGCCGCGATATTCACATGCGCTTCGGGCGTTTCGGCTGCGATACGTTCACTCGCCAGTAATTCATCCCAGGCGCGGCCGAAGGCAGGGCGTGCTGCTTCCGGCAGGGTTTCCAGCGGCACGGGCGCAAGCGCGCGCGCTGCTTCAATACGCACCAGGCGCGTCTCATCCGCCAGGAAGCGTGTGGCATGCAGCCGGTTGCGTGGATGCAGCCCTTCAAGCTTGCGCAAGGCGGCGGCGCGAACCAGTGCTTCGGTATCAAGCAACGTTGCGCCAATCGCTTGCGCTGTTACTTGAGATGGCGGCATGGGCAGAAGCGAGACCGCTGTCGCGCGCAGTATTGCCGGATGTGCGGGGTTGGTCGCAACCACGGCGAGCAGGGCATCAGCACCAGGTCGGCCTTCACGCCCTGCGGCGATGGCCAATGCGGGGTGCGGATCATCACGCCGATGCGGCCCGAACCATTCATTGATTTGCCGCGCCGCCCAGGATTGCGGGCGATCCGTGTGGCAGGATGTGCATGCGTCAGGCGCGGCAATTTGGGCCGTCACATCAGGGCGCGGGATAGAAAAGGCGTGATCCCGCCGCCGATCCACGCCCATGTAAGTCACCGCAGGCATATGGCAGGAAACGCATTGTGCGCCCGGCGTTCGGACTGGGTGGCGGTGATGTTCGGCTGTGTCAAAACGTGCCGGCAAGTGGCATTGCGCGCAGACCGCATTGCCTTCAGCGCGTAGCGTGCCGCGATGCGGGTCGTGGCAATCAGCGCAGACCACACCGGCACGAAACATGCGCGACTGCGTGAAGGATCCCCATTCGAAAACCTCGCCCTGAATCTGGCCGTCCGCGTGGTATTCACCGCGTTCCAGCAGTAGCGGCGCATGGGTATCAAGGAAGCGACTGCCTGGCAGAGGGTCAGCAACCAGCGGGCCGGCGCGCGCATGGCATGGCGCGCAGGTTTCAACCTGCGCAGCGGTGGATTGGCGTGGCGGCCCGACCCATTGCGCGATGCCACGCGCATCATTCTGAGCGAAGCGCCAAGCACCAGCAGAGCGATCACGGAGCCAAACGGAGAGGCCACGAGTCGGATTTTCATGGTGCGCGCTACCCTGTGCCCAGGCAACATGTGCACCCCCTGGGCCATGGCAGCTTTCGCAACCAACGCTGATTTCAGACCATGTTGTTTCATAACGGTCGCTTGCCGCGACATAGCCGCGCCGTAAGCCGGTTGAATGACAGGAAGCGCACATGAAGTTCCAATTTTGCGCACGCCCCGTCCAATGCAGCGGATCCTGCGCGGGCAAGGGTTCATTGAGCATAAGGTGAAACCAGCGCTGACCGCCTTCCTCACGCGGTCTGCTATCCCAGGCCCAGGGCAGTGCCTGCCGGCGGCCATCTGGAAACAGCACCAGATATTGTTGCAGGGGATCAACGCCGAAGGTTTCCGTAATGGTGAAATCCGTAACCACGCCATCCGTTCCATCGGTGCGGATGATGTGTTGCTCGCCCTCACGCCGAAAGCTGGCGGTATGGCGGCCATCCCTGACCATTATGCCAGAGAAATCGCCAAGGACATTTGCCCTGGTGGATAGGGCCATGGCGCGGGCGTGATCACTTTGCTGCCAGGCGGCCGCTTCCGCCGCATGACAAGCGGCGCAGGTTGCGGAGCCGACAAAGCCCTGACGTGCAGGCTCGGCCGCGCGCGGTGCTTGAGGGCCGGATAACATAGCAGCAAGCAGGAAGGGCAGCGCGATTAGCACTAGTGCACCGATAGGCGCCGCCATTCCCCGCCGGAATTGCGCCTGATCAGTCATGCTTGGATAGGGCTAAATAACATATACGCAAGGCGCCTGCTCACGCTTCCTGCATAACCCTTACCTTGCCCTGGCGCACCGCTGCCTTCAGCGCGGCGTGATCGCGTTCTGCCTGGTCTGCATAGGTGATGGCGAAGCGACCCATCGCCTCATCGAAATCATCGCCAGAGCCCAGATAGCCACTGATTTGTGACACGCCGCCGGCCTTTGCGTGTGCCCGGGCCAAAACCGTCCCGCAAGTCTTGGCGAATAGGTCGAGCATTTCCTCATCGAAGGTCTCGATGAGTGGTTTGATCTTCGCGTCGCGTAATTGGCGTACGTAGAAATGCACGCCATTGGCGCCCGTGACCCAGCCAAGAAATATATCGCTTGTTGGTTGCATCAAGCGTTGGCCCATCACAACACGCTGGCCGTGATGCGGGTACGCGCAAGCCCCAGCAAAGGGTTCCAGCACCGAGGCTGCCGCTTCCTTGAATTGCAGAAAGAGTGGTTCATTAGAGGTGGACATCATCAGGAGAATCCAGCAGCGCCGGCCAACACTACCGATGCCAACAACCTTGATAGCCGCATCCATGGGCCGATAGCGATCCAGAAGGCTGCGACGATCCTCAGCTAATGTTTCGCGATACTCAGCCAGCATGGCGTCAATCACGCCCTTGAATGCCGGTGCGCGCGTCACTTCAGGGTGAAAGATCAGTGGCGGCGCATCGCGGATACTGGGTTGCCCGCCAACGACCTGACCAAGCTTTGGGAAATCCATTTCTGACCCCGAGCGCTCTAGTGCTTTTTCGATGCGGTCACGCACGATTGCGCGCCGATTCTTGGGTAAGGTGGCGATAAGATCATCCGCGGTCAGTCGTGCATACCAAACTTCGGTTGGATGCATTTCCGCGAAGTCACGTAATCGTTTGCGGTAATTGCGCGTAGCGGTCTCAGCCACATCGCGCCCTTTGGCGTCAGAGAAGCCAAGGGATCGAGCAGCCAGCACAAACGAAGCTGCAAGGCGCTTTACGTCCCACTCAAAAGGGGCGGGTAGCGTTTCGTCGAAGTCATTCATATCGAAGATAATACTGCGTTCAGGTGTTGCGAAGCCGCCAAAATTCATCAGATGGCAATCACCACAGGCCTGCACGCGCAGGCCTGTGCTTGGTGTTTTTGCTAAATCGGCAGCCATTAATCCGGCCGAGCCGCGATAAAATGCAAAAGGAGAGGCGAGCATCCGGCCCCAGCGTATCGGCACTAATTCCGGCAGACGTTCTGTATCAGAGGCCTGCAGCAAGGCGATGGGATCTTTACGGTCAGATGGTTTTTTCCATTTTGCATGTTCGGCACGTGGCACTGCTTCGCGTAGCGCCTTGCCCACGGTTTCGTGTTCGGCATGAGAACGGTGGGGTACATCACCCGTTGGCGCCGACGCCACGGCCGCCTTGGTGTCATCGCGTTCAGAGATTACCAAGCGGATTGATGAGTTATCGTCGGGCATCACACACCTATTGTTGCTGTATCGCTCATGTCAGCTTTTCAGTGTTATGCGTCAGCCAGGAAAATATATTGATCCGCCGCAAGCGACCCGGCCCTGGTATGATCACAGTATCGCGCATAGTCCGATAGCAAGTCAGTTACCCTACCAAGCCCAGTATGCGGCTCCATAGGAGCAACGCCACACACGTCTTGCCCGGTGCATCTCAAACACGCTGAAGGCCGACTTCTGCGTCGAGGCTTGAATGAGGCGATCCACAAATTTGGCTGGCCCAGGATCATGAATGCGGGTCAAGGATCGCAGTTCACGTCCTTTGATTGGGCTGCCAGCCTGAAACGGATCGGCATACAGATTTCGATGAACGCGATGGGCGGTGTCTCGACAACATCTTCATCGAGTTCCTATGGGGGTTCCTGCACTATATATTCGTCCATCTGCACGCTTGAGAAAGCAGATCACAGGCCAAGCCTGGCATAAGGTTACGTTGCCGTTGCGACTGAACGTCTTCTGCAGCAGCAGTCGACATAACTGAGAGGTTTCCTGCCCCGGCCTCTAAAATTTGTCCACAGTTGTGTTGGTACGGGGATGGGTGTCCCGTACACACTTCCTCGATCACCTGAGGCAGGCTGGGTACGCAACAAGCCAGATGCAGCAAAATGGGCACTTTCTGGCCAATCCCGTCATAAGGTCGCGTTTCATTCCAGTATCCACGCCATTCAACTATCTTCGTGCGCACATCGTCCGCGGAACCAGTGTAGAAAACCACCACGCAAAATGATCCCGTTTTCGGGGGGCAGGGAACACACGGCACAAGCGCCCCCTCGATTGTCCTGCATCAAACCGTTTGAGACTGATTGGCGTTCTTTATAACGGAGTATCTGGCCCATCTGCAGTTAAGGTTAGGGTGCATTTTGGTGATGCATCAAACGGCGCCACGGGTTGATTCTGCGCTTGAAGGGTAGCCGTACCGACAAGATGGTCTCCCCCCGCCAAAAAAACATCAGCCGGGGTGAGGTCATTTGGTGGCCAGACTACAGGATACCTTAACGCATGCCTGGATCACGACATTGGCGTATTTGCAGCCAAGGCAGCACGTCGGCGCGCAGTTTCTGCAGTATCAACCTCGCCACCCACCGAAAGAACAACGCCATAAGCCGCCTCAGCCTCAGTCGCTTCAATCAACCCAAAGCGCACATCACGCGCCACCAATGCGGGGTCGCGCATATGAGGTGCGCCGTAACCACCGCCACCAGGCATCTCCACGATCAACCGATCGCCTGCGGGAATGATTTGCAGGCCCTTGATCGCCAAGGAAGCACCGGAAGCCAGCGACAATCGGCCTTTCGCACCAGGCGCACCGCCGCTTCTACCGCGGGCGGGATAAACACCGCGTTCGAATCGCGCCTGAATACCGAAAGGCGTACCATCGCGATTAGCAATTTCCATGCGTTGGCCAAGACCGCCACGCTGGGACCCGGGGCCGCCAGAGCCTTGCCGTAATTCCTTGCGCCAAACGACAAGCGGCGTGATCGCTTCAGTAATTTCTACCGGCACATTACGCACGCCCGAAGGAAATGGCGTTGCGGATAGCCCATCCTGGCGCGGCCGCGCACCCGCGCCGCCGGAATGAAAAGTAGTGACGTTGAAAGCACGCACTGCACTGCCTTCCATGCCTGTCAGGCCATGGCCAGCTATAAGGCTAAGATTCCACAAGCTGGATGTGCCTTCCGCCGGCACAGTATTGGGTAACGCCTGATCAAGGCAGCCATAAACCACATCTGGCAGCATATGCCCCATGACGGATCGCGCATAAACCGCGGCCGGATGCGGCGCATTGACGATGGTATTTTCCGGTGCGGTTACAATCACAGCATCAAGCGTGCCGGTATTATTCGGAATCCAGGGTGCAAGCGCTGCTTTCACCCCAAAGGAAGTATAGGCTTCCGTGTAGCAGATGGGGCAATTAATGGCGTAACGGGATAGGCCGGAAGTTCCCGTATAATCCACCAGAACACGATCACCCGCGATGGTGAGCGTGGCAACCAAAGTCACCGGCGCCTCAAAGCCATCAATGGTCATGCTTGCGGTCCAGGAGCCTTGCGGCAATTTGCCGATAAGCTCAGCCATGGCGCGGCGACTGCGGGAAATAATCTCCTCCCCTAGGTCGTCAAGATCGGCGAGTTTGAATTCGCGCATCATCTCGCGCAGCCTATTACCGCCGGTTTCATTGCAGGCGACCAGGGCATAGATATCACCCACAACCTGCACCGGTTCACGCACATTGGCGCGCACAATGCCCAGCAGATCCTCATTCATGCGCCCTTCGCGCGCGAGGTACATGAGAGGGATATAAAGCCCTTCATGATAAATCTGCCGTCCTTCGGCGCTGACGCCCAAGCCACCAATATCCACCACATGCGTCGTGCAGGCAAAAAGCGCTACGGGCTTTCCATCAAGGAAAATCGGCGTCACCACCGTCAAATCAAAAAGATGTCCGGTACCCTTCCAGGGATCATTCGTGATCAGGATATCGCCATCCTTCAGTGTTTCTGCGGGAAAGGCATCCAGAAAATGCACCACAGAACGGGCCATGGAATTGATATGCCCTGGCGTGCCTGTTACCGCCTGCGCAAGCATCCGCCCCTTCATATCGAAAACACCAGCCGATATATCGCCGGCTTCACGCGCTGCCGTGGAAAAGGCCGTACGCACCAGGGTTTGTGCCTGTTCCTCCACCACCGAAAGCAGGCGGTTCCAAAGGATCTGTATCTCGATCTCGCCGATTGTCTTGTTCATTGGGCGATCCTCTCAATCAAGATATGGCCTGCCGCATTGGGTCCGGCGCGGAAGCCCGCGGGTACCAACGTTGACGTCTCGGCTTCGACAATGACTGCCGGCCCAATTATGCGCGCACCGGGTGATAGACTTGCACGATCATAAATGGCGGCTTCAATCAGCCCGCGCGTGCCGGGGTCCATGATGTGGCGCTTACCGGAAGGTGATGGCGCCGGAGCATCGGGCGGGTCTGCAATACGTGACGGCAGTGGTTTGGCCTCGGCCAACGACAAAGTCCAGGTCAGGATCTCGATCTCCAGCTTCGGAATAGTACGGCCATAAAGCGCACGATAGGTGGCTTCAAAAGCAGCGCGGAACACTGCCTCACTCTCGCGGTCATAGGGGCCCTCGGGTAGCGCCACGGCTACCTCATGCCCCTGTCCGCGATACCGCATGAAACCAGTGCGGATTTCCTGCAACTTCGCCCCCGGCGCACCAAGGCGCACAACCGCCTCAGCTTCCGTGCGCATGGACGCATAAAGGCCATTGACCAACGCGGCATCAAAAGCATTCAGGCTGACCAGGCGCGTGCGCACCACCTCATAGCCGATTGGCGCGGCAAGGAAGCCATGCGCTGAACCAACGCCAGCGCCAACCGGCACCAAAACGCGATCCATGCCGAGTTTCTGCGCCATGCGTGCAGCATGCAATGGCGCCGCGCCACCAAAGGCGATCATGGTGCGCCCACTTGTTTCCTTGCCATTTTCCACTGCATGCACGCGCGCGGCATTCGCCATGGTTTCGGTGACAATTTCAGTGATGCCAAGTGCTGCTTCCGTCACCACCATGCCAAGCGGCTTGGCCACGGTGGCATCGCAGGCCTTATGCGATGCTACTGCATCCAATGAGATATGCCCGCCCGCGAAACGCGCAGGATCAATCCAAGAAAGCACTAAATCCGCATCGGTCACGGTGGGCAGCGTGCCGCCCCGCCCATAACAGGCTGGCCCGGGCATGGAACCGGCGCTGTCTGGACCAACAGTAATACGCCCAAGCCCATCCACACGCGCGATAGAACCACCCCCCGCGCCGATTTCCACCATATCAATCACCGGAATTCGCACCGGAATACCGCTGCCTTTCACAAAACGTGCCGCACGAGCAATTTCGAAATGGCGCGCCTGCTGGGGCTTCATGTCATCAATAAGCGTGATCTTTGCCGTGGTACCGCCCATATCGAAGGAAAGCGCCCGCGCAATGCCATTCTGTGCCGCGATCATCTGCGCCAAAATGGCGCCACCCGCGGGACCGCTTTCCACCAGGCGGATTGGGAACCGCCGAGCTGTTTCAACCGTGGTAATCCCGCCAGACGACATGATAAGCAATAAGGGCGCGTCACTACCAAGGGTCTTAAGCCCAGCTTCCAGCTGACGCAGATAACGTTCCATCAGTGGTAAGACATAGGCATTGGCGACAGTAGTTGAGGTGCGCTCATATTCACGTATTTCGGGGCAAACTTCACTTGAAATGGCAATGACATCAGGGGTGAAGTAGCGAGAGAGAATGTCCCGCGCGCGCTGCTCATGCACATCATTTTGGTATGAATGCAGAAAACACACCGCGATCGCTTCAGCGCCTTCCGCCTTGGCGGCCACACCAATACGTTCTACCGCTGCTTCATCCATGGCCAGCAATACGGTGCCATCGGCCGCTATGCGTTCCGGCACTTCGAAACGCCAAGGCCGCGCCACAAGCGGTTCAGGGCGTTCCATATAGAGATCATATTGTTCAAAGCGATGTTCATAAGC
>Ga0164293_10005305_pt1 | contig 10959 bp, 10 predicted proteins | sample GEODES118metaG_FD_111487 | JGI IMG/M metagenome (GOLD analysis project Ga0164293, IMG submission 111487) | Eutrophic lake water microbial communities from Lake Mendota, Wisconsin, USA - GEODES118 metaG | ecosystem: Environmental > Aquatic > Freshwater > Lake | place: USA: Lake Mendota...
ACCACCTCGCCGATGAACGGATCAAGGTCGGCGTGCAGCCCAAGGGTGCGCAGCAGGCGCTCCGGCCCCGAGGACCAGCGCGCGATCTCTGGAGCGCTCGGGGCGTTGACGATGGTCGCCAAGGATCCGGCTATCCCGATGGCGATCTCGATGATGATCAGCAGCAGCGGCAGGCCGCCGGCGAGATAGACCGCGACCGCCGCCCGGCGACGTGACCAGCCGCGCGCCTCGAGGGCGTCGACCGGGCGCTCGGCAACGGCGGCGATCAGCCAGCCGGCGAAGACGGCGACCACGAGCCCGCCACGCGCAGCGAGCAGGGAGGCGAGAATGTTCAGTGCGGCAGCGATCGCGACGACGGCGAGCGATCCGAGCGCCACCCACCCGACGATGCGGGCAGCGGGCGGCCAGCTACTGCGCTCTATCGGGTGCGGGAGATCACGACGTCGGGACATGTCGACGACGCTTGGGCGACGGGCGAGTGCGTCAAGCGCCGCGCCTGACTATTGCCGCGGCGTCGTCTCGTCGGGTGCGACCATCTCTGCCCCCAAGAGGAGCGGCAAGGCGCGATGGAAGGGGAGTGAGAAGACGTCGATGCCGATCTCGGCTATCGCGTAGGCGCGGGCCATGAGTACCCCCCAATCGGCTATGACCGTCGTGCCGGCGGTCGGCCCGGCAAGGGCAAGATAGGTCTTACCGCGGCGCTCGCTCATTGGGGTACCGGGTCGTGGCCCGTGCCGCCCCAGGGGGCACAGCGGGCGAGGCGGGCGACAGCGAGGCGGCCGCCGCGCAGGGCCCCGTGACGCTCGATCGCTTCGACGGCGTAGACCGAGCAGGTCGGCGTGTAGCGGCAGAGGCCGACGTTGAACGGGTCAGCGACTCGGCGCAGCCGGCGCTGGTAGAAGCGCACGCCGGCAAGGAGCAGGCGGGCAAGCGGTGAGTGGCGGCGGGGGACGACCGGGGGCGGCGTGGCGCGACGAGCAGCTTTCACGCGGGCGGCGCGGCCCATCTATCGGTCGAGCTCGTCGCTCGCCGCCCAGGGGACGCCGGCGAAGCCTGCCTTGCTCCCCTGCATGCCACGGATCGTCTCGTCCTCGCGCAGCTTCTCAAGGGCACGCGCCTCAATCTGGCGGACGCGCTCACGGGTGATGCGCATACGTCGGCCGATCTCCTCGAGCGTCTCCTTGGCTCCGGTATAGAGTCCGAAGCGGCTCTGAATGACGCGGCGCTCGCGCGGGGTCAAACAGCGCATCAGCGCATCGGCTATCTCGTTGGCGACGTGGGTGCGGATGAGATGGTCTTCGGGGTTGATGGCCGAGGAGTCCTCGATCAAATCCCCCATGGTTGCCGAGCCCTCCTCTTCGGAGACCGGCTTGTCTATTGAGGAGGGCGAGCTCAGCGCTTCGGCGGCGAAGATCTCCTTGATCTTCTTCTCCGTCTTGCCGAACTTCTCGGCCAACTCTTCGTCGGTCGGCTGGCGGCCGTGAGCGTTGTAGAACTCCGCCTTGTAGGCGTTGAGGCGCACCCACTCGCGCTGGCGGAAGGTCGGGATGCGGATCGAGCTGCCGCGCTCGCGGGCCCACTCGCTGATCTTCTGCTTGATGTGGAAGGTCGCGAAGGTGCTGAACTTGAAGCCGCGGGTCGGGTCGAAGCGGCGGAAGGCCTCGACCATACCGGTGTTCCCCTGCTGGACGAGGTCCATCAGGTCGATGCGGCGGCGGCCGGCCTCATAGAAGGCGCGGGCGTGCTTCAGGACGAGCTTGTAGTTGCAGCGCAGGAAGTAGTCCTCGGTCCGGCTCATCGCCGCCTTGGCTGCCTCGAGATCGTCGACGATCGTCGCCCGCTCGGCGAGCAGGGCGGCGGTGTGCGGGTCGGCCGCGACGACCGGAGCGGCGACCACGGCGGCCACGTCGACCCCAGAGGTGCGGAGGGCGGCGGCGGCCTCGGGGTCCTCCGCCATCAACGCGGCGATCTCGGCGAGGCGCGCGGCCTCGGCCGGGTCCGTCTGGGGTGTCGTGGTGCCACCGGCGGCGATCTGCTCATCGAGGCGGGCAAGCGAGGCGGTCAGCGACTCGACCGAGCTGCGATAGAACGCGTAGCGGTGGGTGATCTCGGTCTCTTCCTCGCGGGAGAGGATCTTGTGGTTCGCGACCTCGCGGCGCCATTGGCTGTACGCATCCCACGATGCGCCGGTGTAGTCGCCGGCAATAACGACGGCGCCGGCAGCCTCGGGGATCACCTCTCCGTCATCCTCTTCGTCATCGATGCGCACGCCGGCGGCGGCTATCGCGCCAAGGAAGCGCTCGATCGTCGGTACGGCCCCGCCGCTTGCCTCGATGCTTGCGGCCATCTTTTCGAAGGCGCTCTGGATCTCACTGAGTGGTACCGGTGCGACGGCCGACTGAAGCGCAAACGCGCCGACTATCGCGGAGAGCTCATCGTTCTCGTCACTCTCGACCGATGGCTCGAGACCGATGGCGGCCATGATGTCTATTAGGACCGAGAGCGGAGCGACCTCGCCCTCCGGACGATCAGCGACCCAGCGCTCGTGGCCGGCCGCAATCTCGGCCACGGTGGGCACGCCGTCCTCGAGCAACTCCACGAGGAGTACTGCGAGGTCGGGATCGATCGTCGGCTGCAGCTCCTGCAGGCGCTCGACGGTGAGGTCGGCGATGTGGGCGGGCATGGGGCTCCGTCGTGAACGCGCGGTGTGGAGTAGGGAGAGTGCCCGATCAGCGACTTCGCTCGCCCCGCTGCCACGGGTGATTCGCCCGCCACGAGAGGTCCCGGCGGCGCTCCTCCGCGCGAGGGACGCGGCAAGTCGCGCGACCTCGCGGTCCATCTTCGCCTGCGCTTTGACAGCCTCACGGTCGGCCTTCGCTTGGGCCTTTGCCGCCTCACGGTCGGCCTTGGCCTGCGCCTTCGCGGCCTCGCGGGCGGCCTTCGCCTCGGCGGCGGCCTGGGCGCGCGCAGCAGCGGCGGCCGCACGGGCCTTCGCCTGCTCGAGCTTCGCCGTGGCGGCAGCCTTTGCCTTGGCAGCCCGTTCCTTGAGTCGAGCGGCCTTGGCCGCAGCAACGGCGCGGACGCGCTCGCGCGCGGCCTTGATGCGCTCACGCTCAGCCTTGGCCTTCGCCGTGGCCGTGGCGGCCTTGGCCGCAGCAACAGCGCGGACGCGCTCGCGGGCGGCCTTGCGGCGGGCCTGTTCGGCCTGCGCCTTAGCCTTCGCCTTGGCCTTTGCCGTGGCGGCTTGGGCCTTGGCGCGGTCGCGCGCGGCCTTCGCCTTCGCCTTCGCCTTGGCCGTGGCGGCCGCAGCCTTCGCCTTCGCGGCCTGGGCCTTGGTGAGGACTGGGGCAACGGCCTTCTTCGCGGTCTTCTTCGCGGTCTTCTTCGCGGCCTTTGTCGCGATCTTCTTGATACCCGTCTTCGCGGTCTTCTTCGCGGTCTTCTTCGCGGCCTTCTTGACGACCGGCGTGGCGCGCTTCTTCGCGACCGGCTTCGTCGTCTTCTTCGCGGACTTCTTCACGACCGGCTTCGGCGTCTTCTTCGCGACCTTCTTCGCCGGCGTCGAAACGGCGCGGCCGACCAGACGGTCAAACAGGGAGCGCTTCGGGGCCTTGCTCATCGACGACCTCCGCGGGGAGTAGGCCGCTTCGCGGCCGGTTGTCGTTTCTCACGCCCTGAGGGGGTCGGCTTGACCGATCGCGCGCCCTTGGGCGCCAAGGCGATCGCAATCACCTGCTCGATCCGCTCAACCGGGATGATCTCTATCGCCTCGCGGACCTCCGCGGGCAGGTCGACGAGATCGCGCTCATTGACCTTGGGGAGGAGCACCGTCTTCGCCCCGGCGGCGTGGGCGGCGATCAGCTTCTCCTTGACCCCGCCGATCGGCAGGATCCGCCCGCGGGTGGTGATCTCGCCGGTCATGGCCACGTCGCGGCGGACCGGGGTATTGGTGAGCAGGCTCGTGAGCGCGGTCGCGATGGCGATGCCGGCGGACGGGCCATCCTTTGGTGTCGCACCGTCCGGGACGTGCAGGTGGATACCGGTCTCCTCGAAGGCTGCCGGCTCGATGCCGTAGGTCGCAGCGTTCGAGCGGAGCCAGGCGAAGGCGGCCTCGGCCGACTCCTTCATGACGTCGCCTATCTGACCGGTGATCTTAAGCGTGGCCGGCCCCTGCCACTTGACCGCCTCGATCGTCAGCGTGTCGCCGCCGGCCGAGCTGACGGCTATGCCGGTGACGGCACCGACCGGGTTCTGCTTCTCGATCTTGCCGTCGTCGCGGGTCTGTGGGCCGAGGTAGCCCGGCAGGTCGGCGGCGGTGATCGTCTTCGTGACGCGCTTCCCCTCGGCCACGGCGCGGGCGACCTTGCGCAGGATCTTGCCGATCTGGCGCTCAAGGTTGCGGACACCCGGCTCGTCGGTCCAGCCGGCGACGAGCGCCTTCAGGGTGGCCTCGGGCATCTTAATCTTGGCGGTGCTCAGGCCGTTCGCCTTGAGCTGCTTGGGGACGAGATGGGCGCGGGCGATGCCGACCTTCTCGCGGGCGGTGTAGCCCGGCAGTGAGATGGCCTCCATACGGTCGAAGAGTGCGTCAGGGATCGAGTCGTCGACGTTCGCCGTGGCGATGAAGATCACCTTGGAGAGGTCGAGGCCGAGCTCGAGGTAGTGGTCGCTGAAGGAGTGGTTCTGCTCGGGATCAAGCACCTCAAGCAGGGCCGCGGCCGGATCGCCGCGCCACTGGGAACCAAGTTTGTCGATTTCGTCTATCACGATGACCGGGTTCATCGAGCCCGCGTCGCGCAGGGCGCGGACGATGCGACCGGGCATGGCGCCGACGTAGGTGCGGCGGTGGCCGCGGATCTCGGCCTCGTCGGAGACGCCGCCAAGGCTCATCCGGGCGTACTTGCGCCCAAGGGCGGTGGCGATACTCTTACCCAACGAGGTCTTGCCGACGCCGGGGGCGCCGACGAAGCAGAGGATCGGTCCCTTCGCCTCTGGGCTGAGCTTGCGGACCGCCATGTACTCGACGATGCGATCCTTCGCCTTCTCGAGGCCAAAGTGGTCAGTATCTATCTGCGCGGCGGCCGCGACCAAGTCGAGCCGATCCTCGGTTGTCGTCGACCAGGGGAGGGCCAAGATCCAGTCTATGTAGGTGCGGATCACGCCCGACTCGGGGGAGGTCGATGGGGTGCGACCGAGTCGGTCGACCTCGCGCTCGGCACGGGTGCGGACCTCGTCCGGCAGGACGGCGTCGGCGATCTTCTGACGATACGTGTCCGCCTCGGACTCCTCCTCGCCTATCTCCTTGGCGATGGCGCGCATCTGCTCGCGAAGGATCGCCTCGCGGTGGTGCTTCCCCAACTCCTCGCGGACGTCGTTCGCGATGCGCTCTTTGACGTCGGCGATCTCGTGCTGTCGCGAGAGCGCGGCAATCGCCAGGCGCAGACGCGGCAAGAGTTCGATCTCGGCGAGGAGCCCGATGCGCTCCTCGGGGGAGAGCCATGGTAGCTGGCCGATCAGGTCGGCGGTCTCGCCGTGATCAGAGAGGTCGTGGGACATCGCGGCGATCGAGGCAGCGGCGCCGTCAGGTCCTATTGTGGCTATCGCTTCGAAGAGGCCACCGGCCATCCCCTCGGCTTCGATCTCCTCACGCGGGGTCAGTGCCGACGGGAGAGCCGGAGTGGCGGTGACGCTCAAGGGGTACTCATCAGGGCCGTCAGTATTGAGTGCGCTGACCCGGATGCGTCCCTCGGCGCGGATGATCGCGCGCACGCCACCGCGGATCGGCTCGAGGCGCATGATCCGACCGGCGACACCGACCGCGTGGAGGTCGTCGATCGCCTCGACCGTGTCGGCCTCAGTGTCGCGTTGGGGGACGAGGGCGATCAGGCCTTCGGCGGCTGCCGCCGCCTGGACGGCGGCGATCGAGCGCGGGCGGCCGACCGGGATCGGCACGATCATGCCCGGGAAGACGACGACACCGCGGAGCGGGAGGAGCGGGAGCTCGAGCGGGCGAACGTCCTTGGGCATGACGGACCTCCTTGGCTATGGGGTAACAGGGCTGTTCGTGATGGTTCACGCAGCGAGCGGGGGGGTTCGTCCGGTCCGCCGGACGGGGTCGGGGGGGACGGGAGCGGGACTACCCGCGGGGGTCGGGTTCGGGGCGGGCGGTGACCGTCTCGACGGTGGCGTCGGCGTCGCCGGCCCCCATGGCTATCCCGAACGCCCGGGCCGGAATGCGGCCGTCGTCGAAGAGGTCGAGGTCAGGGAAGAGGGGGGTGCCACCCTCGAGAAGGAGCGCACGGGCGACGGGCACGTCGGGGTCAAGGATGACCTCGGCGCGCGGCGGGGTGACGAGGAGGGTGAGCGGGCGGATGGGGGCTCCGGGGAGGTGGAGCTCGACCGGCAGGAGCGGGAACACGCCGGCGTGGAGGAGGGCTCGGGTGGCGAGGACGAGCACCGCCTCACCGTCTTCTGGGACGAGGACGCGGTCTATCTCAATCTCAATCGGGGTGCCGGCCGGATCGGGGGCAAGCACCGTCCGAAAGCGCGGGCGCAGCTCAAGGCCGAGGGCGTTCGCCGGGCTGCCACGGCGGTTGGTGAGGGGTCGGGTGCGCATGGCGCACCCTTGGGGCAGCCGACGGTGTGGTCAAGGGGCGGTGGGCGCTTGACGGACCATCCGCGGGGGCGACGCTCCGGGGCATGAACACCTCCGAGCCGGCCGACCTGATCGGCGACGCGTTTGCCGCTCTGATCGCCAATCCGGCGGTGCAGACGGCGCTGACCGTCATGACGCTCCTCTGGATCGCCCTCTACGCCATCGCCGCCATCGGCACGTATCACGACATCGCCGAACGCACCGGCCAGCGACGTGTGGCGCTTGCGGCGGCGGCGTTCGTCCTCGGCGCCACCCCGTTCGCCTTCCCGCTCGCTCTGCTCCTCGTCCGCGCCCTCCGCCCGTCGGACGCTCCACGCGACCGCGAGGCAACGACGATAGAGACCCGGGTGATGGCCGCCGAGGCGGCCGCGCTCGTCGACTGCCCAACCTGTGCCACCCCGCTTCCGGCTGACTGGCTCGCCTGCCCGGCCGACGGTGCGCTCGTTCGCGCCCGCTGCGCCGCCTGCAAGGGGGCGATCCCGCTCAACGCCCGCGCCTGCCCGCTCTGCGCCGCAGGAGCGGTCGAGGTCGGTTGACGGTGCGCCGGTCACCCCGACGCTTCGCTCCACCCTACTGAGGTACCCGATGCGCATTGTCTACGACGTCGAAGAAGCGAACCCGTTGCCGCAGGCGGCGACGGAGCGCGGCATCCTTGCGCTCGCGGCGGGCTGCGGCGTCGAAATCGGCGCCGATGACACGGTGATCATCCGCGAGCACACCGAGCTTCCCGGCGGCTACTACCCAATCGCCATTGGCGCTTCGGCCGATGGCTCCCGCGCCTGCTTCGTCGACTACGGCGCGATTCGTCGCGCGATCATCAACCTTACCGACGCCGAGCTGCGCGGCGCCGGCATCGACCCCGAGGCCGGAGCCTTCGAGGTCCAGGCGATGCGCCTGTTGCGCCGCCGCTTCGCGCATTGGAGCGAGGCCCAACTGACCGAAATGATCTCGATCCTTCCGCTACTGCGCGTCATAGCGCACGAGTTCGGGGACCCCGAAGACCGGGAGCGCTGAGCCGATGGCCGTCACCCCCGAGACCGTTGCCGAGTTGAACGAACGAGCGCAGACAATCTTCCGTCGCGCCTTCGCCGCTGAGCCCGCCGCCCAGGCCTATATAGCGGCGCGCGGCTTCACCCCCGAGACGATCGAGGCCTGGGGGATGGGCTACGCACCACGCGGCGGCCGCGTACTACTGCGCGAGCTCGCCGATGCCGGCTACGACGAGGGGATGATCGCCGAGGCCGGGCTCGCCCGAGCCGGCGAGCGCGGCGTCTCCGACCTCTTCCGCGACCGGATCACCTTGCCGATCCGCGACGCCGACGGCACGCTCATCGCCTTCGGCTCGCGCGTCTTCCGCGAAGGCGACGACGGTCCGAAATACCTCAACTCGCCCGAAACGCCGCTGTTCAAGAAGAGCCGCACCCTGTTCGGTATAGACCGCGCCCTTGAGGCGATCACGGAAAGTGGCGAGGTGATTGTCGTCGAGGGGAACATAGACGCCATCAGTCTCCATCAGGCCGGCGAGCGCCGGGCGGTAGCCGCCGCCGGTACTGCGTTGACCCTCGAACACATCGCCATCCTTGGCCGGCTCGCCCGGACGATCACCATCGTCATAGACGCCGACGAGGCCGGACGCAAGGCGACCCGCCGCATCCTCCTTCTCCCCGGGATCGAGGCTCACGACCTGCGCGTCTTACGCATCCCCGAGGGCCCAAACGGGGAGAAGGTCGATCCCGACGCGATCGTCCGCGCCGACCCAAGCGCCTGGGAGCGGCTGTTGCCGACGCGCGTCAGCCGCTGGGAGTACCTCTACGCCGAGACGCTTGCCCCGTACGCCGAGACGTTGACCACCGACGTTGAGTCGCGCGTCGCCTGGAAGAACGACTGGGGCGCCCTCGTCGCTGCCCATGCCCGGGATGCGAGCGAGGGGGCGAAGCTTGTCGCCCGCGCCGCCAAGAAGCTCGGGCTCGACCCAGCACTCATAGCCGCCGAGTACACCGGCGCACTGCCGGCCGCTGCCGGTGAGGGGGAGGCACTTATCGCCGAGCTACTCCGTCGCGACTGGCGCCGTATCCGCCACCTCGTGCCGGCGCTGACGCTGCACCCCCAGGTCGCGGCCCTCGTCGCCGGTTGGGGCGAGCAGGCACCTGAGCAGCTACCGGCGCCGATGCAGGCCGCCCTCCCGGCCGGTGACACCTTCGCCGCCGCCGCGCGCGCCCGCTGGAACCGCGAGATCCGACCCGCCGCCCGCGCCCGCCTCGGCGCGCTCATCCGTGAGGGGAACACCGATGTCGCCATGCGCGAGGCGCTGACCGCGCTCGTCGGTGCCGATGCGCCGGTCGAAGGCGCGAGCGGAACGCTCGTCAGCCGAGGCTAAGCGCCTCGATCACGTCCGGCGGCAGACGCCAATAGAGGCGAGTCGTCACGTAGCCCATCACCACCGTCGCATCCAACTCCACCCGGTAGCCGGGGAGGAGCGACGGGTCCCCCGTGCGCACCACCTCGGCAATCGCCGCGCGCTCAAGAGCGGTGAGCAGCCGGTCTATCGTCGGGTCGTAGTCGCGAATGATCTCGGCGATTGCTCGGCCGGTGGCGCCGCTCCAGCCGTCGCGGCTCAGCGCGACCAGTCGCTCCATCCCCGTCTTGCGCGGGCCCATCAGGAAGGCGTTCTCCGCCTCGAAGTGGTAGTGCGTGGGCAGCGTCGTGACACCACGGCCGCCTCCAAAGGGGCTCTCAACTGCTGGGCGATGCGCGGTCGTCGGGATCAGGCGGGCAAGAACGCGCGGCGTGCGCAGCTCCGACATCGCCCGATCAGACGGTGGCGATACGTGGTCGGCGTAGGGTCGACGGTTCGGGGGCGCGCTCGCCGGTGATCGCCGCGATGTACCAGGGATCCTCGTAGTGGCCGATCGAGAGGGCGTGCGTGAGGAAGCCCTCGGCGCGGGCGGCGAAGCTGCGGCGGTCGCCCGGGGACCGGTCGGCCATCTCGTGGCAGACGGTGATGCGGCGGATCGATGGGGCGTGCGGAGCGGCGGGGCCCTCGTCCGCGATCTCCTCGACCGTCAGGCTACCGGGGACCACGCCCCACTCGTTCCCCTCGGCGGCACCGGCGATGTGCTCCTCGGCCAAGAGGTCGTAGATCACCGACTCGAAGGTGGAGGCGGTCAGGGCGGCCGCGGGGCGTGGCGGCAGGACGGCGACGGTGTAGCGGATGCGGATCTGCTCCATCGGTTCCTCCCTGTGACCCATGATCCCGGACGCGGTGCGGCCGGGAGCGGTCGGTGTCAGGCGATGGGTTGCGCCGCACCTGTGAGATGGTCAAGCGGGGCGCGCACCGAGCGACTATGACCGCCCGGGCGAGGCCTCAGGCGAGGGTCGGCGGGAGCGGGGCGGTGTGCGGGCGGATCGCCCGGACCCGCCACTCGAGACGGGTGCCAAAGCGCGGGTGGGTGTCCAAGGTCGGCCGGCCGGCAACGTCGACCACCGTCCCCTCCGGGAGCGCATCAGGGCCGCCGAAGAAGTGGATGGCCTCGATCGTTCGGCCGCTCGTCAGGTCGGCCAAGGTGTAGCGGACGTGACGCCCTTCGGCGCCCATGAGCTTGCGGCGCTTCACCGTCAGCCCGCCGATGGCGAAGAGCGGGGCCGGGTTAGCCTCACCGGTCGGCTCCATCACCTCCATCGCGCCGACGAGCGGGGCGGTGACGTCACCTATGCGGATCACGGCGTCGATGCTCAGCGAGCGAGCGGCGATCGTGTCCGGCCAGGCGCGCAGGCGCAGGCGGGCGGCAAGGGCCGCCGGGTCGGCGCACTCCTTGATACCCATGGCCACGGCGTGGCCGGCGGCACCGACCAAGTCGGCGCACTCGTCTTGGAGGACACGGAGCAGGTCGATCCCCTTGACCGAGCGGGCCGAGCCGTGCCCCTCGGCGTCGACGACGATCGCCGGGCGTCCGAACTCCGAGGCGAGGCGGCCGGCAACCAACCCTGCGACCCCCTTGAAGAGGTCCATCTGGACGACGATCACCGGGTCCTCGGGGTTAGCGCGACGGATCGCCTCGTCGGTGAGGGCCTGGGTCTGCGTCTTGCGCTCGCTGTTCGTCGTGTCTATCAGCGTGGCGATCTCGTCGGCCCGCGCGCGGTCACCGGTGAGGAAGAGCTCGACGACCATGTTCGGATCAAGCCCCATGCGGCCGATGGCGTTGATCCGCGGGGCGATGTCGAAGCTGATCGACTCGGCAGTGACCCGGAAGCAGTGCGGCGCCTCGTGCGCGCAGACCGCCCCCTTGCCGCAGACGGCGCAGAAG
>Ga0164293_10005306_pt1 | contig 10958 bp, 10 predicted proteins | sample GEODES118metaG_FD_111487 | JGI IMG/M metagenome (GOLD analysis project Ga0164293, IMG submission 111487) | Eutrophic lake water microbial communities from Lake Mendota, Wisconsin, USA - GEODES118 metaG | ecosystem: Environmental > Aquatic > Freshwater > Lake | place: USA: Lake Mendota...
AAGAAAATACCAAGAAGAATCTACAAATGTATCAAGAGTATCAGTTTCACGAATAGCTTTCATCCCAGTTTCTGGACATTTCGTATGTTTCCATGTCGGGTGATTTTCTAATGGATTCCCTGGTTTGCTAAAGTCTATATCTTTAGGAAGTTCTATGGGGAGATCCTTTTCTGGAACTAGAATAACTTTTCCGTCTTCTCTATAAATAATAGGAATTGGACATCCCCAATATCTCTGTCTAGATATTCCCCAGTCCTTAAGACGATAAATTGTTTTAGAATTTCCTATTTTTTTTTCTTCTATTCTTTTAATAATATTTTTTTTTGCATCTTCAACACTTAAATCATTAAGAAAATCTGAATTAATAATATAACCGTCATCGGTGTATGCTTGATCATTAATTATTATAGATTTGGACTTATTAGGACTTACAACAGAAATTACTTCTAGATTATATTTTTTAGCAAATTCTAAGTCTCTCTGATCATGCGCTGGGCAACCAAATATAGCTCCAGTTCCATAATCCATTAGTATAAAATTAGCCACATAAACTGGTATTTTTTTATTTAAAAAAGGATGTGATACAAAAAATGGAGTTTTAAAGCCCAATTTTTCATTTTTAGACAAAGATGATTCTGTACCAATATTTTTTAAAGAAAGTTCTTTAAAGTCTTGAAAATTTTTTTCATTTTTAAAAGATTCAGTAAAAGGGTGATCTGGAGCAATTGCAATAAATGAAGCTCCAAAAATTGTATCTGGTCGTGTTGTAAAAATTTTAATTTTAGTATTTTTAAAATCAGAAACAAAATCGATTTCGCAACCCATAGATTTTCCAATCCAGTTTTTTTGCATTAATCTCACTTTTTCTGGCCAACCTTTCAAATCATCAAGGGATTTTAATAATTGATCAGAATATTTAGTAATATTTAAAAACCATTGATTTAATTCTTTCTTTTCAACTGTTTCTCCAGACCTCCATCCCTTGCCATCAATTACCTGTTCATTTGCAAGAACAGTATTGTCTATAGGATCCCAGTTTACATAACTTTTTTTTTTATAAGCAATTCCTTTTTTAAAAAGTAGAGAAAATAAAATTTGTTGATGTTTGTAATATGAAGAATCGCAAGTAGAAATTTCTTTATCCCAATCAATGGACAATCCTAAACACTTTAATTGTTTTTTCATTGCGGAAATATTTTTTAATGTCCAGTCTTTTGGATGCAAATTATTTTGTATTGCCGCATTCTCAGCTGGAAGACCAAAGGCATCCCATCCCATTGGATGAAGAACATTATAGCCATTAAGTCTTTTAAAATTAGCGATAACGTCACCCAATGTGTAATTTCTGACATGCCCCATGTGAATATTTCCAGATGGATAAGGAAACATTTCAAGACAGTAAAATTTTTTTTCTAACTTTTTTCTTGTTTTAAATATTTGTGTTTTTTCAAAAAAAGATTGCCACTTATTTTCTGTTTGAAGAACATTATAATTAGTCATTGATTAAAGAAAAAAGCTTTATTATTTAGATTTTTTTGTTTCCTCAATCTTAAGATTTCTGGCAGAGGCAATAATAGTTTCTTTTATTTCATTTGAAAATTTATCTTCAGCTTTATAAACCTTACATTTTTCATTTTGTGAGCACTTTTTTTTGTAAGTTAAAACTTGCAAAGAATCTGCTCTAAGATCAGAACTTAAAAACCTAATTTGAATTTTAATCTGCTCATCAGAATTTTCATTTTCTGAATACCAATCATAAATAATCATACCGCCTGCATAATCTAAATTTGCAATTGGAATAAAATCTATCGTTTTAAGTGTGGCTCTCCATAAAACATTTGAACTCGCAAAGTCTATGACTGCCGAACCTTTGTTGCCTTTATTTTGTCCTGTAATATTCCCAAGTATGCTTCCTTCTTTATTAACAAATTCTCTCGACTTTATATTTGGATTTGGTTCAATAAGTACCTTTTCTCCAGTTACGGGGTCTATTTTTGAACTGCAAGAACTTAAAATGAAAGTAATTATAAAAAACAAAATTTTATTATTCATAAATAGTCTTATATCAATCAAAAATTGTAATGCACATTGTCTAAAGCTCAATATACCTTTAAATAAACGTTAAAATATGCATCTCTTTATAAGTTGCAAAAATACAACACTTAAACAATAATTATAGTCTAGATTCTGTTAACACAACAATTTTATGCCATTTCAGTGTATTTTATAGTCATTCTTTAAAATTAAAGAATATAAAACTAACAACATAATAAAAAACATGAAAAACAAACTAATGAGAACAACTGCTTTGGTAGGTTCTATGATAGTTTTAAGTGCTGGAATTTCTGTAGCTCAAACTACAGTGTCTGGTAACTTAGATTTATCTTACCGAGCTGTTGATAATAGCAAAACGCCAATTAATAGCTTTAGAGGATTTGGTAAAGAGTCCCAAATTAATATTGCTAATAAAGGTAAATTAACAAATGGTATGGATTACGCTGCAGGCTTTTCACTAGAGTTTGATGGCGCTGATATTTCTGGTCCAGGTGCAGGTACTACTGTTGGTGGAAGAGGAATTCACGGAGAGGGAGTTTACATTAACTTCATATCTGGAAATACAACATTTCACATTGGAGCTGACAGTATTCAAAATCCAGATAGCCATGGTTTAATTAATCCAGTTGGAGTTGGTTACATTACAACTTATGGAGTGGGTACAGGAGCAGGAAATGCGGGCATTTACCCAACTGATACTAATTCTCCATACGGCGCATACGGTTTTGGATTAATTCAAAACGTACCAAATATTGGAAAAGTTAGTGCCTTCTACGCACCAACTGACACCAATTCTCAATCGGGAGCTGATATAGGTAATACAACTACTCTTGCTGCTTACGAATCAGGTGATGAATCAGCTTATGAATTAGGCTTTGTAGGTGATTTAGGTGTAAAAGGTTTAGCAGTTCAAGCCTTTTATAACAAAAAAGATCAGCCAGATGGAACTAATGGAGATCAAAAAGGAACAGTTTTAGCTGCTTCTTACAATTTTGGTCAAGTAACATTAGCTGCAGAGAGAAGAAAGTTTGAATCTACTGCAGACACTGTAGGTAAAGCTGCGAGTATATCATTTGCCGCAACTAAAGAATTATCTTTAGGTTTAGTTTACGGTAAAGCAGATATTTCAAGCGGAACTGTAGATGAAAAAATTAAAATCGCTGCTATTGGTTATAATCTTGGCCCAGTGGTTATTAATGCTGAGTACACTGATACAGAAAACTTAGCAGGTGTTGCTACGCATGGCGACTCCCAAGAAATGATAGTTAAAGTTTCAACTAAGTTTTAATTAATTAGTTTAATAGTTTTAAAAAGCCCGTCTACTGATAAAGTAGGCGGGCTTTTTTATTTGCGCCTCTAAAACTAAAGAAACAAAAGCGATAGAAGATGCTCTGGTAAGTTTAATCTTATTTAATGTTTTTGAAGAAATCCCGCCTAAAGCACATAAGTTATTATTCCAGGAGTTTGATATTAAATTAAATTTAATTGGTCCTAATATTTTATTTTCCGAATATTTTTTATTAGAAAATATTGGGGACAACATTAACAAAGAACAACCTTGTTTTTTTTTAAAATAATACTCAATTTGATTGTGAGCAGAACCAATAATTTCAAAATTTAATTTTTGGATTTTAGGAATAATTTTTTTATTTTTAGCACTTAAGAAAATTCCATTTGCTTTAGTTTGTAAAGCTAATTTAATATTATCAGTTATATAAAAAGGGAACTGATTTTTTTTACAAAAATTAATAGCTTCTTGTGTATTAAAATTATCAATTTTCAATTGACCTTCAGTTGGATCATCGAAATTATATAGTATTATATTGATATTAATAAATTTTTTTATTTTTTCTTTAACTTCGTTATTAAACTTATTTATTATAAGAAATTGTCTGTTAGAATTCATAAATGTTTGAAAAAATTATACAGAATTATTTGAAAATAAAAAATAATATTAGTGTACTCTCTTCTAATACCAGCCTTATTGTTGTCAGTAAAAATCAAACAATTGAGAGTATTTTAAAAATAGTTGAAACTGGACAAGTTGATTTTGGAGAAAACAGAGCACAAGAGGCTTTACAAAAATGGGATAAGGTAATTGCTTCAAATCCCAATGTAAGGTTACATTTTATTGGTCCATTACAAACTAATAAAGTTAAAAGTGTATTTAAATTATTCCATTATATCCACTCCTTAGATAGCGAGAGATTAGCTATTAAGTTTTCAGAGGAAGAAAAAATAAATCAAAAGAAACTTAAATATTTTGTACAGATCAATTTAGGTGAAGAATTGCAAAAGTCAGGAATCCACCCATCAAAATTAACTGATTTTATAAATTTTTGTAAAAAATTAGAATTAAATATTTTGGGTCTTATGTGTATTCCACCAGTTAACAATGATGCGAAGATTTATTTCTCTGAATTAAAAAAGTTAGCTTTAAAAAATAATCTTCAAGAATTAAGCATGGGTATGAGCAATGATTACAAGGATGCAATATCTTTAGGGTCGACATGGGTTAGGATTGGATCAGAAATATTTACTTAAATTATTTTAATTTTATTATTTTTTTTTACTTTATTTAAGATTTCTAACAAATCATTTTTTTTTAATCCTATACATCCTAAAGTTTTAGAATAATTTTTTTTAGCTATATGCACAAAAATTGCACTTCCCTTTTTCTTAATGACTGGATTCATATTGTAATTTAAGACGACAATAATGTCGTAGATATGATCTTTTCTATATAATTTTTCATGTGAGAATTTATTGGGAATTTTAATTAAGTGATTATATTTTTTGCTCGATGAGTCATCACACCAGCCCATATTTTTTTTTATTTTAATTTTTTTTAAATTTGTTGTAATTTTTTTTATTCTATCTGCTCTATAAAAAACCTGTTTTAATTTATAGATGCCCGATGGCGTACATTTATCGCCTTCAACTTTATTTTTTGTAACGCCATTCTTACCTAATGAGCATCTAAATTTTAAATTTTTAAATAGTAAATTTTCTGATCTTTTTACAATAATCATGTTAAACTTATTATATATGAATAATTTCTATCTTAATATTTTCGGATCAAAAATATTCTATAATTTATTAAATGAGTTGGATTTAAAGGATTATATTATAAATTTTGAAGAAAATTTATCAATTAAAAATAAAAGTAATTCTTCAGTCATTAGAATTGTATTTCCAGAAAAATTATCCTTAGTTCAATGTAAGTCTTTAATTAAAGAAAACATTCCCAGTGTATTCTTGGTTGGAAATAAAGACTTTTTTAAAAAAAATAATTTAAAGTTATTAGAATTTCATTTATATTTACATTTACCCATTGATATTTTTTCTCTGAAGGAATTATCAAAAATATTAATTACAAAATATAATTTTTTTAAAAAATCTAAAATTATTGTTAAAGAATATGAAATTGATTCAAATCAGAAAATAATATCCAAAAATAATATCAGCGCTAAACTTACAGAAAAAGAATTAAAATTAATCCTAATTATAAGTGAGAATAAAAGTTTGAAGAAAAAAGATTTATTAAAAAAAGTTTGGAATTACAAATCTGATGTTGAAACTCATGCTCTTGAAACACATCTCCATAGATTAAGAAAAAAAATCTATAATATTTTTGGTGATAGTAATTTTATTATTGAGAAAAACTCATTTTATTATTTAGAATAATTTAATAAATTTCCTTTATAGTCTTGCGCCAAATTTTTGAATAATCTTTGATGCTAAAATTGATCCAGTATCTAAGCATTTTTTTATATGAGAAGAATCTATATATTCTTTTAAAAATCCGGCTGCGAATAAATCGCCAGCTCCAGTTAGATCTAAAATCGTTTCAACCTTTATACCTTTGCATTCAGTTACTTGATTGTCATGTATAGCAAGACTACCTTTTTCACTTCGAGTGATAACAATTAGTTTATTAAATTCTTTTAATACATTAATTGAATCAAATAAATTTTTAGTTTCTAAAAGTTCTAGTATTTCATTTTCATTTCCTATTAAAATATCCAAATCATTTTTTAGAAGATTATAAAAATCTTGTTTATGTCTAGTAACACAAAAGATATCAGACAAACTCATAGCAATTTTTACTTTATTCTTTTTAGATAAATTTATTGCGTGATTAAACATTTTTTCACTTATTCCTTTATCCCAAAGGTAACCTTCTAAAAAAATCAATTTATGATCTGTAATATTATTTTCTAAAACGTCTTGATCGGAGAGATGTGATGAAATTCCAAGATAAGTACACATAGTTCTTTCTGAATCCGGAGTAATTAGAATAACAGAAGCTCCTGTGGGTAAAGAGTCATTTTTTTCAGCATAAGAAAAATTTACATTTATATCTTGAAGACTTTTTTTATATAAGTCCCCAAATTTATCCGAGTTAATTTTACCAATAAAAGAGGAATTTCCTTTTAAATAAGCAATACCAGCCATACTATTGGCAACTGAACCACCCGCTACAACCGTTTCAATTTTAATTTTTTTTTTAAGATTTTCAAATTCAATTTTATCAATAAGCTTCATGGAGCCTTTGATGAGATTATTTTTTTTTAAAAAATCATCATCTACTTTTGTCAAAACATCAACAATAGCATTTCCTATGCCTAATATTTTTTTATTCATATTTGTCTTTGTATAAACAAATCTTCTTAATTGTACATTCTTTGCATAATGGGTTTCGTGCTTTGCATATATATCTTCCGTGCAAAAGTATTAAATGGTGGGCTTTTTTTATATGTTTTTTAGGTAATATTTTTAAAAGTTGATTTTCAACTTGTTCAGGGTTTTTGCCACTAGCAAGACCAGTTCTGTTACCCACCCTAAAAACATGAGTGTCTACAGCAATGGTTGGTTTATTAAATAAAGCATTTAAAACTACATTAGCTGTTTTTCTTCCAACACCTGGAAGAAGCATTAGTTCTTCAAATTTATCTGGAACTTTTCCTTGATACTTATCTGATAAGATTTTTGATAAGTAATATATATTTTTCGCTTTAGTATTAAATAGTCCTATTTTTTTAATAAGCTTCTTTATTTTGCTTATTCCAAGATCTACAAAATGTTCAGGGCGGTAATATTTTTGATAAATACTTTTAGTAACATTATTCACATTCACATCAGTGCATTGAGCTGAGAGAACAACAGATGTTAGTAAAGTAAATCTATTTCTATATTTTAAAGATGTTTTTGGATTTTTTATTGATTTATTTAATAACTTAATAAGTTGCGAAGCTTTTTTTTTGGTTAGAAGCATTAAAGATATTAAAAATAACTTATTTTAAACCAAGCAGATCCTGCATATTAAATAAGCCCCTATTTTTCTTACTTAACCAGATAGCAGCATTTAATGCGCCATCAGCAAATAGATCTCTTGAAAATGCAGTGTGTTTTAATTCTATATTTTCTATTTTATTATTAAAATGAACAGAATGTTTCCCAATTGTATTGCCTTTTCGAGTAATAAAAAAATTTATCTTATCTTTTTGTAAGTTTCCTAATCTATTTAGAAAAAATTTACCTTTTATTGAATCTAAGTTTTTATTTTTACCTTTCGATATGGCATTCGCCAACATTAAGGCAGTTCCAGATGGATAGTCAATTTTTTTTTTGTGATGATTGTCGCTAATACTAATTTGATAATTGTTTGGAATATTACTTGATAAAATTTCAACGATATATTCCAAAAGATTAATCCCAGTACTCATATTGCCTGACTTAAATATTGCAATTTTTTTTGAATAATTTTTAATTAACTTATTTTGTTTTGTGTTGAAACCAGTTGTTCCAATCACAACTTTTTTTTTTAATTTTTTTGCGTAATCTAAAATTTCAATAGAAGAGTTGGGTCTTGAAAAATCAATAATAACATCAGTTTTTTTAAATGCATTCAAATTGTTTTTTTGTATTTTAATTCCACGTATATTTTTTCCAGCCCTAATATCTGTTAAACTAAATAGTTTTAAATTTTTATTTTTAGATATTCTTTTAATAAGAATTTTACCCATTCTTCCAAGTGCACCAGTGACTGTAATATTAATCTTTTTCATTATATAATAGCTTATGAAATATATACGTCTTCGTTTGGCAAATCTAAATGATAGTTTCTGTAGATAGTTTTATAAGCCATTTCTAAATTTTTGGTAAATATTTCAGAATTAAATAATTTTGATGTTTTATTGTTATTTTTTAATTTATTTTTAATATCATTTAACTTTTTAGTATTGGTTGCAAAATCAACGGCTAAATCTTCATATTCTTTAAGATTTTTTGTTATTAATTCATTCATATTAGAAGCAGTTAGTAAACTTGCACTAACTTTACCAGCAAAAGTTTTCCCAATACAAGTTAAGACAGGGACGCCTGCCCATAAAGCGTCGCTGGTTGTTGTGTGACCATTATAAGGCAATGTATCCAAACAAAGGTCTGCAAATTTTAACCTTGCTAAATGAAGTTCCACATCTATTTTTTTTGCAAATACTATTCTATCTTCAGATAGAAAATTTTTAGTCATTTCTTTTTTTAAATTTTTTATTGTTTGCTCATTTAGAACGTATAACCACAAAACACTATTCTTAACTTTAGAAATAATTTTAACCCAAGTTTTAAAAATTTCTGGTGTAATTTTGTGAGGACTATTAAAGCAGCAAAATATAAAAGAATCATTTGGAAGACCAAGTTCTTCATGAGTAAATGTTTTATCTGAAATTTTTTTAGTATTATCATTTGCCTGGTAACTGTCAGGCATATAAATTATTTTTTCTGTATAAAAATTCTTATCTTCTTCAGGTATTAATATTTTATCAGCAATAATATAATCCATATTTTTTAATCCCATACTACCTGGGTACCCCAAAAAATTTATTTGTATTGGTGCAATTCTATTAAAAAATATGTTGGCTCTGTTATTATTTGTAAATCCAGTTAAATCTATTGCAATATCAATTTCTTTAGATCTTGCTAAATTTATAATCTCTAAGTTCGTCATTTCTTCCAAATCATAAAACTCATCAAAAGACCTTATTATTTTATCTCTCATAGAGTCTTGAAAAATGGGTTTTTGTAATGCAAATCCTAAAACTTCAAAATTTTCTTTGTTGTGTAGTTCAAATACTCTTGAGATTAGCAATGATACTGCATGATTGTAAAAATCAGCCGAAAAGTAACCTAATCTAATCTTTTTTTTATTCTTTTTTATATGGGCGTAAGCATTTGTTAAAATAGATGTTTGATCCTTTGTATAAAAATCTAATGTTTTTTTTTGAATTTCTAATGAATCTTCAAAAATTAAACTCTCAAGTGGTTCCCAGACGATAATTTTTTTTTCTATTTTTTTTCTTAATTTATTTAATGCGTAATCAAATCCATTCCACAAACAAAGTTTGGCTTTAGTTAGTAAAACCCGACCATCTATATATTTACCTGAGGGTTCCAAGAGCTGTATTTGATTGTAGTCTTTTAGTGCGTTTTCTAGATCATTTAATTTTTCATGGGTTAGAGCTCTCCTATTAAGAGCAGTAATATAGTCCGGTTTTATAATGAGAGCTTTGTTATAGTATTCTAATGCTGAGGTAAATTTTTGAAACTTAAAACAGATTGTACCTAGGTTATTAAATGCAAAATAATTTTTTGGCTCTAATTGAGTGGTAATATTAAAAAAATTTAATGCTTCTTTATAATTCTTTCTTAGCGCATTTATTGTACCTAAGGCACAATATGAATCAGAATTTTTATTATCTAGTTTAATTATTTCTTTATAAATTTTTTCTGCCTCATTAAGTTTGTTATTATTAAATAATTCTAGACCTTGGTCTGATAAATTTTTTATTTTTGAGAGCAACATTAGTTTAATATTATTATATAAATAATATTATTAAACTATAATTGTGTAATTAGTTATTTATTCCAGAAATTTTTAGCTTTTTTTATAAAGTTTTTAATTTCGAAATTTTCGCTCGAGCTTTCTAATGATTTAAACTTTTCTAGCAATTCTCTCTGTTCCGAAGATACAGATTCTGGGATGATAACATTTGTTTCTAGATATAAATCTCCATAGTCATTTTCTCTAAGGATTGGCATTCCTTTCTCTCTTAATCTGAATTGTTTTCCAGATTGTGTACCGGCTGGGATTTTAACTTTTGATTTTCCACCATCAATAGTTGGTACATCTATTTCAGCACCAAGGGCGGCATCGACCATTGATATAGGTAATTTATAATATAAATTCTCTTCAGATCTTTGAAAAATTTTATGCTTTTCAACTGTTATAAATACATAAAGATCACCATTAGATCCACCTCTGTAACCTGCATCGCCTTTGCCAGATAATCTTATTTGAGTTCCATCATCTACACCTTTTGGAATTTGAATGGAAAGATTTTTTTTTGTTTTAACAGCACCTGATCCTTTGCAATCTTTACATGGATTAGAAAGCACCTCACCATCTCCTCCACAATCAGGACATGTTTGTTGCAGAGTGAAAAAACCTTGTTGTGTCCTTACCTTTCCATTTCCATTACATGTTGAACATTTTTTTGGTTTTGAACCAGGTTCCGCGCCATCTCCAGAGCATTTTTCACATTTTTCATTTGATGATAAATTGATACTTTGTTTTTTTCCAAGGTAAGCTTCTTCTAAAGTTATTTCTAAATTAATTTTTAAATCAGATCCGCGATTAGATCTTGATTTTTTTGAGCTTCTCCCGCCTCGACCTGAACCCATAAAGTCGCCAAAAAAATCATCGAAGATGTCAGAGAATGCTCCAGATTCGAAACCTCCAAAATCAAAACCTCCTGGTCCACCGCCTCCACCACCTTCAAACGCAGAATGTCCAAATTGATCATAGGAAGATTTTTTCTTTGGATCAGACAAAACTTGATAGG
>Ga0164293_10005307_pt1 | contig 10957 bp, 9 predicted proteins | sample GEODES118metaG_FD_111487 | JGI IMG/M metagenome (GOLD analysis project Ga0164293, IMG submission 111487) | Eutrophic lake water microbial communities from Lake Mendota, Wisconsin, USA - GEODES118 metaG | ecosystem: Environmental > Aquatic > Freshwater > Lake | place: USA: Lake Mendota, Wisconsin...
CGCGGATGGACTGCGCGATCTGCCGGACCGACTCGAAATCGCCTGGCGAGGCGATCGGGAACCCCGCCTCGATGATGTCGACCCCCAGCTCGGCCAAGGCCTGTGCGACCTCGAGCTTTTCCGTCAGGTTCATGCTGCCCCCGGGGGACTGTTCGCCATCGCGAAGCGTCGTGTCAAAAATCCGGATCGTTCGCGGCTCTGGCGTAGACATGTGAGTGTTGATGGGGAGTGTTGATGGGCTGGGGTGACGAAATCTTGTCAGGGGAAAAGGGTCGGAAGGCTCGCTCGCACGCTAATAAAAAACCCCGGGTCATCCGGGGACCGGGCGACTCGGGGTTGTGGTCTTCGCATTCGATCGACCTGCTCGCCGCAGGCCTGATGCTCACCCGATCCGGATGGGACCGACCCCAACCCTGTCGCCCGCTGACAACGGCAAGCGAGCCGCCAGCGACATTCGCCCTGCCAGCAGTAGCTCTGGCAAAACCTGCGCTAGGGCTAGTCCATGGCCGAAGCCGTTCAGGCCCAGGTCAGACGGCAGACCCGGGTCAGATGGCGAGGCGAGGGACGGTCGGATGTGACAGTGAATCATGACTAATGGTCTAACACCGGACCTGTGGAGCGTCAAGCTGTGGGGCGTCAACTCAGCTGCCACTGTGGCCACGGCGGGGTGATCGATCGCTGGCGAAACGCCATGAAATGTCACGGCACTTTGCGGTTACGTGACACGCATGCGAGTCGCCGTCCAAATCGCGGCGGCGGTGAGCATCAAAACCGCCACCCCCCAAACCGGTCCGGCGGCGATCAACGCGAGGGCGGCGGAGTAGGGGGTGACGTTGAGGATCCCGGACCGCACGAGCTGCTGGATCGACTTGGGGTCGGGGTCGGAGAGCGTCCGCAGACCGCGGGTCGCGAGCGGTAAAGTGATCAGGGCGATCAGCAGGAGGTACGTCGCGTCAGGCCTGAAACGATAGACGGCATCATCGAGCGCGAGGCGTGGGACCAACGCTAAGCCAGCGGCGCCGATCAGCGACACGACAAGCCCCATCGCCAAGGGCACTCGGCCAGTCCCCGCGAAACCGGTCTCGAGCCTCGAGATCATCGTCACGCCGGTGATGTAAATGGTGAAACCGGCGGCGAGCCCGAGAAGCTGCGGGGTGAAGGCGGTCGCTAGCGAGAAGGGCCCGCCTGCCGACGGTGCGAGCGGTGCCGCACCGAGCAAAAAACAGAGCCCGCGACAAAGCCCCATGATCAGCGGCGCGATCGGGTACTGCTTGAGCGGCCCGTCGTAAAGGACGACACACAGGGCGAGGACCGATCCGACAACGGCCGGGGCGATGGTGAGGCCAAACCCCGCGACGGGAATCGCGCCGCTGAGGGCCGCGGTGGTGATCGACATGCAGAGCAAACCGAAGGCGACCTTGCGGGCGCGAGCGAGGGGGATCTGGCCGCTGGGGAGAGGCCTGGAGGGGCGGTCGCGAAGGTCCTCGTCGTAATCCCAAATGTCGTTGAGGATCATCCCGGCCCAATAGATCGCGACCCCCGCGACGAGGGCCAACGCCAACCGAGGCCACGACGCCACGACGTGTCCCGACCCGCCGCCGGCGATCAGGAAAGCGGCGGTGATCTGGGCGATCACCGAGAAGACGGCGGGCAGCCGGACGAGTTGTCCCCAAGGGAGCCAAACGGGATTCATCTTGACGCGACGGGCCTCCGAAATTAGATGTTGATTTCGAGGCGGGGTGACCCGATTCGAAAACGCTTGAAAACCGAGGGAGGTGTTTCTTGGTGCTTCAAAGTGGATCTTCTTTTGGCGACCCGTCGCCGGGGAAGGGGAATGGTGGTGATGGCGGGCGAGGAACCGTTCTGGAACGATTCTTCGCGGGGCTGTCCGAATGCATCTTCCAATCGCGTCTTGGGGTGGCCGACGTCCAATTGGTCGACTACCTCAGCGACATGTTGTTGCGATTCGTCCGCACCGAATCACTGCATAAGGTCCGGCGGAGTACCGGCAAACCGGCGGTCGAAGTCTACCAGATGTTGTGCGAGGCCGATAAGCGGATCGGGCTCGCCCGGCGGGAAGTCCACCGCCACATCGGCGACTTCACCCTCTTCTGGAGCGGGATGTATCCCGAGAGCTTGCGGAAGATCCGAGCGGCCGGTTCGGCCGACGGGTTCCTCGATTACTGCAGCCAGGGGAAACGTGCCTATCGGATCGCGGCCCAGATCGAAGGGGGTGAAGGGCCACCCCCAAGCGAGCTGTTGTTGCGTCTGAGCGAGCAGTTCGAACTCTGTGCCTATGGCCTGCGTGAGGTCCGCAGGGAATGGGAAGAGAACGAGGGCGGTGAAGTGCTGATCCTTTGACGCCTTCGGTTCACCCGATACGTTTAACCCGCGTTTAACCCGCGTTTAACCCGGTACGTACAGGGTGAACGGATTTTAAAGTGATCCGAGGTCACTCGTCGGGGGCTTGGATCATCGGCGTGAGGATCGGGGTGTAATCGCAGAAATCCTCGGGGCGGAAGTAGAGTGCCAACTCGCGCGCGGCCGACTCTTCGCCGTCGGAGGCATGCACCAGATTCATCTGGCGACTGCAACTAAAGTCACCTCGGATCGTCCCCGGGGCCGCCTTCAGGCCGCTGGTCGCACCCAGCAGGTTGCGGATCACGGTGATCGCCTCGAGCCCTTCGACGGCCAAGGCCATGATCGGTGCGGAGATGATGAATTCTTCAAGCCCGGGATAGAACGGCTTGCTGACATGTTCGGCGTAATGCTTCTTGGCAAGCTCGGGCGTCACCCGCAGCATTTTGGAGGCGACGATCCGTAAGCCTTTGGCCTCGAAGCGGGCGATGACTTGGCCCATCAGCTTGCGCTGGACACAGTCGGGTTTGAGCAGCACCAAAGAGCGTTGCATGGCAGTTCGATTCGATAGGGGAGTGGGGCTTGATTGCGACCGGAAACCATCGCAGGGGATTGGTGCGGGGGATTATGCATCAACGCCCGTGAGCCGCCAAGGCCGTGAGCCGCCAAGGCCGTGAGCCGCCAAGACCGCGGGGCGCGAGTTGGCGGGGCGCGAGGTGGCGATCGGCCGAGCAGGCTCAGCGGTTTTGGATGTTGGCGGCGACCAGCATCCCGATGCCCGCCCCCAACGCGGCGAGCGCCAGCAGGAGCGGCTTGCCGGCCACCTTGAAACGGCTGAAACCGAAGTAAATCAGGTAAGGCGGGATCAGCGACAGGAGCCCTTGTTTGGTGCTTTCTTTGAACGCCCGGTAGAGGACGTTCAGGTAGGCCCCGGCGCCGACCGCCGTGATCGCCCCACCGATCAGGGCGAGGAGCGTGGCGACGGCGTTGAAGGCGACCTTCTGTTCTTCCTCGCGTCGCGAGATGTTGACGACCATCACCATGACGGCGGTGACCGAAACAAGGATGAAGAAGATCAGACCCAGCATCCAGATCGGCATCCCGGCACCGACGAGTTTTTCCTGCATCTCTTTGGACTGCTCCATGTCCCTGGCGGCTTTCTTGAGGGCGGCGGCGCCGGACATTTCGCCATCCAGTTCGGTCTGGTGCCCTTCGATTTTGGAGCCGGTCTCGAAATGGAAGCCGCATTTGACGCAGAGGACGGCCTCTTTGGGGGCCGACTCGAAGCAATTCGGGCAGGTCTTGCCCGTTTTGACCTGGAAACCTTCCTGGGCAAAGAGATCCTCCAGTTCGGCCTTGGGGAGGGCCGAGGCCGCTTTCGCGGCGGGGGCCCCTTTCGCGGCCGGGGGCTTGGTGGCGGCCTGCCCCGCAGCCGGGTTACCTCCGGTCGGGCTCGCCGAGGCGACAACCTTACCTGGCACCGGGATCTTGATCACATTTTGGCAGGCCGGGCATTTGACCGCCTTTCCGGCCAACTCATCCTTCAGACTGAAACTCTTGCCACAGGAGCACTTAACGGGGATCGGCATGCTTTTTTCGAGGGGCAGTGGATGTCGAATGGGTCGGCCGGGTGACAAAAACGGCTGCGGAGCGGGCGTCGATAGTCTAACCGGGGTCGCCGGCCAAGCCACGCCCAGGTGAAGCGAAATTCATCGAAAAAAAGGGACTTTGCTACGCGAAAGCCTTTTTTTCCCGCCGCCCCAGCTGTCTCGGCACAGCGATTGCACTATAAAGCGACCGATCATTTGGGGGCTGCCGTTTTGGCCGGACCCCACTTATTGACCCATTTGAACTGACTCGAATCAGAAGGGAATGAGACGCCATGGCGACTGCCGCTAAACCGAAGAAGCAAATTCGTTTGCAGCCGATGGGGGACCGATTGGTGGTCCAGCGAGAGCAGAGTGAATCGAAGACGGCGGGGGGGATCCTGCTCCCCGATTCTGCGAAGGAAAAGCCGGCCCGCGGGACGGTGATTTCGCTGGGAACTGGGAAGCTGTTGGACGACGGCACCCGCTCGAAGTCGCAACTGAATGTCGGTGACCGGATCCTGTTCACCAGTTATGCCGGCGAGAACGTCGAGATCGATGACGTCGAGTATTTGCTGATGCGCGAAGATGACGTTTTGGCGGTCATCGGCTGATTCCCGCATCGAGTCCCTTCATCAACAAACCATCTATCCTCCAATTATCTGAAGAGCGGAAAAAACCCTCATGTCAAAAATCATCGCATTTGATCAGGAAGCTCGCGAGGCGATCCGTCGCGGCGTTAACAAGCTCGCCCGGACTGTCAAAGTAACGCTCGGTCCGAAGGGACGGAACGTCATCCTGCAGAAGAGTTTCGGCAGCCCGACCGTTACCAAGGACGGCGTGACCGTCGCGAAAGAGATCGAGCTCGAAGACGTCTTCGAGAACATGGGTGCCCGGATGGTCCGCGAAGTCGCCAGCAAGACGAGCGACGTTGCCGGCGACGGGACGACGACCGCGACGGTGATGGCCGAAGCGATTTTCAACGAAGGCCTGAAGGCGGTCGTCGCCGGTGTGAACCCTGTCCAACTGAAGAACGGGATCGAGAAGGCGGTCAAGGACATCACCGAGAAGCTCCATTCGATGGCGGTCAAGGTGAAAGACAAGGAAGCGATGGCGAACGTCGCTTCGATCGCTGCCAACAACGACCGTGAGATCGGCAACCTGTTGGCCGACGCGATGGACAAGGTCGGCAAGGACGGCGTCATCACCGTCGACGAAGGGAAGAGCCTGCAGACCGAGCAAGAGTGGGTCGAGGGGATGCAGTTCGACCGCGGTTACCTGTCGCCCTACTTCGTCACCGACGCGGCGAGCATGGAAGCGGTCCTCGAAGACGCTTATGTCCTCGTCTACGAAAAGAAGATCAGCAACATCAAGGACTTGGTCCCGATGTTGGAAAAGGTCGTTCAGCAGGGCAAGCCGCTGTTGATCATCGCCGAAGACGTCGATGGCGAAGCCCTCGCGACCCTGGTGATCAACCGGCTCCGCGGCACCTTCACCTGCTGTGCCGTCAAGGCCCCGGGTTATGGCGACCGTCGCAAGGCGATGATGGAAGACATCGCGATCCTGACCGGCGGCACCGCGATCTTCGAAGCCCTCGGCATCAAGCTCGACAGCGTCGACCTGACGTACCTCGGCCGGGCCAAGAAGGTGATCGTCGACAAGGACAACACCACGATCATCGAAGGTGCAGGGAAGAGCGTCGACATCAAGTCGCGGATCGACCAGATCCGTCGCGAGATCGAAAACACGACAAGCGATTACGACCGTGAGAAGCTCGAAGAACGGCTCGCGAAGCTCGCCGGTGGCGTTGCCAAGGTGAACGTCGGCGCCGCGACCGAGAGCGAGATGAAGGAAAAGAAGGCCCGCGTCGAAGACGCGTTGCACGCCACCCGTGCGGCCGTCGAAGAGGGGATTCTCCCGGGCGGCGGCGTGGCATTGCTGCGTGCCAGCTCGGCCGTTAGCCCCGCCGCGGACATGGCTGCCGACGAAAAGGTCGGTTACGGGATCGTCGTTCGGGCTTGCCGAGCCCCGCTGACCATGATCGCCCAGAACGCCGGCCAGGACGGCGGGATCGTGTGCGAGAAGGTCCTCAGCCACAAAGGTAACATGGGCTACAACGCCTTGACCGACACCTACGAAGACCTCGTCAAGTCCGGCGTCATCGACCCCACCAAGGTCACCCGGACCGCATTGGCCAACGCCGCCAGCGTGTCGACGCTGTTGCTCACCAGCGACGCGTTGATCGCCGACAAGCCGAAGGCCGAAAAGGGTGGAAAGGCGACCGGCGGCGACCACGACATGTACTAACGGCTCGCCGGCCAAGGCCGGATGACGCTTGAACCACGACGGGCCAGTCCCACCTTTGGGGCTGGCCCGTTTCGTTTTCTGACCGATGGTGCTTCTTTTTTTGAAGCCGATTCGAGCTCACTCAACCTAGGTCTGGCATCTTCTCCCAGAGCAACCGTAGGCCATTGAAGACGACGATGACGGTGCTCCCTTCGTGGCCCAACACCCCCATCCAAAGCGGCAGGTCAAAGAAGGTCAAGATCACCAGGACACCGATCATCGTGAAGGCGAAGATCATGTTTTGGCGGACGCGTTTGCGGGCGAGCCGGCTGATCCAGACCGCCATCGGCAGGGCGCTGAGGTCGTCCCGCATCAGAACGACGTCGGCGACCTCGAGGGCCACGTCGGTCCCGGCACCACCCATCGCGATACCGACCGAAGCGGCGGCCAGGGCCGGGGCGTCGTTGACCCCATCACCGACCATAGCGACGAACGAACCATCCTCTGTAAGCTTGCCGAGCTCGAGGACCTTTTGGTCGGGAAGTAGCCCCGCGCGAACATCGTCGGCGGCGAGCCGCGAGCCGATCGCGGTGGCGACGCGAGGGTGGTCGCCGGTCAGGATCACGATTTTTCGGATGCCAAGCGACTTCAAGGCCCGGAGGGTTTTGGGCGCTTCGGCACGCAGTTGGTCCGCGACGCCGATCACGCCGAAATGGCGATCATCGGTCCGTTCATCGATCGCCAGGACGAGCAGCGCCGTTTCGCCCCGCTCACGCATCGCGGCCGCCTGCTTGGAGAGCGATTCGGGGATCGGGATGTTATGGGTGTCGAAGAGCCCTTCGCGGCCGACGCCGACCCACGAGCCGTCGATGCGGGCATGGACGCCGTGTCCGGTATGGCTGTGGAATTCGATCATCGGCGCATGAGACGACTCGACACCAAGCCGCCGCGCTTCGGCGAGGACCGGGACGGCCAGCGGGTGCTCGCTGCGACCTTCGAGGGTGGCGGCCAGCCGAAGGAGCTTGGGGATATCGCCCCCTTCGGGCGCCCAGACCTCGGTGACGGCCGGTTTGCCGACGGTCACGGTACCGGTCTTGTCCATCGCGATCACGTCGACCTTGCCGAGCGATTCGAGGTGGACGCCCCCTTTGAACAGGACACCTTGGCGGCCGGCCCGGGCGATCGCCGAGAGCAGCACGGCGGGGGCGCTGACGACCACGGCACAAGGGGAGGCGGCGACGAGCATCACCATCGCGTGATAGAACGCGTCGTACCAGCTCGCCGTGTGGAGCCATTTGGCCCCGACGAAGACGAGGGTCGCCGCGGCCAACACCCCGAGGACGTACGGCTGTTGCCAAGATTCGACGAACCGCTGGGTCGGCGTCTTTTGGGCTTGGGCCTCTTGGACCATGTGAACGATTCGCTGCAGCGTCGTATCGGCGACCGCGCGGGTCATCTTCACCAAGACGCTCCCTTGGCAATTGATCGTGCCGGAGTAGACCATCGCCCCGATCGGTTTGTGGATCGTTTCGCTCTCGCCGGTGAGCGTCGACTCGTCGGCCCAGGTCTCCCCGTCGCAGACCTCGCCGTCGATCGCGAAGCGTTCCCCAGGGCGGACGCGGATCAGGTCACCGATCTGAAGCGACTCGACCAAGACCTTCTCCTCGACCGCCCCGCCGGCCTGGACGCGTGAGGCCTCGCGGGGGCGGAGCTGGATCAGCGATTCGATCGAACGGGTCGTCCGATACATCGCGAACGCTTCGAGCGTGCCGCTGAGTGAGAAGAGGAAGAGGAGCACGACGCCTTCGAGCCAATCGCCGATGATCGCGGCGCCGATCGCGGCGATGATCATCAGGAGATCGACGTTCAACTGCCCTTGGCGGAGGGAATCGAGGGCATTGAGTGTCGGTTGGATACCGCCGGCGAGGTACGCCCCGAGGCAGGCCAAGATCGACAGCTCTTTAGCGTAAGGGAACGTCCCGAAATGCCCCGCGGCGCCGATCAACCCCAGCACCGCGCAGGCCACGGTGACGACGAGGCCGAAAACGGGAGGCGAGGCGGACTTGACGGGCGTCTCGATCGGGGTGGGGGTGCCGGTTCGGATCGTTTCTGCGTCAGCGGGGGAAGGTGCGGTCAAGGGAGAGGCTTCGTTAGGGGATCGCGGCCCAAAGGGTTGTGGAGCGGCGGAGGGTTAATGATAACGACCGTTAAGGGTTGACCAGCGGGGGTTCTTTTTTTGGCATTTTCCGGCACCCCTGCCGACCAATGCGTCGGACGGTGTTATTTTGGGAGTAGCGTCGCGGGGGCCAGAATGCCTTTAAGTGATGTCGTCGACTTCGCGGGCCTCGGCTGGCCCATACGGACGCCATCGTTCGTCGACCAAAGTTTTGACGCCCACCGGGAATCGGCCGGATGTTATTAAGGCTCTACGACTTACCTATTTGGGAAATGGTCGCCCTGATCACGGGGGCGTTCCTGTTGGTAAATTTTTTAGGATCGATTTTTATCCGCCCGTTCTTGAGGCTGATCGTTCGCAACCAGTACGGCGCGAACGATTTGATCTCGTATTTGCTTGGCGCTCACGGAGTCTATTTCGGTATCCTGCTCGGCCTGCTGTCGCTCGCCGCCTACGAAAATTTCAACAAGGCAGAGACGCAGGTGACGCAAGAGGCGGCCAGCCTGTCAGGGCTCTATCGCGTGTTCAGCGGCTATCCCGAACCGGCCCGCGCAGAATTGCGGCAATTGCTACGGGAGTACGCCCGGTCGGTGATCTCGGAGGACTGGCCGGCACAGCGGCGTCGAGAAACCCCTCGCGGGGGGACAGAATTGGTCACGAAAATCCAGACCGTGCTCTATGCGTTCGAGCCAAAAACTGCCGGCCAAGAATTGCTCCATGGCCAAGCACTTAGCAGCTTCAATGACTTGCGGGACTTCCGCAGGTTAAGGCTTTATTCCGTCACCAGCGGCATCCCGCAACTACTTTGGTACGTCGTTTTGATCGGCGCGATCACCAGCATGGTGCTCTTTTGGATGCTCGATATGAAGTTCTTGCCCCACCTGCTTTTAGGCGGGATCAGCAATTTCTTCTTGGCGACGCTGATCGCGTTCGTGGTCGCGATGGACAACCCGTTCCTGGGCGAAGTCAGCATCTCTTCGTCCCCGTTCGAGCAAGTTTATGACCAATTGATGGTCCCTCAGGCCCCCGAAGCGCCGCGGTCCGAACCGGCCCAGTCCGAACCGGCTGCAGCCGCTGGCGAACCGACAACGGACAAGCCGGCGACAGCGGATAAAGCGACCGAGGAGCCCAAGGCGGATGAAGGTGCGGCAGCGTCTCCACCGGCAACCGATGCTACTTCCGAAAAATCAGCGACCGCGGCGTCCGATGCGAAGCAGGAGTGAGCAGCATGGCGGAGTTTAGCATCGAGCATTCCGAGGGGATGCACTGGGTTAAGGTCGTCTTGCAGGATGACGCGATCCGCGCGGAACGGGGGGCGCTCAACCGTTACGTCGGCGATATCCGGATGGAGACGCCGCTCCCGTCGCCGCGCGACCTTTGGGTTTCGCTCTTTTCGACCGAGTCGCCACTGCGGCCTCGGTATCGCGGGACCGGAGAGGTCTACCTCGACCCGTCACTGGGCGGGTTTCACATCATGGAAATGAACGAGGACGAAGGGTGGATCGTTGAGAACGGGGCGTACTGGGCCTCGGACGACGAGATCAAAATATCGGTCAGGCGTGAACGCCTCATGACTGCCTTTTGGGCCGGAGAGGGTCTGCTGTGGTACCACAGCCGGTTGAAAGGGAAGGGGAAGGTGGTGCTGGTCGCGCACGGCCCGGTTCAGGAAATCCAATTGAACGACGAGACGTTGGTCGTCGACGGAAGGGCCGTCATCGCCCGCACCGAAGGGATTCGGTTTTCGGTCCGCCGCCCGACGAAGTCGCTGATCAGCTACTGGCTGTCGGGCCAGCGTGCTGCCTATGTCTACCGGGGGACGGGGCGGCTGTTGCTCTCCGCGATCCCGTATTGGCGGTATGCGATGAACGCCCAGAAAGCGGCGGAAGTGAAGCGGTTGCCCTCAGCCGCCAATTGATCGCGATCAGATGTCCTTCAGCCGACGTACCGCCTGACGGGCGCGGCGTAGGAACGCAACCTTGTTCTCCCCTGGCTCCAACCACATCGGTGGGCCGATGGTGATGCAGCTCAGGATCGGGACCGGAAGGAATTCGCCACGCGGCAGGATCCGATTGACGTTATCGATGTAGACGGGCACGAGCTCCAGGTCCGGGCGTTTTTTACCCAGGTAATAAAGCCCGCTCTTGAATTCCGACATTTCCTCCCCTTCGGAACGCCCCCCCTCCGGGAAAACGATCAGCGAATAAACGTCGCCCATTTGCCGGATCATCAGGTCGATCGGGCTTTGATGAACCTTAATCTCTTCGCGGTCGATCAGGATCGCGTTGAACGACTTGGCGATGTGCGGGCGGAGCCACCCCTTGGACCAATAATCCTTCGCCGCGACGGGCCGGGTGAGGGCCCGGATCGGCTTGGGGAGCGCCGACCATAGGACGACGGCGTCGAGGTGGCTGGTGTGATTAGCGAAGTAGATCCGCTGGCAGGTGTCCGGGGCGCAATCGACCCAGCGGACGGTAAAACCGCTGAACAGTTTGGCCAGCATCACGATCGCGTGACTGGTCAACGTCATCTTGTCTGCCGAAAACCTTGTGAA
>Ga0164293_10005308_pt1 | contig 10957 bp, 10 predicted proteins | sample GEODES118metaG_FD_111487 | JGI IMG/M metagenome (GOLD analysis project Ga0164293, IMG submission 111487) | Eutrophic lake water microbial communities from Lake Mendota, Wisconsin, USA - GEODES118 metaG | ecosystem: Environmental > Aquatic > Freshwater > Lake | place: USA: Lake Mendota...
AAGGCCCCATCGCTGCGAGGGCGCAGCTCCCACACCCATTCCAGAGCTTGGTGGGCTCATGTAGGAGCGCCGCCCTCGGCGCGATGCGGCCTCCAAGCAGGTCCAGCGCCTGAGCCAAGGCCCGATCGCTGCGAGGGCGCAGCTCCCACACCCATTCCAGAGCTTGGTGGGCTCATGTAGGAGCGCCGCCCTCGGCGCGATGCGGCCTTCAAGCAGACTCAGCGCTTGAGCGAAGGCGCCATCACTGCGAGGGCGCAGCTCCTACACATGCGCCCACCCTCCTGAAAACTGCCCTGTGGCAGAATCCCGCAGCCTCGAGCCAAGCGGGCTCTTTTTTTGCTCTATCTCGCGCGGCCTCGCGGCCAGTTTTCATGAATCACATCCTTGCCCAAATTGCGACCGAGCTCAAAGTTCGGCCTGCACAAGTGGAGGCTGCTGCCGATCTGCTCGACGGTGGAGCCACAGTTCCCTTTATCGCCCGTTACCGCAAAGAGGCCACCGGCGGCCTTGACGATATTCAGTTGCGCGAACTGCAGTACCGCCTGGGTTATCTGCGGGAGATGCAGGAGCGGCGCACCGCCATTCTCAAAAGCATAGAAGAGCAGGGCAAGCTCACGCCCGAGTTGCGCGCAGCGATCGAGGCGGCCGCCACCAAGCAAGACCTGGAAGACCTCTACCTGCCCTTCAAGCCCAAACGCCGCACCAAGGGCCAGATCGCCCGCGAAGCCGGCATCGAACCTTTGGCTGAACTGCTGTTCAACGATCCCCAGCGGGTGCCTCTGGACGAAGCCCAGGCCTATGTGCTCAAGGACAAGACCGAGGCCGGCGACGACTTCAGCACCGTGCAGGCGGTGCTCGACGGCGTGCGCGACATCCTCTCGGAGCGCTGGGCCGAAGATGCGGCGCTGGTGCAGTCGCTGCGCAACTGGCTGTGGGCTGAAGGGCTGCTGGCCTCCAAGCTGGTGGCTGGCAAGGACGAGAACAACCCCGATCACGCCAAGTTCCGCGACTACTTCGACTATGACGAGCCCATCAACCGAGTGCCCTCGCACAGAGCCTTGGCGGTGTTCCGGGGGCGCAGCCTGGAGATCCTTGATGCCAAGCTCAGTCTGTCCGAAGTGCTTGACGCGCAGGGCAAGCCGCCGGCCGTATCGTTGGCCGAGGGCAAGATCGCGCTGCACCTGGGCTGGAGCCACAAGGCCAGGCCCGCCGATGACCTGATCCGCAAGGCGGTGGCCTGGACCTGGCGCGTCAAACTCAGTCTCTCGCTTGAGCGCGACCTGTTTGGCCGCCTGCGCGAGGAGGCCGAGAAGGTGGCGATCAAGGTGTTTGCCGACAACCTGCGCGACCTGCTTTTGGCCGCACCGGCCGGGCCGCGTGTGGTCATGGGTCTGGACCCGGGCATACGCACCGGCGTCAAGGTGGCGGTGGTCGACGCCACCGGCAAGCTGGTCGATACCGCCACGGTGTATCCGCACGAGCCGCGCCGTGATTGGGATGGTTCCTTGTTCGCCCTGGCCAAGCTGTGCGAGAAGCACAGCGTCAACCTGATCGCCATTGGCAACGGCACCGCTAGCCGCGAGACCGACAAGCTCGCCGGCGATCTGATCAAGCAACTGGCTAAGCTGCACCCCGAGCAGGCGCTGCAGAAGGTGGTGGTCAGCGAGGCTGGCGCCTCGGTGTATTCGGCCAGCGAATTTGCCTCGCAGGAGATGCCCGACGTCGATGTGAGCTTGCGCGGCGCGGCCAGCATTGCCCGGCGCTTGCAAGACCCGCTGGCTGAGTTGGTCAAGATCGACCCCAAGTCGATTGGCGTGGGCCAGTACCAGCACGACGTTAACCAGAGCGAACTGGCGCGCAGCCTGGACGCGGTGGTTGAAGATTGTGTGAACAGTGTCGGCGTGGACCTGAACACCGCCAGCGTCCCCTTGCTGGCGCGGGTTTCGGGCCTGTCGCAGACCACGGCCCGTTCAGTGGTGCGCTGGCGTGACAGCAACGGCGCCTTCCAGAGCCGCGCCGACCTCCTCAAGGTCACGGGCCTGGGCCCCAAGACCTTCGAGCAGAGCGCCGGCTTTTTGCGCATCCGCGGCGGCGGCAATCCCCTGGACGTTACCGGCGTACACCCCGAGACCTATCCCGTGGTTGAGAAAATCATGGCGCACACCGGCAAACCCGTGGCCGAGCTCATGGGGCGGGCCGATATGCTCAAGTCGCTCAAGCCCGAGTTGTTCGCCAATGAGCAGTTTGGTGTGATCACGGTCAAGGACATCCTGACCGAACTGGAAAAGCCAGGCCGTGATCCGCGCCCTGATTTTCAGGTGGCGCGTTTTACCGACGGCGTGGAAGAAATTTCCGACCTCAAAGAGGGCATGGTGCTCGAAGGCACGGTGTCCAATGTGGCGCAGTTTGGCGCCTTCGTCGACCTGGGCGTTCACCAGGACGGACTGGTCCATGTGAGCCAACTTGCCAACAAGTTCGTGAGCGACGCGCGCGAAGTGGTCAAGACCGGCGACATCGTCAAGGTGCGGGTGCTGGAGGTGGACATGGCGCGCAAGCGCATCAGTCTGAGCATGAAGCTCGATGCCGCCCCCGCTCGGGCAGGCGCTCCGCGTGAAAACCGATTCGAGGGGGCAGGGCGCGGCCAGCGCCCGCCGCCGCAGCGCCAGCCTGAGCCCCCATCACAAGGGGCGATGGCTTCGGCCTTTGCCAAGCTACAGGGCTTGCGCAAGTAGGGCTTGGTGAGCCCGGCGTCGCCGGGTTGCTTGGCCACGCTGTTTTTTTAGCGGTCGCTTGGGTCCGATGTGGGCCGCCACCCATTTCAATGGACTGGAATGAGCGGCCGCAGTGAATAATTAACCTTGCATTTTGTCGATTCAGTGATCAAAATACAAGGTTAATTTTGCTCCAGTTTGTTGTGACCATCCCTCGATCGCTCATGCACACCGCCATGGACCGGCTTGGTTTTTCGCCCGGCCTGGTTCTGTTGGGACCTCGGCAGGTCGGTAAGACCACCTTGGCCAAGGCCATCGCTGTGCAGACCCCCAAGGCCTTGCATCTGGATTTACAGCTCGAGGTAGACCGGGCCAAGCTGAGCGCGGGAAGCGGATTTTTGGCAGCTCAACGTGACCAGCTTCTGGTCCTTGACGAAGTCCAGTATGTGCCCGAACTCTTTGCCCAACTGCGTCCTGAGATTGACGCTGATCGACGGGCGGGCCGTTTTTTGCTGCTGGGGTCTGCATCCGGGCGCTTGCTGCAGCAAAGCTCCGAGTCATTGGCGGGGCGGGTGAGCTATCTGGAGCTCACGCCGTTTATGGCCCGTGAAGTGATGCCGCAGGCCTTGGGAGCCTCTGATACCGACTTGGCCATGCTTCAGAAGCTCTGGCTGCGCGGTGGATTCCCCCCGAGCTTTACCGCTGCCACTGACGAGCAGTCCCTCGCCTGGCGGCAAGACTTCGTCGCCACTTTTTTGAATCGGGACTTGCGCGAGTTGGGTGTGAATGTACCCGCGCAAACCTTGCAGCGCTTTTGGCGCATGAACGCTCATTTACACGGGCAACTGTTCAATGCCTCGCAAATTGCTGCCTCCCTCGGCGGTTTGTCGCACAGCACGGTGGCGCGCTATTTGGATGCGCTGGTCGATACGATGATGCTGCGCCGTCTGGAGCCGCACTTTGCCAACGTGGGAAAGCGCTTGGTCAAGTCCCCCAAGGTGTATGTGCGTGACAGTGGCTTGCTTCATGCGCTGTTGCACATCGGCGATGTGAACACCTTATCCGGCCACCCCTCAGCCGGCGCATCTTGGGAAGGCCTGGTGCTTGAGCAGATTTGTGCCCTGGCGCCGGCCGGCGCCGATATCGGGTTTTACCGCACGGCAGCAGGTGCCGAGTTGGATGTGGTGGTGAGCTGGGGCAGTCGCACGGTCGCTTTTGAAATCAAGCTATCTGCGGCGCCCAAGGTCACCCGCGGTTTTTGGCAGGCCTGCAGCGATCTGGGCGTGGACGCCGCCTTCATCGTGGCGCCGGTCGTCCAAGGCTGGCCCTTGAAGAGCGACACGCCCTATGCCGTCAAGGTTGTTTCTGTGCTGGAACTGGCGGGAATTTTCGGGACCTGAGGGATACATCCCGGTCCACTCAGCTCACTCCGCCTTGATCCTCGCCGCGCGAATCACCTCGCCCCAGCGCGTTCGCTCCCCAACGAGAAACTCTTCGAAGGCGGCTGGTGCCATGGGGCGAAACGCTTCCACCCCGAGCTTCCGCAGGGCGGCCTGCGTCTCGGGCGATCCGAGCACCGCAGTCATCTCCGCGGCTAGGCGCTGGACGATGGCCTCGGGCACACCAGCGGGCGCCACCAGCCCAAACCAGTTGGCGAAATTCATGCTCGGATAGCCTTCTTCGCGCAGCGTGGGCGTCGTCGGCATGTCGAAGAAGCGGCCGCTGGTGGAGACGGCAAAGACTTTGATCTTGCCACTGCGTGCCAGAGCGACGGCGCTGCCCGCAGGCAGCATCTGCAGATCAGTGTGGCCGCCCAGCAAAGACGTCACAGCTGGGGCCTGGCCCTGGAAGGGTACATGCCGAATATCGATTCCGGCAATACCCTTGAAGGTTTCCACGGCGATCTGCGAGGTACTCCCCAGGCCGGCCGATGAGTAGGTGTATTTACCCGGCTCCCGTTTGATCAGCTCGACCAATTCCTTGGTCGTGCTGGCCGGGAAATCCGGCCGCGCTACCACCGCGAAGGGGTTGATCGCGAAGGGTGCAATGGCGACGAAGCTCTTTTGCGGGTCATAGGGCAGGTTGCTGCGCAGGTTGGCAGCAATGGCATGCGTCTCGGCGCTGGCCAGTAGCAGGGTGTAGCCATCGGCCGGTGCACGCGATACTGCCTCTGCGCCCAGGGTGCCTGCCGCGCCTGCCCTGTTCTCGACCACCACAGGCGAGGGTAGCCTCTCCGAGAGCTTCTGTGCGATGAGTCGTCCGGCCGAGTCGGTGATACCGCCTGCCGGCCAGGGCACCACCAGCTTGATCGGCCGTTCCGGATATCCCTGGGCAGACACGGCAGCGGCCGTCAACAAGGCCGCCAGGGGTAGCAGCAGCTTGAGCAGGCCCCGCCGCGATTGCATTTCAGAGTGACTGCCGTGCATGTGTTTTCTCCTAACAAAAACCGAGGGGACGCTTTGACGCGGCGAGGATCGTGGATCAGTTCAGGTCGATCTTCGCATTGGCCACCGTGCTGCTCCAGCGCGCATGCTCGTCGGCGATGAAGCGCTGGAAGGTGGCTGGCGATTGCTTGATCAGGTCCACGCCGCGCCCACGGAAGGCGCTCTGCAGCTCACCGCTGGCCAGCGCCACATCCAGTGCCGAGGACAGCCTGGCCACGGCTGAATCCGGCGTTTTTGCCGGGGCGACGATGCCAAACCAGTTGGCTGCCACCAGGCTGTCGTAGCCTGCTTCGCGCAGCGTCGCCACCTCCGGCATCAAGGGCGTGCGCGACGAGGTCATCGCAGCGATGACGGTGATCTTGCCGGTCGGATTGACCGCAACAGCGCGACCCACCGGCATCACCAGCAGGTCGATCTGTCCGCCCAGCAGCGCGGTCTCGGCCGGCGCCGTGCCATTGAAGGGCACGTGAACCATATTGATGCCAGCTTGCAGCTTGAACATCTCCATCGCAATCTGGCCGGTACTGCCCGCGCCCCAGGAGCCGTAGTTGAGCTTGCCCGGGTTGGCCTGGGCATAAGCCACCAGCGACTTGATATCGCGCACCGGCAGCGTGGCCCGAGCCACCACCATGAAGGGGTTGATGGCAAAGGAGCCGATGGGCTGAAAGTCTTTTTGCGGGTCGTAAGGCATGCGCTTGGCAGCGCTGGTGATGGAGTGCGTTTCCGCGCTCGCCACCAGCAGCGTGTAGCCGTCAGGCACTGCGCGCGCCACGGAAGCGGCACCGATCTGGCCATTGGCGCCGGCGCGGTTTTCCACCACCACCGCTTTACCCAACTGGTTACCCAGTTGCAGGGCCAGTGCGCGCGAGACGGCATCGGTGTTGCCGCCGGCTGGCCAGGGCACGACCAGGGTGATGGGGCGCTGCGGGAATTCGTCTGCTGCAGCAGCAGGCAAGCTCAGGCCAGCCGCCAAGCCAGCGAGGGCGGCGGCGAGGAGGAAAGACTGACGGTTCATGGATCGCTCCTTGGGGACAGGCCAAGGGCCGCGCAGGCATTCCATGCCGCGGCCTTGACAGACGACCAGGCAGGCCGCCCAGTCTCGCGTGCGAGGGCGCCGAGCACCCCGTGTGTGGGCAGCTGGGAGCAGGCCACGAAAATGGCGTCGCTGGGCTCCTGGGCGGCCAGGAACGCGTTCTCCCTGACACGGCGCTCATCGATGGCCAACAGCTCCTGGATGTTGGCCACCTCTATGCGTTGGAAAGCAGCGATGTGCAAGTCGCTTTGGTCCAGGAAGGCCCGCAAGGCCTGGTTGACCAGATCCCCGTAGGGGGTCAAGACTGACACGCTGCGCGCCTGCGTTGACCTCAGCGCGGCCAGCATGGAGCCGGCTGCAGACACTGTGGGAACGCCTGTGATCTGCTGCAGATCTTGGCAGAATTCGCGGTCGTCATCTGGGCCCGCAAGAAAGCCAGCCGCGGTGCAGCCCATCACCACCACGTCAGGCTTGTCTGCACGCAGGGCCTGACCGGCCTCTGCCACCCGCTCGCGCTCGGCAGGCAGGTCCTGCGGCCTTAGAGTTCCCTGGGGGCGGGTGATGCGCTTGATCGACAGCCGAATCGGGCAGGGGAACCAGGCCCGCAGTTCGGGCTCCAGGGTGGTGTTGGTGGCCGGCATGACCAGGCCGACAGTGATCTCAGACATGGCGTGACTCCTGTAGGCTCACATTTCGAACAGGCGACCGTAGCCGGACACGGGGGCTTTGATGCGCGCACAGCGCAGGGCCTGCCACATCATGCATCCGGCACTGGAGATGGCCGGCTTGCCCAGGTCGGCTTCCAGTGCGCCGAGCACAGATAGCGTGGGCAGACCAACGCCGCTGATGAACACCGCCTGCGCCTCGGGGCAGTCCACATCGCGGCCGAGGTGATAGACACGCTTTTCGGTCTCTTCAAAAATGCTCTTGACCTCGGGCAGCCATTTCATGTCCGCGACCTTCAGGCCATAGGACTGCAGCACCTCGCGGCTCTTGCGGCTGAGCGCCTCGTCGTAGGCGGTTCCGACGGCAATCGAGTTCACCCCGAGCGCCTCGCAGGCGGCCACGACGCTGCCGAAGGTGGTGATGAAGGGAATGCCGATCCGGTCCTGAATGCGGGCCACCAGTTCGGCCTCGCGCTCCTTGCCCAGGTAGTAGCTGGTGGCGGTGTGCGCCAGCACCATCACGTCGGGTTTGACGCTGGCCAGCATCTCCACCACTTCATCGAGGTGCTCGATGTGGCTGGCGGCCCGGCTGAGCAGCGTCTCTAGGGTCCCCACCGGACCGCGTGCAACCATGCGCCCAAAATGGACCGAAACGCCTTCAGGGGCCAGTTCCACCATCTCTCGCTCCACCGTGGGCGTGGCCGGGGGAATCAAAAAGCCGATGCGGGCGCGCCAACCGGCAGTTTTTGCATAGCCAAACCGGGGGTTGGCCGGTGCCTTGTTCTCCATGCGGTCCCTCCGTGCCTACAGGCTTGTTATATCTCCGAGGCAGTGTAAGACAGTATTGCTCGGCCCCTGTTCCCTGATTTCCATGCCTTGATGCCTCATGTGTTCGATCAGAACAGGCTCATGGCCTGGGCATTCAACCGAGTGCTGATTCTCAAAAAAGTAGTTCAAAAGAGCAAATCAGGGTAAAGTCCAGACTGTCTAGACTGCTCAGGAGGTCCCTGTGAATACCTACCCCAAAAGCGAGCCTGTACCGCCCCCAGTGGCGGCCGAGCCCCTGCCCCAGTGGCAGTTACAAGAAGCTAAGAACCGTTTCAGCGCGGTGGTCAAGGCGGCCCAGGACCAAGCCCAGATCGTGACCGTGCATGGCCAGGCGGCAGCTGTGGTGATGTCGCCCCAGCGCTATGCCGCCTTGATGCAGGGGCAGGCGCCACACGAGAGCCTGTCGCAGGCTCTGGCTTGTGCCCTGCTGGACGATGAAGAGGCGGAGGTCTTTGCCCGCGACACCAGCGCCAACCCCGCGCGGGAGTTGAGCTTTTGAACTGGCTGCTCGACACCTGCGTGCTCTCCGAGTACGCCAAGCGCCGGCCGCACGCGGGTGTGCTCGCCTGGCTGGACGCGCAGCCCGAGGCCGGCTTGTTCATCAGCGAAGTGAGTCTGGCCGAGATCGCCAAAGGCATAGCCAAACTCAGTGCCCGGCAGGGCGCCACTGACGCGCGCGTTATCCAGTTGCAGCTCTGGCTGGCGCGGCTGGGGCAGCGCTTTGAAGGCCGGACGCTGCCGGTGAACGACGCGGTGTGGCGGCTGTGGGCTGAGCAAAGCGCCAGCGCTGAACGCGATGGCCAGCCGCTATCGCCCATGGACGGCTTGATCATGGCCAGCGCACTCAGCCGGGGCCTGGGGCTGGTCACCCGCAACACGGCGGACTTCGCCCGCCATCCCCAGGTCTTCAACCCGTGGGCCGCATGAAGGCGCTGCGCCTGTATGCCGGCCCCCAGGCGCTGGCGCACATTCAAAGCCACGGCCTCGCACCCGCGGATGTGGCCGCCATTCCAGGCGCGGCGGGCGGCCCCAAAGGCCTGATCCTGGGGTCGCTGGACCGCTTTCTCTTTGGCGATTGGCTGACTCGCAGCACGCAGACTGTGGATCTGGTGGGCGCGTCCATCGGCGCCTGGCGCATGGCCACCGCCTGTCTGAGTAACAGCGTACAGGCCTTTGAACGGCTGGAGCGCGACTACATCGCCCAGCACTACGAGTTAGAACCTGGGCGCAAACGGCCGACGGCAGAGCAGGTCAGCCGGGAATTTGGCGCCAGCCTGAGCTCGTTCTACGGCGGGCGCATCGCCGAGGTGCTCAGCCACCCGCGTTACCGCCTGCATGTGATGACTTCGCGCGGCATCGGCATGCTGGCCCGCGAGCACCGCTGGCTCACGCCGCTGGGCTATGCCGGGGCCTATGTCACCAATGTGGTGTCTCGGGGCCTGATGGACGCCTGGCTAGAGCGGGTGGTGTTCTCATCGGGCGGCGACCAGCTGCATCCCATGCCCTTTGGCACGACGGACTACCGCACCCGCCAGGTGGCCTTGAACGAGGCTAATTTCATGCCGGCGGTGCAAGCCAGTTGCTCGATTCCCTTTGTGCTGCAGGCGGTGCACAACATCCCTGGCGCGCCCCGTGGCGCCTATTGGGACGGTGGCATCACCGACTACCACCTCCATCTGGATTACCGCAGCCCCCGACTTGGCCCGGGCATCGTGCTCTACCCGCATTTCCAGCGCCATGTGGTGCCGGGCTGGCTGGACAAGGCCTTGAAGTGGCGGCACAAAAGCACACCATTTCTGGACCGCATGCTGCTGCTCGCGCCCGACCCCGAATGGGTCAAGACCCTGCCCAATGCCAAGCTGCCTGACCGCACCGACTTCACCCGCTACGCCTCAGACCTGCCCGCTCGCATCCAAGCCTGGACCACGGCAGCCAGGGCCGCGCAGCAGCTGGCCGATGAGTTTGCACAGTGGCTGGAGCGGCCGGACCCGGAGCAAGTGGAATCTCTATGAAGTTTCATCTTCTGTGTTCATAAACCGTCAAATTTAGTCAAACTTCCATCAAAAGTCGGAAAAACCATTTTTTCAATGCAGACTCGCACCTTTGTAACTTCAAAGGAATGCTGTGTCCGGTGTCATTGCCTCGACCCATCTGAGTTGGGACCGTATTGAAACCCTGGTGTTCGCCGGTGGAGGCAACCGCTGCTGGTGGCAGGGCGGCCTGATCGAAGAATTCAAGGCCCGAGGACTGTCCCTGCCCAAGCTGCTGGTGGGCACCAGTGCCGGGGCTGCGGTGGCGGCTGCAAGCCTGACCCACACGCTGGAGGCGGCACTGGCTGAGTGCCAGCGCCTGTACGCACAGAACAGCCGTGTCTTCGATTGGCGGCGCCTGACCCGTCTGGAACTGGCGTTCGCGCATCAGCACATCTACCCGAAGTGGCTGCAGAGCATCATTGACGCAGGCAGTTGGGAGCGACTCAAGCACTGCGCCTCTGACTTGCAGGTGGCGGTGACGCATCCGGCCCCCTGGCTGGGCTTGCACGGCAGCGTCTGGGCGGGGACCGTGGCCTACCTGCTCGACAAGAAACTGCTGCACGCGATTCACCCTCGCTTGCCGCACAGCCTGGGCCTCAAGCTGGCTTTCTACAGCCTCAAGGGTTGCGCCCAGGAGGTGCAAGCCCGAGACCTGCTGAGCGCCGCTGGCGCCGCCCCGCCGGTGATGAAGGCGCGCCGCCTGTTCGGCCGCTGGGCGTTTGACGGCGGCTATGTGGACAACGCACCCCTGCCGCCCCAGACCGAGGCGCAAAAAGCCTCCACGCTGGTGTTGCTCACCCGCTTTTATCCCAAGCTGCCTACTTTGTTCCAGTGGCAGGGCCGGACCTACTGGCAGCCGAGCCGAAAGGTGCCGGTGTCCACCTGGGACTGCAGGCCGCAGACCACGGTGGCGCAGGCCTTTGAATTGGGGCAGCGCGATGCGCAGCGCATGGCGGCGGCGCTGCGCTAAGGTCAAGCCGCGCCGCGGCGCATCGCTACTTTTGCGGGAGGTCTCGCTTTTTTAGGCATCATGGCGAGCGTGCCCGCCGTCAACTGTATTGAGCGGGGAGGGCGCTCAACCATGACCCAGTTCTGTGACTTTGTCCTCGACGTGCTGTGTGCCTGGCGGCCGGTGACGGCCAGGCGCATGTTTGGCGGCCATGGCCTCTACCACGAGGGCCTGATGTTCGCGCTGATCGCGGGGGAGCAGCTTTACCTGAAGGTCGATGCCGAAAGCCGCCCT
>Ga0164293_10005310_pt1 | contig 10954 bp, 6 predicted proteins | sample GEODES118metaG_FD_111487 | JGI IMG/M metagenome (GOLD analysis project Ga0164293, IMG submission 111487) | Eutrophic lake water microbial communities from Lake Mendota, Wisconsin, USA - GEODES118 metaG | ecosystem: Environmental > Aquatic > Freshwater > Lake | place: USA: Lake Mendota, Wisconsin...
TCGTCGTAGTAGATTCCCGCCAGGAAGTCTAGGTCGTATTGTAGTCTGACGTTCATTGGATGTTTATTTTGTCGTCGAAGTTGTTGTCGCCTTGAGCCTTTTTGTAACTCTCTTGCAACCGGGTTTGATACATGTTTTGATAGTTTTCCATGGCCATGCGTATTTGATTACACAAATGGCCATTTCCTGACCGAGCAGCAATGCCCAATTTTTTACCCAGTTCGTTGCTTCGGGCGCCAAGTTCTTCCAGCGTTAATTCATCAAGTTAGCCTATCAGCGGATGTTCCATAGCATATTGTATGGCATATAACTGACAAAGTCAATGACTTTGGATTACCAGTTTCCTACTGCGGTCACCGACCCGTTGCCAATTGGGGTCAAACGGAACCAGCTGTTGGCCAACACAGTGGGTGCGCCACCAGGAGCAGAGTCATATTTGATTTGTGGGATAAACGATCCAGCAGTGTTGGTTCTCACCATCCCTCGAATAGTCACTGTGATATTTTCTGTGGTACTTGTGCTGGAAGCAGTCACAACAAGTGCCGTGGCCGCGGTACCGTATATTCTGCTGACAGCACCCAACACATTACCAGTTGTGCTTGTGGTTTCGGCCACATAAGCAATACTGGTCAATGTACCACCTAACGCAAACAATGTAGAAAGAGTGTGCGGATTTGACCCCACACTGCGAGTGATGTAGTACACTGCTTCCATGATATAAGTGGTGCTGGCTGGCAATTGAATTGATCCAGCACTGCCAGTACCAACGTTGAACACTGCCTGCGCGGTGGTGTTGTCGCCCAATGTTGCGTTGTTTGTGGACAAGGCAATGACATGTGAAGTGTTGAGTACTCCTCGATTGCTGGCACTAGGTGCTCCATACATCACAGTACCATCATATTCAATAGCGCCAGCAGTGACTGAGTTCCCAGTCATGTTTGATCCTGATGTTAACAAGATTGTGGGCACAGTGGCTGTGCCTGCTGTGGGTCTAGAGAATCCAACTACATTGCCGCCAGTGACGTTGCCTGTGGCCGAAATCAATCCTGCTGTGCGAATATTGCCGCCTTGTACGTTGCCTGTGGCACTGACAATCACTGTGTTGACGTTGCCACCAATGATGTTGCCAGTAATGCTGGCTAGACCTGCACTGTTGATGTTTCCACCTCGCACATTGCCCACAGCACTGACATAACCTGAAGCATCAATGTTGACAGCATCAATATTGGCACCAGAAAAGTTGGTCAATGATCGATTCAAGTCAAATATAGTAATTGCACTGCCGCTGTCATAACTGCCAAACCCAAATTCGTATACACCAGTTGCAGCAAATGTAATGGTATTGGATACACCTGCAGTGCCTGGGCTGATGCCTTGAATACCCGACAATCCCAACGACACTGCTGCTGGCAAAGTCAATGTAAAAGCCACGTTGGTCACTGTGAATTGTAGTTTCATAAAACCGTATGACCCACTTGCTGGGAAGTTACTAAATGCCAATGTTACACTGCCAGCTGTGGCAGTGCTGTATGTTTGATAATGTGCTGATGCATAATTCAATGTCAATGTGCCAGATGAAGGTGCTACTGATATTTTAACTGCTGAAAAGTCCTGTATCAAGGCAGCATACAGCAGGCTGTCATTCATGTTGTTGTCCAGCGTGGTACCAGTCAAGGCAGCCTTGAGCACTGCTTTGGCTTGCAAATCGTCAATTTCTTGAGCTGCATAGGTAAAATTAACTTTGGTCTGTGTGAAATTGTCACGAAACCCTTGTGAGTTATTGTCCTGCCCAGCAATTGGATAGGTGCCGTCGATTGTGTTTGGGTTAATGCTACTTGTCATGTGTTGTCCTTGTTACACCAAAATATTGCTCTTGGGGAATACGAGATATTTATCCAAGGCGTCGCTGGTATCGTACATATCAACAGGCGCGATAAACTGCATACTGGCCTCGTCAAATGTGGTTTCGTTGCCGATCACTGTGACCACGGTGATCAATGGTTGCCAATTGATCAAGTTCAGTGCTGGCCCTGGAGTAGTGGGTCTGTACAATTGAGCTGTGTTATAAGTTGCACCTTGTGTGACTCTTAAGAAATCATTGGGTGCAGTTTGTTGCAGCAAGGTCAATGTCACAATGTTGTTGTCTTGGCCACCAATGCTGATTTCCCAGATACCCATGCGGTAATTGCCCCACACCACAGTCATAGTGCCAGAACCAGTTGAAAGATCCACTGGTGTTGTTCCATCTATTGTGTCGGTTATTCTAAACTGTGTGCTGTTGGGAATATCTAAAATATAATAAATCTGATTATTGTCTGAAAATGGTTTTAAATTTACCCCACCAAATGTGGTTCCAATAAACCATACAGTATCACCAACTGTCATGTCCGCGGTACTACTGCAGGTTATTCTATCATTGCCTGCTGTGGTTGCTGTGCAGGTCACCAAAAACCCGCCAGGAATGGTGAAACTTGAATCAAAATCTTCACCAGGTAGTTCGGGACTAAAACCCACTTCATCATACAACGTGGTATATTCCTGCCAGGCATCGTCTATGGTGTTGTAATTGTTGTAATTTTCTTGATTAACAAATATGATTTTTGTGCCATTTGTAATCACAACCTTGGTACCAGGTGGTGGTTGTTGTCCCTGCACAGCGATCCAAGTTTCACCATCTATACCGCCCAAGGCATTGATGTCATTGATGGTTCTATAATTGATGTCATCATACGCTAAATTTGTGGCACATTCTACTGTGCCAATATCCACATATCCTGTGGTGTTGATAAAATCAAAAGTGGTAAGACTGCCTGTTGGGGTCCACTGTTGAGTTTCAGTATCCCAATTTTTACTCAAGGTTCGATCTAACACATAACGATCTACTTTGAAATCTATTACGTTTAGATTTTTAGCAAAATATTCTTGTATGTAATAGGCAATCTGTTTGCTTTTGCCAGGTTTGGAATAGCAAATTACCCAAGAAGGAGTAAATCCCAACACCGTACCGTTGGTTTGTTTTGATGTCATCCACAACGGCAATTTGTTTGATATCTGCCCTACAACATCAATCACTTGATTACGCATGTTGGTCAAACTGTTTGGATACACCTGGGTCAGTGTGGTACTGCCGTCAGCAGGATCAATAATAGAGTATGGTAAGTTTACAATTTTGGCCACACTAGCACCGGCAGCATTTACCAAGTTGTCTATTATTCGACTGTAAACTACTTCATATATGACATTACCGTTGGCATCTAGAGCCTGTGCAGTTTCGATAGATCCCAACACTAGATTTTTCCAATAGTGATTGAGATACAAACTGCTTACGTAAGTATCTATAGTCTCTGGTTCAAGACCATAGGCATGTTCATATTGCACCTGAGTACTGACACCAAAATTGGGATCATCGGGTCTGTAGATGTAGTCAGGCACAAAAATTGCTTGATTGTCAAGCAATTCATTTAATATCACTCGATCATTAGGCGGTGGCATGGCCACACAAAACAAGTTTTGATAGGGATAATTATATTCTCTTACAAGACGCAACGTGAATGTTTTAAACACACTAATCACATCCCGAGTGCCTGTGGCCACCATGTTGGCTTCAAGCACTGCTCCGGTGCCGCCAAAGCCTTGTGAAATTGTCACAGTGGCAGGTCCAGTATAACTTACTCCTCCTGTGATTAGAGGAATACTGACAATCACTCCACCAGTGACAATTGGAATACCGGCCACGGCCACGGCAGCTGTTGCCCCCACAGGCAGACTAAACTCAATTGTGGGCGGAGTCACGCTGCTGTAACCACTGCCGCCATTGATTACTTCAATGCTGGCCACAGTGTACAGTATTTGATCAGGGTCTTTTGCATAAGCATTTACAGTAAACACAAACGTACTGTCAAATGTGGTCTCTTCGATGCCAGATGCCACGCTTTGACTTTTATCAAATGTGGTAAATCCTAGATCAACACTGAAGGTATTAAATGAAGCACGACCAGCAATCTCACCTGATTCTAATAGAGTCAACCCCTGTGGCAGTTGATTAAATCCTCCACTTTCTAATCGATAACTCAATTCTCGACCGCCAACGTTTACTGCTTCAATATAAAGTATACTTGTAGCACCGTTTTCAATTGAACCAAGATCACTGTTGGTAATCCAAGAAACTTCATCATCAGTTACTCCACTGACTGTGAGTGTAAATGGATACAACTGACTGGCAATTGTGGGATCGTCAGTTTGACTGACTTGTATGTTGAAACTGTAGGTGATCTCAGTAAGTCCTTGGTTGGGGATATAACCATAGTACCAACCGGATGTGGTATCAAGCACTAGGCCTGGTGGAAGCCCAATGCCCTCGTTGACTGTGATGGCATAAGTGAGATCCACGGTGTCATAGTCATTGCCAAGGAATTCATAAGCATAGTAGTTGTCAGCTCGTGCCCTGCCAAGATCTGATGGAAAAGCATTGATTAAAAATGGATTTCGATCCGTGCCTTGGTCAGCTGTGACAAATGTATCATCACCTGTGATTGTGGTGGTGTCAGCAGTGTTGTCACTGCGATTATACACATATATTGTGAATGTTCTTAAAGTACTACTCTTGCCATCGCTGACTTCCAATGTGAATTGATAGTTCTTGCTGATGGCTGACACCACAAAGTCAAACGGCAAAGTGCTGATGGCTGTAAGGTCGTAACCACTTTGCTCGTCAACGTTGATGGCCGGTTCAATATATCCAGTCAGCAATCCTGTGGGACTCAAAATCAGCCCAGGTGGTATTTCTCCAGACACCAAACTCACTACCACTGTTTCATCTGGATCCGTATTGGTATATTGAAATTGCAAGGCTACTTTATCACCATCGTAGTACACTCCAATCCAACCAGTCATGTTAGTACCAGCATTGGTTTGACTGATATCTACAGTGTAGGTGCCAGCGCCGCCGGTGCCTGTACCTAACTCTGTGATTGTGGTACCTTGTACTACCCCTGCACCGCGAATGACCATGCCCACGTACAGTTTGCCAGAAGTAACGGAAGTCACTGTGAGTGTGGAACCAGATATGGCCCCTACAAATGTGGCTGAATTGTTTGTGGCAAAACTGCCAGGTGGCGAAACAAATTCAGGCACATTGTTGCCTGACACTGTGAGATTGAATGTACGATCTGCTATGCGTAAAATCTCACCAGTAGCTTCATTTTCGGTGTAAGCACGAATTGTAAACTTGCTGGTCACATTGCGATTTACCTCAAGAGGCACACCTTGCAAACTAGCAATAGCCTGTGGAACACCAGCTATCAGCCCTGACACACTGCATTGTACGCCAGCAGGTAAAACTCCTGCAATCACACTATAATATATCTCTGTACCTGGAGCAGGATCAGGATCATAGGCCTGTAGGGTCAGTTGATAGAATATGCCCTCAGGTATGATGCCCAAATTTCCAGCTGGTGTGATCCATACAGGTTGTGCCATGTTTTTATTGTGCCTTTGACATATTTATTATGCAGTTATAAGCCATTGGTCAATGAATTATAAAAGACATTTGAGGCCATGGAGGTGACAAAATCGAGTGCATCATTACTAAACACTCTAAATTCAAACATGTTACCTGGTTGGGGAGTGCCGATGTTGTTGACACCATATTGTATTCTAATGGGGTAGTACAGACCCATAGTTAATGGCGTCTGGCCTTCAACTGTTTGTACAGAATTTCTAAGACCGCCGTTGTTGATCAAGGCATTGCCGGTGGTGTAGCCAGTTCTAGCAGTTGATCCAATCCACAACCAACTACCATCCTCTGTGGCAAGTTCAAAACTTGTTTCGCCAAATTGCATGGTGTCGGATGTGGCCAACCAATAGCCCAACCATTGATAACTGGTAACGGCCACATTGCTTGGTGGCCCAATAGGAGATGTATCTACTGCAGACGCAGTGGGAGTGGCAGAATCAAAATAATTCACATTGTCGTTGAAATACCCACTATAGGTACGTCGAAACAGCCCGGGCGTATAGATAACGTTGCGTGAGGTTCCAGCCGCAGCTGTCATGATGCCAGTCATTATGTTATGCCCACACCAGAAATATACCAAGTATTGGTACCAACTTTGATACAAGTGGCCTGTGAATTGATAGCCAACGTTCTGGTGCCAGTGTTGCCCGAACCAGCTTCGATCAATGTGACACCGGGCTGAGTTTGCACTGTGACACTGCCACTGGCAATAATCAAAATGGCAGTTCCTATGGACAGTGACACGTTGGCATTGGTGGGAATGGTGATGTTTCCTGCGCCGTAGTAGTGTTTGCCCCCATCAGTCGAGGCCAGAGTTGGGGTACCACTCAGCACCACTTGTGGTAAATCTCTGTAGCCAATGGTATAGTTGGATGTTGTGACTGTGGCAGTGTTGCCGCTTACACTGAGTGAGGTGCCTTGAACCAGTGCTGCACTAATAACGTTGCCGCCGGCAACATTGCCTATGGCGCTGAGTGTTGTGCCAGCAATCAGGCTAGAATTGATATTAACAGCACTGATAACATTACCACTCAAACTCAATCCAACAGCATTGATGTTTGCACCAGTGACGTTGCCAGTTACGCTGACTGTGCTGCCTGTGTGTGTGGTGGCATTGACATTGGCTCCACCCAGCACATTGCCACCAGTTATGTTGCCACTGACACTGAGCGATGCACCATTGACACCCCCGGTCACACTGACTGAAACACCTTCTAATTGTCCCACTACAAAACTGCCAGCAGAGTTGACTGCTACAACATCGTTGGTGATAGTGGCTTGTACCGCAGCAATCAATTTGTTGGTACTGGCTTGATATCCAACAAATGCACTGCGTTCAGCAGTGTTAGCAGTGCTATAATAATACAGTTGAGTTCCGCGATCTTTGTTGTCACTGCTGACCAAACCTGTATTGTTGGCGCCACGCCCAACACTTGGAATAGGAGATACCAAATAAAAGCCACTTGCATTTAAATAATTGTTGGTTCCGCCCACAGTCAAATTGCCTGCAAGAACAGTTGCGCCGCCAGCACTGATGGTACCGCTGGTACTGATGTTGCCGCCAGCAATGGTGCCAGATGTTGTGAATGCACCAGTGACTTTGTCAAACACCATGCCTGACACAGCATTGGCTGTGCCTGCATCATTGAAAACCACTTGTGTGTTTGTGCCAGGCGCTGACAATGTACCAGTGATATTACCTATGACATTGCCAATAAAATTTGGAGCAGCAATGTTGCCAACAGAAGTAACCGTGCCGTTTGACACCACATTCCCGGCGTTGATATTACCAACAACATTGGCCAATCCACTGGTGAGGATGTTACCGCCTGTGATATTACCAGTAACTGATGCAGTTGTGGCCACTCGTAGTGCATTCACATTGGCTGTGCCACCTGTGTTTAGATTGCCAACAACAGTGTTGCCAGTGGCAGTTATGGTGCCTGCTGTGTTGATGTTGCCACCAGTGATGTTGCCAGTTACTGATGCCGTTCCACTGGTGGTGATTGCTGTGGCAATATCAATGTTGCCGCCTGCAATGTTGCTGGTGACAATTAAATTGCCGCCGCCAATGTTGCCAGTCCCAGTGGTGATGTTGCCACCAGCACTGACTAATCCTGCGGTGTTGATGTTTGCACCAGTGATGTCGCCTGCAGCCGACACTGTACTACCAGTGCTGATACTGCCATTGGCAGTGATGGTGCCACTGCCCAGTGCGTTGCTCACAACCAGGCTAGAAAGATCGCCAATTTGTGTCAAACTACTGATAGTGACATTGCTACTCAATGTGCTAAAAGTCAATAGTGCAGCATTGGAACTTACTGAAATTCCCGATAACTGACTGCCGTTGCCAATAAAAAATTGAGTACCAATGTTGACATTGCCAGCACCGCTGATGATGCCGCTGACACTGAGTGCACCACCTGTGATTATATTGCCACCAGTGAGATTTCCTGATGCGTTTATGTTTGCGCCTGCGTTGAAATTGGCAGCGGCCACGTCTCCTGTGGCTGATACTGCACCCGGGGTGACCAAGTTGCCGCCGCGCACATTGCCAGTCACACTGAGTGTGCCCAAGGTGCCCACAGTGGTCAAACTGCTGGTAGTGACATTGGAACTCAAGGTATTGCCTGAGATCAGTGCAGCCGCTGCTGTTGACACCACACCAGTTAGTTGACTTCCGTTGCCTATAAAAAAGTTGCCAGCCAGCACGTTGCCTGTGGCCGAAATGTTGGGGCTACCAATCAAGGTTCCTGTAACAGTGGCGCCTGTGGTTGTGACCGAAACCACGTTGGCCACGTTGGCGGAGCTCATTAAAATAGCACCACTGTCTAAAATGTTTATGTTGCTGGTACCGTTTGAAATACCCGAAACACCGCCAGCAGCAAACAAGGTGCTGAAGTTGTTGTTGGTTTTGGTAAATGCAGTACGTAACGGGTCACCTTGCCCGTCATTTGCTACAGTTCCTATGTTGATGATTTCTTGTGATGTGGCCATGTTTTGATTCGTCCCAGTATGGTATTTACCAAAACTTTGCACACCGCTAAATACTGAGAATCGGAGTGATCAATGTCATACATCATCAATAATACTCGTGGGCAAATTGTGGCTGTGGTGGGGGATGGTACCATAAACACCACTGCCACAGATCTTGCACTTGTGGGGCGAGCTGTCACCAATTACGGTGAATATCAAAACGAAAACTACGTATATTTGTTGGAAAACTTTGCCAATCCTGCCTCGCCCCCGCAGCCTATTTTGGGACAACTTTGGTACAATTCCAGCACCGATGTGATCAACACGTACAGCAGTGCCAATGCCTGGATTGCGTTGGCCACGCAAGATTATGTACAAGCTGCCAAAATATCTCCAGCTTTTACTGGAGTACCCACTGCTCCCACTGCCACAACTGGCACAAACACCACGCAAATTGCTACCACTGCATTTGTACAAAATATCAAACTCAGTCCGGCTTTTACTGGAGTACCCACTGCTCCCACTGCCACAACTGGCACAAACACCACGCAAATTGCCACCACTGCGTTTGTACAAAATGAAAAAAGCAGCCCAGTTTTTACAGGAACTCCAGCAGCGCCAACTGCCAGCGTTGGCACAAACAACACGCAAATTGCCACCACTGCATTTGTGCAACTCAACAAAGACAGTCCTGCGTTTACCGGTACTCCCACTGCACCCACTGCTGCTGCCAATGTTGCCAACACACAGATTGCCACCACTGCGTTTGTTCAAACCAAGATAGGTGCTCTAGGCACAATGTCAGTTCAGGATGCTGGTGCAGTTGCCATCACTGGTGGTACCATAACTGGTTTGTCATCTGCCATACCACTGGCATCAGGTGGCACAGGAGCCAACACAGCCGCAGATGCAAGAACCAATCTTGGCCTGGGCACCATGGCCACGCAATCAGCCAGCAATGTACAAATCACCGGCGGAAGTATTTTTGGATTGACTTCGTCTGTGCCCTTGGCATCAGGTGGCACAGGAGCCAACACAGCAGCAGGTGCAAGAACCAATCTTGGTCTAGGCAGCATGGCCACTCAGAATTCTTTTGAAGTGAGCATCACTGGTGGCAGTATACTGAATTCTTCTTTTTTCAATGGTACTGTTACTGGGTTGATAAATCCCTTGGCTGTGGTTGATGGTGGCACTGGCGCCACTAATGTTGTGGGAGCAAGACAAAATCTTGGCCTGGCGTCAGGTGCCACAACCACTGTGGGCACCATGGCTGTGCAAAATGCCAGTGCAGTCACCATCACTGGCGGAACTATTACTGGTATCGCACCCATTGCTGTTGCTGCAGGTGGCACAGGAGCCAGCACCGCAAGTGGTGCAAGAGACAATCTTGGCATCACCTCGGTGTTTAACAGCCTGGGTACCATGAGCTCGCAAAATGCCAACGCAGTCACCATCACTGGTGGCACCATCACTGGTGTGGTCATGGCAGTTACCGCAGGTGGTACTGGAGCGACTACGGCTGCTGCTGCGCGAACAAATTTAGGCTTGGTGATTGGTACAGACGTAGCGCCTGTGGCGTCCCCCGCATTTACTGGTAACCCCACTGCGCCGACAGCCGCATTTGATGATAACGATACGTCAATTGCCACAACCGCCTTTGTGCAAGCCGCGCTAGCCAAACTTTATCCCGTTGGTTCTGTATATACATCTACAGTTTCTACAAACCCCAACTCGTTGTTTGGTTTTGGTACTTGGACAGCGTTTGGCGCTGGCAGAGTTTTAATCGGTAATGGCGGGGGGTTTTCCGCAGGCGCTACAGGCGGTAGCGCAGATGCAGTTGTTGTTAGCCATACTCACACGGCAACATCAACAGATTCTGGACATGTCCACTCAGGAGCATTGCAAACATTTTCTGTGGGTGGACAAAATGCGTCAGGCGCTCCAAACTTTATTAACAACATTAATACTGGAACGGGATTTGCAAACATTACAACAACAGTTAACGCAACAGGTGTATCAGGAACAAACGCAAACTTGCAACCGTACATTGTTGTGTACATGTGGCAGCGCACTGCTTAATATCAGACTGAGAAACTTGAACCACATCCGCAAGTACTAACTGCTTGCGGATTGTTTATGACAAAGCTGGCACCCATGGCATCTTCCCGGTAGTCAATTGCTGAGCCCTGCAGGTATTGCATGCTCATGGCATCTACAACAACTTGCACTGTGTCATAGGCAAAGTCAAAATCATCTTCGTTTTTGGCTTCGTCAAAGGTGAAGCCATAACTGAATCCTGAACATCCTCCACCTTGTACAAATACACGTAACATCAAGTTGGGGTTGCCTTCTTCGGCCACAAGTTCTTTTAGTTTGTCAACGGCTGCTGGTTGTAGGTTCATTTTGTTTCTTCCTTTGAGGGTGGTTTAGGGGTTTGGTACACGTTTCGACGCTGTGCAGCCA
>Ga0164293_10005311_pt1 | contig 10954 bp, 5 predicted proteins | sample GEODES118metaG_FD_111487 | JGI IMG/M metagenome (GOLD analysis project Ga0164293, IMG submission 111487) | Eutrophic lake water microbial communities from Lake Mendota, Wisconsin, USA - GEODES118 metaG | ecosystem: Environmental > Aquatic > Freshwater > Lake | place: USA: Lake Mendota, Wisconsin...
ACTTTGATGCCCGCGTCATTAAGAGCATGCGCCAGCTGATGTGCACGATTACGTGTTTCCAGCATGGTCTGGCTGCGCGCGCCATCGGCCGTCGCCGTCAGTACCTCGACGTCGGGCTGCAACATCGCCCCCCGATCCATCAGTCGGTGCATCAAAAGGGGCGTCTTTTGCATGGTCATTTATTGTTCTCCTGGCATGGTTCTTCGGGTGATGCTACGCGGCATCAGGCAAGCCACGAAGACTAAACCAGCTCCAGTTGCAGTTCAACAGATTGTGAATAGATTCACCTTCTGAGGTGGCGGGTGATGAAGATTGGTGGGTCAGAGGAAAATGCAGAAAGAGCAGAGTAAAAAATACGCGCAGCGGGTTGGCATCGTGCGGTTGGAGCCACACAAGCCTGCTGCGAGTCAAAAGGTTTTAATACCTCACTGGCGGGTATACGTCATTGCAAGAATCTGTTCGCCGGCTTCGTTTCGCTGAACCATTTCAATCTTGGGGCTGGTCGGTCCGAACATCCATTTGACATTGAAGTACACCCGGTTATGAACGGGCGGCAGCGTAATGTAAGAGCCGGCAAGATTTGTTGACATGGATATGCCCACGCCATCCCACATACAGGCTGCCACACCACGCGATTCAATTCGCCAGTAGGCTTCAACAAATTTCGGTGCAGGAATATTGATTGAGCTTACAGTCAAAACACATTCATCATCCTGATCCGATTTGTATCCCCCATCGATCTGGGCGAATGCCGACTGGCCAGCCAGCAACAGACCTGTTGCCAGGCCACCTACTCCAAGAGGTTTTGGGGTCGTTCAGAGATCATCTGAACGACCCTTCTTGTGTCGCTTAGCTGGAGATTAGGTGGTCTTACACCTCAGCGCGCACCCGCTGATCCATGTGTGCGATGGCCCAATGGGCAGACAATATTGCGCTTTCCATCCACGCAGATTTTTTGCTGATCTGATCGCCAATCATGTAATGACGGCCACTGGGTTGCTGCAAGGTGTTGTAATGTTGCTCATTCTCGGGCGTTGATGCGCCCCATCGAGCTGAACAGCCCAGCATGTGGTTCATGCGATGCCAAGCGATGGTGACACCATGTTCCGCCATGGCTCTGTATTGCGGATGGATTTTTTCACCCTGTGAGAGCATCGATTCAATACGCTCTTCCTGGGTCATGCGGGTGAAGTCCATGCCATTGCCATACTCGTAGGCCGCGAGCATCACGCCCTTCTGCCGCAACAGGCCGTGGAATGGATACCAGATCTGTCGAATCGGCTGATTGGTCCAGGTGATACCACCATAGATTTCTTCGTTTTCCCAAAAACGCTCTTTCATCTGGAAGGCGCCTTTGTAAGCGACTCCGCGACGGATGACTTTCATGGCAGCCCGGTATTCGGCGGGGAAATTAGCTTCGATTCCCACCATCAGGTGAGAAGGTATACAGTTAAAGACGTAGTCAGCAGCAATCGTATGGCGTTGACCATTCTGGTCATAGGTCACATCAATACTGTCGCCATGATCATGAACTGCCATGACCATCGCATGGTATTCAATCTTGCCTTCCAGCTGACGAATAAATCCGGCAGTAATCTGGTCCATACCGCCGATAGGCTGCATCAGCATCGGACCGGTTTCACCCTCGTTTTCGGTGAGAACCGCGCGCAGAGCGCCAACACTGGCTTTGAGCAGGTCACGCACTTTGATCATTTCTTTCTGCACAGGCTCATCAATAAACCCGCCTGAAGCCGGCCCATTGCGCATGCTACCGGTATATTTGCCTGCCTGATCGAGGTCTCCGAACATGCGGATAGTGGTCAGCATTTTTTCGGCTTCTGCCTCTGTGAAAGGCTCATCCAGTTCAGCGTTGTTGAAACCTTTAAACATCAACTCCGCCATAAACCCTTTCAGGTTGGTGCTGATGTCAATATTGCGCATGGGTTTGCCACCGTTCAATTCAGGGTCATGAACCAGTGCATGCTTATTCTCGTTTATAAAAAACTCGAGAGGAACCTGCAGTTCCTTGCAGTAATGCAGAAGATTTTTATGTGAACTCGGGATACGCGCCGCGCCGCAGTTGAAATACAGGTGTGGTTCATCATCGAATTTGCAGATCTGCGGGTTGCCGATCTCGTCAATCAGTGTGCCATGACGCACGGTCATAATCCGGCCACCGCAGCGATGTGAGGATTCCAGTACTGTGCAGTGATAACCGGCCTTGGTTAGTTCGTAGGCGGCTGTTAACCCGGAAATACCGCCACCCAGAACTACAATTCGGCGTTGCTGACCAGCAAGCGGCATCAACGCAGGAACACTAGCGGCTGAACTGGCCGGGATTAGTCCAAGCGCCCCACCGACACCCAGCACAGCTGCGGTTCCGCCGGTAGCAGCGATTAAATTAAGAAATTCTCGACGAGTTACTGGTTTTGACACGGACATAATCCTCTGCAATCACTCTTTCGTATAAACCGGCTCTAACTCCCGGACTGCTTATGTGGTGTCATTATCTAACGAGAAACACAAAAAAGTCCTGCCGGAATCATCCCCGAAACCTACTAAAACTGCTAAAACAGGCTGTAAATTAGCACCTGCTTGGTGCGCCATGTTGATATGGGCACCAGCATAGCTCCAAAAAAGTACGCATCCTACCCGCATACATCATAAAAATTGAAAAAAGGTACTGGCCCCTATTTTGCATTCTTGATCATTACCTGAATTGTCTGAATGGAGCGATTTGCTGTTGACTGCGTCTGAACAAACCTCAACACGCTTGACCTTTGACAGTGTTTTTGTTTGCATGTCGTCAAACAAGAAGCCTGCAATATGACATACCAATCAAATATTAAGCTCGACAACAGTCCGGTCAGAATAGGTCAATGGATTGTCAGTCCTGGAACCTGCACGATCATCAAAAATGATCGGGAGACCAAGATCACTCCACGCAGCATGGACGTGCTGCTTCTGCTTATCGAAAACGCAGGTAATGTTGTCAGTCCGGCGGATTTTCTCGATACCATCTGGCGCTCGCCTATTGCAACTGACCATGCCGTGCACAAGGCAATTGCTGAATTGCGTAGCGCGTTGGAAGACGATGCTCATCACCCTTTGTACATCAAAACAGTCCCCAAACGAGGCTACACGCTGATCGCGGAACTCAGCCGCGTGGTTGTGCGCGGGGATGTAAATGGCGCCTCAGATAAAACGGATGCTGTTCAACCTGTTCCGAGAGCACAAGCTCCTGACAGTCTCAGCCTAAATCCCTCACCGCAATCGTTTTGGCGCCGTGGGCTTCTGGCAGCAGTACTGTCAGCGCTGGTTGTGATCGTTCCGCTGACATGGCGATCACCGATTAGTACGCCTGAGGCCGAAGGGGTGGTGAAGCTTGCGGTACTGCCTTTCGAATCGCGTGATTTTACTGATGAAAATCAAATTCTTGCTGAAGGCATCAGAGACTCGCTAATACATGGACTCTCCAAAATAGGTCACCTCCAGGTCTTGTCGGCGGGCAGCGCTGGTGTTATTGCACCTGCTGGGGCAGCCGCTGGAAGAGCAAACCTTTCTGAAGCGGATTATATTCTGCAAGGCAGTGTGATGATCGCTGACGGTAAGCTTCGTGTCATCGTGCAGATGGCTAGGTCTGGCGATGGATTAAGTGAGTATTCCGAACAGTTTGATCTGCCGATGAACGACATATTTGCTGTACAGGATCAAATCGCCAGTAATGTGGTCAGTGCGCTCAGTATTTACCTGAACGATGCAGAGCGTTTGCAAATGCTGGATTGGGGGACCACCAATCCACTGGCCTACGAGCGTTTTTTGCGCGGCGAGTTCTACAACAACCAGTTTAATCCGGCCGACTGGGAGCGCGCCATCAGTGATCATCAGGCAGCCATTGATCTTGATCCCGATTTTATGAACGCCTATCACGGCCTTGCCACTGCAGCCAACAATCTGGCTGTATACAGTGGGACTGAGAAAATCAACCAGATGTACGAGTTAGTGCTGGGGGTACATCGTGAAGTATCCCGCATAGATCCAGACAGCTCTATCCTCGACTCCATTCATGCGATCAAGTTACGGATGCAGGGCTCAAGTTACATCCAACAGGAAATGCAGCTTCGCGAGCAGATTTTGTCTGGCACCCCGCCTCAATTTGCCATGGCGCACTACGCTCTGTTGTTAGTTGGTGCGCGTATGTATAAAGAAGCAGCGGAATTTCTGAACCTGACGTCAGAGACCGGGCCCTATGAGATTTCACCAGACGAAGTGTGGAGTTACCGGATTAGTGTACTCACCCCTGCTGACGCAATTCTTGCCCGCAAGAATCAGCTGCAACAGCGACCCTATCATGTCAGCTTCCTTGGGTCAGTGGCGGCAAACCTCGCCGTGCTGGGTGATTTCAGGCAGGCACAAATTTATCTTAATCAACAGCGTGAAGTGGATATCGAAGGTATTCTCGAGCATTACACCGAGATTACCATGAGTTTTCTGGCGGGTGATATACAGCCGGGATCTGCGCAGTTTTTTGCTGCGCTGCGTGAGCATCCGGACTTTTTTTACAATAACGGTATGTTGTCTTTTATGACCGGGGATATTGAGCGCGGCATAGGATACTGGCAGAACTTGCAACCGGAGCAGTTACGCAGGTTGTTCAATGTGACGCATGACGCTGAAAAATACTTCCCCGATCATGTGCTTGCCTCTGCAGAGTATCAGGGGTTGCTTGAAGCCCTGGGTGCTGGCGTGAGCTGGCAACACCGATTGATGGAAGGTGTTATGCAAATGGAAGAGATAACGGGTGTTGCCTTGAGTCGCCAGTCCAGCGAAGCCTATGAACGCGGCGAATTAATGACTCAGAACAATCTCTGGTCCGAGCAGCAGTGGGCCGAATTCAACCATCACAAAACTCAGCGCACCAACCAGGCATCAACGCTGAGTGCCAACCGGATTCACTGACAGGTAGTATTTTACGGCCTTAGCTACGACTTTTAGCCGAAAAAGCGACAATCATGTTCCAGATCAAACCCTTACTATTCTAATCCCGTGCAAACTCGGTTATGCTCACGTAAGTCATGCATAAACCGGGCATGGTGTAATACAAAAACGAACAGACCTCGCGTATTACCTGACCTTCAGGACTATTTAGTAGGTATTAAGAAGGTTTCAGGGAGGACTTTGACGAGGCCATGTTCACATAATCGAGTTAGCCGTATAGCTGAGATTTTTAGAATACAGATAACAACGGTCAGCTCTTAATCGGTTCATGAACAAGACGCACTTACTACAGTAAAAGGATAAATCAATGAATAGAACTCCAAAACTCTGCACACTCTCGTCAGCGCTCGTATTGCTCGGGTCCATGGCGGCAGTTGCACCCGGTGCATACGCACAACAAGGCGGAGCCGCACCAGAGCTTGAAGAAGTTGTTGTTGTAGGTTCTCGCGCTGCGCCACGTACCGCGCTCGATTCCGCTGCACCAGTTGATGTATTTTCAGCTCAGGACTTTCAGGATCAGGGTACTTCTGACATTAACGACCTAATGCGTAACCTGGTACCGACGTTCAACGTTCAGGCTCAGGATATTAACGACGGTTCCTCTCTGGTTCGCCCAACCACCTTACGTGGTCTGCCAGCTGACAACACACTGGTTCTGATCAACGGCAAGCGTCGTCACCGTTCAGCCGTTATTCAATACGGTCGTTCAGGCACTCACTTCCCTGACATTCAGATGATACCGGCAATTGCCCTGCAGCAGGTTGAAGTACTGCGTGACGGCGCTTCTGCACAGTACGGTTCTGACGCAGTGGCTGGTGTATTCAACTTCCGTCTGAAAGAAAATACCGAAGGTATTTCTCTGGAATACAAGACCGGACAATACACACGCACCGAAGATGGCACCTTGCAGTACGTTGCGGGTAACGTTGGTCTTCCACTGGGTTCTGATGGTTTTGCCAGTCTGAGCTTTGATGTCACCAACCAGATGAAGAGCGACCGTTCTGTTCAGCGTCTGGATGCTCAAGCGATCATCAATGCGGGTAACCGAGCTGTACCCGTCCCCGCTCAGCTTCAGGGTCTTCCTGATGTAGAAAATATCAACCTGTTTATGAACACCGGTATTCAGCTTTCTGCCAATCAGGAGCTGTACTCGTTTGGCGGTTACAGTGAAAAACGTAACCAGCTTGGATTCTTCTTCCGTCCTGGCGAAAACCGCGGTGGCTTGTTCACATCTGGTGCTAACCAGCTGATTCTGGACACCACTCCTAATCGTACTGCCAACTGCCCGCGAGTGCCGCGCAGTGTTTACCCGAACGCAGGCAGCTCGCTGGAAGTGCTGAAACAGGTTGGTGCAAACCCCGACTGCTTCAGTTTCCTTGAAAAGTTCCCGGGCGGATACACGCCTGAGTTTGGTGGCGAAATTGTTGATTTCTCCAACGTGACCGGTGTTCGTGGTGAACTGTCCGACGGTACCCGTTATGACGTCAGTATCAACAATGGCTTTTCTGAAGTCGATTTCTTCATCTATAACACCGTTAACCCATCCATGGGTCCACAGTCTCCGACTTCATTCAGACCGGGCATGTACACAACGATTGAAAATAACCTCAACGTTGATTTTGTAAAACCCATTCAGGTTGATGGTTTTGCCGGACCCTTGAGTTTCGCTTACGGTGCAGAGTGGCGCCGTGAGATATTCCAGGTTTCCAACCAGGATGAAGCGGCGTGGAAAGCGGGTCCTTATGCGAGTCAAGGCGCAAACATCGGTTCCGATGGATTCCCGGGCTTCGGACCTTCTGCACAGGGTACCTGGGATCGCAAGAACTGGGCGTTTTATGTGGATGTGGAAGCTGGCGTGACTGAGAATCTGCTGCTGGGTGCTGCGGTTCGTCACGAAGACTTCTATAACACCTTTGGTGGCACCACTGAAGGCAAACTGTCAGCACGTTATCGTTTAACTGACACCATGAACATCCGTTCTACGTACAGCACAGGTTTCCGTGCACCGTCTCCAGGACAGGCCAATATTTCCAACATTCGTACCGGTACAAATGCTGGTATCACAGTCAACTACGGACAGATTCCACCAACCAACCCGATTGCTGCTGAATTTGGCGGTCAGGAACTTAAGCCGGAGACAGCAGAGAACTTCTCTATCGGTTTGGCATGGGAAGTAGGTGGTGTTGACCTGACAGTTGACTACTACAACATCAAGATGAGCGATCGTATCCTTAACTCCAGCAACTTTGTACTGACACCTGCCAAGGCTGCTCAGCTTGAAGCTTCGGGTGTTCTGGGCGCTTCAACAATCGCTGAGTTCTCCTACTATACCAACGACATGGACACCACTAACGAGGGCGTAGAAGCTGTAGCATCTTACACTCAGGATTGGGGTGACATCGGCCGTACCCAGTTCAACGCATCGTGGGCGTACACTTCACAGACATTGGACAGCTTCACACCTGCACTGCTGAACCGCGCTGCACAGCTTGGCTTGACTGACCAGATTCCGGCAAACCGTGGTAACTTCCGTGCTAACCACCTGATTGGTGAGTGGCGCTTCACGCTGCAGGCTAACTACTATGACAAGTATCTGGTAGTGCCTAACACTGCTAACCCGGCTTTTGATTACTGGGCAGAATCAGCGGTTATTGGCAGTGGCGAAGTTGCCTATACGTGGAACGACAGTTACACCTTTGTTATTGGAGCAGACAATATCGGCAATACCTCACCTGAGCGTATTCGTCCGCAAGACATCGGTGCAGGCACGTCCAATGCCTACCTGACGTCATCAGGCTTCAGCCCGAATGGTCGTTTCCTGTATGGCCGTGTGCAGGTAAGTTTCTGATTTGAGTAAATACTCTTATCAGCAAGTGTAAGAACAGGAGGGGCGGAATTTATTTCGCCCCTCTTTTTAAGTGAATAGTTAAAACGCAGTATTTTCGATCTACATTAAAGGTTTTTTTGTATGAAAAAAGCAGGGCTCTGGTTAAATCTGGCGCTGGGTGCAGCTGTGTGTACTACAACACAGGCCGCAACCGTTGACGGCGTGGAAGTCAGTGACCGGTTCTGTCTGACTTGCCACGGCACTGATGGCCAAGGCAATATTGGAATTGATGCCCCGCGCATTGCCGGGATGGAACGCTGGTATTTGCAGCGACAATTAGAAATCTTCAGGGATGGCCTGCGTGGCACGCATCCGGAAGATATTGTGGGACATGAGATGCAGCCGATGGCTGCGATACTCACCGACAACAGCATCCAGGATGTACTGGCTTGGGTAGAAACATGGGAGTACAAACCAGCGGAGATAACGCTCACGACGGGTGATGCGCAGCGCGGTCAGACTCTGTATCAATCATGTGCTACCTGTCACGGAGTTGACGGCGAGGGTAATGAGGCCATGCAAGCGCCCGCCCTACGCGGCCAAAATGATTTTTATCTCATTAATCAGCTCAAGAGTTTTAAAGCAGGCTGGCGAGGTTATGACAGTCGAGATCAACAGGGAACACAGATGCGCTTAATGGCACAGGCGATACCTGACGAACAGGCTATTACGGATATTGTAAGCTACATCAACACGTTAGGCCGTTGATAACAACTGCCTTTTTCATCAGATCTTTCAAGGAGAAAGCGATGTCCCTATCCCCCGTAAAAAAGGTTATCACCGGTGCAGTTGTGGCTTGTGGTTTTGCGATGGCAGCTGCCAGCGTTAGTGCACAAGATGTGATTATTCACCCAAACGCAGGCACCTTTCCTATCGCCAACGCGGTTGAGGTTGGTCCAGGCGCTACCATTATTTTCCATAGCGGTGTTACTCCTGCGGCAGCTAATCCTGATGCGACGCGCGGTACACCAGAATTTTATGGCGACACCAAAACTCAAGCCATCAGCGTGTTTACACGCATGCAGGCGGATCTGGAGCGTCACGGCCTGAGCATGGGTGATGTGGTCAAGATGACAGTATTCCTTGTCGGCGACCCTGCGATGGGCGGCCAGATGGACTTTGATGGCTTTATGGAAGCCTACCGACTGTACTGGGGTACTGCTGAACAGCCACGACTGCCAGCACGTTCAACCGTGCAGGTTGCCGGTTTGGTCGGTCCGCTAATGTTTGTTGAAGTGGAAGTGATTACGGCAACAACTCGCTAAGGCTTGCTTACTGGCAGAGGACGGTCTGCCCTACTCTGTTCTGTTGTTAAGATAGAACTTTTGAGTAAAAAAAAGCCCGGTTCAGTAATGACCCGGGCCTTTTTTTTGGGGTTCCCACCACGATTGTAGCGGGACGTGGAATCAGGATTGTGGTTCCCACTCCACGCTCATGTAGAACTGACGTCCCCAAGGTGTGTGAAGCCGGCTGGCGAAACCACCCAACATAGGCAAACGCTGTGGTTCGCGGTCAAACAGGTTGTTTACACCTATGCTGAGATTGATGTCACTGTCTAAATAACCATCAAAGAGGTAACTGTACTGCGCGTTGGTAATTGTCCACGCACGGACGCGCCCGTTACTGGGTGGAGGCGTACCGGTCAATGCATTCTGGACAATGGCGTCATAGGCGACGCTGTCCTGATGGTTGTAACTCAGTGATGCGCTATGGTTGTCACGGAACCACGCCAGACGCGCCTGAGCCTTCAGTTTGGGTATAGGGCCTACAATGCCGGTTCTGTCGTTTTGTAAACCAAGCGCATCCACTATGACACCTTGACCGCCGTCGTATTTATAGTCGGTGTTATAAGTTGCGCTTAACGAGGTGGTAAACGAACCCAGATTACTGGTATCGATGGAGTACCGCGCACGGGCATCAAACAAATCTACCCAGACACTACTGACGTTTTTAGACTGACTGACGACGCGGTTAACCCGTTGAGTCGCTGACTCACGTGTGACGCGTGCCAACGGTGTACCGCCTGCAGCAATCCAGGCGTTGGCCGCGTTGCGTGTCGCAGATCCAAGCGCACTGCTGTATGTTGCACGTGTGGAACCGATGGCTTTTAACATCTCCGTATACTCGATATCGACGATATCCAGTGTTCCCAAGGTGCGTATACGGTCAATGTACTCAATTGACTGATAATCCATACTCAAGGAAAAACTATCCATCGGTTCCCAGGTGAAACCAACGTTCCAAATATCAGATGTTTCTGGCCTCAGGTCTGGGTTACCGGAAGAACAGGTTGCACCACCATTAAGCAGGCCGCCTGTCAGAGGATCTGATCCAAAGAAAATTTCGCCACAGTTTTCGTTTGGATCAAATGGGCGAGCACTGGACGGTGTTGGTGCGAGGAAACTTTCACCAACGGAACCGCGTAAAGCCAAAGTTGGCAGAACTTCCCAACGCAAGGCGACTTTGGGTGTGGTTGTTGCCAGATCATAAGTCGTGAAACGCTCGTGTCTAATAGCTACCTGTGCATCAACAGTCTCGAACAAAGGCAGTTCAAGCTCCAGATAAGCGGCCTGCACGCGGCTGCCATAGCGACGGTCTACGGGAACGCTGTCGCGGATACTGGCATTATAGTTTTGGCGAATTTTCGACAGTGGATGCGCATTGTCGGAATCGGCGATATCACGCATCTGGTATCCAACCGCCATTTGAGACATACCGGCCGGCAATTCGATCAGATCACCGGTGGTATTCAACTCAAACACCGTCAGTTCTGTTTTGCCGGAGCGATATCTGACAGACGGAGCTATCCAGTCCACCAAAGCCTGTGTATTACCGGTGACACCTGCGCGGTAAAATGGTGAACGGGTATCAGCAGAACCAAAGGGATTAAACCACTCTTTGCCAGTTGGACCACCTCTTCCGATCAGCGCAGACTGAAGATGAGTCATGTTGATCGAATGATTAAGAGAGCTAGTATGAGAGCGCTGGTAGCTGAACGCAGTATTAGCTGTCCAGCTGCTGCTCAGGTCAAACATCGCTCCGACCTTGTAGCGTTGGATCAGCGTATTA
>Ga0164293_10005317_pt1 | contig 10952 bp, 17 predicted proteins | sample GEODES118metaG_FD_111487 | JGI IMG/M metagenome (GOLD analysis project Ga0164293, IMG submission 111487) | Eutrophic lake water microbial communities from Lake Mendota, Wisconsin, USA - GEODES118 metaG | ecosystem: Environmental > Aquatic > Freshwater > Lake | place: USA: Lake Mendota...
AGTTAGACCATCAATCTTCCATGTATTTTTTAAAATACATTCAACAACTGAATATTCACCTGCTAATTTTACACCTTTCAGGTAAGGTTGTAGTTCATTAAAACGTTTTTGTATCATATTAAAATTTGTGTACTTCTATTTTTTGATTTGCCATAGTTAAAGGTGTATAAGGTTCTAAAACTACATCTAAAGAAACTCTATGCATGTGATTTTTAGGATAACCTTCAAGGTTTAACTCATAGTATCCAGCACCTTTACATTTACATCTTGGATTGACTTTATTAATTATGGTAGCAATCTTACCTTCGTATAAAACTTTATCTCCTACTTTCATATAGTGATTTTTGTAAAAACTGTTGTGAATAAATAAGCTATAGATAAACCTAAAAATATGAGCTCTTGTTTTGAGAGCTCATATTTGTTAGGAACATCATCATTTCTCAGAATCATAAAGACCTTCCACGCATGTCTTAATATGTTTAAAATAGACATAAAAAACAATACATATAAAACCTTATTTGACATGGATTCAATCATTATGCTGCTGTTTTTTTCTTTGCTTCACTAATTTCAGTTCTGATATCTTTAGCTAAATTTCTGATATCTTGGAGAGCTTTTCTAGCACGAGTGCCAGCCGCTTTGTTACCTTTTTCAGTAAATTTAGTAAAATCAGCTTCAAATTCTGAAACCAATACTTTCATTTTGTCTAAATTGTTTTCTTTCATTTTTATTTTTTTTTATTTGTTGTTATTTTCTTTTGATTTAGTTAATTGGGTTACGATATTTTCCCACGTTGATATATCCGAAGATATTTCTCTTAACTCACGAACTTTTAACATAATTTCATCACTAACAACAGCCAGTGAATCTTTCAAGTTATTGTTAATTAAATTTTCTAATTCAACTTCTGTCGAAAGTTTTTTTGTAAGAAACTTTGTGCTAATTAAATCTAAGACTCTTCTATCCATAAAACATTATTATTATTTATAACAAAAAATACTATTTTTGTTATTAAAATAAATACTAATTCTGTAAAGACCTATCAAATATTTTGTATAAATCAATAAAAGCCTCTAATTCCGATAAAGTTTTCGTAACTGAGTACTCAAATATGTCTTGCCAAAACTCAAGTAATTTATTTACATTCTTTTCAGACTTATCAACTTCAGTATAAAAAGATTCTAAAAATAAAGTAAAAAAGTAGTTATATAATTCAATACTTTCAAAATATATTTTTTCTTTTTGAAATGATTCTATGACCTTTTTCCAACACCAATCAAAATGTTGCTTTATAGAATCATTATCCATTACCTCATCACCTAAATAAGTGGTAACAATTAAATCGTACAATGAGTGTGTAAAATCTAAATATAAAGCACTACGCTCAGGAGTGACATTATTTATTTTATACAGTAATAAAATGTCTTCCTTTTTCATTGGCTTTGAGATGTATTCTATGAAATCTATGGTATGTAGTTTTCCTTTCATTTGTCATAATATAAAACATATTATTTCTAAATAAATATTAGGTATAATAAAAAACCCCTCTTAGAGGGGTTTTAATTATTTTCCTTTTACTTGTCTAAACATTTTTTTGAATGTTTCCTCAGCATCTTCTTTTACAATTTTTTTATCTTCTTTTGGTTTAAAACCCCAAAGATATTTCATCTTTTCAATATCTTCATTAACTAATTGGTTGTTTTTAATGTTGGTAATTACAGGTTCACCTGTTTCAATATCACCTTCCCAAATTAATTTATATGTGTTTTCACCATCTGTAATAGAAAATTTTGTTTCGTCAATTTTAATTCTTGATGGAACTTTACTAGCTAATTTAAGAACTTGTCTTTCAGAAACTAAATTACCTTTAACTTTAAAAATATTTTCTTTTTGTTCTTCAGCCTGACCTTGTTCTTCCTGTTGTTCACCACTTTTTTCAGATTTATCCACTAATGATTTAACTCTACCTAATTGTGAGGCTTCAATACCAAATTCTTTTGCGAATAAAGCAATAATTTGGGCTTTCTCAACAGGTAAGTCTATTTTTTCTTTTAATTGTGGGTACTTAGCTAGTACAAATTTTTGAACGTAATTGTAAAGTTTTTGTACGTCTGTAGATAATTTCATTTCTTCAGTTATTACGTTATCACTTTCAATACTTTCATTTTTCTTTTCAGGTTGTTCAGGTTGTTTAGAATCTGAGTTTTTAACAGGTCTACCATTTCTAGCATCTTTGTCATATTTCATAACGTTGGTCTTGTCAGCATTTTTCTTTAATTTTTGAGCTGTAGCATCATTACCGTTAAGTTTTTCATTTCTTTCTTTGTATTTCTTTTTATCCATCTCTGAACCACCTTCTTTTTCAGCCTTATCAGCCACAACTTCCATACCACTAACACCTACATCATAACCAGTTGTTTTAAGTCTTTGGTTTTCTCCGTCAGTATTTGTTGGTACTTTTGGAGCTTCAAACTTTTCAGCGTCGTTTGGTGTTTGATATGCTTTTACTTTTTTAGCAACTTCTTTGTAGTAATCTTGAGCATCTTTACCACCTTTTAAGTTTGCCTTTTCAACTTCTTTAGTACCAGGTACTTTAGGATTTGGAAAGCTCCCACCTTTAGATGTTTTTAATTGACCCATCGGTCCAAACTGATTTTTTTCAGCATCAGATAAATTATCACTTTTGTATTTAACACCAAAAGCAACTTCCATATCTTCAAATCCTTTAGTTTCTAAAAGATTATCAAGACCTTGTTTAATTATTTTATCAATGTTTGACATGTTTTTCTTTTTATTATAAATATGTTGTTCTGAGGTAATGTTTTTTGATACGGCTTTAAATTCGTAGTATTTTTTTTTCGGTAACATTTTATACGGTTTTAATTCAGCATCTAATGTTTCGATATAATTTCTTGCGTCTTTGATGTCGTCAAAAGTTTTTACATCAGTAATTTTATTATTAATCCAAGTATTAACAATATAAGTTTGGTTTATCATTTCGTTTAGTTGTAAAATATTTTTATTAATTAAATTTCTTAAATAATTGTCTTGGATTGTTTTCATACCTTTTTCTAACTTACCATAACGGGTTAAATCAAAATTTTTAACTTTAACTATTTTATCTTTTATGTAATCAGCTATTTTAGATAGATACTCAACAACGTATTTCCATAACCAATTTTTACCTTTTACTATATCTTTAAAAAAAGACATAATACTTTCTAAAGTATCCTTAACACCGTCTAGACCGTTGAAAACGTCTTTTACACTGCTATCTAACCCATCACCTAATTCGTCAACATTATCTTTTGCTTTACCATCTACTATTTCTTCTACGAATTTTTTAGGGTCGTTTATAACCTTTGTAATTCCTGTTAATTTTTTAATGTAAAAACTTATTTTATCAGAAACATAACCTAAAACCCCGGTTGATACTATTGTTTTTAACAACCCCAACCAACCATCTCCGATTTTACTTTGAATAAAATCAACTGTTGATTTAAAATACTGAGCTATTTTAGTTACAACTTTTTCATAAAAATCAATAATTTTTTCTAAACTAATTCCAGCTTTTTGAAATAATTCTTTTGGTACTGATTTTATTTTTTCTATTATTTTTTTGATTTCATTACTAACAGATAAAAGAGTTTCTTCAAATTTTTTCTTGTAACCCTCTATTTTACTTTTATAAGTGTTTAATATACTTTCAAGTAACTTTGGGTTTGTAACTAAATTTTTAATTAGTATTGCAATATCAAAAGGTGACTTAATGACGTTAACTATTTTATCGTAACTGTCACCTAAATATTTTTTTAATGAATCAAGAAAGTTTTCAAAAAGTAATTGTTTTTCAACAATTTCTTTTAATAAAACAGGATTAGATAAATTAACAGATTCATTTAAAGGTATTTTGATACCTAAAACATATCTTACATGTAAAGGATCTTTTATTTGTGTTAAAGAAACTTCTGTTAACACGTTTACAAAGATTTTTTAATAATGTTATAGACTTCTTGGAAAGATTTACCTGTCATCATAGCAACCTCATGAACATTTTTCATTAGTTGTTCTTCTACATAAGAACCAGGTTCAGTTATTGTATTAGATAGATTTAAAGGTTTATCTACCGCACCCTGACTACAATAAGGAAATTTAGTGCACTTCTTTTTGATTTTAACAATTTTTCCTTGTGGGTTGTATTTAACGGTATTTGCTTCATTAACTGGGTTCAATATACCCGAATTTTCAACTTTTTGAACTATTTTACCACCTTTCCAAATAGGTTTTTTAGCCGTTCTCCATTGTCCTTTTTGTGCCGCAAAAGCAGGTACCACAGGGAAATTACCACCAGGGAATACAGAACTAAATGTTGTTTCTTCTTCTATAGGTTGTTCTTCCTCTTTAATTTTTTTTTCTTTTAGTTTAGGTATTTTAAATTTTAACATTGGTTTATCGTTAACCGTCGGTTGGTTTTCTTTATTCTTACCAATTTTTTTAACTGTGTCTTTACGGTTTTTAAATTTACCTGTTAAAATTTCATCACCTTTTTCTAAATCTACTTTAACACCTTTTTTAGATTCATTAATACGGTTCTTAACCATTCTTAATAAATCTTCTTTTTTTAATTTTTGTACTTTATCCCATTCTTTGGATATATCCAAATGTTCATCATCCCAAGTAGTATTCATTTTAGCTAAAAGGTCAGTAATTTCACCACCTTCAAATATTGGTGTATCGTTCCACTTCCAACCGTCACTGTTTTTATCAGCCCAAGATTCTTTATTAGTGTCATCTATACCAGTGTCTTGCATATTAGTTATTTCTTTAACTAAGTCAGCTTTTGTAAAGATATTTTCTTTAACTTTTTTCTTTTTTTTCTTGTTTGGATGTAGTGGACCTGGTTTAGCAACACCAGTTGATGTCAGTGGTCCAGCACCAAAAGTTGGTTTTGTTGCACCCATTGGGCCAACGTAAGGTCCAGATGAAGTAGCTCCACCTGCTCCACCCGCTCCAGTTATTTCTTGAATTTCTTTTTCAGATTCAACTGTAACGTCTTTAATATTGGCTGATTTAAAATTTTTTGTAACCTGTCCTGCTTTAATACCAGAAGATTTCATACTACTTTTAACAGTAGATGACATCTTAACGGGTTTTGGCATTGACTTGTTAACAATAGATGGGGTTTTCTTTATACCATCTTTTACCGCTTTTTGAGTGTCACCTTCATTAATTTTGTCAAAGATATTTTCTAAATCAGGTTCTAAAACATATTCATCAACACCAGGAATCACACCTAATGTTCTACCGTTATCCCATTTTACATGAATAATACCGGCATCATCAACAAGAATAATTGTCCCTTCAGTACCAGCAGGTATTGGATTAGGATCGTCAACCATAGAGGTTAATTTAATCCTCATACCTTCTTTAGCGTTTAGGTCTTTTTGTGTGTTCATTAAATGTTTTCTAAACCATTACTCCAGAACCCTTTTCTTGTCCAAAGAGTTTTATACAATTTAACCAAAACATCTTTTGTAATAGAAGCAACTTCTTTTTGTGTTGGTTTATGTTTTTTAAGGTTGGCAATAACAAGTTCCTTAACTTTTTTTTCTAGTTGGGAGCTTGATAGATGTTTTTTGATTTCTTTGTCAAATTCATCACGAGCTAACTTTTTAACTCTAGCCTCATCTGACGCATTTAATTCTTCTTTAAGGATATTTTTAATATTGGTTCTATCCATAAGAAAAATTATTTTAATTTTTTAAATCTTTCGTTTAAAGAATTTCTTCTGTCATTTCTAGATTTAGATTCGTTAATACGTTTTTCTTCATTTTTAACTTTGTTAACGATGTTTTCTAAAAGAGTTACGAACTCTTCTTCTGTATACCTTAATACTCTCTTGGCCATTTTGAGTTGTTTTTATAAAATAATGTTATAGTGTGGATACACTTTTTCAATAAATATCATCAAAGCATAAAAAAACCACCTTGTATGGTGGCTTTTAAAATCTTTTTGTGGTTATTATTTTATAATAATTTTTCTACCTATCATTTCACTTATCAACATACCAACTAATTCATTAATCTCTTCAAACTCGTTTAAAATTTTACCTTCAATATTTACTTGTGGTACATAATCTTTACCACCATTTTCTTTAAGCCAAGTCCACATTTCATCATTATTTTCCATTTCAACATTTTTATAAGTTATATTTAAATGTTCAAGTTTGGTTTTTAATTCTTTACAAGCGGGACAATGGTCCATTGTATAAAGAGTAACTTCTTTATCACTATTTTCTTTTATTTCTTGTAACAATTTTTGGATGTGTTCGTTCATTTTTTCTTCTTTTTTTGAAAATTATAATAATAACTAATCCCTACTTGTTGATTTGTTGAAGCGTGTAACAAAAAGTTATGATAACCGTTATAACTTAACCCACCACCAACACTAATCGCGTTTGAACTGTTAGATAATGCTTTAATATAACCACCACCAACAAAAAACTGTAGTTTTTTTAATTGTTTATCACTATAATCACTTGCGGGTATACTATTAATTGTCATTGAATCCACTTTTAACCAATCAGGACCTATTAGTCTAGATTTCCATAGACCTCTTTTTTCTTCTGTTAAAACAATTTGTAAAGGTAATTTACCAAAACTCCATTCACCTTTATAGAAAGCACTTTTTTTATCAACCGCACCGTTCCAATTAATAAAAGATTCTTTATCATTGGGGTATTTTAAAGCCAAATTAATTTTATTACTATCGTTTGGATCAAGATTTCCAAACCCTTCATTAACAGCACCTTGTAAAGTAATTACTGCATTAGTTAAACTAAGAATTTTTTCACTTTCTTTTTTAATAACATTATATAAGTCTTTATTACTATCCTTAAGTTGTTCTTTTAAATCTTTTTCTGTATTGTAATAGTTAACTAATTTTGCGTATCTACCATCAGCCTCTTTTGTTAAAGAATCATTCATAATAATAGATTTTTTCAACGAATCTTGTGCATCTTCATTTGTGTTTTTAATTGCATTAATTCTCCAACCTAAAAAAATAATAATAATTAATAAAATTATTAATAATATGGAATTAAATTTATCTTTCATTATAAACCAAAACCTCCTTCCGCTTCTCCACCAGTAGTTGGTGTAGTCGGTGCTGCAGTACCTTCCCCACCTCCATCTTCAGTAGGTGAACCAGTTAACCTAGCACTCCATTCATCTGACCATACATCATAATAACCTTTAAGTTTTTTAAGGGTTTCAATAACTTCCATAGTTAGTTGTAACATATCTTCAGATTCAATTGAAACATAACACCCGTTGCTTTCATTTAAAGAAAAAACCCATTTAATTTTTTCACGAACAAGTTCACCAGACCATTCAACATTCTGACGATAAACTTTCATTTTATCAAATTTAACTAATTTTGAAACAGTGTCTTTAAACTTATTCTCTTCTTCTCTTTGTTCATCAGGAGTTATTTCTTGAAAATCTTCTTCTTTTAAAAGTCTAACTTTTTGTTCTTTAATAATTTTTTTACCGTCAGTAAAACTAGTTAAACCAATTTGGTGGTTTTCGTTTTGTAACTTTCTGATTTTACCTAAAAGGTCTCTGATGTCATCTTTTTTTTGTGTTTTCATTTTATATGTTTTTTAATATTTCCATATCAAAAGCCGGACTTACATCAGTTGACTCTTGATAATAATTACTTCTAAATGTTATACCTTTAAATAGGTCGACATTTTCATCAAAAACATTGTGTCCAATAAAATCTTTAGATATGTCATATTTTTGACAAAGTTTAGTCAACAAATCTGTTAAAGATTCCATTTGTTCTTTAGTATACCTGTCCCAATATACATAATTTCTCCAACGTTTATTTAAAACTTCTTCACTATTTTTTCTATAACTATTACCCAACCAATCAACGTACCTATCAACCATAGAATCTTTTTTAAACCAACCCATATTTTCTAAAACAATAGAAATTGAGGCTCTATCTTGTTGGTTATTAATAAAGGTAGAATAATAAATTGGGTCGTAATGTTGGAATACTTTGCCTTCTTTTGTGATGGTAAAGGTCGCTGTTTTTTTGTTCTTACCATTTAACCTATAAACCCAACCTGCATAGTGTAACATATTTTTTTGAAAAGTATGTCCTATTACTATTTGAGTTTTATTATAAACTTCTTTGTGGTAGTTACTATCTGTTAGTTTATATGTTTCAGTATCTATCATTACCTGAGACCAGTTTTTCTCATCATGTTTATAGCTAAAGGAGTGGGTTTAGAAGGTTTAACTTCTTCCACTGTAGGTTCTTCAATCTTTACCTCTTCAACTTTAACTTCTTCAATCTTTATCTCCTCAACTTTTGGTTCTTCTTTCATTGTTTCAACCACTTTTACTTGTTCATCATCTATACCACCGTATTTAATAAAGAAGTGTAATGAGGCTAAAGAAATTATTGGTAATAATCCACCTTCTAATAAAGCCAACCATCTTTTTTGTGCAATGGTGTCAGCAATATCAGAACCTAAACTTTCAAATATTGGTCCTGTTAATTCAACCCAACTTTTAAAGTTTTGACTATTAGAATTTATTTCATTATAACAAAAGAAAATATTACCAATAAATTGGATTAGTGTTACGATTATAAAAACTAACCATACACCACCTTTAACTTTAACAGATGCTGCAGCAATGGAACTCATAGCTGCTATTTCAATAGCTACTGATAAATAAATTGCCCAACTAAAAGGATTTGCTATATTATACCAACTAACAACGTGGGAAATAGATATTATCATAACCAATAAAATTGGTACAAGGAACATACCTCTGATAATACCTTTTTTATGTTCTTTTATCCAGTTTAACATTATTTTTCTAGTTCTTGTATTTCTTTATCTATTTCAGATTGTCTGTTAACATCTAAAATTTTTCTATCGGTAGATTGAATCATTCTTTTTTCAGTCTTTAAACCTTCTATTTTTAACATTTTTTCAATCTCAGTTTTTGATATAGTTTCTACTTTTACAATAGAATCTGTTTTATTATTTTGTTTAATTAATTCTTTTTGTAGTTTTTCAATCTTACCGTTTGTAGAGCAAGTTTTAAGGAAAACAATTAAAATTAAGGGAAACATAATCCTTGTTGACCATTTGTCTAAAAAATCTGTAATGCGTTTCATAGTAATTTTTTATTTATAAATATCACGTTATTGTTATTAACAATATTAAGGTTGGTTTGAACTAATTTAAATATTTATTTTTGACTTTGCCAATATTCAAATAGTTTGTATATTTGTATTGTTGAAAAACAGGGTTGAATTGGTTAATCCCTTAAGCTTAACCAACGTGATGACACGAAAAGTCAAGGTGAAAATCCTCAATCATTAACGGATATTAATGATGAAAAATAAAAACCCCACGGTCAGAATACTAGTGGGGTTTTTACTTATACAAATATTTGTAATTGACCTCTACCTATACTAAAATCATCTTTGTTCATCACAGTTATAACATTTAAAACCCAATCATAAGGGTTTTTCATTTTTGGTTCTATGACAACATTTAAATTTGGTGATTTTATCTGTGAAACAATAAAACGAACAGAATCTTGTATTTGGTCTAATACGATATGAAAGGTAATTTCATCCTTAGCAGCTTCAACAAGTTGTTGTATATATAAATCATATATTCTATCCCCACCACCTGAAACGTGTCTCCACTTTCTTTTTTCACCGTGGTCACCTCTTTCATCATGTCTTAAATCATAATTAATAGTTAGATTAGCTTTTATTTGTGCTATTTTCTTTTCTAACAATAACTGTTCTTTTATTATTTTCTTTACCATATAATATATAAATATTTATTATACTAAATAAAATTAGTATATTTTCATTAATGAAAATTGAAACTATAAAATTAAAAGACATTAAAATTAGTTTACCAAACCGTGGATTTTCCCATGACTGCCGTCAAATAATATCGACTAATATATTAATTGATGGTCACTATGATTGGGATCTATTAATTGATAGTATTAAAAAAGAAGGTTTTTTGCCAGAAAAATATGGTTATATAACTATTAGTAAAAATGGTACTCTATTGGATGGTCATCATAGATACACTGTATTAAAAAACCTTTACGGTGAAAATTATGAGATTAAAGTAATTAGAAATCAAATGAACTATTTTACAATAGTGTTATTTTCTATAGTAATTTTAATATGTATGTTACCAATAAAATTATTTAAAATTTTAAAAAATGGATTTAAGTATCTTAATAGCTACCGTACCACCAAGAAAAAAATATCTTAACAGACTGTTGTTTAAACTACAAAATCAAATTATAGAAAATAACTTACAGGATAAAATTGAAGTTGTAATTTATGAGGATGATTTTGAATCATCTTTAGGTGAGAAAAAAAATAAACTTTATTATTCCGCTAAAGGAAAATACGTTGTTTCAATAGATGATGACGATGATGTTAGTGATGATTATTGTAAATTAATTTGTGACGTTATAAACACACATGACGTTGACCAAATATGTATAGGTCACCGTTATTTTCATGACAATGTTGATACGTCGGACCCTATAGTAATTTCTAAAGAATATAAGTATTATTCATTGGTTTTTTTAAGGTTTTTTAACCTTTATATTACAAAATATCATAACATTGGTTATGATTGGGGGTTGTTTTTTAAAAACCTTCCTTTGTTAAGGCCTAAGAAACGTGGTTTAAAATATTTTTTACTTGTTTTATTTTTGAAAATCTTCCAAAATAAATTAACAAAAGTGTTAAGACATACTTGTCATACCACACCTATAAAAAAAGAAATTGTACAATCTGTTAATTTTACTAATAGACCTAGAGAACAAGATATAGAGTGGGCAACAGAAATATATAAAAGAGGTTTAATAAAGACCGAATAC
>Ga0164293_10005320_pt1 | contig 10949 bp, 8 predicted proteins | sample GEODES118metaG_FD_111487 | JGI IMG/M metagenome (GOLD analysis project Ga0164293, IMG submission 111487) | Eutrophic lake water microbial communities from Lake Mendota, Wisconsin, USA - GEODES118 metaG | ecosystem: Environmental > Aquatic > Freshwater > Lake | place: USA: Lake Mendota, Wisconsin...
CTGGATCCCGGAGCAGTTCCCGGCCTATGTCGGGGCTCGCAAAGGCGTCGCCTGGCCCTCGATGGCGCCGGCCAGTCACGCCTGCGACCGCCACGTGATGATCGAGGGGAAGGTGTACCGCACGGTGCCCGACACCTCGTGGGACCCGGACAAGCGCGCCAAGGAAATGGCGCAGATGGGCGTGACGCACCAAGTGGTCAGCCCGATGCCGGAGCTGCTGTCCTATTGGCTCGCCGCCGAAGACGCGCTGATGCTCACGCGCTTCATGAATGAGGAACTGGCAAGCCTGCAAGCGCGTCACCGCAAGCAGCTCACCTGCCTGGGCGCGGTGCCCCTGCAAAATGTCGACTTGGCGATTCGTGAACTCGAGCGCGCGGTGGGCGACCTGGGACTGGCAGGCGTTGAACTCGGAACAAACGTCAACGGCAAGCCCCTGGGGCACCCCGATTTCCAGCCCTTCTTCGCAGCGGCCGAATCTCTGGGCGCGGCCATCTTCGTGCACGCGCTGCGGCCGGCGGGCATGGACCGGCTGGTCGGTGACGGGCTCGAACAGGTGGTGGCGTTTCCCGGGGAGGTAGGTCTCTCGGCCACATCGCTCCTGACCTCGGGGCTCATGGCGCGGCACCCCGGCTTGCGAATCGCCTTCAGCCACGGCGGAGGCGCGCTGCCGATGATGCTGCCACGACTGCAGCATGCCTGGACCCAGATGCCCCCGGTGCGCAAGCTGATGAACATGTCGCCACGCGACATGGCCCGCAAGCTATTCGTCGATGACCTGGTGTACGACCGGCAAACCATCCAGTTCCTGCTGGCGACCTACGGCGAAGGGCAGGTGATGGCTGGCACCGACTACCCCTTTGCCATCCTCGACAAAGAGCCCGCCCAGCGAATCGAAGACCTGTCGCTGGACGAGGCCACCACCCGCCTTTTGCGCCAAGACAACGCCTTGCGCTGGCTGGCGCGCACAAGCCTCGACGAATAAGCCTGCTGGCAGGCCACACACAAAAACCGAAGGAGACACATGAGCCTCGACACCCATCACATTACGGCAGCAAGCGCCTTGTTGAAGGCACGCCAAGGCCGCCACACCATCGGCCGGATCTCGGAAAGTCACGGCATCGCAGGAATAGACGCCGCCTACGCGGTGGCGGAGATCAATACCCGCGTCCGCCTCGAGCAGGGCGCCCGGATCGTGGGCATGAAGGTCGGACTGACGTCGCGCGCCGTGCAGCAACAACTCGGGGTTGACCAGCCGGACTTCGGGATTCTTTTTGACGACATGGAGTTCCTCAGCGGCCAGTCCATCCCGATGGCAAGGCTTATCCAGCCGAAGGTGGAGGCCGAGGTCGCTTTCGTGATGGCGCGTGACCTGCCCGAAGGCACGCCGACCTATGCGGAGTTTTTGGCGTGCCTCGCGTATGCCTTGCCCGCCATTGAAGTGGTGGACAGCGTCATCACCGACTGGAAAATCACCCTGGTCGACACCGTCGCCGACAACGCCTCGAGCGGCCTGTACGTGCTGGGTGACCAACCCGTTTCGATCGGCCAGCTGGCGCTGGGCGAGGTCGGGATGCAGATGGACAAGAACGGTGAGACCGTGTCAATCGGCACTGGCGCCGCTTGCCTGGGCCACCCCCTGCGGGCCGCTTACTGGCTGGCGCGCACGATGGCCGCACGCGGCAGCACCCTTCGCGCCGGACAGGTGATCCTCTCTGGCGCCCTGGGGCCGATGGTTCCTGTCACCGCCGGCGACCTGGTCACCGCGCACATTGGCGCGCTCGGCAATGTCTCTTGCCGCATGGCCTGAGGAGGTACGCATGAAAAAACTCAAAGCCGCGATCGTCGGGAGCGGCAACATCGGCACCGACTTGATGATCAAGATCTTGCGCCATGGCGCAAATCTCGAGATAGCGGCCATGGTCGGCATCGACCCAACTTCCGACGGTCTGGCGCGCGCTGAGCGCTTGGGCGTGGCCACCACCGCCGGCGGGGTGGAGGGGCTCCTTCAACTGCCGATTTTCAAAGACATCGACATCGTCTTCGACGCCACCAGCGCCGCCGCCCATGTGAAAAACGATGCGATGCTGCGGCAGGTCAAACCCGGCATCCGCATGATCGACCTCACACCAGCGGCCATCGGGCCCTACTGCATTCCGGTCGTGAACGGAGACGCGCACCTGGACGCGCCCAATGTGAACATGGTGACCTGCGGCGGGCAGGCCACCATTCCGATGGTGGCCGCGGTCAACCGCATCGCCAAGGTGCATTACGGCGAGATCGTGGCCAGCATCTCCAGCAAGAGCGCGGGTCCGGGCACGCGCGCCAACATCGACGAATTCACCGAAACCACCTCGCGGGCCATCGAGACCCTCGGCGGCGCCACCAAAGGCAAGGCCATCATCGTGCTCAATCCGGCCGAACCGCCGCTCATCATGCGCGACACCGTCTACACCCTGAGCGAGACAGCCAACGAGGACGACATTGCCCGGTCCGTCGAGGAAATGGCCACGGCCGTTCAGAGCTATGTCCCTGGCTACCGCCTCAAGCAGAAGGTGCAGTTCGACCGGGTGGCCGATCTGAAAATCCCCGGGGTTGGCGAGCGTCTGTCGGGCATCAAGACGTCCATCTTCCTGGAGGTAGAGGGCGCCGCCCACTACCTGCCCGCTTACGCCGGCAATCTGGACATCATGACCAGTGCCGCCCTGCAAACCGCAGAGCGTATGGCCGCCCGCATGCTGCGTGGCACTGCCCCTGTGTGAGGAGTTGACGATGAACGGAAAAAAGGTCTACATCTCCGACGTGACGCTGCGCGATGGCAGCCACGCCATTCGCCATCAATACACCGTGGGCCAGGCGCGGCAGATCGCGCGCGCACTGGACGACGCCCGGGTCGACTCGATCGAGGTGGCCCATGGTGACGGCCTGCAGGGCGGCAGCTTCAACTACGGCTTCGGTGCCCACACCGACCTCGAGTGGATCGAGGCGGTCGCCAGTGAAGTCAAGCACGCCAAGATCGCCACGCTGCTGCTGCCTGGCATCGGCACCGTCCACGACCTGAAGGCGGCCTACCAGGCAGGCGCCCGCATCGTGCGGGTGGCCACCCACTGCACCGAGGCCGACATCTCCAAGCAGCACATCGAGTACGCGCGCCACCTCGGGATGGAGGCGGTCGGCTTCTTGATGATGAGCCACATGAACACGCCGCAAGGGCTGGCCCAACAAGCCAAACTCATGGAAAGCTACGGCGCCACCTGCTGCTACGTGGTCGACTCGGGCGGCGCGCTGTCCATGAACGATGTGCGCGAGCGGTTCCGGGCCTACAAAGACGTGCTCAAGCCCGAGACCGAGACCGGCATGCACGCGCATCACAACCTGAGCCTGGGTGTGGCCAACAGCATCGTTGCGGTGGAAGAAGGCTGCGACCGGGTCGACGCCAGTCTCGCCGGCATGGGCGCGGGGGCGGGCAATGCCCCGCTGGAGGTCTTCATTGCGGCGGCGGCGCGCCTGGGTTGGAACCACGGCTGTGACCTCATGACGCTGATGGACGCCGCAGACGACATCGTGCGGCCGCTGCAAGACCGGCCGGTACGCGTGGACCGCGAGACGCTGGCGCTGGGCTATGCGGGGGTTTACTCCAGCTTCCTGCGCCATGCCGAAGCCGCGGCCAAAAAATACGACCTCAAAACGGTCGATATCCTCGTCGAGCTGGGTAAGCGGCGCATGGTGGGCGGGCAGGAAGACATGATCGTGGACGTCGCGCTGGACCTTCTTGCCAAACAGCGGGACGGGGCGAGCGCGCCGCAGCCCTGAACCTGCGCCCGGGGCCCGGGTGACCCTCGCACCGCCCGGGCCCGGCACCCTCAAGCGGCCACCTGCCGCCAACGAAAAAGGCCGCCCGAGGGCGGCCTTTTCATTGCGGGAAAGAAGGATTACTTCTTGCCGCTGGGCACCTTGCCCTCGACGCCCTTGACGTAGAACATGATGCCGCTCATGAACTTGTCGTCGGCGACGGTGTCCTTGGCGAGGACGGTCTTGCCGTCCTGACCGACGATCGGGCCCTTCCAGATCGAGAAGGTGCCGTCCTTCAGGCCGGCCTTGATTTCCTCAATGCGCTTCTTGGTGTCTTCCGGCACGTCGGCGGCAACCGAGACCATGTCGATCGCGCCTTCCTTCACGCCCCACCAGATGCCGCTGTTACCAGTCCACTTGCCCTCGAGGGCCTCACGGGTGGTCTTGATGTAGTACGGCGCCCAGTTGATGATGGCCGAACCCAGGTGGGCCTTGGGGCCGTAGCTGCTCATATCGGAGTCCCAGCCGAAGGCGCGCTTGCCCATCTTCTCGGCGGTCTGCAACACGGCGGACGAATCGGTGTTTTGCATCAGCACGTCGGCACCACCGTTGATCAGGGCGGTGGCGGCTTCACCTTCCTTGGGGATGTTGAACCACTCGCCGACCCAGACCACCTTGGTCTTGATCTTGGGGTTCACCGACTGAGCGCCGAGCGTGAAGCTGTTGATGTTGCGAACCACCTCGGGGATTGGGATGGATCCGACCACGCCCAGCACATTGGTCTTGGTCATCTTGCCAGCGATCACGCCGGCCATGTAGGCGCCTTCGTAGGTGCGGCTGTCGTAGGAGCGCATGTTCTCGGCTTGCTTGAAGCCGGTGGCGTGCTCGAACTTCACGTCCTTGTGGTCGGCGGCCACCTTGAGCATGGGCTCCATGTAGCCGAAGGTGGTGCCGAAGATTAGCTTGTTGCCCTGGGAGACCAGTTCACGGAAGTTGCGCTCGGCATCGGCCGACTCGGCGACCTTCTCCACAAAGCTGGTGGCGACCTTGTCGCCGAATTCCTTCTCGACGGCCTTTCGGGCGTTGTCATGGGCGAAGGTCCAGCCGCCATCGCCCACCGGGCCGACGTAGGCAAACGCGATCTTCAGCGGCTCGGGCTTGGCAGCCGATGCGGCGGGGGCAGCGGCCGGGGCAGCGGCCTCTTTCTTGCCGCAGCCCACGAGGGCGGCAGCGGCCACGGCGGTCAGGGCCGCGACTTTGAGCATCGAACGTTTGTTCAGGTCGGTCATGAAATCCTCTGGTTGGAAGGGTAGGAAGGGTGGGGTGGGTCAGAAAGGGCGAATTATGAACCCGGATAAAAAGGCTTACCGAGGGATGCGGGCATATTCAGGCGGATCCAGGCGGGATTGCGCGAAATCAGAGCCAGCACCACGATCGTGGCCAGGTAAGGCAGCATGTTCAGGAACTCGCTGGCCACCTCGATGCCCACCGCTTGAAAGTGGAACTGCAGCATGGTCACGCCGCCAAACAGGTAAGCCCCAAGCAGTACACGGGCTGGCCGCCAGGTCGCAAAAGTGGTCAACGCCAGAGCGATCCAGCCCTTGCCCGCCACCATGCCCTCCACCCACAGCGGGGTGTAGATCACCGACAGGTAGGCCCCGGAAAGTCCGCACAGGGCGCCGCCGGCCACCACTGCGGCCAGGCGGATGCGGCGCACCCGGTAGCCCAGGGCGTGGGCCGACTCGGGCGACTCGCCCACCGATCGCAACACCAGGCCGGCGCGGGAGCGATACAGGAACCACACCAGACCCGCCACGAAGGCGATGGTGAGGTAGACGAACGGATGGTGCTGGAACAGTGCGGGCCCCAGCAGAGGCACGTCGCCCAGCGCAGGAATCGAGAAGCGGGGGCGCTCGGGCAGCTTCTCCTGCACGTAGCCGACGCCGACGAACGCCGAGAAACCCGCCCCGAACAGACTCAGGGCCAGGCCGGTGGCGTACTGGTTGGTATTGAGCCAGATGACCAGCACGCCAAAGACCAGCGCCAGCACGGCGCCCGCCGCAGCGCCTGCGGCGAAGCCCGCCAGGTCGCTGCCGGTGTGCACCACGGCGGCGAAGCCCGCAAGGGCGGCGCACAGCATCATGCCCTCGGCCCCGAGGTTCACGATGCCGGCCTTCTCGCTGATGAGCAGGCCCAGCGCCGCGATCGCCAGCACGGTGCCGGCGTTCAGCGTCGAGGCCAGGAGCAGCGCGTAGGTTTCCATCACGCCACCGCCTTTCGGCCTGCATCCGCAGTCTTGCCCCAGCGTACCCGGTACACCATCAGCGTGTCGCAGGCGAGCAGCGCAAACAGCAGCAACCCCTGGAACAAGCCGGTGATGGACTTGGGCAGGCCCATGCGGGACTGGGCGAGTTCACCCCCGATGTAGAACATGCTCATAAGAATGGCCGAGAACACCATGCCGACCGGATGCAGACGGCCCACGAAGGCGACGATGATGGCCGCGAAGCCGTAGCCCACCGGAATGTAGGGCGTGAGCTGGCCCACCGGGCCGGCGACTTCCAGGGCGCCGGCGAGGCCCGCCGCGCCACCCGAGACCAGCAGGGCCACCCACAGCGCCTTGCGCGAGGAAAAACCTGCGTAGCGCGCCGCCGCTGGCGCCAAACCACCCACCTGCTGCGCGAAGCCGGCGCGGGTACGAAACAGGAAGATCCACAAGGCCGCGGCACCGGCCAGTGCGATCAGCAGGCCGATGCTCACGCGCGAGCCCTTCATCAGGCGAGGCACCTGGGTGACCGCGTCGAAGGTCTTGGACTGGGGAAAGTTGTAGCCGCCCGGGTCCTTCCAGGGGCCAAACACCAGCCACACCAGCAGTTGCACCGCCACGTAGACCAGCATCAGGCTCACGAGAATTTCGTTGGCGTTGAAGCGGTCACGCAAAAAGGCGGTGATCCCGGCCCAGGCCATGCCCCCAGCGATGCCCGCCAGCAAAATGCCCAGGACGATCCAGCGGGAGGACTCCTTATCGGCCAGCAGGGCCACGCCGCCGGCGCAGATAGCCCCCAGGACAAACTGCCCCTCGGCGCCGATGTTCCAGACGTTGGAGCGGAAACACACGGCCAGCCCGAGGGCGATCAGGAGCAAGGGCGTGGCCTTGACCATCAACTCGCCCAGGGCGTAGTTGGACTTGACTGGCTCCCAGAAGAACATCTGCAGGCCGCGCACCGGGTCCTTGCCCAGGGCGATAAAGAGCAGCGAACCCAGAACGACGGTGATGGCCAGAGCCAGCAGGGGCGAGGCCACGCTCCAGACGGGCGAGGCCTGGGGACGCAATTCAAGCTTCAACACGGGCAGCCTCCGGGGTGGCTTCGGCGGGTTCGTGGTCCCAGAGACCACTCATCCACTCGCCAATGCGTTCAACAGTGGCCTCGCCGCGGGCCAGCGAGGGCGACAGGCGGCCCTTGGCGATCACGTGCAGGCGGTCGCTCAACTCGAACAGTTCGTCCAGTTCTTCGCTGACCACCAGCACCGCGCAGCCCGCGTCGCGCAGGGCCAGAATCTCGGCGCGGATCTGGGCCGCCGCGCCCACGTCGACGCCCCAGGTGGGCTGCGAGACCACCAGCAGGCGGGGGCGGGCGTCGATCTCGCGGCCAACAATGAATTTCTGCAGGTTGCCGCCAGAGAGCGAGCGGGCAGCAGCGTCCGGCCCTCCGGCGCGCACATTGAACCGCTCGATGATGTTCCGGGCCTGCTGGCGCAAAGCCCGTATGCGAATCCAGCCGCCGCGGCCAACCGCCTCACCGCGCGTGAGCATGAGGTTGTGGGCCAGCCCCAGCGAGGGGACGGCGCCGCGACCCAAGCGCTCCTCGGGCACAAAGTGCAGACCCAGTGCGCGCCGCTGCCCCGGGCCCAGGCGCCCGGCGTCTTGGCCGGCAACCTGCACCATGGCCGGCTCGGCGCGGGTGTCCTCGCCCGAAAGGGCATAGAGCAGTTCGCGCTGGCCATTGCCGGACACCCCGGCAATGCCCACCACCTCGCCAGCACGCACCTGCAGGGTGACGCCATGCAGGTCGGTGCCGAAAGGCGATTCGCGCTCCAGCGACAAAGCCTGCACCTGCAGCACCGGCGCACCGACTTGGGCCGGGCGGTGCTGCAGTTGCGGCGGCTCGGCGCCGATCATCAGGCGCGACAGCGAGGCATTGCTCTCCTCGCGCGGGTCGCAGGTGCCGCTCACGCGGCCGCCACGCAGCACGGTACAGGCCTCGCACAAGGCGCGGATCTCGTGCAGCTTGTGGCTGATGTAGAGGATGGAGCAGCCCTGCGCCGCGAGCTGGCGCAGCACCACGAACAGGCGTTCAACCGCCTGGGGCGTGAGCACTGAAGTGGGCTCATCGAGAATGAGCAGCTGGGGGTGGGTCAGGAGGGCGCGGATGATTTCCACCCGCTGCATCTCACCCACCGAGAGGGTGTGCACCGGCCGGGTTGGGTCGACGTCCAGGCCGTAGGCGGCGGCAGTCTCCGTGATCTGACGGGTGACCTCAGCCAGCGGCAGGGACTTGTCCAGCCCCAGCCAGACGTTCTCGGCCACGGTGAGGGTGTCAAACAGGCTGAAGTGCTGGAACACCATCGCGATGCCCAGCGCGCGCGCCTCCTGCGGGTTGCGGATGGTGACCGGCTGTCCGTTCCAGAGCATGCGGCCGGCGTCGGGCTTGACGCTGCCGTAAATGATTTTCATCAGGGTGGACTTGCCGGCGCCGTTTTCGCCGAGCACGGCATGGATCTGGCCGGGGGCAACGGTGAGGGACACCTGGTCGTTGGCCACCACCGCCGGATAGCGCTTGGTGATGCCGGCCATTTCAAGCCGCGGTGGCGGCCGGGTGGGGTTCGCAGCGGGTTCGTTCACTTCGGTGGGCTCGGGGCTTGTCTCATTGGGATCGCGGGCGCGCCATCCTGGGGCAAAATCTGGCATCGCTTCAGCCGCCATTGTGACCGCCCCGCGCGGGCTGCCGTGAAGGGGATGCCCCTTAAACAGTCGGTGAGGCTACCCGCCCGACAGTCACCCGGGTGGTTCTCCCGATGCCCCATGCAAGGCTCATGCCTTCGGGGCTGTCCGGATGCGAGTGGCGCCCAGAACAGGCCATACTGGCGTCATGGACGCCAAGCCCCTCCGATTTATCCGCCGCGGCGAAACCGTCACCCTGCACGGGGTGCCACCCGACCGAACCCTGCTGGACCTGTTGCGGGAAGACCTGCACGCCTGCGGCACCAAAGAGGGCTGCGGCGAGGGCGACTGCGGCGCCTGCACCGTGGTGGTCGCCGAGCCAACGCCCGAGGGCGCACCACGGCCCCTGGCCTGGCGTGCCATCAACAGCTGCATCCGGCTGGCGCACTCGGTCGACGGCCTGGCCCTGTGGACCGTGGAGGACCTGGCCGCCGAGGGTGGCGCCCTGCACCCGGCCCAGGAGGCGATGGTGCAATGCCACGGCTCGCAATGCGGCTTTTGCACCCCCGGCTTCGTGATGAGCCTGTTCGGCCTGTACCAGACCCATGTGCGCCAAGGGGAAGCGATCTCGCCCGAGTTGGCCCAGTCTGCGCTCTCGGGCAACCTCTGCCGCTGCACCGGCTACCGCCCCATCCTCGAGGCGGCCTGCCAGATGGCCGAACTGCCCGCAGCGCCGGCCCTGCCTGGGGTAGCCACTGCCTCGGGTCCTGCGGCCGACGAAGCGGCGCTGGCCAAGCGGCTGCGGGCGTTGCGGGAGCAGCATCCAGAGACGCCGGCACTCGGCACCGATACAGACACCGAAAGCCCAGCCTACCTCGCCCCCACCACCCTGCCCGAGCTGCTGGCCTTGCGTGCCGCGCGGCCCCAGGCCCAAGTGGTGGCCGGCTGCACCGACGTCGGCCTGTGGATCACCAAGCAGCACCGCCGCTACACCCAGGTGCTGGACCTGACCCGGGCGCAGGAGCTGCGCATTCTGGAAGACAAGGGCGACCACCTCGCCATTGGCGCCGCAGTGCCCCTGGCGGATGCCTTCGCCGCACTGGTGGCGCGCCGCCCCGGCCTGGCCACTTTCGCCAACCGCTTCGCCGGGCTGCCGGTGCGCAACTCGGGCACCCTGGGCGGCAACGTGGCCAATGGCTCGCCGATTGGCGACTCGATGCCGCTGCTCATTGCCCTGGGCGCCCGGGTGGTTCTGGCCAGCCTGCGCGGGGAGCGTTCCCTGGCGCTGGAAGACTTTTACCTGGGCTACCGCAAGACCGCGCTGGCCGCCGACGAGGTGGTGGTGCGCATCGAGGTGCCGCACCCGGCGCCGGGCGAGTTCTTGCGCGCCTACAAGCTCTCCAAACGCTACGACGACGACATCTCGGCGGTGTGCCTGGTGGTCGCCCTGCACTTGGACACCGGCAACAAAATCAGCGCCGCCCGCATCGGCGCCGGCGGTGTGGCGGCCACACCGGCGCGCGCCACGCAAGCGGAGGCGGTGCTCGCCGGCCAGGCCTGGAGCGAAGCCACCGCCCGCGCTGCCGGCGCGGCGCTGCAGGCGCAATTCCAGCCCATCTCGGACATGCGCGCCAGTGCCGCCTACCGGCGCCAGGTGCTCGCCAACCTGATGCAGCGGCTTTGGCTGGAGAGCCAGGGCCTTGCAGAGATCCATCTGGACCATCCGGGCTCGGCCCGGCGCCTGCTGGGTGAGGAGGCAAGCGCATGACGCAAGTCCAAAACCCCATGGCCACCACCACCGGCAGCGTGGGTGAGCCTGACGAGAGCGCCCTGCCCCCTTTGGGTACGCGCGCAGGCACCGGAGCAGGCGCCGCCGTCGGCCAGTCACGCATCCACGAAAGCGCCCGGGCCCAGGTGGCCGGCGCTGCCCGCTACATCGACGACCTGCCCGAGCTGCGCGGCACCCTGCACGCCGCGCCCATCCTCTCGCCGGTGGCCCACGGCCAACTGCGCGGGGTGGATGTGTCTGCGGCCCTGGCCGCGCCCGGCGTGCGCGGCGTGGTGCTGGCTGCCGACATTCCCGGCGACCCGGTGCTGGCCACCTTCTCGCACGACGAACCCATCTTCGCCCGCGACACCGTCCAGCACGTCGGCCAAGTGATCGGCCTGGTGGTGGCAAACAGCGCGATGCAGGCACGCCGCGCGGCGCGCTTGGCCA
>Ga0164293_10005321_pt1 | contig 10949 bp, 9 predicted proteins | sample GEODES118metaG_FD_111487 | JGI IMG/M metagenome (GOLD analysis project Ga0164293, IMG submission 111487) | Eutrophic lake water microbial communities from Lake Mendota, Wisconsin, USA - GEODES118 metaG | ecosystem: Environmental > Aquatic > Freshwater > Lake | place: USA: Lake Mendota, Wisconsin...
CTCTCCGTCGCTATCGTCAGCCGAAAGTTCGATCAAGTCATCGCGCGATATCGTTTGCGCCGTCACCCAAATCACGCCATCGCCGATGTCCGTCGGCAAGTCAACCGCTAGCTTGCCGCTCCAAAGATCCTCGCCGTGGTCTTCGGTCAACTCCATGGTGAACTGACGACGTTGCTCCTCATTGTTGCCATCGACCCACTCCATGATGACGCGAATCATCCCGGGATTGGAGTTCTCTTCCAACTCGGCATGAACAGTCAACTCGCTTAACCCAGCCTCGAGGCTCAACCATCCGCGAAGCCGCCTACCCCCGTCAACGTTCGCGATCTCGCTGTCGTGATCACCGCCGTCCTTAGCACCCAGCGTGCCTGAGGCATCCGGCGCATACCTTGGGAGGTACGACTCGTATTGCGAAGGTCGCCGAAGCGTGCCGATCGTGAAAGACGTTCGGATTTCTCGAATACGACAAAGCCCCGGCACGCCGTAATAAGCGACCAGCGGCTCCAATTCACTCGGCCAATTATCAATCCGCAAAAACGTTAAGCCGTCTTCCTGCCGTTCGTGTGAAATCCCGACATTCGTCGTCTGCCGGCCTCCCGATTCCGTCATCCACTGCAAAATCCCTTCACGCCCGTCGTTTGAATCATTCACCCTTAGACGGACAAATCGCGATTGCCGCACCGACTGCAAAAAACTCTTGATTCGTGACTTCAACGGCTCCATCAACCGTTCACTTTCGCGCTCGGACTCGTAATTCGACATCTCGATTTACTCCTGCTTCGGGTAACTGATTGACAAAACCCCTACCCGCTTAAGGTGAGCTTCGTTGAAAATTGGTGCTTTTTCTCGGCAACTCGCAAAATTTTGTTGCCAAAATGATTTCGTTCTCCCCTCGGCGGCCAATTCCCGCCCTCTGAGATCGCCCCACGTCGCAGCGTTACACAATTAAACACCACGTCTTCCACAAAATCACCAAAACGCATATGCCGCGTCCTGCCAAGAGGCCAGCGCGTCGAACTGGTCCGTTCGCTGGCGGCACATCCCCAACCAATTCGGGCAATCGCTTTTTAAAATTTATCGCCTCGTCGGAAACGGTCGCCACGCACTGTTGAAATTGAGCCGCCGTCAGCTCGGCATCCGCGATCGGCAAAACCCCCTCGATAACGATCTCTTCATCCCCACAATAACGCCCGAGCCTGCATTCTTGATTCAGCTTCAACAAAGCGGCGTTGAGTCGGTTCTGCTTCTCCTCGCTCAAAATTTTACGGTCAACCACCGGAAGGCTGCGGAAGATAAGCGATCCCCCCTCTTCTCCCAATTGCAACATCAACCATGTGCTCGGCGTGAGCATCACAATCCACACCGGCTCCGTTTGCTCGCTTTTGAAGTACTGTAGTCCCATTTGCTGCATGAAGGTCTCGATGCAAAAACGATTCGTTGCCATGCCAGCGTCCTCCAAAATCAGTGGGTAAATCAGTCTTAACGGATCTCGCGAAACGGCAAACTGTCGCTTGCCATAACCCCTGCCCGTAATTACCGAAGTCGCTACGGCACTTTTTTTGGTGATTTCTATCCCTTCATTTCAGCGATTTCCGCAATTTTTTCTCCCGTTCTCCATTTTTCTTTTACGGCGCCCCATCCGTCGCCCCGCCAGAGCGCCCCGTTGCCCCGCATGAACCCCCAGATGCATCACCAAGGGCAGCGGCATTTCGCTGCCGAGAGACGACCTGCAACGTTAATTCGACCACGAGTGGATCAAAGGTCGGCCTGTCGCGATTCGCCGCGGCAGCGGTTGCGGGTGGCGTGCCAGCCGGCAGTTACTTGTGACAATCGGCTGATTGAGGTTGGGTGATCCGCCCGATTGCGGCCCCCCTTCGCGAAGACGCGAATGCGAAGCTGGCCGAATGACTTATCCCACCCGGCCGAATACGCTCGACGCCTGACGACCCGATGTCCCATCTCGTCCGGAACATCAGACCGTGGGTCGATCGCTCAGTTAATCTCGCATCGCGATCGGTCGATCGACCCGAAACAAGAAGTCGCCACGCTCGCGACGAAAAACTCCCATTTTTTGCGGCAAAAATCACCAAAAAAGAGCCGGCCGACCCTTCTTCTTCTAAACGCCGGGCGCAGTGGCCGGCGGTCCCCGTCGCGAACTATCGAGGAAAAAGGCTCATGCTTCGAATCAACCGAAATCCCGAAAGCGCCGTGGCGCTGCGGAACGTCAACATCATCGGTGCTGGCAACGTCTCGGACTCGAAAATCGACCCGGCGTTGGCTCAACTCAGGGCCAAGGGGCTACTCGGTCAAGTCACGTACCTCGATATCCATCCAACCTTGCCGTTCACATCCAAGGTCGAAAATGCCGCCTATCACAAGATCGATCCCCAGCGATCCGCCTATCGTCAACTCGCCGATCGCGGATACCTCGATGACGACACGCTGACGGTAATCGCCTGCGCGACCCCCTGGCATGCGCACTACGCCGCCGACCTGGCACCGCTGGCCCGCGTCGCCGTCGAGAAACCACTGACGATGGATACCCGATCGGCAAAGGAATTACTCGCTCATGAAGGGAGTCTCTACCCGATCGGGCATCAGATCTTTAAGGCGCCAATGCTCGAATTCCTCGACCGCGTGTCGCGAGGCGACGTCGACGTCACCGCGATCGCGGCAATCGAGTACGACCTGATGGAAACGATCGGCGTGGGGAATCGATCGGTCGACCCGATCGTTTGGGACACCGGCTTTCATGCGCTCGAGGCGGTCGTCGCGACCTACCGCGCGGTCGGTTATACCTGCCGCGTGACCCCGATCGAGGTCACTCAGGGTACGTATCGACACGACGGCCAAAGTGTCTCGGTGCCGACCGCGGCGCGGATTCGGGCATGCGTCGAAACGCCCATGGGTCAAGTCGAACTGACCGTCCGCCTCGGCAAGGGATTGTCCGCGCCCCGAAAAGAGATGCGCTGCTTTGACCGACAGGGGCAATCGCTAGCGACGGTCGGACTGACCGAAGGTGGGCACCTGGCCCACCAAAGGTTGATCGAAGAGCTGCTTAGGCTTGAACCTAACATGCGTTTGACCCTGCCCGATGCCGTCTCGGTCGTCCAAGCGTGCGAGGCGCTGCAAAGCGCAGCCACCGACCGTGGGTCGTACCCACTGGGTAGCAACCCCGATTGGCTCGACTGATTCGTCCGACGGATCGACATCGCCCGTCGTAGCCGCGTCGATCAACAGACGCATCGAATCGCACTCAAGCGTTCGATGCGTCCCTTGGCATCGGAGGGATGCCGCAAACCTGGATATCCGCAGGCACTTATTGCGAGCGATGCCCGCGGAATCAGCGACCGCCACCCGAATAAACGCAGGAGCGGAGAGATGACGATCGAACCGATGGTCTTGACATCGCCCCCCGAGCTGTACGGCGAAGATCGCGACGCAGCATCGACGTCGGTCACGTTGTCGCCCGCGGCGCCGCAAAGTGATGACATCGTCGCATTGGTCGGCGAAATCGAAGAGGAATTTCCGCGCACCCTTCGCCGGCGGATGGCATCGCGTGGTGACTGCGGAGATGTGCCGGTCACTTGTATCGACCGCGGTAGCGGTTGTGGTGTCAACAGCCAATCCTTGATCGATGCCTTCGTGCGGGTTGTCCGCCGACTCACCCCCCTTTCGGCGATGGCCTTTTGTAACGAGAAGTTTCCCGGATGCTTTTCCCCTTTAGCGGCCACGATTCAGTCGAAAGGGCGCGGCGAACCTTTTGCCTATCGCGCGATGCTTTGCGGGTCGTTTCTCGACCAATTGGTCCCCGACGCCACCGTCGACTTGGTGACCAGCAACGCCGCCTTGCACTGGCTCGATCTGAACCGGCTACCGCCGCGCGGGGAAACGCCCCGGATGACACGCGGCGGGATCGATCGCGAATTGGCCCGTATCGCCTCGACCCAGTGGCAACGCTTGCTCGACAGCGTCGCGACTGAGCTGCGTCCGGGTGGCAAATTGGTCGCCTCTTTTTTGGCACGCTCGGACGGGCATGAGCGCCACCTGCCGCTGGCGCTGCTCGATCGGGCGATCAAAGAAGTCGTGGGGGATGCCTTCGAGCGATCCGACACCCTTTTGGCATGCCCGATACCGATCTACCCACGCAGTCGAGCGGAAATCGTCGCGCCGTTTCAACGCCCTTCGAAGAGCCCACCGCTGGTGCTCGACCGATGCCGGGTCGAAGCGATCGAATGCCCTTACTATCGCCAGTTCTTGCGTTCGGGCGACGCCGCCGGGTATGCCAACTCCTTCACGGAATTCATCCGCGCGTTCAGTTCGACGCGATTGACGGAGTGGTTGGCGAACTGGTTTTCCGCCGACGATTGCCATCGCGTTGCGAACGCGATTTATGATTCGATTCGAGATCGCATCGGGCGTGAGCCGGCAAGCTATCGCATGCGGAAACACCGAGCGATCATCGTCGCGACCAAAACGTAACCCCTTCATCCCCACGGCAAACCGAAAAGGCCAGACACCCGCGGCGTCAACCGCAGCGGACATCCTTCCCGAACATCGATCACCACACATGATCGATGGCCGGGATCGCGTCGTGACACCGCACAGCCGGGGCCATCACAGCACAATCAGGGACATGACAACCGGGGCCATGGCTCAGTCGCGAAGGGCCCCGGTTCAAAGCTGCACGCGGCCGCTATTCGTTGCCGGACGAGTCGTCGATCAGGCGTTGAATCAGCTCCCCGATGCTGTCCTCTTCCGATGGCGCTTCATCGCCGATCAGTCCCGGCAAACGCTTCTTGAACTTCATCGCCTCGCCGCAGACGATCGCTAGGCACCTGTGAAACTGCTTCGCCGTCAACTCGGCATCCTCGATCGGCAAGACCGCCTCGATGCTGATCTGTTCATCGCCGCAATAATGGCCGAGCTTGAAGTCTTCATTCAACTTCAACAGCGCCGCATTCAAACGATTGTTCTTTTCCACACTCAGCATCTTGCGGTCCAGCACCGGCAAGCTGCGAAACATCAGGTATTCGCCATCTTCGGCCAAGTGCAGCAGCACCCCCGTGCTCGGGCCGAACATCACGATCCACGCCGTCTCCTGTTCCTCGCGCGTGAAATACTTCAATTCCATCTCGTCCATGAAGGATTCGATGCAAAAACGATTCGTTGCCATGACATCTCTCCAAAATCGACCGGTGGGTTGTTGTTAACGGACCACGCGAAAGGCCAAAGCGTCGCTTGCCCCATCGCTTGCCCGTCACAAGAGAAGTAGCCACGGCACTTTTTTGGTGATTTCTTTCGTTTCATTTCAGCGATTTCACCGTTTTTCATCGCGATCCGCATTCTCCTTGCGGGCGATCCAAATCGTCGCCCCGCCAGAGCGACCCGTCGCCCCACCCAAGCGACCGTATCTGGCTGATCCCCAAACCCCATCGAAGGAGACCGACAATGGATTCGCGACTACACACCGAACATTGGCATAACGACGACGTCATGGTGACCGTCACGTGCGACGCCCAAAATTGCCTGGCGGAAATTTTCGTGACCCGAGGCGAGTGTGCGTCAGCAAACGTCGAGATCCTCTATCGGTCACGGGACGAGAAAACGGGCTTGCCCATGGGGCCCGCGATGACCGTTTTTCGACAAGCGTGCCGATTGCAGTCGTTAAAGGACGGGACGCGATCCTTCGCCCGCTTTTGGTTACCCAAATCGATCGCCAAGCGACTCCGCGATCACTTCTTCCGCGTGCGGTTTGCCGAATGAGCGTGCGACGCTCCGCCAAACGGTGCCATCGGGAACGATTCTATTTTTTCCCGAAATTTTTGCGGCGACCCTTTCACCAAAAAACGAGCCGCCGCCACTTCATTAGGTGACGCCCCGAGAATCGTTCCGGGGCATCAAAGTCGATTCCTGTTTGATCAAGGAGAAACCAACATGGGCACACCCCAAAATCCCGAAACGACCAGCACCCCGGAATCAACGACCGGTCCAGCCGCGTCACCCACGGCGCCGCCAACGGTGACGACGATCGACACGCCGTCAAATCGTTTGCGCGCGATGCTCGAACGGGCCAAGGTCGCGGAGGAGGAAAAGCTTCGCAACGAAGAGCTCGCGCGACGCCAAGTGATCTCCAACGCCGATTGATCGGATGATCGCATCGGCCGTTGTTTTTTGCCGCGGGAGACGGCGGGTCGATGCCGATCCGTCGTCTCCCGTTTTGCCGTTCCCCTCAACCGCTTCTTCGTGATGATCATGTCCGCAAATCCTACCGGCAAACGATTCAAACCCTTTTCGTTGATCATTAACCAAAGCGAATTCATCGATGCGGTCCGCCCGGTGCTGATTCAGGCGCGGCGAGTAGCGACATGCCGCATCCGGCGCCGGGAGACGACAAGTTCGATCGAGCTGCTGATGAACGATTGGTCGGCCACCGACGCGTTTCCCAGCGGTCAAGCCTTGCCGCCGATGTCCGATTTGGGGTTGGTGATGATCGCGAATGACGACGAGACCCCCGAAAGGATGATCGAGCGGACGCGGCCCAAACGCTCTCAAACCGTGGTTGGGGTCTGTTTGCGGTCGTCCGACTTTCGCCATTTGCCGGTGGCGATTTTCGACCAGGGCGAATGGGTCCGTCCCGAATCGATTCGCTTCATCGGCAGCGGTTTGTTGACCTTGCCCGAATCGACGCCGATGCCCCCTTCGGTGCGTGAATCGCGGACCTGGGGGCCGCTGCGATCCGAATTCGATCGGATGACATCGCTCTGGGTGACGCTGGTCGGGGTTGGCCGTGGCGGCCAGGAATTGGCCCGCCAATTGGTCTCGATCGGGCTACGCAGGTTGACGCTGATCGATGGCGATCGCATCGGCCCCGAAAACCTTGACGCGATGCCGATGGCCGGCGAGAAAGACGTGAATGAGCTGAAGGTCTTTCAATTGGCCCGGGCGCTGCGCAGGAATCAACCCGAGTTGACGATTTCTTGCGTCCCCAAATCGATCCTCGACCCCGTCGCGATTCGCGCGGTTCGTGAGACGCGGTCCGATGCGATCATGTCCTTCGTCGACAGCGACGCGGCCCGCCTGGCCGTGGCAAGGCTCTGCCAAGAAAGCGAGACGATTCACCTCGACGTCGGGACGTTGATCCGTCGTACCCCCGCAGGGATCCGGCGGATGTCAGCCGACGTGAGGTTGTTCGAACCGAGACGCGGGTGTGTCGCCTGTTGCCCGCCGATGGAACGGATCGACGACGCCCTCTACGACTTGGCGGCGCCGGAGGGTGTGCTGCGACGCGGACGGCCGACGTCATGGAACGAACTCCGGGCAGGAAGCCTTTTGCATCTCAACGCCGCCGCCTGCGGCCTGGCGGTCGAGATGTGGTTGGGGTGGCTCTCAGGAAGCTTCACGACGTCACGCTGGGCACGGATGTTTTGGGACGAATACGCCTTGCCCGAATTCGAGGCCGGCCCCGTCGGACCGTCGCAGCAATGCTCGTTTTGCAATACCAACGAACGATGACGATCAAAAAGCCCCGATCATGGAGAGCGGGCATGACGAGCGGGCATGAACAACCGCTGCTGCGCGGCAGGGTGCCAAACGCCTCGCCCCGGACAACCCACTTCGAAAAACACCGCCAACGCCGGGTGAATTATAATCCGCTCACAGGTAAATAACTTCGGCACCGACTGACACGCACCATGGCCAAATCGCAACGATCGATCCTAGAAAATCTTGCGGATCGGCCAACCCTGCAGGCGATCCGTCGACACTTGACGATGGGAAGCTGCTGCCTCTTGGGGGCGGCGATCGAATCGGGCCCCGCCGTGATCGACCCGCTGAAACGGCTTCGCGAAAGCATCTCGACATCGGGCACCCCTCACCCGTTTTTCCCACAGCGGCTCTTTGACGCCCGCATGGCGTTGATCGATGCGTACCTCAGCGAAGGGATCGATTCGATCGGTGTCCGTAAGGCGATTCGCGAAGTGATCGATGCTACCGGCGAGGCGTGGCAGCATGTACCGACGCAATCGAGCGTTGACCTGAACGAAGCCCTCGCCCCGAAGTCGAAAACGGGTTTAGCAAAACCGCTCGAACCGAGCTTCGTCGCTGAAATCGCTCCACAGCAACGGCTTGGCGACCTGCTGCGCAAATTCGCGGGGGACAACCAGATCGGATGGACGCACCCGGGGCTTCAGATGGCCGGCGGGATGTTGGCGTCGCTCGTTACCGGCCGGCATGCCGCCCCGGAGCTGACAGTCGAAACGGTCGTCTTCTTTGCGAACGACTCCCCAGACGACCCGTCAGGCGTTTTGGCAAGGCTGCGGATCGGACGCATCAAGGGGGGATGTGGCTTGTTGATCCCCGACGCCATGAGCATGGGTTACACCCTGATGGATAAGAGCTTTGCCATCGGGTTACAAAACGCACTTCACGCGGCCCGCGGTTATGTCCTGGAACGCGGCTGGAACGACGGCCGATCGGATTACGATTGGCGATGGAGCTTGGACCTGTTGCACGCCAACACGAACCTGCCGAAGTTGTTGAAAAAATCAGCCCAAATCCCGATCTCGGGGCGTTCGGCCGAAGTCGCCTTCGCCTGCGCGATGATCGCCGCGGCCAAGGGGAATCCCGACAACTCCGGCAGCAACCCCGATAACGGATCGGGCCACGACCCGCTCGATCCGCATGTCGGCATAACGGCGATGTTCGATCTCGACGTCCCGCCGGGGAAAGAAAATCGTTTCGACGGCTTGCCGATCGTGCGAGTCGATTCGGTCGACGCCAAGACGCTCCTCGGGCCGATGAAACGGATGCGGGTCGATGCGATCCTGGTCGGCCACGACCAACCCGAGCTGTCGTTGCCCAAGGATACGCGATACACCTTCCCCAAGGTCAGCACGCTGGCTAAAGCCTACGAGGCGATGGTTCGGTTTCCTCGCATCACCCACAAAGTCAACCGCGAGATCGCCCGCCAAGCGAACGCATTGCTGCAAAAAGAATGCACGCCGCTGATCTGCCCGCGAATCGCTTGGGAGCCGCGCGAGCCAACCGACAAACAGCCCCTTGAAAAAGCCCCCGAGCCAATCCTCCTCAACGACAAGCAATTCCGCCAACTCGTCTCCGGCCGATCGCCCCAAGTGGACAACAACGCCCCGAGCAATCGTTTCTGGGTTTGTGCGGAAAGCGGTTTGGGGAAATCGGTCTTCATCCTTTACTGCCAAAGGTCGATCGCCAAGAGAGATCAGGGGTTGGTACCGATCCGGTTGGGGCGGACCGCGGGTAATGATTTCGGGCTCTCGGCAATCCCTTCATGGCAAGAATTGTCACCCGAAAAAATCGTGGCGTTGCCTGAGGTTACCGTGTTTCTCGATGCCGCGTTTCCGAAGGACTCGCCGCAGAAGCTATCCGCCGACGAACGGTTGCGATGGTTCAAATGGCTCTGGGAACATGGCCGTGTCGTTTTCCTGCTCGATGCCCTCGACCAGACGGACCGTGACATGCAGGATCTCGGCCATTTTTTACAGTCGGGCCAGACCCGCGAATGCGTCGCGATCATGACAGGACGACCCGAATCGTTGACGAACCAGGCCAAGGCCTTTCGCGGAAACATCCCGTGGATAAACCTTCGTTTGATGCCCTTTGATCGCGAGCGCCAAGCAAAATATCTCGGCAGCGAATTGGCCGAGGCGTTGATCCCACCCGAAGAAAAAGTCGACTATGAAATATCGAGAGATCCCGATGCGCTTCGTCGTCACCACTGGAAGGAACTGCTCGAAGTCCCCTTGCTGCTCAAGCTGCTGAAGGATTTGGCGAGCAGGTCGCAGGGGCGGTTGGATAACATCAACAGTAAATACGATATCTACAACCTCTCGGTCAAGCATTTGATCGAGCAGGCCAGCGAGAAGATCGAGGATCCCGAGCAACGTTCCAAGATCGAAGGAAACGAGCGGGAATTGCTGGAACAGATCGCCTGGTTCATGATCGGCAACAGCGAATCGAGCAACCAACTCGTCGGCGATGGGCTGGCGAAATTGAAGAGGCGATTCAAAGATCAGGGGAACGACGCACAACTTTTAGATCTGATCGCCCGCATCAACGTTGCCACGCTGTGGCAGATCATGGAGCGGTCGGCGAGCGGCTTGCAACAGAAGACGATCAAAGCGTTAGCCTTTCGCCATCGTTCCTTCATGGAGTATTTCGCAGGCTGTTACCTGGCACAACTTGCCGATCACCAAGAGCCTGTAAAGCTCGCCGAGTGCGAATCGACCCTGACGCGAATCCACCGCATGCTGGACGATCGAGGGAACGTTTGCGCGGACTTGCTGCCACATGTCGATCGCCCTTCCATTTGGCACGACACGCTCCGCTTCGCCCTTGCCGCCGCGACGCCAACAGCACGGGAACGATTGGCACGACGGCTGATCGAACTCGGAAATCCCTGGGTCATCTATCAGTCGATCGCGCGAGATCGTGTCCCTTTCGCGCCCGACACCGAAGCGGTCACACGCCGGCTGGTCCATCGAGATCGGAGCTACAAGTACGATTACACGAACGCGTTGCAAAGCGACGACGCAACGCGTTTGCAGGCCGATCGCGAAGCATGTCAGCGTTACGGCTTGAATGCGGCGGAGATGTTGTCGGTATCGACACGAGACGCCGCCTGGATGCGACCGCTCCGCGACATGATGGGGGACGCGATTTTTGCCCAAACGGTTTCGCGAGAAAGCTCGGTTTTGGAGCGGATGCGTCAACTCCGTGGCGGCACGCGTGAAGCTCCCCACTGGGACTTTCTCGGCTCGTTCGTCAAGGTGAAAGGGGGGCGATACGAACCCCAAAGATATCACAGACATATCACTGCAGCCGTTATCGAAATTGCCGATTTCGAATTGGCCGATTTCCCCGTCACCAACGAACTCTTTGAACTCTTTTGTCCGTCGCACCGTCGTTGGCGA
>Ga0164293_10005324_pt1 | contig 10946 bp, 9 predicted proteins | sample GEODES118metaG_FD_111487 | JGI IMG/M metagenome (GOLD analysis project Ga0164293, IMG submission 111487) | Eutrophic lake water microbial communities from Lake Mendota, Wisconsin, USA - GEODES118 metaG | ecosystem: Environmental > Aquatic > Freshwater > Lake | place: USA: Lake Mendota, Wisconsin...
TAAGAGCGCGTTGGCGCTCTTTGGTGGAACACGTTTTGTCGGTCGCACTGGCAAAAACAAGATGGATCAGCATATCGAGGAAGTAGTAGCGGCCTGTATGGCCCTTTCTCGCGAGCAAACCGGTGCACTTGTCGTGTTTGAAAAAAATCACGGGTTATTGAACTATTCTTTAACTGGCACACGTTTAGATGCGCGCATTCACTCTGATGTTCTCTACGCACTTTTTCAGAATAATTCACCATTGCATGATGGTGCTGTGATTATTTTTGATGGTATGATTCAGTCAGCGGGCTGTTTTCTTCCTCTCTCAAAATCGGGTGAAGTTGATCGTCACTTTGGTACTCGCCACCGTGCTGCTCTTGGTATTAGTGAAGTATCTGATGCCGTCGTTGTAGTTGTTTCGGAAGAAACTGGCAAAGTACAAATTTGTCACGATGGTATTTTTCAAGAAGTGCTGGATGAAAACTCTCTGCGTCGCGGATTGCGTCAGCGACTGCTACATTCAGAGCGTAATAGCAGCGCTGCCGAACGTGAGGTGGGAGCATGAAGTTGCGCTTTCGTTCACGTAAACATTCGCTCAAATTGGTGGCGCTTTTCACGGGAACTATTCTTTGGTTCTATGTCTTGAATGCCTCACGAATTCGCTTAGAAAAAACGGTCACCTTACAATATGTGTTAGGTGATAATGTGGTCTTTGCAGGCAAGCCCCCACAAGAAGCGACAGTGGTACTAGAAGGTCCACGTGCTTTTATGCGCACGATGATGGAGCGAGAAGAGAAAATCTTAGTGGATATTTCTCGTGCACCTTGGAGAGATAATCTGCGTCCTAAGCCCACGCTTAAAGATGAAGACTTAAAACTTCCCTTCGGTGTCAAAGTGGAGAAGATTACTCCGCGAGTTTTACCGCTCAGGTTGGAGCGCAAGGCTAGTAAAATTCTACCAGTTCGCTATACTTTGTCGGGTGATTTGCCCGCTGATTTGCAATTACTAAAAGCACAAATTAAGCCGACGGAAGTTGAAGTGGTGGGGCCGCGAAGCTTGATTAGTGGACTCAAGGAAGTGCTGACAAAACCGATTGAAGTGGAAAGCCTTTATGGACAAAACTCCCTCGGTCTTGAGTGGAATTTACCGGATGAACGTTTATTGATTTCTCGCCCTACCAGCGCCCAGTTGAACTATCAGCTCAAAGCGAAAAAAGCTAATTTAGTACTGGAACGTGTGCCTATTCGAATTTTGGGTGAAGGCCGGATGGTCAAAGAGCAAACGGTGACACTGGTGCTGTGGGCACCAACAGATATGGCCCGGCGAGTAGATAAGTCTGATTTGAATGTTCAGGTCTGGGCAGAAGTCCCAGAAGGTATTCGTGGTAAGAGTGAAGTGGAGCTTCGCGCCGTACTGCCTCCACGCTTACATTTGGTCGATATTCGCCCTAAGAAAATCCTGGTAGGGCCAAGGTAGCCGCGGTATCCTGAAAGCCTCTTCACATAGAGGTAAAATCATGAGTTCAAAGCGTAATTTATTTGGCACAGACGGCATTCGCGGTAAGGCCAATGTTCATCCCATGACCGGCGAAGTGGCGATGGCCTTGGGCCGTGCGGTCACATACTATTTTCAGCAACAAGCTTCCACCCGCAAACCTTTGATCATCATCGGTAAGGACACACGATTATCGTGTTATATGCTCGAGCAGGCCTTCTCCGCTGGTGTGTGCTCACAAGGTGGTCGTGCCATTTTCACAGGACCTCTGCCAACCCCAGGTGTCGCCTTCGTTACCCAGAGCATGCGTGCTGATGCCGGTGTGATGATCTCTGCTTCTCACAATCCCTTTGAAGATAACGGAATCAAAATTTTTGATCGTTCCGGCCACAAGCTGCCTGATGAAGTGGAAATCGAATTAGAGAAAATGATTTTGAATCCGTCGTTGATACCTACGAAAGTTGGTGCGGAATTAGGTAATGCGCGTCGCTTAGACGAGGTGATTGGCCGCTATATCGTTCATGCGAAATCAGCTTTTAACAATCACTACTCACTAGAGGGTTTACGCATTGTGGTGGATGGCGCGAATGGAGCTGGCTATAAATTGGCCCCTCAAGTCTTTGAAGAATTAGGTGCGGAAGTTATTTCTCTCGGTAAAGATCCTAATGGTATGAACATTAATCAAGGCTGTGGTGCTCTTCATCCACAGAACTGTGCTGATCACGTAGTTAAGTTTCGCGCTGATCTTGGAGTGTGTGTAGACGGTGATGCTGATCGTGTGGTGTTGATTGATCGTGATGGCACGGTGATCGATGGCGATAAGCTTATCGGGTTGACGGCACGTTTTTTAAAAGAGAGTGGTCAGCTCGATAACCAAAATGAAATTGTGGGCACTGTGATGTCAAATTTCGGTTTAGAAATTTTCCTTAAAACACACGGCATGTCACTTTATCGCACACAAGTCGGTGACCGCTATATTGTTGAGCGCATGCGCGCCAATGGCGCTCTGTTTGGTGGTGAACCTTCAGGGCACTTAGTCTTCAAGCGTCACTCGACAACTGGGGATGGCATTCTTGCAGCACTCAAAGTGATCGAGTGCATGAAGCATTACGGAAAAGGCCTCAAAGAGTTGGCCGATGAAGTAGAACTTTATCCGCAAATTCTTTTGAATACGACCATCTCTAAGAAAACTCCCTTTGAAGAAGTTCCGGCGATCGCTCATGCAGTGAAAGCCGCTGAAGCAGAACTCAAAGGTACCGGCCGTCTTTTGTTGCGCTTTTCAGGCACTGAACCTCTTGCCAGAGTTATGGTGGAAGGGCGTGATGCGGTTCTGGTCAAGCGCCTGTGCCGTGAACTAACTGATCTTGTAGCCAAGTCTTTGGGGTAGCTGTGAATGTACGTCTAGGTGTCAATATTGATCATGTAGCAACGTTACGCCAACAGCGCGGTGAGAGTTATCCTAGTGTCTCTCGTGCCGCTGATATGGCCCTCCAGGCAGGCGCTGATCAAATTACCATTCATTTACGCGAAGACAGACGGCACATTCAAGATAGTGATCTGGCGCCGGTACACGATCTTTGTCGCCATTACGGTAAGCCACTTAATTTAGAAATTGGCTGTGATCCGGATATTGTGGAAATCGCCTGCCGTGAAAAGCCAGAATGGGTCTGTCTCGTGCCAGAAAAGCGTCAAGAGCGTACCACCGAAGGAGGACTGGCCTTGAGTGATGAACTCACTTGGAGTCGAGTTTTGATGGCGGTGAATAAATTGGCGCAAAAAAGTTCGAAAACGAAAGTGTCTCTGTTTGTCGAGGCCAATCCGGCGACACTCGAGCGTTGTTTGAAGTTACCGATTCATGCCGTGGAAATTCACACCGGTGAATACGCCAAAGATTTCCTTGAGGGTAAAGAGATCAAACATCACTTAGTTCAGTACGCCCAAGGTCACAAAATAATAAAGTCAGCTGGTCGTGGCTATCATGCCGGCCATGGGCTGACTAATGAGTCACTTAAGCCTCTTATCGAGGCCTCTCTGTTTGAAGAATATAATATTGGACATTGGATTGTGGGAGAGTCACTTTTTCGTGGCATGGGCCCGGTAGTGCAAGAACTCTGTCACATGATTAAAAAAGGCTAGTCTATGCGTATCGTTACCCAAAAAGAGATGAAAGAAATTGAAACGCTCGCTGCCGAGAAGCATTTTTTCAATGAACATTTGATTGTGGAAAACGTGGGGTTGGTTGGCGCTCAAATTCTAGAAGAGCGAATCAAGGCCTTTGATGCAGAACTTGATGTGGTTTTATTAATTGGCAAAGGCAACAACGGTGCCGATGGTTTTTCTCTCGCCCGCCATTTGATGCGTCCAGGACGCAGCGTGCGCACCTTTTTGTTATTCGACGAAAAAGAGTGTTCAACGGAAAACCAAACTCAGCTCAAAATGGCGCGTGCTTTCGGCGTGAAAGTGAATCACATTAAAGACCTCAATGGTCTTGAGAGCTATTTTGCGCAAAACCCTTTGCCGAAATTAGTTGTCGACGCCATTTTTGGCACAGGTGTCCGTCTGCCTCTATCTCATTTCATTTATGATGTGATCAATTTTGTGAATGAAAATTCCAACTACACTGTGGCGCTCGATATCCCGACGGGGATTTCAGGTGATAGCGGACTCGCACAAGGAAATGCCATCAAGGCCGATATGACTTTGGCGATCGGTTTTCCCAAAGTCGGACATTACGTCGCTGATGGAGCGCGTCTTTCTGGTGAGCTTAAAGTTCTACCAGTCGGCTTTCCTCCCCAGCTTGTCATGGAGAAGGCGGATAAGTTTCTTTTGACTCGCCAAAATATTCCCTACCAAAGTGATGCTCGTAGCAAATTTGCTGATAAAAAAATCTTCGGTCACACGCTCGTTGTCGGTGGCTCACATGGGCTCACGGGTGCGGCTGCCATGGCCGGCATGGCAGCGCTGAAAGCGGGCTCAGGACTTGTGACAGTCGCTACCTGGGAGCCGCAGCACCAAGAGATGGTCTCGCGACTCATCCCTGAAGTTATGACAGGTTTTATTCCCAATGATCAGACTAAATGGCCTAAGGTACTCAAGGGTCTAGATAAATATAGTTCTTTGGTCATTGGCCCAGGCCTTGGCCGTTCGGCGCGTGCGCGTCGATTGGTCTTAGAGATTATGAATAACTTCTCAGGGCCTTTGGTGTTGGATGCTGATGCCATTAATGCACTAAATCTGAAAGAAGATCATCAGGTCTTTAGTATGCGACATGCTCCGACGGTGTTGACTCCGCACTTCGGAGAGTTCGCACGTTTTTGTGATATGGAGCAATCAGATGTTGAGATCCGACCGTATGAATCTCTTCGTCAGGCAGTAGAGCGCATCAACTGCACCATTCTTCTGAAAGGACCTTGTACATATTTAGGTCTTGCTTCTGGACGCACCTATTTTAACTTCTCACCCAACGATGGTATGGCCACTGGTGGTGTAGGGGATGTACTCGCGGGAATTTTAGGTGGGCTTTTGGCACAAGAGACGGGCCTGCGTCGTGAGCAAGACGCTCTCATGCATCGTTATGAGCACGCTAATCAAGCCACTCTATTGAGCGTCTATATTCATACTCTGGCGGGACAATTTGCTGCAGAGAAGTTTGGTGTACGCACCATGAGTGCCATGAGCTTGATTGAAACATTACCAGAAGTCTTTAACCGTCTTGATGGTGAAGCATGAGTAAGAAGCTCATCCGTGAGTGGAAGAAAGTTTATACCAGTGATCTTCCTTATATTGTTTATGAGTTAAAAGAGCTGACCAAGTCGCCGGCGCTGATCGTTTTAGACGGCCCTTTGGGTGTAGGCAAAACAACTTTCTGCCAGCACTTTATAGGAGCGGATGAAACGCTTAGTCCGAGTTATTCGATTTTGAGCGAGAGTGGCCAGATTCTTCATGGTGATTTTTATCGAATCGAAAACGCCGATGAGATTGTTCCACTGGAGTTGTCGGTTTATTTAGAAGATAAACAATATTTCTTGGCCGAGTGGGGTGGAAAATTCTCTCGCCGTTTATTTCGTGAGCTTCCCGAAAACTGGTCCACTTATGTATTAGAGTTGAGCTTTGGTAAACCAGCTCAAGAAGGTGAGGCGCCTTCACGTAACTTCACATTATCTACACTGATTGATGATTGAGTTGGTAAATCGAGAATTTTTTAGAATAAAGATATTCTCAAACTCTGAAGTAAAGTCCGAAGCAGAATCCAACTTAATTCCTAATAACATTTAGAGGACGCCTGGTAGTTTCTAATAGAAATTGCCGTTCATCCTGGCATGAGTTTTGTTCATTTAACTGATCTATGCGCCAGGATGAGACTTGAGAGTTTGAGATTTTGAGATTTTCGAGAAGGATTCAGCCCTCAAAATCCAAAAAACCGACTTAGTCGGAATAAATTGCCGTAGGGGCAAACTGACACCGCACAAGGCCGATTCAGCGCAAATATATTGATATCTTTCACGTTTTTCCAATAACTTTTCCTGCAAGAAGATTTAATGATCGGGGCAGAAATTATATTTGACGGCGGAAACTCCAGGGGGTCATACTATTCTACGAGACACTTTTAGTCTGACTTTGGATGGTCAACTAAAGGCATGCTCCCGGGATCAAGGAAGAAAGATAACCCGGATTCACAATCACCAACCGCTTCTTTATGGAGGAAGACTATGAGACTTACATCTAAAGGCCGTTACGCAGTTCGTGCAATGTTGGACCTAACGTTCAACAGCAGTGGTAATCCTGTTCGTTTGCAGGAAATTTCTACTCGTCAGTCAATTTCTCTCCACTATCTTGAGCAGCTTTTCCGTAAGCTCCGTACAGGTAAAGTGGTTAAGTCAGTTCGCGGCCCAGGCGGCGGATATGTACTTGCTCGTTCAATGGACGAAATCTCTGTTAAAGACGTACTTGATTGCGTGGGTGAGAACATCAACCCAGCTCGCGATATCGTAGGCATTCCTTCTTCTGGTATCGAAATCATGAAGGACGAAAGCGGTAACGACATCAACGGCATCGTTGATACTTCTGAGTTCCACCTCACTAAGGGTTACTTCGAAAACTTGGGCAATATCATGCAGGAATACCTCGCAACAACAACGTTGGGCGATCTTTCTCGCAAGTCTCGTGAAGCCAATGCTGCTAACACTAACACCTCGAATGCTTTCGGATCAGCTATCCGTAACAACATTGGGGAAGTGAACCAGTAATTGGATCGCATCTATCTCGATCACAATGCAACAACACCCTTGGCGCCAGCGGTCACTCGCTGGCTCACCAAGGGTGATTTTTTTTGGGCGAATCCTGCCTCTCAGCACAGCTCGGGCAAAAAAGCCGCCCATGCTCTAGATGAGGCCCGCCAGTCACTCTACAAAACATTCTCACTCTCGGAAAAAACTTTTAACTTGGTTTATCATTCCGGTGCGACTGAAGCCATCAACTCTGCAGTGTGGAGTTGGCAGCAATCGAGCAAGAAGCCTTTGCTGTTTGTTTATTCACCCCTGGATCACTCTTGTGTAAGGCAACAGGCCGAGCGCTTAAGAGCGCAAGGCGTGATGACCGCCGAGTTTGTGGTGGATCTCGAAGGAGATCTCAATCTCGAAGAATCACTCAATCTCCTATCAACCTATGCCGACCACTCGATTCTGATTAACTTCACGTGGGTGCATAACGAGACGGGTGTGGTGTGGCCCTTAAAGTGGGCAGAAGTTTTAAAACAAAAAACCAATGCCCTCATTCATGTGGATGCCGCTCAGGCGATTGGCAAAGTCGCTGATTGCTGGAGTCTCTCGTCAGAACTTGATTATTATTCTTTCTCCTCCCACAAATGTGGAGGACTCAAATCTCACGGTTTCAGTTTCATCAAAAACACTTGGACAGGTGAGCCGCTGATTATCGGTGGTGGCCAACAAAAAGGCATGCGCTCAGGCACAGAGAACGTCATGGGTGCCCATGCTTTGCAATTGGCGCTCGAAGAATTGAAAGCGCAGTTTAATCCAGATACAAAACTGAGGCTTATTGAAGAACTCAGAAACTATTTAGATCAAAGCCTAGAGGGTAAGGGAGTACGCATTGCTCAACGAGCGCAGCACTTAAATCTCACCACTATTCTCTTTGTGCTGAATAAGTTGCCTTCGGATCTCTCTTTGCCGCTGTTTGATTTGCAGGGCCTCGAGGTTTCTGCAGGTGCCGCCTGCAGTTCTGGAGCGGCCAAAGCGAATCATGTCTTAGCTGCATTGGGACTTGGAAAACGCTCCAAGCACGGACTCAGGCTCTCTGTGGGTCTATTTCACGATGCTCATTTACAGCAGAAGCTTTTGTCCAAATTAGGGCCAGTTTTTGCGAAAATCTCGTAAGCAATCAAGTGTCAAAAATCCTTGCCACAATCGCCTAATTTGATTAAGAAAACCCCAATATTTCTTGAGTTTGTCTTTGTAAAAACAGGCACTTATTAATCTTAAGTTGCGGACTAGAAATCTGGTCTATAATCACAGACCTATGAGCATGTTAGATCTAATTAAAAAACGTCAATGGGACGGTCTGAAAGACTTCGTCGAATCGATCGAAGTTACTGGTCCCTCTCAGCGCCAAATGATTCTGATGAATGGGATCCTCGAGGATCCACTCTTCATGCGTTGGGTGACTAAGAACGTACGTACCTTCGACGATTTTCTCCAGCTCTCGAGTGATGAGGTCGACGCTGTCGTGCGCGCCAATGAAGCAATGCTGGGAGTGATCGCCAAAGCGCTGCCGCTCAAAAATGTCGAAGAGATTCAAAATTTCGCACCGATATTTCCCCGTGTCTTTGGCAAACTCAAAGATGAAGTAACGGACTTGAAAGATGTCTCAAGTGCCGAGCGGGAATCCGCCCAGTACTTTGTTCTGCGAACAGTGAGAAAGCTGCAAAAAGAAGAGCACATTGCAGGTTTCCAGTGGCATCTTCCGCCGCAAGATGTGTTCTTTGAAAAAACCTCGGTGAAAGAGGGCAATATTTCCATCACGTTTGAAGATGGAACGGTTGCCGCCGAGGGAGAAGTGCTGAAAAGCAAACGCATTGGAATTTGGCGCCACTACTATGACAATGGCCGCTTGCTGGCTGAAGGCAATTACCAAGAAGGGATCAAAACGGGACCTTGGACTTTCTATTTTGGAAGTGGTGAAAAGCGCTCTGAGGGCCGTTACCTCAACGATCTGAAGCATGGCACTTGGAAAGAGTGGGATCGTGAGGGGAATGCTAAAAGTAGTGAGTGGCTAGAAGGAAAAAAAACTAGCGGTTAATCGTCCCACGCCACATCATCAGAAATTTTCACACCTGTCGCTGTTCTCTCGTCTTCTTCCGTGATGAATGGGAAAGCGAGTTTTTCTGTACCTTCAAAGTTGTCATCGAAAGCGATGGTGACAGTGCGAGGACAAAATTCCATCAATGAATTGAGATAATAGTTCTTACCAAAAAGCTGCATGGCCGCTTCGTTTTGCATATTTTCTGCATCAACGTGACGGAAGTCGCCCTCATCAATCAACGGATTGTGAGAAGTATTTTTGACGATAATGGCACCTTGAATACGGTCTTTCGGGAGATCTTTGGTTACACTCCAGGTGCTCAAATTGAAATAATCCAGGTGAAAAACGGCGTTCCCGTAGTTCAAACGACGGGGAATAAGCAGTTTTTGTAGAAATTTACGCGTTGTCTCGTCTTTGGCCTTGCGCGCCAATTTGTCCGCCAGGAAAGAATCTTCGATCCGCAGGATGTAATGGCCGGGCTGTTTGGTCGAACGGAAGAGAATATATTGGAAGGCCAGACTGAATAGAGTGAAAAGCTTCTGCTGTGAGAGGTGAATATGCGGGTGTGGATGCTCTACCAGCGTTTTAACACCTTGATAGAGGACATCTTTGGCGAGGTCTTTTTTAAATGTCATGGGCCCCTATATTGCTTCGGACTTCATCATTTCGCAACAGGCAAAATCGTAAACTTACAGGTCAAAAGCGTTTGACGGATGTGGCGTGATTTCATTATGATGCGCTCGATAAAAACATTAAAGACTGTAAGTAAATCCTCTATCGTTGGGAGACATGATGAGCGCTAGTTTAGACCAAAAGAATTTGCCTAAAACCCGTAACATCGGTATTTCGGCCCACATTGACTCAGGTAAGACAACCTTGTCTGAACGTATTCTTTTTTACTGCGATAAAATTCATAAAATTGAAGACGTAAAAGGCGGCGGCGCCGGTGCCACCATGGATCACATGGAACTCGAGCGTGAAAAGGGTATCACTATTACTTCAGCTGCTACCACTGTTGAGTGGCGCGGTTTGAATAACGAAGGTGTGACTTTCGCTGAAGGTGACGGCAAGAGTATCAAGGTTAACTTGATCGATACTCCGGGACACGTGGATTTTACAGTTGAAGTTGAACGTTCATTGCGCGTTCTTGACGGTGCGATCTTGGTTCTTTGTTCGGTTGCGGGTGTTCAATCACAATCAATCACAGTTGACCGTCAAATGAAGCGCTACCGCGTTCCACGTTTGGCGTTTTTGAACAAGATGGACCGTATGGGTGCTAACGCATTCAACGGAACAAAAGCTCTTCGTGAAAAACTCGGCCACAATGCCGTTCTTATGCAGATTCCTATCGGCGCTGAAGAAAACTTCATTGGCGTAATCGATTTGATCGTTCAGAAAGCTTACTACTTCGATGGTGAGAACGGAGAGAAAGTCCGTGAAGAAGCGATTCCTGCTGATTTGGTTGAGCAGGCACGCAGCTACCGTGAAGCGCTACTTGATTCGATCTCGGCGTTCGACGATGCCATGATGGAAGATATTCTTGAAGGCCGCGATGTAAGTGACGAAACAATTCACCGTGTTGTTCGCCAGGCCACTCAATCTTTGAAGCTCACTCCTGTATTCATGGGTTCAGCTTTCAAAAATAAAGGTGTCCAACTTCTTTTGAACGCTGTTGCACGCTACCTCCCAAGTCCGGTTTCTTGTGAGAAACCTAAGGCGATTGATTCAAAAATCAACCAAAAGGTTGATCTTGAGCCAAGCTTTGATAAAGGTCTTGTTTGTATGGCGTTTAAGATCACTGACGAACAATTCGGTCAGTTGACTTACACTCGTATTTACCAAGGTACTTTGAATAAAGGTGATAACCTCATCAACACTCGTACGAAGAAGCGCGTTCGCGTCGGCCGTATCGTTCGTATGAACTCAAACGACCGTGACAATATCGATTACGCTATCGCCGGTGACATCATCGCGATGATCGGTGTTGACTGTGCTTCGGGTGATACGTTCGTAGGTGAGGATTCAAACCTTGAGCACTTGTCGTGCGAAGGAATGCATATTCCAATACCAGTTATCGAGCTTTCAATTAAAGCTAAAGATAAAGAGCAGCAAGCGAAGATGGGCAAAGGCCTTCAGCGCTTCCTTAAAGAAGA
>Ga0164293_10005325_pt1 | contig 10946 bp, 11 predicted proteins | sample GEODES118metaG_FD_111487 | JGI IMG/M metagenome (GOLD analysis project Ga0164293, IMG submission 111487) | Eutrophic lake water microbial communities from Lake Mendota, Wisconsin, USA - GEODES118 metaG | ecosystem: Environmental > Aquatic > Freshwater > Lake | place: USA: Lake Mendota...
AAGATGGCTCATATCTTGCTGAACTTCTGCTAGAAAAAGGTTACAAAGTAACGGGAATGAAGAGAAGGACATCGCTTCTGGCAACAGATAGGATCGACCATCTTCTAACACACCCTAATTTTCAACTTGTTTATGGGTCAATGAATGATGTCGGGGCATTCTATCGTATTTTTGCAAATCAACAATTTGATGAAGTCTATAATCTTGCAGCACAGTCACATGTTCGTGTCTCATTTGAAGTCCCCGAAGAGACTGTCGATGCTGTAGCAATGGGTCCTCTCCGGCTTCTTGAGTGCATTCGCACTATGCAACCACAATGTCGCTTCTATCAGGCATCTTCATCAGAGATGTATGGTGACAATCCCGAGCATCCACAGAATGAGGAGACACGCCTCATGCCGGCGTCACCTTATGCTTGTGCTAAGGTCTTTGCCCACGGTCTCACGCGCAATTATCGAGAGAGTTACGGCATTCACGCGTCTTCTGGTATCCTCTTCAATCACGAGAGTCCCCGTCGAGGTGAAACGTTCGTAACTAGAAAGATTACTTTGGCAGCAGCAAGGATTAAGCTAGGCATCCAGGACAAGATCACGCTCGGTAATCTCGATGCTCTTCGTGACTGGGGATACGCTAAAGATTACGTCGAAGCGATGTGGATAATGCTCCAACAGGACAGGCCTGATGATTACGTCGTCGCCACCGGAGAGACTCATACAGTTCGTGAATTCCTGAATGAAGTTTTTGATATTGCAGGATTAGATGTCGATAGACACCTTGTCATTGATGAAAGATTGAAGAGGCCACATGAAGTTCCATGGCTTGAAGGTGACTACACGAAAGCTAGAGAGAAGCTTGGATGGAATCCAAAAACGACGTTCAGAGAACTTGCAAAACTAATGTACTTAACAGATCTTGATTCATTGAGAGCTAGTATCAATGTATGAAGTTGGATTGATTGCAGGCTCATTCGATATCATCCACCCAGGTTACATACGCATGTTTTCTGAATCTAAGAAAATTTGCCAATATCTGGTAATAGCGCTTCAAGATGATCCAACGATTGATAGAAAGTATAAAAATAAGCCTGTCCAAACATGGGAAGAAAGAAAGCTTATTTTAGAATCTTTACGTCAAGTTGATGAAATTATTTACTATAATACAGAAGCAGAATTAGAAAAAATTCTTGAATTCTATAAGTACGATGTAAGAATTTTAGGGTCTGATTACGAAGGAATGAATTTTCTAGGAAAAGATCTCAACAAATCTGTCTATTTCTGTGACAGGTCTCACAACTATAGTTTGACAAAGCTTAAGAAAAAGATTGTCGAGAGTATGAGACAATAGCTTGGAGAAAAAATGAGTATTGCTGTAATTGGTCAAGGTTTTGTTGGTGGAAGTTTAACAACTGTATTCGCAGAACGAGGCGAAACTGTCTATGTTTATGATAAATTAGATAAAGTTGCACATGGCGGCATGAATGGATTTCACAGAAAAGCCACGGGTGAAACAGTCTACCCACGTTCTATTGCAGAATTTGTAAATGCCTGTGAAGGAACTTCGGGTTTTTCGGGCGTCTATTTTGTGTGTGTTCCGACGCCTATGTACGAAGATGGTTCACCAGACACCAGCATTGTCGAGGATGTACTAGAACTTCTTTCAGCAGCGCCCTATTCGTCTGATTACCCTGATAGAATTGCTGTTGTTAAATCAACCGTTCCTCCTGGATCTACGGAAAAATGGAACAAAGCGTTTGGAGATCGTGGTCTTCATGTTGTCTTCAATCCTGAGTTCTTAACTGAGGCCAATGCCGTTAATGACATGAGAGAGCAGAATCGGATCGTCCTCGGGGGACCTCGACCTTTCATCAACACGGTTAGAAATGTCTTCCAGCGTGCATTTCCCAAAATACCTATCATTAAGACAAGTTCTACTACAGCCGAGATGGTCAAATATGTCACAAATTGTATGCTTGCAGTGAAGGTGTCTTTTGCAAATGAAGTTGCGCAGATCTGCGAAGCTCTTGATGCAGATGGTCTCAACATAGACTACGACAAAGTTGTTGAATATGCAAAAGTTGATCGTCGCCTAGGCGATACTCACTGGTCTGTGCCAGGACCGGTCCCAACACACGATGGCAGATACGTCAGAGGTTTTGGTGGTCATTGTTTTCCAAAAGATATCAATGCATTAATGAGCGTGGCAAGGCAATATGATGTAGAACCAACTGTCATGCAAGCAGCATGGAACAAAAATCTCGAAGTCCGAGCAGCAGATGATCGCGATTGGGAGAAACAGCTGGGTCGTGCAGTTAGTAAGAGGAAGCAGCAATGAAAGCACTTGTGACAGGTGGGGCAGGATTTATTGGATCACACATTGTCGATGCGTTGATTGATCGCGGTGATGAAGTCATTTGTATTGATGATGAATCGGCTCCCCAGAATGAAATGTTCTACTGGAACCAGGATGCACTTAACATTATTAATGACATTAGAGATGAGAATTTAAGAAAGTATTATGTCGGAGTTGATGTCGTCTTTCACTTAGCAGCTCGTTCGCGAATTCAGCCAACTGTGAACAATCCGTCTGAGTGTTTCTCTGTCAATGTGTTGGGCACACAAGAAGTCCTTGAGGCAAGTCGAATCGCAGGAGTAAAGAGAGTCGTATACTCGGCATCTTCATCATACTACGGTCATGCTTCAAAGCCTCCCTTCCTTGAGTATGCACCAAAGGGATGCGCAACACCATACTCTCTCTCCAAGTGGCAAGGAGAAGAAGTGTGTGATCTCTACACTAAGTTGTACAGTCTTCCTTCAGTTTCACTCAGATACTTTAATGTGTACGGGCCTCGTGAACCACTAAGAGGCGAGTATGCGCCTGTTATGGGTCTATTTAAGCGTCAAAAAGCTGCAGGACAACCTATGACAATTGTAGGTGACGGAAATCAGAGGCGTGACTTCACACATATTGATGATGCTGTTAAGGCAAACTTACTTGCGGCTGATAAGATCGACGTCACAGGCCCAGTGAATATTGGCACAGGTCGTAACTACTCGATCAACGATCTCGCTACGATGATTGGCGGAGATAGACAATACGTTCCTGAACGTGTCGGAGAAACTCGTGAGACTTTGGCTAATAATATGCGAGCCCGAGAGGAACTTGGATGGACTCCTAAGATTGATCTTGAAACTTATTTGAATGAAAAATTAAGTAAGTAATGATATTATTCTAGAGTGACTACATTTCCTACTGGCAAACCACACATCTCTTTCTCTGAAATTAAGAACTGGCACGAGTGCGGCTGGCGTCATAAATTAATCTATGTTGATAAGATCAATCTTTCTAAGCCTAGTGAAAATCTAGAGTTTGGAACTGCAGTCCATGCTGAGTGTGAAGATTATCTTAAGACAAGAACGATGAATCCTGACCGACTTGAGGCTGAGATTAGAAAAATTTGGCAGGAAAAGTCGCTTGCCAATGTCGATCAATGGGTCAAAGAAGGAAAGCAAATCATCGCAGATGTTCCTTCATTTATGGATGAAACATTTCCTGAGTGGACATGCATATCGGCAGAACATGAACTTTATGAGGAGATTGTCGATCAAGACATAAAGTTTAAGGGATTTGTTGATGCAATGATCAAGGCTAAGAATAAGCGCGGTCAATGGTGCCTATGGGTTCTTGACTGGAAGACGTCTGGTCCTCGTGGATGGAGTGCAGATAAGCGCCGCGACACTCTTGTGCAATCACAAATTGTGCTTTATAAGAATTTCTGTTCACAAAAGTTTGAGATTGATCCAAAAGATATCAAATGCGGTTTTGTTCTCTTAAAGCGCGGTCTTAAGCCCAGCAAGGCATGTGAGCTCATTGAAGTCTCAGCAGGCCCGAAGACACTTGAAAAATCAGACAAACTTGTTTCATCTATGATAAATGGTGTTAAAACAGGAAAATTTATGAAAAATAGATCATCTTGCAAATTCTGTGACTATAAAAATACAGAATATTGTCAAGGTTCAAGTGAGTTCGAGCCTTTTACCAAATGATTTAGTTGTTATTATTAGCAAGCATGAGTAACAAATTTAAAGTTCTAGTATTATCTGATCACGCACTTTCTACAAGTGGTGTGGGAACACAAACAAGACATCTGATTAATGGTCTCTTGAAGAAGGGATGCTGGTCTTTTAGACAGTTTGGCGCAGCAATGAAACACTCAGACTACAGGACGGTTGTAGTCAATGATGATTTCATAATTAAGCCTATCGACGGATTTGGCAATAGAGACCTAATCAGAGTCACACTTGCCACCGAGAAGCCTGATCTCTTATTGATCTTTACAGACCCGAGATTCTTTACCTGGTTATTTGAGATGGAAGATGAGATCCACCAGATATGCCCTATTGCTTGGTGGCATGTTTGGGATAATGATCCTTTCCCATCTTTTAATGACGCTTTCTACAAGTCAACAGACTTGATTAACTGTCACTCACATATGACATATGAGTTGATCAAGGACAAGTATCCAGATAAAGTCAACTTTATTCCTCACTCAATACCAAATGACCTGTTCTTTCCAATTGACGACGTTGCCAAGCGTGCGTATAAGAGATCGATTCTTGGCCCAGATCGAGTTGATCATTTTACGGCCGTCTGGATCAATAGGAATGCGAAGAGAAAGAGGCCAAACGACGTCCTAGAATCATGGAAGATTTTCCTTGATAATCTACAGGAAAAGTGCGGCCACAGAAATGCAACATTGATCATGCATACAGACCCTGTCGACCCCGAAGGTCCAAATCTCTTTGCAACAACTGAGATGCTTAAGATTGAGAACAATGTCATGTTCTCAAAAGATCGTCTCGAGTTCGAGAAGATCAATGTCCTCCTCAACATCTCAGATGTCTGCATAAACATCAGCTTTGCAGAGGGGTTCGGTCTTGGAACACTTGAATCGATGTCTGTTGGCACACCTATTATTGCTGCAAAGACAGGCGGACTAACACGTCAAGTTGTTGACCATAGAGACGGTACACACAACGGCGTTGGACTTGACATTGACACTAGAGTTCTTGTTGGAAGTCAGTCAGTTCCTTACATATACGAAGATTATGTTAACAATCAAAATGTGGCTAATGCATTCATGAAGATGTTTGAGATGACTCCACAGGAGCGCGCAGATCTTCGTAAGAAAGTGAGAAATTACGCACTTTCTGAGTTCTCTTATCAAAAGACGATAGACGATTGGCACGATACGTCGATCAATCTTATTAAGACCTGGAAGGAAAAGAGAAAAAATTGGGAGGTCACGAGCATCTGATGAAGAAAGTAGTTATAAGAGCACCGCTGCTTAGCATCTCAGGTTACGGAGAGCACTCAAGACAAGTTTTCAAGTACTTGAGCACAAAAACCGACATCATGCTCAAGGCTAACATAGTCCAGTGGGGCAACACTGCATGGCACATAAATGCCAACGAGTGTGATGGTCTCGTGGGCAAGATCATGTCTGTGTCTGCCGGAGACGACTCAGGATACGATGTCTCATTTCAGGTTCAATTGCCCGATGAGTGGTCAAACACATTGGCCACATTCAACGTTGGAATCACGGCAGGCGTTGAGACAGACATCTGTGATAAAAAGTGGATTGACGGCATCAACAAGATGAATCTTGTCATAGTCCCATCAAAATTTGTCAAAGACACATTTCTAAGATCAGGTGAAGTCACAACACCGATTGTTGTGGTGGGAGAGTGGTACCAGGAGAATCTTGACCTGGAACCTCTTCAATCGATTCATGATCTAAAATTTGACACTAACTTCAATTTTCTTGTTGTCTCACAGCTAACCTCAACCAACGAAAATAGCGACAGGAAAAACATCATAAACACGATCAAATGGATTTGTGAGTCCTTTGAGAATGACAAGGATGTTGGAATTGTGCTAAAGACGAATCTAGGAAGAGGCACATTCATCGATCGTGAAGCTGTCCTCGGTCTTATCAAGAACACAATCAGGGCGTTTAGAAAAGGTGCGTTCCCTAGGATTCACGTGATCCACGGAAACATGACAGATAGAGAGATGACTTCTCTGTACACGCATCCTTCCGTCAAAGCCTTAATCAATTTGACCAGAGGCGAAGGATTTGGCCTGCCAATACTTGACGCAGCAGTCGCAGGCCTTCCTGTCATCACAACAAATGCCACAGGACACTTGGATTTTATGAAACTTGGCAAGTTTGTAGGAGTCGAATACGACGCAGTAGAGATTCCAAAGGACAGAGTCGATAATAGGATATTTATCGAAGGCGCTAAGTGGGTCAATCCTAGAGAATCTGACTTCAAGAAGCGTGTCCTTAAGTTTAGGTCAAGTTACATGACTCCAAAGGAGTGGGCAAGAGACCTCTCCACAAAATGCAAGGAAAATTTTTCAAGACAAAAGATCGAAATCGATTATGACACACACTTGAGAGATATACTAAGTTGATAATTTTCTTTATCTGCACAACATTGCTGTTTTTGTTAGGAACTGTATTTTTCGGACATCAGGCCTACAAGCTTGGGAAAATAGTCATCAATGTTCAAGATGCTATTGAGACATCTTTAGATGTTCTCGATGAGAGGTATAAGAGCATAAATGAAATTCTCCAGAAGCCTGTGTTTTTTGATTCACTTGAAGTAAGGCAGGTGATTGAGGACATTGGCATCACAAGAGACGCCGTTTTATTCATTGCAAATCAGCTGGTAAGTGCTCAAGAGGTACCTATAAATGACGACAAAGACGGTGAAAAAGAAGAAAGTAGCTAAGAAGTCTGACTTAAAATACTACTTTCATTCTGGGACACATGACGCAATAGTTGACTTTCAAGCAGAAAGTGACATGCGTAAGAAAGAAATAATCTATGTCAATGAGATCCTTCCTGCTTTTAGCAAGCTGGTTGAAAATCTAATTTTCATACACGGGACAACTGCAACGATTATGTCAGAAGATTTTAAGAATGACTGTGTCACTTTTCTTTATGAAACATTAAAGAAATTTGATGCGAGCCGAGGGACAAAAGCGTTCAGTTATTTTAACGTCGTGGCCAAGAACTGGATCATTGTCAAGAGTCGACAAAGACAGAAGCAGATCAATAGGCACATCAGCATGGAAGACAGAGGAATCATGTCAGAGATTGAGATGGTTCCATTTGACATTTACAAGCATGATCCGTTATCGAACACCGAAACATTGCACAACGAGACTGTTGACAATATAGGAAAGATGCTTGATATCGTCAAGAATAAATTGTCATGTGATAATGATAAGATTTGCATGGACTCAATTATTAAACTTTTTGAGAACATTGACTCGCTTGAGAGTCTTAATAAGCGAGCGGTATTTGTATATGTCAGAGACATGACAAACCTGACGCCTAAGCAGCTCTCTTCATCAATGTCAGCGATAAGGAAGCACTATAGAGAAGTCAGTAAAAATCAACTATTCTAGGAAGACAAATGGCAAAGAATGCAACTGAAAAATACTCTGACGCTTTAGACAAGATTAAGTCCAAGGAGTCAAAGATTGAAAAGTTTGGTGACATCCTATCATCGATCAAGAACCTCGATGATAGGAAGCGTGTTCTTTGGACAGAAATCTACCACAATGCTGTAGACGACCGAGAAAATGCTTCAATCTTGTTTACTGACACACTCATGCAGGTCAAGGGTAACGCTGCAAATCACAACATCCTTGGTCCTGTCATTGCAAAGTATCTAGAGAGAATGTCAAGAGCCAATGACCAGATACTCAAGCTTGCCGAGTTAGTCGCAAGAGAAGAAGAAACAGACATTAATCCTGACTCAATATTCGACTCTATCAGCAGCTCCGAGGACTAGGATATGTCTGACAACATGAACCAATTCTTTACGGCCGTTGCCATCGAGGTGTTCTCAGCACCTCTTAGGACGCCTGACCAGGTCACAGCACTCAAAGAAAAGTACCAATTGACTGACACTCCTGTCATAGTCGAGAATGCATTGCTCACAATGCCGCATGGTTCAATCTTAGGAAGAGTCATTGATAATCTAAATGACGTAGATGTGCAAGTCTTTTACCCGTTCTTTTCACACATGAGCTCACCTGTCAAGCCTGGTGAGCAGTTTTTTGCGCTGAAGTTTGGAGCAATATATTACTGGGTGACCAGAAAAGTTAGCGATTATATAGCTGAAGATCCTAACTTTACACATAATGACAGGACGATCCTTAGCACGAACTTTATCAAGCAGGGATTAGTTCAAAAAGACAGGACAAGCGCGATTTTTCCTGATGTCGCAGCACCAGGTTTCTCATATTCGAATATCGTCAACACTTCAGACACATATCAGAAGAATTTTCAAGGTGAACCTGTCCCAAGATATGGTTCTCTGTCTCCAGATTTCTCAATACGTGGTTCGAATAATGCGCTCATTGTCCTTGGCAACACAAACACTGTAGGTGAGAATAAAAGGCAATTGTCAGGACTCATCGACATTGTCGCAGGTAGAGGTCAAAGTCGTCTGACTCGTCCTTCATCTGTTACAACAAATAGTCGAAACTTTGAAGAAGTAGATAAGGCTGCTGATCTTAATGTTAATGAAGGTAACCTTGATCTTCTAAATGATGCGAGCAGAGTTCACGTGACAATGTCAGGTAACATTGACGCAGACCTCGGTATAGGAAAAAACACGCTACCCAAGACAGACGGTAAAGACACATCACCCGTAGCTAATTCTCCTTATGTCTTATTGCGGTCTGATGAAATTAGAATCTCTTCAAGGCAAAATGGCAGCATTAAGATCATCAAAGAAGGTCAAAAAGATGACGAGAACGGCGCAGGAAGAGCTGTCATAACGATCCAGCCTAATGGAACAATTATGATAGATGGACCAAAAATCATCATCGGATCAGGAATCCAGAAAACGAATGGAAATGGAACACAAATTGAGCTGGGGCAAGGTGCAACAGAACCGATTGTGTTAGGAAATAAGCTTGAAGAATACTTGCTGGAATTATTTCTAATACTTACAACAAAATTTGCATTACCAAGTCCGTCAGGTGTCCCTTTGTCTTTTATACCAAATCCAGAGTTAGGACCAGCAATTGTAGATTTGACCAAGCTTTCGCAAGAACTTTATAAATTCAAGAGCAAGGTAGGAAAGACAAAGTAAGTTCTGGGTCGCATAGGACAGGATATTTATCTTAGATGGCGAACAGTACAACAGCACCTCGACCGACACGGACCTTTAAGGGCGGCACCACGCCCATAACTACCCGCGTAGAAACTTATGTAGTCAATGACCCAAAGCCTTTTGGAATTGTGACACCGCTTAGGTTGCCTGATAAGATTGGTGACACATTTAAAATGACAGCAAGCCCAGTCGATGGCATTATCGATGATTTTAAGAACATGCTCTTGACAAATTATGGAGAGCGTGTTGGAAAGCCTGACTTTGGTGCAAATCTACAGTCACTATTGACTGAACGGTTGAGTCGTGATGATTGGGACGAATCAGCAGCCCGCCTCATTAGGCAGACAACAGATAAGTACATGAGAGGAATAACCATCAATAACGTGTTGTCTGCCGAACTTCAAGCGCAGAATGACGGTTTTTCCAGGACAGTGATCACGGTAATTTACTCAATACCTACACTAGGCATTCAAGATCGCAGATTGGAAATAAATCTAGTAAATGTGAGCTAACATGGCATCAAACAACATAAAAAAGAATCTAGTTCAAAAGAAAGAGAGGTCATATCTCAATAGAGATTTTGACTCGTTCCGTTCAGAACTACTTAGATACTCAACAGCATACTACTCTGACAAGATCCAGGATTTTAGTGACGCTTCAGTCGGAGGAATGTTCAATGATCTAACGGCGTATGTCGGTGATGTCATGTCGTTCTATCTGGATCACCAGTTTAATGAACTGAATCTTGAGACAGCAATTGAACCTGCAAACGTCGAACGACAGATTAGACTCGCCGGTGTCAAGATAACTGGAGCAGCACCTGCACTTTGTGACGTTGATTTTTACATAAAGGTTGAGTCTGAGATCTACGAAGGTTCCTATCGGCCAAGAGACACGTACCTGCCTATCATTAAAAGTGGCACAAAGGTACAGGCAAACAATGGAACTATATTTGAGCTTGTAGAAGACCTAGATTACTCAAAGAAAGATGCAGCAGGCTTACTAATTGCCAACGTAAGCGTTCTGTCGTCAGACTCTACGGGAAAACCCCTCTTTTACTCTCTACGACTTACGGGTACCTGCACATCAGGCGAGTCAGTGAGAGAAAATTTCGATATAACGAATAGTTTTGTACCATTTAGAAGGATCACGCTCTCACGTCCTAATGTATCAGAGATTCTAAGCGTGATAGACACCGATCTTAATGAGTACTATGAAGTTACATCATTAGCAAATGATGTCGTGTTCAAGAAAGCTCAAAACACAAACCCAGATTCAGACACAGTCTTAGACAACTTATTCGTGAAACCTGCACCATACAGGTTCATAACACAGACAACAATGACGTCTGCAATTACCACGCTCATATTTGGGTCGGGAAGAGCAGATTCTGTAGATGATGACATCATACCTGACCCTAGCGAAATTTCTCTTCCACTTTACGGTAATAGAAAAACGTTTAATAGAGTTGCCATTGATCCAAATTCGCTGTTGTCATCAAACAGCTTAGGTGTAAGCCCAGTCAATACTACACTCACGATCACATATCGAGCAGGCGGCGGTCTATCTCACAACGTCGCACCGAGGACGATTAGATTGGTCACGGCGCTTGTCACAGAGTTTAAATCGACAGTTCCTCCGACCAAAATTGCACAGATAAGAGCGTCTGTTGAGACAAACAACACACAGCCTGCTACGGGCGGCGAAGATATGCCCACAATAGATGACTTTAGATTTATCGCGCTC
>Ga0164293_10005326_pt1 | contig 10945 bp, 12 predicted proteins | sample GEODES118metaG_FD_111487 | JGI IMG/M metagenome (GOLD analysis project Ga0164293, IMG submission 111487) | Eutrophic lake water microbial communities from Lake Mendota, Wisconsin, USA - GEODES118 metaG | ecosystem: Environmental > Aquatic > Freshwater > Lake | place: USA: Lake Mendota...
AGTGCCGCATGTAAACCTCGTCGTATTTCAGTGTCTTCATGAACGACTCCGTGCAGGTATTGTCGTACGGATTCCTCTTCGTCGAACACGAGGCGGTTTACGTCTCAAAATAGCCATTTTGGGTGCATCCACTGTCAGCTGCCCGTCGATCCTCTTCGATATCGCGTAGCCAATCACCTTACGCGAGATAAACGAAGCCGTTATTGATTCGAATAGAGGTGATGTCCGCCGTCCAATTCTTCCTCCCTCTGGAGTCCGAAAATACAGCACTTAAGTCCTCCGACAACAACAAATTCAAACAGATAGGAAGTCTTGCATGCAACTGCAAAAAAGTTATGACTTTTTTGCAGTTGCATGCAAGAGTAGCAGTAATGAAACGATCAATACAAACCTCAATAATTGAAGACTTAAATTCTAAAATCGTTCTTTTGTCTGGCCCGAGACAAGTTGGAAAAACGACACTCTCCAAGCAACTATATCCCAATTATGAATACCTAAATTTCGATAACTCTGAGGATCGAAAATCTATCATGGAGAAATCCTGGAAACGCTCAAGCGAACTTGTCATTTTTGATGAAATTCACAAACGACCAAAATGGAAATCATGGATCAAAGGCGTTTACGATGTTGAAGGTGTCAGACCTCGAATCCTTGTGACCGGATCTGCCAGAATGGATATACATCGCAAAGGCGGGGACTCCTTGGCCGGCAGACATTTTAGTTATCGTCTCCATCCCTTCAGTGTCGCTGAATTGAAAGAGCAAATGAACCCGAAAGACTGCCTCGATCGCCTCCTTTGCGTAGGAGGGTTCCCCGAACCATTTTTAAACGGGACTGAGGAATTTGCAAAAAGGTGGCGCCACACCCATCTCGATCGAATATTGAAAGAAGATTTACTAGAATTAGAAATCGTCCGAAATTTAAAATTAATCGAAATTCTCACTGATTTGCTTGCCGATCGTGTGGGTGCCCCCGTCAGCTATAGCTCGCTTGCACGGGATCTCGAGATTTCTCCGCACACTGTAAAAAAATGGATCGGAATCCTGGAGTCTCTTTTTGTAATATTCGTTGTTCCCCCCTTTTCAAAAAACATTGCCCGAGCGATTTTGCGTGAACCTAAAATATATTTCTACGACACGGGAAGAGTAAAAAATGAGCCGGGTGCTCGCTTAGAAAATATCGTCGCCTGTGCTCTGCTTAAGAGTCTCCACAAGGGGCAGGATCTTCGCGGAGAAAGATCTGAGCTTTTTTATGTAAGAGACAAAGAAAAAAGAGAAGTTGATTTTCTAACAGTCATTGATCGAAAGATAACTGACTTAATAGAGGTCAAAAATTCTGATGCTAATCTATCGACAAGCCTGGCCTACTTTGCTGAAAAGCTTAGGCCATCTCAAGCAACTCAAGTCGTCTTGGATTTACCAAGGGAACTTGAAAAACATAGAATACTCATTCAAAAAGTAGAACACTTTTTGATGAATTTAGAGTAAATCTCGTGATGATCTCGAATATTTTCGGTTGGCAACTTGATGCAAAGATAGACGATTTATACCGACTAGCTCACTTTTTTATTCTGCGTTTGAATTCCAGCTATCAGCAATTCCTTGGACGAAGCCTCATCACTCATCGCCTTATTAAAGATAAGTTGGCGAGGATCTTCAAATTTATTACTGGCAGCTAGCAAATTAATCAGAGTCGTGACGTTTTCAAAACTTGAAGCCAGGACATGGTAGAAGTCTGGCACATCGAGGTGGCGAGGAAGATGGTTATTCAAGCGGCCGTAAGCCGTTTTGCCTAATTGAGCGTAGTAAGTAAGATCGACAATTTTCTTATTGAGTGATTCAGAGAAATAACCACAAAGCATGAGTGCTGTATCGCCTACTTCTTGGTAGGTGCGCTTTTGTGATTCGAGGGGAAGTGTACCGGCCTCAAGTAATTTCATACCGAGAATCTTTTCGCGAACACGGCCTTCATTAAATTCAAAATAAGTCGCACTTAAAGCAAAGCGATCTAGCACCACACTTGAATAAAAAATCGTCTCCTGCGGAACAGGGCAGAGCGATTTATTATTCAGTTCGTTGAGACCTTGGAAAAAGTAGGATTTGAGATCAGTGGCGGTGACGATTTTGCGATTGGTTTCGGTCATAGCAGCAGGGCCCCCTGCTGACTATTTTACCACGGTAAAGCTGTTCGCCAAAAAATGGGCAAATTCTGCCCATTTCAAGGGGTTATTCTTCGATTTCTGCCATCAAAACGCCTGATTCGAGTGCCTGCCCCGGTTGCACCAGGAGGCTTTTTACTACCCCTGAAACACCGGCCTTTATCTCATTCTCCATTTTCATGGCCTCTAAGATAAGGATCGTTTGGCCTTTCTCGACTGTATCTCCGGCCTTTACAAAAAGCTTCACAACCTTACCCGGCATCTGAGTCACAAGTGCGCCAGCTCCGCCGCTAAACAAGCCTGAAGGCTTGAAGCCGCGATACATCTTGTAGGTAACAGTATTGGAAACTACCGTTTCGCCGGCCGATAATTGAGTGAGCTTGAACCATTTTTGCTGATCCCATGAGCCGAAAAGTTTTCCAGCTAAACGACGTGCGTAAAAAGTTTTTTCACTAAAAATGAACTTTGAAATCGATCCGTTAGTTTCAACTTTGTTCAGGTCGACGACTGTATCTTTACGATCCTGATCGACAAAATAATAGCGCATCTTACACCTGTCCCATTTCAACCGAAGCCACTCTCACCAAGAGACTCTCTGGTTTTTCTGTTATTGCTACACGCTCTTGCGGCTTCACACCGGCAATATAGTGAGTAGTATATTCACCTTTCTTAAAGCTCTCCTCATCAAGAATAACTTTCAGTAGTGGAATATTCGTTTTTAGGCCATCAAGTAGAAGACCATCAAGCGCTGCACGCACCTTTCGAATCGCCACGGCTCTATCATAACCACGAGCAATCAACTTTCCGACCATCGGATCAAAGTCGGGAGTGATAGTAAATTTCGGGTAGAGACAGTGATCAAAACGAATTCCTTGCGGGAAAGTCGTCTCAAAGCCTGCAATTTTTCCAGGTGCTGGCAGCATAGTGACGGGATCTTCGGCACAAATTCGGCATTCAATGGCATGGCCATGGAGCTTGATATCGTCTTGAGTTTTAAAATCAAGTGGCTGATTGAACGCCGACTTCACCATATTGGCGAGCAGATCAATGCCAGTGATCTCTTCGGTGATGGGATGCTCCACCTGGATACGCGTATTCATTTCGAGGAAATAGAATTTACGATCATCGCCCATAATGAATTCAACTGTACCGGCCGAATCGTAGCCGACGGCTTTCGCCAGCTTTACAGCGGTTTCACAAATTTCTTTTCTGAGTTTGGTATCTTCGCCAATAAAAGGCGATGGTGCTTCTTCAATAATTTTCTGATGACGGCGCTGAATAGAACATTCACGCTCAAACAGGTGATACACATTGCCTTTTTTATCGGCCAAGATTTGTACTTCAATGTGGTGCGGATTCTGTACATATTTCTCAACAAGTAATCCGGCATTACCGAAACTTGATAAGGCTTCACGTTGAACAGCTTCAAAATTAGTTTTTACATCAGCGTCTGAATAACATGGACGCATGCCTTTCCCACCGCCACCGGCGACAGCTTTAAGGAGCACAGGATATCCAATGGTCTGACAAAGTTTAATAGCTTCTTCGACTGTTGGGACTTCACCTGTCGAGCCAGGCACCACGGGAACTCCCGCCTTTTGGGCCCATTGCTTTGAGATAGCTTTATCCCCCATGGCTGCAATCGCTTCAGGATTGGGACCAATAAAGATGACACCTTGAGCTTTGAGAGTTTTAGCAAACTCTCCGTTCTCTGAAAGAAAACCATAGCCCGGATGAACCGCATCGATTTTATATTTTTTGATCAGCTCCAAAATTTTTGGAACGTTCAAATAGGTATCGCGATTCGTATTACCACTAAGATGAACCCACTCTTGGCAGTATTCAAGATGAGCCGCCTCTGGTTCGTTATCTGTCCACACACCGACACTCACAAGTCCTAGCTCGTTAAGCGCTTTGGCGATACGGATGGCAATTTCACCACGATTCGCAATAAGTACACGTTTACCTAACATGATGACCTCTAGAGTGGAATGTTGCCGTGCTTGCGTTCTGGAGCACGAACTTTCTTGTGCTCTAGAGCTTTCAAACACTGATAAATGCGTGCGCGCGTTTGCTCAGGGAAAATAATTTCATCCAAGTAACCCAATTCCGCCGCACGATAAGGATTGGCGAACTCGTTTTCATAGTTCTCAACCAATTCTTTTTTCTTCTTATCAAAAGCTTCGCCTTTCAAACCGGCGAGCTCGTTACGGAAAATAATATTAACTGCACCTTCAGCTCCCATCACGGCGATTTCTGCAGTTGGGTACGCAAGGTTGATGTCTGAACGAATATGTTTTGAAGCCATCACATCATAGGCACCACCGTAAGCTTTACGAGTGATAACCGTAATGAGTGGAACCGTTGCTTCACAATAGGCATAAAGAAGTTTAGCGCCGTGACGGATAATACCGCCGTACTCCTGTACTGTTCCTGGCAAAAAACCTGGTACATCAACAAAAGTTACTACGGGAATATTGAATGCATCACAGAAGCGCACAAAACGCGCGGCTTTAGTTGAGCTGTCAATATCCAGTACCCCTGCGAGCACTGCCGGCTGGTTGGCGATGATGCCGATTTTCACTCCACCTACTGAAGCAAAACCGCACAGAATATTTTTTGCAAAATCGCGATGCACTTCTAAGAAATGACCATCATCAACCACTTCAACCACCAACTCTTTCATGTCGTAAGGCTTACGAGAGTTATCTGGCACAAAGTCTTTGAGTTTTGTGTTTGTACGATTGGCCGCATCGGCAGTTAATACAGCCGTCGGTTTGACTGAACTTGATGATGGAAGATAGCTCAAAAGTTCACGGACGCGTTCAAAACAATCGTCTTCATCGGTGCACTTAAAGTGGGCCACGCCTGACTTTTCGTTGTGTGTACTCGCTCCACCCAAGGCTTCTTTGGTCACCTCTTCGTGAGTGACAGTTTTAATAACATCAGGACCAGTCACAAACATGTAAGAGGTTTTCTCAACCATGAAAATGAAGTCTGTCATGGCGGGTGAATAAACGGCGCCGCCCGCACAGGGCCCCAAGATCAGCGAAATTTGTGGAATCACTCCGGAGGCTTGCACGTTACGCCAGAAAATTTCTGCGTAACCAGCAAGAGATTCAACGCCCTCTTGAATGCGCGCTCCACCCGAATCATTCAAACCGATGATAGGAATACGATGCTCAAGAGCGAAGTCCATGACCTTGCAGATTTTCTTGGCGTAAGCTGCGCCCAAAGCGCCCCCCCAACAAGTGAAATCTTGGCTGAACAAAGCGACTTGCTGTCCGTTTATTGTTCCAATTCCTGTGATGACACCATCGCCGAGGTATTGTGTTTTCTCGATGCCGAATGCGCGGCTTTTATGAACAACAAATTTATCAAACTCCATGAAGCTACCCGGATCGAGTAGTTTTTCTAAACGCTCACGTGCAGAGTACTTACCTTGTTCGTGCTGCTTATTTATGCGTTCAACACCACCACCTAATTCAGCTTGGGCATTAAGTTGGGCGAGCTGTTCGCGACGCTCAGAATTAGTCAGCATGAAGTCCTCCTGGAAATGTCCAAAAGTTATACCCCACATGACAAAAAAAAGGAGGCGTTTTCACGCCTCCTTCGTGTCTTAAAATTGTTTTTTGACTCTACTCGCCAACAGCTCTCTTGAGGAGACGCTTATCAAGGCCGTATTTCTCGACTTTCATGATCAAACCCGCGCGACTAATGCCCAACTCTTTCGCCAAGCGCGACTTATTAAAGCCACAGCGCTTCAAACCTTCGCGGATCATATGAATCTCGAGTTCTTCCAAGGCATCTTTCAGGCTGCCGTTGGTATTTACGCCTTTGAGACCATGGCCATGTTCACGCGTTTGAGCGCTTTCTCCGTGATCAAGCATGCGCTGATTCAAAATATCTGGCGTAATCATTTTGTCTTCACCTGAAAGAACCACAAGTCGCTCGATTTCGTTTTCAAGTTCACGGACGTTACCTGGCCATGGATAATCGAGCATTTTCTCCATGGTCTTTTTCGCAAACTGCTTCAAAGGAACGCCTGATTCAGCACAACGTTTCTCGAGGAAGAAATCCATCAATATTGGAATATCTTCTACGCGCTCGCGAAGCGCCGGCAATTGAACGTTAATGACGTTAATTCGGTAGTACAAGTCTTCGCGGAACTCACCTTTAGCAATCATCTCTTTAAGATTTTTGTTGGTGGCAGCCACAACGCGTACATTCACTTTTTTAGGAGTGGTGGCACCAACTGGCAGGAAGGTTCCTTCTTGCAATACGCGCAGGAGCTTCACTTGCATAGTAAGTGATGTATCACCAATTTCATCGAGGAACAGTGTTCCTCCGTTGGCAACTTCAAAGAAGCCTTTTTTATCTTTAATGGCACCAGTGAAGGATCCCTTCACGTGACCAAAGAGTTCTGAGTCGAGTAGATTGTCGTTAAATGCTGAACAGTTCACCGCCATAAAGACCGCGTCTTTTCGAGGTGAATTATAGTGAATCGCCTTTGCAACAAGCTCTTTACCAGTACCGTTCTCACCTTGAATGAGGATAGTCGCTTCTGATGAATTGATCTTTTGCAAGAGATGATAGATCTGTTGCATGCGCTTCGATTTACCAATCAAATTATGATAGCGGTATTTGTTCCCCACCTCGCTTGTGAGGTCATGAATACGTGCTTCACGTTTAGAAATCTCTTCGTGAAATGTACTGACTTCGTCTGATACAATATCGAGCATTTCTTTTAGATAACCGCGTTCACGTGGAAAGAGTTTGCGCATTTTCGTGACTGACGCTTTTGCATCCGCCTCTGAAATACCACACTCCAACATATGTTTTGTCAGTTCTTCCACGTCTTTTGCTGTGGCATCGTCTTTCATAAACGGATAAGAGCACACTGCACCCAAGAACTCTCCGTCGACCATGACTTTAGCCACGAAGCCATACACATGAGGAAAGAAAGTCTTATATTCATAGATCATCTCAGGATGACCTTTAATACTCTCAAACAGCTTCTCTACATCTTGTTCAAGCCATTCTTGGCCATAACTATGCGCCATCTGCACTTTGAAGAAGTGAGAGAAGTACTTATAGTCTTTATGCTTGAATTCGTTTTGAATGCGGCCTTGTTCATCGACATAGAAGAAGTCGAGGTCGAACCACTTGCCGACAATCTCTTCCATCTTCTTATTAACATGAAGTTCTTTAATGCTCTTCCAATCGATAATCATAGCTGCTCCTTTGGGCCATCCGGGCCTTGGGTCGTACTCGTCAAACTTATCGTCACTTCGTAGACGAACTTGACAGTGAGCTATGTAGATTTGCGTATTTTTTTGACGATCAGAGGGCTAAAGCCCCTTAAATATGTCGATAAAATGAGGATTTCCCCATTCTTGCGGGCCGACTAATTTTCTCAAGATGCTTCCATCTGCCTTAAAAACGTAGGACTCTGGCAGTTTTGTGGTGCCGAACTGATCGCGATGAACGTTGCGATTATCCATTAACCACAGCACTTCTTTGTTTTGCGGAAGCTTTAAACTCGCTAAAAATTTGCGAATTTTTGGGACTTCATCATTTATCGCCACAATAAGAACGCGCACATTCGCTGGAAGTTTGTCAGTGAGTACTAAGAGTTCGGGCAACTCTGCTTCACAGGGTCCACACCATGTGGCCCAGAAATGCACTAGAAGTGTTTTGCCTTCAAAGCCCTGCTCAGCGATAAGGTCATAAGCGGAGCCTTCTAGCGTGGTAAATGTCGCCGGCGGAAGGCGTTCGAGAAGTGTCTCTTTTACTTCAACGACAAGCTGCTGTTGAAGGCTATAGCGAGAGTACCAGGTAAAGGCCAAGGCCCCCCCAATCAAAACTACAACAATGAGAATTCGATTTATCATGGCCCCAAAATAAAAAACCTTCCCGGGTGTGTCCACGGGAAGGTTTTAAAATCGATCAGAATTTTAACTTAAACTATTCTACGAAAGCCAAGTAAGCAGTCTTAGCACCGTCGCCGAGGCGAGAGTCAGCAACTTTCAAAACGCGAGTGTAACCACCCGGGCGTTGTTTGAACTTTGGAGCAACTGTTTCAAAAAGGGCCTTAACAGCGCCTTTATTATTTAGCTTTGAGTAAGCCAAACGACGATTTGCCAAAGTATCGCTCTTACCCAAAGTCACCAATTTCTCGATGAAAGGCTTAAGGGCTTTTGCTTTTGTTTCAGTTGTATGGATTTTACCATGATCAATCATCTCGATAGCGAGGTTCTTCATCAAGGCTACGCGGTGTGAGCGCTCAAGACCTAACTGATATTTGTGATTACCGTGTCTCATAACTTTCCCTTTTCGATTCTATATCCCAAGCTTATTCAGCTTGAGAGCCCACTTGCTTCATGATGTTGTCGACTTTCATGCCGAGACCAAGTCCCATTGAAGCAAGGATTTCTTTAATTTCGTTAAGTGACTTACGGCCGAAGTTCTTAGTACGAAGCATTTCGCCTTCAGTCTTAGAAACGAGCTCGTAAATATACTTGATATTAGCGTTCTGCAAGCAGTTAGCTGAGCGAACTGACAATTCAAGCTCAGATACTGGCTTCAAGAGGGCGTCGTTCGTTACCGAACCGCTAGCTTGAGTAGCAGGCTTAACTTCAGTTGGAGTGTCCTTGTCTTCGAAGTTCAAGAACACTGTCAATTGATCGCGAAGGATCTTCGCAGAAATTGCGATGGCATCCAATGGATCAATTCCAGATGTTGTCCAAACTTCAAGAGTCAAACGATCGTAGTCAGTACGCTTACCAACACGAGCGTTAGTCACAGTGTAGTTTACGCGCGTAACAGGTGAGAACAAAGTATCAAGGTAGATCCAGCCAACAGGAAGATCGAACGAGTCTTTGTTATCAAGAGCAGTTACATAACCTTTGCCGCGAGCAACTTTGAGCTCCATGCGGATTGAGCCGCCTGAAGAAATGTTACAAATCACGTGCTCAGGATTGAGAACTTTTACGTTAGCGTTTTCAGAGATATCAGCAGCTTTAACAGCACCTTCTGAATTCTTCTCAAGGACGAGAGTCATCTCTTCCTTGTCAGTGATCTTGAAACGAATTTCTTTAAGGTTCAAAATGATTTCTGAAACTTCTTCTTTAATGTTGTTGATTGTGCCGAACTCATGGTCAACACCATCAATTTTCACAGCAACGATACCTGCACCCTGAAGTGAAGAGAGAAGTACGCGGCGAAGAGAGTTACCGAGAGTAAGACCGTAGCCGCGCTCAAGTGGCTTAGCTGTGAACTTACCATAGTTTGACTTGAGAGTATCGGTATCAACCTCAAGTGCGCCTGGACGAATCATGCCCGTCCAGTTTTTGCTCATAAAATTACTCATCAGCGGACTCCTTACAGAAATGTTTTACGCGTTAGAATTATACGCGGCGACGCTTAGGTGCGCGGCAACCATTATGAGGCATTGGAGACTTGTCAGCGACTGAAGTGATACGCAAGCCAGCTGCCATGAGTGCGCGAATAGCGTTCTCGCGACCAGCGCCCGGACCTTTCACTTTCACGTCAACAGAGTTCAAACCGTGCTCCATAGCTTTCTTAGCCGCTTCACCTGAAGCGATCTGAGCTGCAAATGGAGTTGATTTCTTAGAACCACGGAAACCTTGGTGACCAGCAGATGCCCAAGAAACAGCGTTACCTTCAGCATCGCTGATAGTTACGATTGTGTTGTTGAAAGAAGCGTACACGTGGCAAACACCATGAGAGATGTTTTTGCGTGCTTTCTTCTTACCACCAGCAGCTGGCTTCTTGGTGTTGTTGTCATTTTTTTGTGAGTTAGTTTCGCTCATATATCCGCCTTATTACTTCATAGCCTTAATTGATTTCTTACCAGCGATTGCCACAGCAGGTCCCTTACGAGTACGTGCGTTTGTGTGGGTACGCTGACCGCGAACAGGCAAGCCTTTGCGGTGACGGATACCACGGTAGCAACCGAGGTCTTTTAAGCGCTTAATGTTCAAGCCAACTTCACGACGAAGATCACCTTCAACCGAATGCCCTTCTAGAGCAGCACGGATCTGTTGTGTTTCTTCTTCAGTGATATCATTTGAGCTTTTTTCTGGGTCGATGCCGACCTTCGCCAACACTTCTGCGCCGATTTTTGGACCTACGCCATAGAGAGCGCGGATCGCGATTTTCATCGCTTTATTACGGGGAAGGTCAACGCCTAAAATACGTGCCATGTTCTCGTCTCCTAACCTTGACGTTGCTTGTGTTTAGGATTGCCTTTGCAAATTACGCGCAAAGTTCCTTTGCGCTTAACTACTTTGCAGTCCTTACAAATTGGTTTTACTGATGATCTAACTTTCATAAATTAACCTTTGCTTCTAAAAATAATCCGTCCCTTGTCCAAGTCGTATTTGCTGATTTCAACAACGACCTTATCCCCGGGCAGGATCTTGATATAATTCATTCGCATCTTGCCACTAATGTGGGCCAAAACAACGTGTCCATTTGGCAGTTTCACCCTAAACCTAGTGTTAGGGAGCAATTCGAGAACCTGCCCCTCGACTTCGATGGTATCTTGCGCTTCAGACATCATTTTTCCACTAAAAAGTAAGCGACTTTATAACTAAACCCCTTCTCCTTGGCAACCGCTTTCCGGCCTCGCGTTAGAGCTTCTGAGATATTTGTTCGTAAAGCTGCTCAATGCTATTTTCCGCGTTCACCGTCATAAGACGTTGTGCCGCTCTGTAATAATCTAAGACGGGTTGGGTATTCTGCGAAAATACATCCATCCGC
>Ga0164293_10005327_pt1 | contig 10944 bp, 8 predicted proteins | sample GEODES118metaG_FD_111487 | JGI IMG/M metagenome (GOLD analysis project Ga0164293, IMG submission 111487) | Eutrophic lake water microbial communities from Lake Mendota, Wisconsin, USA - GEODES118 metaG | ecosystem: Environmental > Aquatic > Freshwater > Lake | place: USA: Lake Mendota, Wisconsin...
ATTGAATTGCTTGATCTCAAGGATCCCACGTTGCAAACCGATACGAAGTGCGGAGATCATGGTGAGACCTCCTCCAAGAGATCTGGATTCGATTCACCGATCATCTCAAGGTAGATCTCTTCCAAGGTCGGACGTTTGACCGAGAGCGAAGGGATCTCACCATCGAACTCGGCGATCAACCGTTTCACTAACTCGGTCGGCGAATGGGTCTCGACCTGAAGGAGCGAGCCAGAGTGATCCCGCCAACTCACCTTCGCCATGGCCTTCTCACGGCCACCGAGAGTTGCTGGCGGCGCGATCTCAAGGATGCGACCTGCCGCGATGACGCCGACTCGATCAGCAAGAGCCTCGGCTTCATCGAGGTAGTGAGTGGTCAAGAGGATGGTCGTTCCCTCGTCGCGAAGGCTCCTGATCAATTCCCAGAAGGAGCGGCGCGCCTTTGGATCGAAACCTGTCGTTGGTTCATCGAGGAAGAGAAGTTGAGGAGATCCGATGATGCTAAGCGCAACATCAAGGCGACGACGTTGCCCGCCGCTCAAGGTTCGGATCTTCTGATCGCTCTTCTCGCCAAGCCCTACCGCGTCGATCAGGTGTCCGGTATCGCGGGGCCGTGAGTAGTAGTGGCCAAAGTGTGAGATCGCTTCTCGCACCGTGAGGTCGGGAAAGTCGGCACTATCTTGTAGGACGATGCCGATTGAATCTCGCCACTGCATCGTTGCATTTTCCGGATCGACGCCGAGAACTGAGACCTCGCCACCGTCACGCTTTCGGTATCCCTCAAGGATCTCGACTGTGGTGGTCTTTCCCGCTCCATTCGGACCGAGGAGTGCGAAGATCTCGCCGCGTTCGATCTCGAGGTCGATTCCGTGGAGGACCTCTTCTGACCCATAGGACTTTCGCACATTTCGGATCGAGATCACGCGTTCGCCTGCTGGCATGAGGTGAGGATACTGGGAAGAATCCCACCATGGCTCGCCGTGCAGGAAGAGGAAAGTCGCAACGCTCACAGAAGCGCAAAAGTGAAGACGATGACCTCACTCGAGGTGATCAGATCGAAGAGCATGATGATGGGATCTTCATGGTGCGCCGCATCACAGGTTCATCATCGACGAAGAGTTATCGCTGTCCTGGTTGTGATCAGATGATCCCGACCGCAACGCCACATATCGTTGCTTGGCTTGAGCATGATGTGCAGACGCGAAGACATTGGCATACGCCATGTTGGAGCGCACGTGGACGGAGGAAGCCAAAGATCGAGCGGACGCGTAACGCCCCGAAGTATTGATAGGAAGCAGTAAGGATCTAGCCGAGACTGCGGCCGTGGAGCATCTTGATCAACTTCACCACGAGTTTGTCGGCGAAGTTACTCCGCCTGAAGGTGGTGAATGCCAGCGGTAGTTGGAATCTCGCTTGCACCGTCGACTTCGGATAGGTGAACTCCAAGAGGCCCTCTGGTCCATGGATCCGACCAAATCCACTCTCCTTGATCCCACCGAATGGGACTGACGCGACGGCTGCGAATGAGATTACGCTATTGATCGAGACCATACCGGAAGCGATCTTCGAGGCTATCTCCTCACCATGGCGCTTGGAGAAGACTGCAGCGCCAAGTCCATAGCGAGTGGCGTTGGTCCGTTCGATCGCATCTTCCATATCGCGAACACGATTGATCACAAGCGTCGGACCGAAGGTCTCCTCCTGCACCGCAAGTGAACTCTCATCGAGGTCGGTGATCACAACCGGGCTGACGAATCTCTCACCAACGGAATCGAGGCCTCCGAGTCTGAAGGTGCCACCCATCTTCTTCGCATCCTGGAGATGGCTCGAGATCACCTTCAACTGCGAGGGCATCGTGGCGGGGCCGTAGTTCTTCCCTGATTCGACCTTCCTTGCAAGTTGGGTGATCAGTTCAATGAACTCCTCCGCGACCGCTTCATGGACATAGACGCGTTCGGCACCGATACAGGTCTGTCCGGCATTGGACATCGCAGACCAGAGCGTGTTCTCGGCAGCGAGAGTGATATCGGCATCTCGATCGACGATCACGGCATCCTTGCCACCACATTCGAGGACCACTGGAGTCATCCGCTCGGCGCATGAGGCTGCGACCTTCTTCGCAGTCCGTGTCGATCCAGTGAAAGCGACCTTATCGACCGCACTCTCCGTCAGGAACTTTCCAGTCTCAGGAAGACCTGGAACCACAGTGAAGAGATCAGCAATCGGCGAGACCTTTGCGAATGACTCAGCAAGCCAGACCGCGACACCAGGGGTGTACTCACTTGGCTTCAAGACCACGGCATTACCTGCTGCAAGTGCGTAAGCGATCGAGCCCATCGGAGTGAAGACGGGATAGTTCCATGGTCCAATCACACCGATGACGCCGTAAGGTTTGCGTTCAACTGTCGCTCGCATATTCACCATCAAGAGACCTGGTCGGCGTCGTTGTGGCGCGAGGATGAACTCCGCATTCTTCGCAGCCCAGGCAAGATGACCGATCGCGAGCGTGAACTCCAACGTCGCATCAGATACAGGTTTGCCTGTCTCCTCGTAGACCCAACGAGCACCTTCATCGATGTGATCGGTGAGATATCTCGCCCACTTCAGAAGCGTCTTTCGTCGTCCACGTGCTCCGAGCGACTGCCAATGCATCCCAGCAACCTTCGCACGAGCGACAGCACCTTCGACATCCTCACGAGAGGAATTGGGATAGCGCGAGACTTCAGTACCGGTCGCGGGATTGGTAGTGCTAAAGAGTGCGGTGCTCATAAGCCGAAATACTATGCCTTGGCCTCGACAGTTACACTCACCTCTCGTGTCAGAGAGCGTGCATGGTGAGATCATCAGACCGAGCACGGTCCTCCCTTCGACGCGCGAAGTGATCACGATCAAGACCGAAGATGGTCTGGATCTCGTGGGTGAGATCGCCACACCCCTCACGCCTGCAGTCGCCACGCTCATCACTCTCCATCCACTTCCCACGCACGGCGGGATGATGGATAGCCACATCATCGCCAAGGCCGCCAATCGATTGCCCGCGATGGCAGCGATCCGAGTCATCCGCTTCAACTCCCGCGGAACCGAGAGCGCACTCGGAAAGAGTGGTGGTGAATTCGACTGCGGTGAGAGCGAGAGATACGACGTCGAAGCAGTCATCGCACTCGCGAAGGAGCGGTTCCCCTCGGAGCCGATATGGGTCTTGGGTTGGTCTTTTGGTACGGACCTGGCTTTGCGCCATGCTCGAGATGGTGTGGTGAAGGGATTGATCCTCTTGAGTCCACCGCTTCGCACAACGACAGATGAGGATCTTCGTTTCTGGGGAAGCGATGGAAGGGATGTGATCGCGCTCATCCCGGAATTCGATGATTACCTGCCACCGGATCCTGCGAGGGAACGTTTCGCGCTTATCCCGCAACTTACTTTCATCCCAGTAGAAGGTGCGAAACATCTCTGGGTTGGAGAGCCCGCCGTCTATCGAGTACTGACTGAGATAGTGCGTGTGATCAATCCGAGTGCGTTGCCATTACCTACCCGAATGGCCGTGTAGTTGCCTACGCAATTACCCAAGCAATTACCCAAGCAATTACCTAAGCAGTGACCCAAGCAAGATCAAGCGTTTGCCTTACGCGATGTGGCTAACTTCGATCGCTCTTTGGGAAGACGACCTCTTCCAAGATCAAGAGCGCTGCAGCCGCCATCGGGACTGCCAAGATCGCGCCGATCAATCCAAAGAGCGTTGATCCAAGGAGCGCTGCGATGATCGTGACGATCCCAGGGATCGCGAGGGATCGCTTCATGATGCGAGGGACGACGATGTAGTTCTCCACCTGTTGATAGATCCCGTACCCAAGGAGCGCTGCGAGTGCGGTTCCGGGAGAGACGGTGAGCGCGACGAGTGTGAAGATCGTCGCACCGATGAAGTGACCGACGAGTGGGATGAGACCTGCGAAGAAGACCACCATGCCAAGCGCTGCTGCATAGGGAATCCCGATTACGAGGCCATAACCAGTGATGAAGAGGGCTGCGGTCGCTGCGATGAGGATCTGACTGCCGACGAAGACACCGATCCGGTAGGTGATCGCATCTCCAATCGCGCTCACTCGTTGACGCCTCGAAGCTGGTGCGAGTCGGTAGAGCACCTGGAGGAATTTCGGAAGCGCCGCCATGAAGTAGAGCGTGAGGACGAAGACGGTAAGGAGCGCGAAGGTGCCTGAGATCACGGTCCGACCGACCCCGATCACGCCTCCGAAGAGAGTGGTGAATACCTGACCGTCAGCGATCGAATCCTGCGCCCATCGTTCGAGGTTATCGACGATGCCGTACTTCTCATTGAGGGAGGCGATCTGACGGTTCTCTGTCAGGCGCGAGATCGTCTCTGGAAGCGAATCGATGAAGTTGTTGACTTGGGTTATGACCGGTGGGATGACGAGCCAGATGAAAAGTCCTGCGGTTGCGATGAGCGAGAGAGCGACGGTAGTTATCGCCAAGACTCGCTTCATGCCACGTCGCACTTGGAATTCGATCAAGGGATTGAGCCCAGCCGCCAAGAAGATCGAGATGATCAGCAAGATGAAGACGTCACTTGCAGAAGCCAGCGCGCGCAGGAGGGCGATCGCAACCAGTGCACCACTTGCTGCGAGGAAACCGAAGTAGAAGGGGTGAGAGGTGCTGATCGGACGCCCCGGCGTTCCGAAAGTCACGATAGTGTCATCTGACTTTTTCTCACGTGCCGCCACATCCGCATCTTAGAGTCAATCGAAGGTGCGATCGTGGTGCTCGCTAAGATTCTTTTGTGCCGAACTCCCCATCCTCACTCAGTATCCGAGGACTTGGCGAAGAGATCGCATCGCTCTCTCACCTTCCGTGGTCGATTCCCTTGGAGGATTGGCCCGAGGATCCCTCCCTCGCCCTACAACGAGGAATCTCCCGACACGTCGTCCGCCTCGTACGCGCACCACTCGAGGAAGCCGGAAGTGAATCAAGCCCGGAGTTAGAGATTTATGCCGTGAAGGAGACCATCCCCGAGATCGCAGAGCGTGAGTATCAGATCTTGCGCGAACTGAGCCACCGGGGCGCACCTGCTGTCGAACCCATTGCTGTCGTCGAAGGAAGAAGTAGTGACGATGGCGAAGCGTTACAGGCGGCACTGATCACACGCTTCCTTCCCTTCTCATCGCCCTATCGAGTCATCTTGAGTGGCGCTCTAGGAGGAAAGGTCACCGGGTTTGAGATCGAGAATATGGCAAGCGCCCTCGCACTTCTCTTGGTCAGGCTCCACCTCCTCGGTTTCTGGTGGGGCGACTGCTCACTCTCGAACACACTCTTCCGGCGGGATGCCGATAGTTTCGCCGCATATCTCGTCGATGCTGAGACGGGAGAGTTCCATCAAAGCCTTAGTAAGGGACAGCGCGAACATGATCTTGAGATCGCACATTTCAATGTCGCAGCGGAGCTCGAAGATATCTCGCTCTCTGATGTGATCTATCCCGGTCTCGATCCGGTACGGGCGAGCGATGCAGTGATCCGGCGCTATCGAAGGTTATGGAGCGCGATCACGGAACCTCGATCCCTCGATGCGAGTGATCGGCAAGCAGTGGAACGTGCGATGCGTACGGTGCAGGATCTCGGCTTCGCCGTGGAAGAGGTGGAGATCTCCTATGGTGACGATGGCCAACACTTGAAGTTCACACCGAAGGTCGTCGCTGCCGATTATCACAAGGTTCGGATCCTCGATCTGATGGGGATACATGTCGAGGAGTTCCAAGCGAAGCGATTACTTGCCTCCTTCGATCGTTATTACTCACGGATCCAAGAACCGCGCCCTTCACGTGAGGAGGTCGCGAAGGTCTGGCTAGCGGAGGTCTTCCATCATGTCGTGGGCCAAGTCCCGCCCTCGCTTCGCGGTCGGATCGAGGATGCTCAGCTCTTCCACGAAGTCTTGGAACATCGCTGGTACTTGGGCGAGCGCGCAGGTCGAGATGTGGGTTTGGACTTTGCGACGAAGGATTACATCTCATCGATCCTTCCGTCGCGGATGGACTCTGGGACTCTCAGCAACGAGGCAGAGGTCACACCGTAGAGAGCGAATTTCGCTGGTTTCGTAGGATGGATTCGAGATCGAGACGAGAAAGTTGAGAGAATAGGGCAGTGAGTATTCCTGGCATGGGAAATTCGAAGTTCGGAAATCTTCCCAAAGGTTTCGGTCGAGCTATCGACCTCTCCTCCCTCGCTCGACCTGCCACACCGGCTTCGACTCCAGGATCGCAATCTGGCGCAGCTTCTGGCGGAGCGAGCGTGATCGTCAATGTCACGGAGAACAATCTCGTCTCTGACTTCATCGATTACAGCAAGAAGGTCCCTGCATTCATCTTCATCTGGTCAGATCGCGCAAAGGGTTCGCGCGAGATGCTCGAGACCCTCGATCGATTGGCGCAACGCGATCAGGGTGCTTGGCGACTCGGTGCCATCTCCTTCGACACACAACCTGAACTCGCATCAGCCTTGCGCGTCACTGCGATCCCTGCAGCGGTCGTCTTGATCAATGAACAAGTCCTTCCGATCCCACAACTTCCGCCTGAGGAAGCCTCACTCCGGTTGATGATCAATCGCATCCTCGAGGTCGCTGAGCAACAAGGTATGACCATCTCGCGCGGGTCCGGAGGGGATATGTCGGGAGCACCTGCAAGCGATGCTCCCACCCCGAGTGAGCCTGAAGAGGACGAGGCTTACGCGGCGATCGAACGTGGCGACTTCGCCACTGCAGCAGGCGCCTACAAGAGACTCCTTGATCGAAGGCCCGGTGATGTCCTTGCGTTGCAAGCGCTCGCCCAGTGTGAGTTGATGATCCGCACTGCATCGATTGATCCTAAGAAGGCGATCGATGATGCCTCTAGAAACCCAGATGATCTCGATCTTGCGATGAAGGCAAGCGATGTCGAGGTGGCGATGGGAGAGGTTGAAGCTGCCTTTGCGCGCCTCATCACCTTCATCAAGAACCATCCCGGAGATGATCGGAAGCGGGCAAGAGAGCACCTCTTGACCCTCTTCTCGCTCGTGCCGCCCGAGGATCCGATCCTGCTCAAGGCACGTCGAGATCTTGCGAGCGCACTCTTTTGAGAGCTTTCCCGCGATACGAGCGTTTCGCCCTGACGACGCTCTTCTTCACATTCGGCTTCTTCGTCATGGCGCTAGCACCGCGATTTCCAGACCTCAAGGCCAACCTCGGCGTCACCTATGGCACTTTCGGCACATTGGTCGGAGTAGGAACGCTCGGTGCCTTCACCGCTCTCATGACGATGGGTCACATCATCCATAAAGTCGGGACCTTCCCCGTCCTCTTTGGAAGCACCTTCTCCATGATCACGATGTTCGTCATCGTCGCCAATACCTCGAGCCCACTCCTCTTCCTTATCGCCAATGTCGTCTTCGGCATGTCATGGGCCTCGTATCACATCTCGGTCAACACCCAATCGCTCCATCAGCAGAAGCTCTATGGCACCAATGTCTTGCCATTCCTCCATGGCATGTGGACCACGGGAGCGGTGACGACCGCGATCCTTGCCGCGATCATCGCCGACTTCGTCGACTTCAAACTCCATATGAACATAGTCGCTGCGATCTCTGCCGTAGTCCTTCTTTCGACGATCTGGTGGATGCGCCACTTATGCATCCCGGCATCGGAAGTTCACGATGAGGATGGCGCCATCGGGTTTCTTGAGATGATCAAGTCATTTCGCATTGATTGGACCCTCACCGCGGCGTATATGTCGATCCTCGCCGTTGAAGTTTCGGTAGGAGATTGGGGCGCGCTCTTCAGTCGCGATGTGCTCGGAGTGAGCAAAGGCAATGCCATCTATCCCTACATCGTCTTCATGTCGGCGATGATCATTGGAAGGGTCGGATTCCAGCGTTTCATGCGTGGTCGAGATGAGATCAGAGTGGTCAAGTCATTCATCATCTATGGCGGCATCTTCTTCACCGGCTTCATCTCTCTCACCCCCATCGCCATGGATTATTCGACCGATCTCGCCTTCACGCTCCTTCTTCTCGGACTCTTCGCAGGTGGTCTTGGATCCTCATTCCTCGGTCCCTATCTCTTCTCCTTCGCAGCGAAACGAAGCCCTCGTCCCGATAGCGTCGCTCTCGCCGAATTGAGCGCGACCAATACCGCGCTCACCTTCCTCTTCAAACTCGGGATCGCATGGATCGCTGAGACAGTAGGGCTTGTATTCGCACTTTTGATACCAGGGGTTTTCTTCTTCTTCGTCGCCTTCTATATCAAGAGACTCCTCGCGACGACTGCCAAGCCAGCGGCCTAACGAGAGAACTCTCTAAGCGCGAGCGAGCCAGATCGTCGCAAGTGGCGGTAAGACGATCTCCAAGAACTCTCCACCTTCGATCGAGGTGACGGGATCCTGATTTCCCATCCCAGTGCCACCGAACTCCATCGCATCGCTATTGAAGATCTCGCGCCATCGAGCCGCCAGATCCTTCATCGCCGGGTTAGGGATCCGATAGTGATGATGAGGAACGGGGGAGAAGTTGGTGATTGCGATGATCTCTTCCCCGTTCCGGGACTTTCGAAGAAATGCGAGGGTGTTGCCATCGGCATCGTCGCCAACCAACCATTGAAACCCTGTCGGTGAATCATCAAGATCCCAGAGCGATGCGTTCTTTCGATACTTCTCGTTCAAGGTACGAACCGTCTTCTGGATCTGGGCATGTTCGTCGTACTGGGTCAGATGCCAATCGAGAGATCGGGACTCGCTCCATTCATCATTCTGAGCGAACTCATCTCCCATGAAGATGAGTTTCTTCCCCGGATGGGCCCACATATAGCCATAAAGGGCTCGGAGAGTTGCCATCTTCTGCCAGCGATCGCCGGGGAACTTGTTGACCAAGGATCCCTTCCCGTGGACCACCTCATCGTGCGATAACGGAAGGATGAAGTTCTCGCTCCAGGCGTAGAGAATCGAGAAGGTGACCTCATTGTGGTGATGACGTCGATGGACCGCTTCACGACCGAGATATTGCAAAGTGTCGTGCATCCATCCCATATTCCACTTGAATCCGAATCCGAGACCACCATCGACTGTTGCGCGGGTGACACCGCTCCATGCCGTCGACTCTTCGGCGATCATCATCACGCCCGGGAAATCACGGTAGGCAAGGGCTGTAGTCTCTTGGAGGAGGCGGACTGCCTCCCAATTCTCCCTACCGCCTTGATCGTTCGGGAGCCACTCGCCATCTTTTCGGGAGTAGTCGAGATAGAGCATCGATGCGACTGCATCGACTCGAAGCCCATCGATATGGAACTCGTGGAGCCAGTAGAGCGCACTTGCGACGAGGAAGTTACGAACCTCATTACGGCCATAGTTGAAGATGAGAGTCCCCCAATCGGGATGCTCTCCTTGCCGCGGATCCTCATGCTCATAGAGCGCTGTGCCATCGAATCGAGCGAGCGCCCATTCATCCTTCGGAAAGTGTGCAGGTACCCAATCCAGGATCACACCGATCCCAAGCGAATGAAGGTGGTCGATCATGAACTTGAGATCATCCGGTCTCCCAAAGCGCGAAGTCGGTGCGAAGTAAGAGGTGACTTGATATCCCCACGAAGGTGAGTAGGGATGCTCTGAGACCGGCAGGAGCTCGACATGTGTGAATCCAGATTCGATTGCGTATTCGCCGAGTTGGATCGCAAGCTCCTGATAGCTAAGTCCCGGACGCCACGAACCTAGATGTACCTCATAGATCGATATCGGTGAGCGCCACGGTTCGAAGTTCTTGCGCTCTTGCATCCACCTCTCATCGCTCCACTGGAATTCACTGCGCCAGATCACTGATGCTGTCAGCGGTGGCGTCTCGGTTGCCTGCGCCATCGGATCAGCGTGATCGACCCAGCGGCCATCCTTGCCATGGATCGCGTATTTGTAACACGTACCTCTGCCGATACCAGGGATGGAGATCTCCCAGATCCCGCTCGCACCGAGTGAGTGCATGGGATCTTTTGATCGGTCCCAAGAGTTGTGATCGCCTACAAGTGAGACTGCGCGAGCATTCGGAGCCCAGAGACGAAAACGAGTACCGATGAGATCGCCGGAGGGAGAGAACTCCTCATGCGCGCCGAGGAACTCCCAAAGTCTTTCATGACGGCCTTCTCCGATGAGATGAAGATCAAGTTCACCCACAGATCACCGCCTTATCGTCTCGAGGGAGGTCACGCGAGAGTGCAGATGTGAGCCACGCGTCCATAGGGAGTTGATCCACTCTTCTCATTTGGATCAAGTCGCACCTTCATCGAGCGATTCCACGTCAGACTCTTACCATCGAGTTGGTCGGTCACTTCGAATGATTCCTTATCCATTCCCAAGACCCACATCTCCCAATCGATCTTCGATTCCACGGCGTTCGATGGATCGAGATTGACCACGACGAAGACGAGGTCATCTCCCTCTCGCTTCGAGAAGGCGATCACCTTCTCTGAGTCAGTCGGATGGAAGTGGAGATTTCGAAGCCGTTGAAGCGCTGGGTGTGCACGTCTGATCTCATTGATGCGAGTAATCAGTGGTGTGAGTGTCTTGCCACTCTTCTCCGCGTTCTCCCAATCACGGACTTTGATCTCGTACTTCTCCGAGTCGAGGTACTCCTCTTTGCCTTCTGCGATCGGAGTGTGCTCGAAGAGTTCGTATCCGGCGTACATCCCCCAGGATGGTGTCATCGTCGCAGCAAGGATGGCGCGGATCGCGAAGATGTTCGGATTCCCACTCTGTAGATGGAGGGGAAGGATGTCAGGGGTATTGACCCAGAAGTTCGGCCGAAAGAAGTGCGCCGTCTGATGTGCGACCTCGCGGCCGTACGCGACCAACTCATCCTTGGTCACGCGCCAGGTGAAGTAGGTATAGGACTGCTGGAAACCAGCCTTACCGAGGGCATGCATCATCGACGGGC
>Ga0164293_10005328_pt1 | contig 10944 bp, 9 predicted proteins | sample GEODES118metaG_FD_111487 | JGI IMG/M metagenome (GOLD analysis project Ga0164293, IMG submission 111487) | Eutrophic lake water microbial communities from Lake Mendota, Wisconsin, USA - GEODES118 metaG | ecosystem: Environmental > Aquatic > Freshwater > Lake | place: USA: Lake Mendota, Wisconsin...
AGTTGATTGATGAAGACAAGTTGAAGTTGGTAGGCACTTGGTCGCACTTAGCGTGTGCGGATGAACCTGACCATCCGTTAAATCGAGAGCAGCGCGAGCGATTTCTGGCAGCGCTTGATTACATGGCAAGTGAAGGAATTGATCCTGGCATCAGGCACTTAGCAAATTCCGGTGCGGTGATGCATTTTCCTGATTTTCGTTTCGATATGGTGCGCTCTGGTCTTTTGCTCTACGGATATTTTCCAGGCGGTGCAGCAAGTAATCACTTCTCAGTAGCGCCAGCGATGGAGTTGAGCGCCGATGTTGCGTTAGTAAAACGGATACCTGCTGGAGCAAGCGTTGGCTATGGCGCAACGGTTCGTTTAACGGAAGATAGATATATTGCGCTGCTACCAATGGGTTATGCAGATGGAATCCCAAGAAACCTTAAGACTCCCATCGAAGTGTTCATTGCGGGTCAGCGCTATCCACTCATAGGACGAGTATCGATGGACCAGGTAACTGTAGATCTTGGCTCCGACACAACGGTCAAAGCTGGTGATCGAGCAATTTTCTTTGGCGGTAATGGCGCTAGTAGCGCAGATGATTGGGCGAAAGCAGCCGGCACTATTTCCTATGAGATTCTTTCGAGAATCGGGGGCAGGGTGCCTAGGCTCGCCGGGAGAATTAATCCATACTAATCTTCGCAGAAAAGCGTAATCCTTGATGAGCGTTACTTCGGAAATAGGGAGCGGGTGCACAGTGTCCACGCTGTTGAGCGTTGCTCAGGTAAATGTCACGTTCGGTGGATTACGCGCTCTTAAAGATGTGTATGTGGATTTGCACGAAAATGAAGTCGTCGGATTAATTGGACCTAATGGCGCTGGCAAGACAACTTTGCTCAATGCGATGTCCGGTTTGGTCAAGCCCAACTCTGGAACATTTGCTCTTTACGGAAAGAATGAAGATTGGCCAAGGCCACATGAGTTAGTCGACCACGGCATCAGCAGAACATTGCAAGGGGTAGGGCTCTTCCCCGATTTAACTGTGCTAGAGAATGTCATGATTGGCGCACATAAGTTTGCTCGGGCAGGACTTGGTCGGGCTTTGCTCGGACGTACTGCAAAAGATGAACGCGTGCTTCGCGAACGCGCGCTCTTGGCATTAGAACGCGTGTATGCCGGAGGGTTGGCGGATCGGCGAGCAGATACGTTGGCTTACCCGGAGACCAAACGAGTAGCAATTGCTCGTGCACTGATTTCAGAACCGAAAATTCTCCTACTCGATGAACCAGCTGGTGGTCTAGGCAAAGAAGACATTGATTGGCTTGGCTTACTCATAAAGAACTTACGTCGAGAATGTTCGATTATCTTGGTCGAACACCACATGGACGTTGTGATGGCCGTGTGCGAACGATTGTACGTATTAGATTTTGGTGAGGTGATCGCAAGCGGGAGCGCTGAAAAAGTTCGACAAGATCCTGCAGTGATTGCGGCCTATCTCGGCACGGCAGCGAGCGAATTATGACTCTTCGAGTTCGCGGTTTAACAATTGATCATGGCGCAATTCGCGCAATATCGAACGCGACCTTCAACGTTCCGCGAGGGTCAATCACTGCAATCATTGGCGCAAATGGCGCGGGTAAATCCACGCTCCTTCGAACCATCTCAGGGCTCAAGCGCGCGACAACTGGAAGTATCTTGTGGGATGAGATTTCACTTGAGCACTTGCAGACTGAACAGATTGTGCGACGAGGAATTATTCATGTTCCCGAGGGGCGCTCTGTCGTCACTGAATTGACCGTCCATGAGAACCTGATGCTTGGGGGAGTGTGGCGACTTCGCGCACAGAAGGAAGATGTCGCCGCTGCGATCGAAGAGGTGTATCAGCTCTTTCCTCGATTAAATGAGCGCAAGAAGCAACGAGCCGACACGCTCTCAGGTGGCGAGCGACAAATGTTGGCAATTGGTCGCGGATTGATTGCGCGCCCACAATTACTGCTCCTTGATGAACCATCGCTTGGTCTTGCCCCGCTAGTAGTGGAGCAGATATTTCACACGCTATCTGAGTTACAAGGAAAAACTGGAATGACAATCCTGCTTGTCGAACAGAATGCGATGAGCGCGCTTCGGATTGCCTCTCAAGGAATAGTTTTAGATCAGGGACGCGTAGTGATTGCCGATAATGCTCGAGCAATCATGAATGACACGGCGCTTCGCCATGCCTACTTGGGCTACTGAGAAGAGGTGGGTGCGATGAATCTAATTAATACGCTAATTGCCGGAGTAAGTATTGGTGCAATCTACAGCCTCATTGCCTTCGCTCTGATTCTAGTTTGGCGCAGTACTCGCGTCGTTAATTTTGCTCAGGCTGGGCAAGCGGCATTCTCTACGTATGTTGGCCTGAGCTTCGAAAAAGCGTTTAATAATTTCTGGCTAGCGCTACTGGCGGCGATCATCGCCGGTGTTCTTGTGGGGGCGTTCGTTGAAGTGGTGATTGTCCGTTTTATCGTCAAGCGCGCGACATCTGCAGCGACTGTCACGGTTGCACCTGTGATTGCGATGTTAGGTCTACTTGGAATCTTCCAAGGAGTGATGGGTTTGATTTGGGGTGGCGAATACCAGGCTTATCCGACCGCCTTTTCTCGTGATGGCCTGACTATTAACGGTAGCCAGATTCCATTCTCACAGAATGACCTTTTCGTGTTATTGACGGTTGTTGCTGCGATGTCTGTAGCGGCACTTATCTTTCAGAAGACGAGTTTGGGATTAGCGATGCGTGCTGCTGCATTCGCACCTGAAGTAACGCGACTATCTGGAATTCGAGTAAGTCGCATCCGGACTCTAGGGTGGGCATTTGCAGGTGGCGCCGGCGGTTTAGCCGGAGTTCTTGTTGCGCCAACGACATTCATCGCACCGAACTCGTTTGATCTGCTCTTAGTCTTTGGTTTCACTGCAGCGGTAATTGGCGGGCTCGATAGTTTGATCGGCGGCGTGCTTGGTGGATTGGCGCTTGGTATCGGATTATCTGTTGTCACGGGATATCTCGGTGGTTCTTACACCTTTATGACCGCGTTCGTTCTTCTGATTGTGGTACTCCTGATCCGTCCACAAGGAATACTGGGAGCGCGAGGTGCTCGTCGTGCGTAGTTCACATAAGCCAAGCGCCACAAAGCGAACCATTCTTGCGCTCATCGTTGGAGTCATTCTCTTTGTCGGAAGTAACTTCATCGACGAGTACCGCATATTCCAAGGTGCACAAGTTGCTGCATACCTTGTTGGCATTGTCTCTATTGTTTTACTTACTGGCTATTCAGGACAGATAACACTCGGCCAAGGCGCTTTCATGGCTGTTGGCTCCTATTCAGCAGCGCTTGCGGTTCAAGAATTTGGATTACCTATCTGGATAACATTTTTTATTGCAGTACTAGCAGCCGCGCTCTTTGGTGCGATTATCGGAATCTCTGCTGGTCGATTAAGTGGTCCATATCTTGCAGGCGCCACACTTGCATTCGCTGTTGGTATTCCTGCTTTAGCCAATGCCGTTCCAATTCTTGGTGGCGAGCAGGGGTTGAGTTTCGATATTGGCTACGCACCTGGCAAATATGCAGACACAGTCTCACCATATAAATGGTTGTTTTGGATTTGTGCGTTATGCGCAATCATCGCTGTAGTCATCGCTGTGAACATCACCTCAAGTGGGCTTGGTCGACAGTGGCGAGCGGTGCGGGCGCATGAGACCGCTGCTGCGCTCTGCGGTATAAATCCCGCGCGGAGCAAAGTAATGGCGTTCACAGTGAGCTCTGGTTTCGCAGGCCTTGCCGGTGTTTCGTTCTCTGCGACAGTAGGTTTGGTATCGCCATCAGGATTCACGTTGGCGCTCTCATTTCTATTGCTTACCGGTGCGATCTTGGGCGGTATCTCGCATATTTCGGGCGCCCTTGGCGGTGCGATTATCGTGGTCATCATCCCGACCGTCTTTGAGAGTTGGACTGAAGAGGCCTCACTGGGCGTTGCCACCTATTTGCCCGGCATCATCGTGAGCGCACTCCTGCTGCTGAGCATCGCGCTGGCCCCAGAAGGCCCCTCCGAGGCGCTCCATAAACTCCGCCGCAAGCACTGATCGGGCGCCCGGAATATCCCGGAATTCGCCGAGATACTCAGGGTTTTCTCGGGTAAAGGTTGGATAACAAACCTACTTGTACTGGGTCTGCCGGGGTAGAGGTAGGTAGGCTCAGAACCCCATACCCGCTCTAAAACCTAGGGCTGGGCTGAAAGAAAGTCACGAATGGAAGGACATCCATGATTCGCGCACTTAAGAAACGAATCCTCGCAGGAGTATCACTACTTGCTGTCACTGGACTCGTCGTTTCTGGTATTCCTGCGCAAGGCGCAGCAACGCCAGGTGTAACGAAGGACACAATCACTCTCGGAATGAGCAGCGCGCAAAGCGGTGCGGCATCTCCTGGTTACAACAAAGTCGGACCTGCGATGCGGGCCTACTTCAATTACATCAATGAGAAGGGCGGCGTCTACGGTCGCAAGATCGAGCTCAAGCTCGAGGACGATAAGTACGTTCCGACAAACGCCGTCAACAAAGTGAATAAGTTAATTTTGCGCGACAAGGTATTCGCTCTCGTTGGAAATCTTGGCACTGCAACGCACACTGCTGCGTTGAAGAAGACTCCAATCATCAAGCAGAGCGTGCCAGATCTCTTCGTGAACACTGGTTACAGTGGATTTGCTAATCCAAAGAAGTACCCAACAACTTTCATGTATCTACCTTCCTACATCATGGAAGCAAAGATCATGGCGAAGTACATCAAGGATAAGTTCCCAGGCAAGAAGGTCGGAATCCTTTATCAGGATGATGATTTCGGTAAAGATGGACTTGCCGGTTTCAAAGCGGGTGGCTTAACTTTCGTAGCGGGTGGAACGCAGAAGTACGCTTCGCTCTCACAGGCAACTGTGGGTCTTACTGCGCAGATGACCGCGCTCAAGAGTTCTGGCGCTGAAGTAATCATTCTCTTTGGTGTCACTAGCGCAACAGCTGTCGCAATGCGCACCGCTGCCGGACTTGGATATGGCACCACATGGGGCCCACAATTCATTATGGGTTCTGTTGGAGCTGATCCAACAACTCTTCTGACTCTCGCAGGTGCAACCACACCAGCTCTTCAGGCAGCAACGCTTCGTTCTCTAACCGGCGCGCTAAGCCTCTCCTTCCTCCCAGCAGCGACTGACACTGAGGATGAGTACGTGAAGAAGTTCATTGAAATCAACACCACATATAACAAGGGTGTTCCATGGGATAACAACGTACTCGTGGGAATGAACCAAGCGATGCTCATCGTGCAAGCACTTCGTGCAGCAGGCGAGAATCCAACTCGAGCTTCTCTAATTTCAGCGCTTAAGAGCAAGGGTGGAACTTTTGCTTCAGCTGGTTACTCCAAGCTTGATTCCGCAAAAAATGTCGGATACACCGGATACTGGGTGGGGCGTTACAACTCCACTGGCGTAATCGCTCCTGTTGATGGCGGAAAGCCTGTTGTCTACACAACAGATTCCAGCACTGCTAATGGCGATGTAGCCGTATCCACCTTCACTCGCCCAGCAATGCCTGCTGACGGCGTCCCAACTAATAAGTAAGCGAAAGAAAAGGAGAATAAGAAATGAGACTTACTCTTAATAAGACTCGCCGCAACATGGCGCTCCTTCTCTCGGTAGCGCTTATTGGAGCGGTCCTCGGTTTCCCAACGGCAGCAACTGCAGCTGATCCGACATGTACTACTGCAGCTGCAGTAACTACATGTACAGGTGAAACAAGCGATACCGCTAAGTATGAAGTTCGTGTTCCAGATGATTTCAATGGAACGCTTCTACTTTGGTCACATGGATACACCTATGTAGCGAAGATCCCTGCTCAAATTCCACTACTTGGTGGTGCAGGAAATGATCTCCGCGCAACGATTGCACCGGGCGCACCAGATTCCATGGTGACTGCAAATGCACTCCTTAATCAGGGCTACGCACTTGCCGGTTCCGGCTTTGCTGTCCCTGGCTGGAACGCTGAGTCTGCAGTCAAGACAAATGTTGAACTTTTGGGAATCGTTAAGAAGAAGTTTCCAAAAATCAAGCGCACCGTTGCATGGGGAGCTTCACTTGGTGGCACCATCACACAACGTCTCGCTGAGACTAATCCAAAGTTAATTGATGCCGCACTTCCTGTGATGGCGTTCAATAACCTCGATAAGGTCACTGGCAGCAACGGCGGATATGGCACCGATGCGGTCTGGCTCTTCAAGATGTTCTTTGATCCAACCATCAAGGGCTTCGGGTACACCGCTGGTCCTGCTGGATTTGGTGAAGCAGCTGTAGATTTCGGCAAAGTACTTGCCGCTGTTGTTGCAATTCAAGGCGGCCTCGCTAAATCAGGTGCCGATACCTGGCCAGCAACAGCAACGCTCGTTCCAGCAGCGGTGAAAGCAGCGTTACCTGCGCGTAGCGCTCTTTTGATGGTGGGACTTCTCTCCGGAATGCCAATGCGAAGCACAAGCTTTGATGGCGTGACCGGTACTCCGATTGATACCTCCAGCATTGCAGCAGCGAGCGCATCAACTTCGGCAGCAACCGGCTTCTCACTTGCAGTGCAACCAGCACTTGCAGTTGCTGAGAACATGGTCAACATTGCTGGCTTCGCAACCTTTGCTCGTTTCGACCTAGAGTCACAGGTTGGTAATAAGAACTTCGCAGATAACCAGAAGACTAATTACGCAGCGAAGCTCTCCGAAGAGGAAGCGGCAACGTATAACGTCGCGCTCTCAGGTGAGAGTGGCATTGCAGGACTTCTCCAACTCGTGGCTGGTTTCCAAGCAGCGGCCCCGCTAAAGGGAGATGCAGAGACGCTCGCTAAGTTCAAGAAGCTCGACACAATGACAGGCCAAATCAACGTTCCAACGATTGCCTTCAACAACGTTGAAGAGACCGTGGAATTCCAGCCAATGATGTCGTGGATGATTGAAAAGGCAAATGCTCAGCGTGCAGCTGAAGTTGCTGCCGCCAAGGCAAAGAAGAAGAAGGCGCCAGCGAAGAAGTTCGCTGCCTTCTGGGGTCAGCCTCTTGATGAGTACACCGTCTTCAACGCCGATGGCACTCCTAAGCAACAAGCATTCAACGCTGGTACTGGCCACGTTCAATTCACCCAAACACAGTGGATGGACATGGTCCGCCTTGGCGATATGGCTGCTCGCTTGAAGAAACTTCCAAGCGCGGCAATCCTGCAACTCACTCGCGAGAGTGATCCAAACTGGTACCCAACCGAAGACTTCGATGCAGATACCTTCGAATCAATCGGGTCATAACCAGCCGGTAAGAAGTAAGTAAGGGATTGGGCCTACACCTACGGGTGTGGGCCCAATTTTTATATCGTGCGGAACCTTGCTTTTGATACCCTGAGATTCTGTGCAGGGGAGGATTGTTATGGGTGCCTTTAGAAGTAAGTGGCAGACACTCTTGCTCTCATTTGTTGTCACGACATTTCTCGTAGAAGGCTCTTTTGCAGGAGAAGTTTTTGATCCCGGCACTTTTGCCCCACAAAGAGATCAATTTGCATTCGTAGTTAGCAACACCGGAGTTCCAGCAGCTACTTTGCTATCAGTCCAACCGCCCGGTGTAGATGAAATCGGAGTGCGTGGTGAATGGCTCAACTGTTATTCCACGTTGGATCCAGCGTGTGCACTAAACACTAGAACGTGGAGTGGGCCAGGCGATCAGGGGGTTATTGGCTGGTCAGTGCTGCCCATTTGCGATTCCCAAGCTTCAGAGAATTGCATCGAAAAATTTGAGATTGCTTACGATGGCGCCAACTTTGCAGACGCCAAATTTCTGCGAACGCTAGCTGGCGGCCTGAGCATCCCGTCCGATCCCACATTTAATTACGTAGGTGGCGGAACCACTTCTATCTGGGATGACTCAACTCTTGCGAACTCGAAAAAACAAAGTTACATGACGAACTTCATTTACTCCTCTTTCTATGATCCAAGTACCAAGAAATTTAATGTGAGCAATATTTCCCTTTCAATCGTTCCCATCAAGGAAGTTTCCGGGGCTTACAAAGCACCAGTAATGGATAGAAACTTGCCAGCCAATAACAGAATCTCCTTTGGTCCCAGAGGTTCAGTGTGGTCTGAGGATGGAGTAATAGGAGTCGCTACTGATTTTCCGTCAACGAGTAAATTCCGACTCACCGTGCGAAGTACAAATCAAGTGACCGGATGGTTTAAAGCGCGCTTAAAAGACCCTGCTATAGACATCAAGAAATATTCAGAAGATAACAACAAAGTTGTAATCGAAGGCGAACCGGTTTCAGTGCCAACTTTTGTCTATACCAAATTTAAATCAGAGTTCAATACAAAAGAAAATAAGTGGTGGCAGAACAACGGCCAATCCAATAGCACCACCGGCGCTGGAGCAGACCAGCAGGATATTTTCGAGTACCTAGATTATTTCCGACCACTCGTCAACGATAGAGCAGCTGGTTTTAATACGCTGTGGACAGTGAACTCCACTAATTGGGGTAATCAAAACAAGTGCTTAATGGACCCGTCGAGAGTAGTAGGCATTGTCAGCACCAATGCGATGGGCTTCAACGGAAATTCACCAAGCTATAAAGACGGGACTCTCAATTACCAAGTAGCGGGTATGCACTACATGCCAGATGGTAAATCTCTTGTGGAGGGAACCTACGATTTGCTTATTAGAAGCGATGCAGCACGATGCTTATATGGATTTTCCAATGCACCCATCCAAGCCAGCATCTCCGTTACGGGCGAAGCTGATCAGAAGGTCGCAACGACTTCCATGACCGAGGGCAACGGATGGATCAAGCTTTCGGCCTATGGTTTTACCTTCTCTGATCCAACAATCTCTGTGAAACTTTCACAAGCGAAGAGCCAAGAAAAAGTTCAAGGGAATGTTCAAGTGAAAAAGAGCTCAACAATCACTTGTAAAAAGGGGAAGATAACCAAGAAAGTTACAGGTGAATCCCCCAAGTGTCCGGCGGGTTATAAAAAACGTTAGCGCTTAGCGGTACCCTCTAGGCATTATGCGAATGCACTTAGAAATCGGTTCTGCGTCGCAGATGCGAGATTTCGGGATTTCACTTGCCGCCCAATTACGCATGGGGGATTTGCTCCTCGTTGATGGCCCATTGGGGGCGGGCAAAACTTTTTTGACACAGCACATTCTGCGTGCACTCAATGTGCAAGGCGAAGTGACTTCGCCTACTTTCGTGATGATGAAGAGTTATCACGGTGATTTTCCGATTAATCACATCGATGCATATCGCTTCCTCGATTTAGTAAATCCACGCCAGGCACTTGAGGAGCTCGATGTCGATTTCGATAGCTCGATAACAATTGTCGAGTGGGGTGCAGGTTTCGATCTGACGGGGGAAGCGCTTCACATCGGAATTGATCTTGGTGAAGGTGAGCATCGAGCGCTCACCTTCGAAGGTGCAGATTCGCGCTGGGGGCAACTTCAGCTATGAAACGAGCGTTGACTATCGATACCTCTACGGCGCGAACAATTGTTGGCGTGGTGGAGAACGAGCGCGTTATCTGGTCTGACTTTGTTGAGGGGGCAACCTCGCATGGTGGCGCTCTCGGTGAGTTGATTGGAAAGGCGCAAGGTTTGGCTGATGTTGATCATGTGATTGTTGGCATGGGGCCAGGGCCATTTACCGGACTGCGTGTCGGCATCATCTTCGCGCAAGGGTTTGCAAAGGCTCGTGCGATTCCATGCATCGGAGTCGTCTCACTCGATGCAATCGCTTACTCGCAAGAACTCTCTGGCGAAACTGTTATTTCTATCGATGCTCGACGGAAAGAGCGATACTGGGCTCGGTATGAGAAATCTGGAGCGCGCATCTCCGAGATATCAGTCTCTAAATCAGAGCTTGTGCCTTCGGGAATCGATGACCAGCATCCAACGCCGCTTGGTTTAGTACGAGCTGCGAATAATGATCGCTCCATCAGGAGAGAGCCGCTCTATCTTCGCAAGCCAGATGCAGCGCTCGCGCCACTTGTTGATATCCACCTTCGCGAACTGCGCTTCTTTGATTTAGGAGAGATTCTTGGTATCGAGCGCGAACTCTTCCCAGATCCGTGGTCATTGGGGCAATTCAAGGAAGAGTTGAGTTTTTCGCCACGTTCGCGCTACTACATTGTGCTAGAAGATAGAACGGGTGAAACACCGCGCATTGTTGGTTATGCGGGCATTGCATTTACTGGAGCTAACGAACCGGTAGATATTCACACGCTCGCAGTTGCAAAGGAGTACCAAGGGCGCGGACTTGGTCAGAGGATGCTTGACCATTTGGTCGAAAAAGCACGTGCGCTGAGCGCATCGAGCATCTTGCTGGAAGTGCGCGATGGGAATGAGCCAGCGCGCGCGCTTTATGCAAAGAATGGATTTACCGAGATCTCTCGTCGAATTGGTTACTACGCGCGCTTTGGCGATGCATTAGTCATGGAGCAAAAATTGGATAATCCATCCACCTCCTCTGGTGGTGACGCGTGAGTTCACATGAGCCATTAGTACTTGGTATCGAGACCTCTTGCGATGAGACGGGTATCGGTATCGTGCGCGGAAAATCTCTTCTTGCAAACGAAATAGCATCAAGCGTTGCTGAACAAGCGCGCTACGGGGGAGTCGTTCCTGAAGTAGCAGCACGCGCTCATCTTGAAGCGTTCTTTCCCACTCTCGATCGCGCATTAGCCACAGCGAGAGTACAACTCAAAGATTTCGATGCCATTGCAGTAACAAGAGGACCTGGACTTGCTGGCCCACTTCTGGTGGGTACAGGTGGCGCAACTGGACTTGCTGCTGGTCTTGGTATTCCCATTTATGGCGTCAATCATTTAGCAGCGCACATTGCTGTGGATTCACTCGAACACGAGCCAGAACC
>Ga0164293_10005329_pt1 | contig 10942 bp, 10 predicted proteins | sample GEODES118metaG_FD_111487 | JGI IMG/M metagenome (GOLD analysis project Ga0164293, IMG submission 111487) | Eutrophic lake water microbial communities from Lake Mendota, Wisconsin, USA - GEODES118 metaG | ecosystem: Environmental > Aquatic > Freshwater > Lake | place: USA: Lake Mendota...
ACATCAACAACCGTCTTTACACCGGCGACAATGGCCGGGTTTTTGGTTACGACAATGCGCAGGATGGGCACCATAGGCATTTCTTCGGCCAAGTTGAGCCTGCTGAATTCGTCAGCTTCGAAGCAATCGAGCAACTTTTCCAGCGGGACTGGCGCGCAGTAAAGGATTCCAAATGACCCGACTCACCATCAAGACTGGTACCGAAGCCGATTTTTTCAGGCGAGGTCTGGAACTCGCCCGCGCGGCCGATCAAGGGCGCGAGATCGAACCGGGTCGCATCATCAGTTTTGAGGATCCGGCGGAGATGATGAAAGTCTTGACCGAGAGTCGGGTGACGCTCTTCCGCCGCGTCAAGGAAGCCCCCGGCCCCCTCTGATCACTCAGCCTTTGGCCTTGGCCTCCAACGCAGTCAGCCACTTCCGCTTGGCCCCCGGCCTCGGTGCGGCCTTGGCGGTCGCCGGGCGGTCGCAGCGCAGGAACTGTCCGCGCCCGGGGGCGCCTTGCAAACTGCCTTCGCCGGGGCGCCCTGACCACACCACCTCGCCGCGCGAGATCGTCATGCCCGGCCACGCCTTGAATTCCATGCCCTCGTAAGGCGTGTAGTCGACCGCGTGGTGCAGCATGTCGTTGGTGAGCGCGAAGCTGCGGTCGCAATCCCAGATCACGAGATCGGCGTCCGAACCCACCGCGATCGTGCCCTTCCTCGGATAGAGACCATAGAGCTTCGCCGCATTGGTGGCCGTGAGCGCAACGAAGCGGTGCACATCCACGCGTCCGTTCATCACGCCTTCGCTCATCAGGATGGCCATGCGGGTCTCGAGTCCGGGCGTGCCGTTGGGCACCAGGTGGAAGGGCGCGTCGGGCCCGGCGACCGCCTTGCCGTCCGCCCCGGTCCGGAAGGGGGCGTGATCCGAGGACAGCACGTGGAAGGTGCCGTTCTCCAGACCGTCCCAGACCGCCTGCCGGTTGGCTTCGTCACGCGGCGGCGGGCTGCAGATGCAGCGCGCGGCGTCGTGTCCGCCTTCCAGCGCCTCTTCGGTCAGCAGCAGATAGTGCGGGCAGGTCTCGCCATAGATCGGCAGCCCGCGACCCTGGCCCCAGCGAATCTGCTCGATCGCCTCGCGCGCCGAAACGTGCACGAGCAGGATCGGCACATCGAGCAATTCGGCGAGGCTGATCGCGCGGTGCGTGGCCTCGCGCTCGACCGGCTGCGGGCGCGACAGCGCATGACCGATCGGCTCGGTGATGCCCGCCTCGAGTAGTCGCTCGGTCAGCCACTGGATGCAGTCGGCGTTCTCGGCGTGAATCATCGTCATCGCTCGCTCGCGCTTGGCGGCCGCGAGCGCGCGGATGATCTGGCCGTCGTCCAGCTTCAGATCGTCATAGGTCATGTAGATCTTGAACGAGGTGACGCCTTCCTCCGAAACCAGCTTCGTCAGTTCGGGCCCCACGACCTGCTCGGTGGGATCGCTGAGGATCATGTGGAACGCATAGTCGACCAGGGCCTTGCCGTCGGCCCGGCGGTGGTAGTCGGCGAGCACGTCGATCAGGCTCTGACCCCGGAACTGACAGGCAAACGGGATGATCGTCGTCGTGCCGCCCGCCGCAGCCGAAGCGGTGCCCGTGCGGAAATCGTCGGCGCAGACCGAACCGTCGTTCGTCGGCTGGTCGATATGGCAGTGGGAATCGACGCCGCCTGGCGTGACGAGCCGGCCCGCCGCATCGATCTCCCGCCCGCCCGGGGCCAGCATCGACCCGTCGATGTGCTCGGCAATCAGGGCAATGCGGCCCGCGCGCACGCCGATGTCGGCGCGGTAGCGGTCTGCAGCAGTTGCGATATCGCAGTTGCGGACGATGAGATCGAGTTGGGACATGATGGATCAGGCTCGCTATTCAGGGGTGATGCCGGCCGCGCGGACGGCTTCGGCCCACTTGTCGATTTCTGCCGCGACGAATTTCCTGAATTCGTCGGGTGAACCACCGAAAAACCGGGTGCCGAGCTTGGCCATGCGCTCCTCGACGTCAGGCAAACGCATGACTTCGTTGATGTCGCGCGACAGTTTGTCGATGATCGCACGAGGCGTGCCCTTGGGGGCGAAGAAACCCGACCAGGGCTCACCGGAAAAACCCGGAAATCCCTGTTCCGCAACGGTCGGCAATTCAGGCACGAGCGGCGAGCGCTCGAGCGAGCTGATCCCGAGAATCTTGATCCGGCCGCTACGGTAGGCACTCATCGCACTCGGAATGCCGGTCACGCCCACCGTGATCTGCTGACCCGCGACATCGTTGATCATCGGCGTCGCGCCCTTGTACGGGACCGCTTCCATCTTGACGCCCGCGCGGCTCAGCAGTAACTCCATCACCAGGTGCGACCCGGTACCGCGCCCGTCATTGCCAAAGGTGTATTTACCCGGCGACTGGCGGGCGAGTTCCAGCAACTGCGGAATGCTGTTGGCCGGAAAGGACGGGTGGACGAACACCACATTGCCGTGCCGGGTGCCCTGGGTGATCGGCTCGAAATCGTGCAGCGGGTGGTAGGGCATCTTTTTCATCAGGCTGATGTTGATGCCGTGCGAGCCCGTCACCCCGACGACCAGGGTGTAGCCATCAGGCGGCGCCTTGGCCACCAGGTCGGCACCGATCGTCGCGCCACCCCCCGGGCGGTTCTCGATCACGACCGGCTGCCCCCATTTCTGCTGGAGCTTCTCTCCGATCACCCGCGCGGTGATGTCGGTGGTACCGCCCGGCGTGAACGGCACGACCAGCCGCACCCGCCGCGAGGGAAAGGCGGAAGGGTCTTCCTGGGCCCAAGCGGAACGGGACGTGCTGCCCAGCCCCAGCAGGGACAATCCACCCCAGGCAGTCAGCGCGCGAGCGGCCTGACGTCGGGCGCGGTGGGTCGCACCGGATTGCGTTGTGAAACTCGTCTTCTCCGGATGGATGGGTCTTTTCATCGTCTTGTCTCCCTGGTTGTCTGAGTGCGCTTGCGTGGCTTCGGCCTCGGTTAACATCGAGTGCCTCCGCACACAGCCTGCCCGCGAGACTGCCACGCGCGAACGATCACGTCCACCAGGGAGAAAATCACAACATGAGCACATCGATGAATCGCCGCTTGCGGCAGCTGTTCGTGCCCGGTGCGGGCCTCATCATGCCCGGGGCGGGCAATGCGCTTGCCGCCCGGGTGATCGAGGCCACCGGCCATCCGGTGATGCTGATCAGCGGCGCGGCAGTAGCCAACAACTACCTCGGCCAGCCTGACCTGGGGCTGGTGTCGCTGAGCGAACTCGTCAACCACGTTGCCGCGATCCGCAACGTGGTCAACATACCGATCATCGTCGATGCCGACACCGGCTTCGGGAACGCCATCAGCGTGCGGCAAACCGTGCGAGGCTGCGAGCGGGCCGGCGCCAACGGCATCCTGATCGAGGATCAGACCTTCCCCAAGCGCTGCGGCCATTTTGACAACCACGAGGTCATCGAGAAGGATGAAATGGTCCAGAAGATCCGGGCTGCGGTCGATGCCCGGACGGACCCCGACATGATGATCGGCGCGCGAACCGACTCGCGCGGCATCTACGGGATCGAGGCCGCCTTCGAGCGCGCGAACGCCTATCGGGAGGCTGGCGCTGACTTCCTGTTCATCGAGGCGCCCCGCTCGCTCGAGGAACTCGAGGCGATTCCCAGGAACGTGCCCGGCCTGCATCTGTGCAACATGGTGATCGGCGGCAAGACGCCGGTGCCGTCGCGCGAGGAACTCGGCCGCATGGGATACGGGCTGATCGCCTACGCCAATGCCGCCCTGCAGGCGGCGCTGCTGGGCATGCAGACCGTGCTGCAACATCTCCACGATCACGGCACGATCGCCGGCGCCGAAGACAAGGTGATGATGTTTCGCGAACGCCAGCAGATGCTCGACGGTGATTTCTACCGCGACTTGGCGAACCGCTATGGTGGCCGGCCCCAGTGAGTGCTGGCCGGTCTGCGGTGGCGGCGCTCGGCGAGCGTCGGCCGGCCGCAGCCGCCCCTGCGGGCGATTGCTTGCCTCAAGAGGCCCGAACGCATTCAGTGCGATGACGACAGGAGGTCGGTGCACATGTCTCTCACCCAGCCGCTGACGGCTTTCGAAAAGATCTGGCGCGATCACGTGATCACGCCGCTGGCGGGCGACACGGCGCTCCTGCAGATCGACCGGCTGGTCCTGCACGAGTTGAGCGGTAGCCAGGCGGTGCGCGCGCTCGCCGAAGCGGGCCGGGCCCCAGATAGCCGTGCCCAGGTCTTCACGATCATCGAGCACCTCATTTCGACCCGCCCCGGACGCGGGCCGCTCGATTCGGTGTCGGTCAGCGGGCCGGCCATGATCGGCGGCACCCGCGAGGCCTCCCGCCGCTGGGGCTTTCACTTCATCGATTACGACGATCCGAGGCAGGGCATCGCGCATGTCGTGGCACTCGAGGAAGCGATCGCCCTGCCCGGTTCCACCTACGTTTGCTGCGACAGCCACACGTCGACGGTGGGCGCGATCGGGGCACTCGCCTGGGGGATCGGTGCCTCCGAGGCCGAGCATGTGCTCGCCACGCAAACCCTGGTCCAGTCGCGTCCGCGCACGATGAGGGTGGCTTTTCAGGGGCGGCTGCCGGCCGGTGTCCATGCCAAGGACATGATCCTGGCGCTGATCGGGCGGATCGGCGCGGCGGGCGGAATCGGCTACGCCGCCGAGTTCGCGGGCGAAGCGGTCCGCTCGCTCTCGATCGAGGGTCGTGCGACGCTCTGCAACATGGCGATCGAGTTTCAGGCGAAATACGGATTCGTCGCGCCGGACGCGACGACACTCGCCTACCTGCATGGACGCTCTCACGCGCCCCGTGGCGCCGACTGGGATGCGGCCGCCGCGTATTGGCTGTCGCTCGCAGGTGACCCCGGCGCCCGCTACGACCACGAGGTCAGCATTGACTGCGCGCAGTTGCGGCCCCAGATCACCTGGGGCACCAGTCCCGAGCAGGTGATCGCGATCGATGGCCGGGTCCCGGATCCTTCGATCCAGCCCGACGCCGAGTCGCGTCTCGAGGCCGAGCGCGCCCTCGAGTACATGCAGCTCTCACCCGGCATGCCACTCACCGGCCTGCCGATCGATGTCGCCTACATCGGTTCGTGTACCAACGCGCGTCTGTCCGATCTGCGCGCAGCGGCCGCGATCCTCAAAGGGCGTCGGGTACGCGAAGGCTTGCAGGCGGTTTGCGTGCCGGGCTCGACGCCGGTCAAGCGCGCGGCCGAGGCCGAGGGACTGCACCAGATCTTCATCGACGCGGGCTTCGAATGGCACGAGTCGGCTTGCGGTTTCTGCGGCCACATCGGTGATGACCGATTCAAGGGGCTGCGCACCATCAGCACGACCAATCGCAATTTCAAGGGCAGGCAGGGGCCGGGCACCCGCACCCATTTGGCGAGTCCGGTGACGGTCGCCGCGTCTGCAATTGCCGGTTGCATCACCGAAGCGCCCGCAGGGGGGGCCTGAAGATGGAACAGTTCGTAGCAGTGACGGGCCGGGCAGCGCCGCTCATGCAGATCAACATCGATACCGACCAGATCATTCCGGCGCGTTATCTGGGCGGCACCGATGCAAAAGGCTATGGGGCGCATCTGTTTGCCAACTGGCGGTTTCTGGCCGATGGGAGTCCGGATCCTGCCTTCATCCTCAATCGCCCGCCCTACGACAGCGCCCAGATCCTGCTGGCGGACCGCAACTTCGGCTGTGGATCCTCGCGTGAGCGCGCGCCCAAGGCTTTGCGTGAATTCGGCTTTCGTGCGGTGATCGCGCCGTCATTTGGCGGCATCTTCTTCAATAATTGCTTCAGAAACGGGATTGTCCCGGTTTCGATGCCGATCGGTCAGGTTCGCGCGATCGTCGAGATCGTCGAGGCGAGCGCGGGCCAGGCGCCGATCACGGTGAGTCTGGAGGCTTGCAGGGTGACGCTCGCGGATGGCCGCAACTTCGGCTTCGAGGTACCGGAAACACTCAGGCAGATGCTGCTCGCAGGCGTCGATGAAATCGATCTGACGAAGTCCCGGCAGGCCGAAATCGATGCGTTCCGAGAGCGGGACCGGGCGCGCCGGCCCTGGATTTACATCGGGCCGGCGGCTTCGCCGTAATTCGCCAGCGGCTTCCCTCCGGCGCGGCCCTGTTCAGGGCGTGCGCCTTCGGCTTGTCTCTTTCTGCCCTTACAGCGGTTGTGCGCCCGAGGCCTTGACCACCTTGGCCCACTTGTCGATCTCGGCAGCCTGATAGCGCGCAAGCTCTTCCGGCGACGAGAGGATCGGGTCGAGGCCCAGCTTTGCCAGTCGCTCCTTGATATCGGGCAGGTTGTAGACCCGTTTGATCTCGCTGTTGATCCGATCGACAACGGCCTTGGGCGTGGCGGCCGGGGCAAACACCGCGAACCAGGACGTCGCCTCGAAGCCCGGCACGCTCTCGGCCACCGTCGGGATGTCGGGCGCGGCCGGCGAGCGCTTGGCTGAGGTGACCGCGATCGGGCGGATCTTGCCTTCGCTTGCCATGGGCAGAGCCGACGGCATGTTGTCGAACATCAGCTGTATGCTGCCCCCGACCAGATCGGGGATTGCAAACTGGCGGCCCTTGTAAGGCACGTGGGTCATCGAGGTGCCGGTCATCGTCTTGAATAGCTCGCCCGCGACGTGCACTGAGGTGCCGACCCCCGGCGAGCCGAAGGACAGCTTGTTCGGATTGGCCTTCATGTAAGCGATCAGCTCATTGATCGTCTTGACCGGAAGGTTGTTATTGACAACGAGCAGGTTGGGAGTCGATGCGACCAGGGCGACGGGGGCAAAATCGCGCACCATGTCGTAGGGCATCTTTGCGTAGATCGCGCCGTTGATCGAGTGGGTGCCGACCGTGCCCATGACGATCGAGTATCCGTCGGGTGCGGATTTGGCGACGATGTCAGCGCCGATGTTGCCGCCTGCGCCGGGCTTGTTGTCCACGACCATCGGCTGGCCGAGTTGCGCCCGCTCACTGAGGATCCTGGCCAGGATGTCCGGGGCGCCACCGGTCGGGAAGGTGACGACGATCTTGACGGGGCGCTGGGGCCAGCTCTGGGCGCTCGCGGCGCCGGCCGCAAGGACGCTTGCGGTCAGAACGGAAAGCGTCAGGCCGGTGACGCGGGCAGGGGCCGAACGGAATGCGGACATCATGGTCTCCATGTTTGTGATGGTTGTGCTTGATTTTCGAATCATGCCACGATGCCTGATGCCTGACGCTGGTAGCATCCGCGACCGCCCCTGTGCCCTGCCCAAGTGCCGGATTTCGGATTATCCTTCGCGCGCTTGGGCGCAGTTCGCGTGTTCTGGCGTGTCCTTGCGCGCCGCCGCGGGCGTTCCCAATCCGTACCTTCGTTTCTGAATTGCTGATCTGGAGACCGTTTCATGAGTCGACCTCAGACCATGTTCGAAAAAATCTGGAATGCCCATCTCATCTGCGAGGATGCCGATGGACGTTCGTTGCTGCACGTGTCGCGGCACCTGGCTCACGATGGGTCCTGGCATGCCTTCACCTTTCTTGAGGCGCGGGGACTCAAGCTGCGGCGGCCCGATCAGATGTTTGCCACGCCCGACCACGGCGTGTCGACGTTGAGCCACGATCTGGCGCAAATCACCGATCCCGACCAGATCCGGGTGGTGCGCGCGCTCGACGCCAATGCCGCCAAGCACGGTTTCACCGTCTTCGGGCTCGATGACACACGCCAGGGCATCATCCACGTGGTGGGGCCCGAGCAGGGCCTCACCCAGCCCGGGTTGCTGATCGTCTGTGGCGACAGCCACACCTCGACCCATGGCGCACTGGGGGCGCTTGCCTTTGGCATCGGCGCCTCGGACGTCTGCCATGTGCTTGCGACACAGAGCATCTGGCAGCGTCGACCCCGGACGCTGCGCATCACGATCGACGGGCGATTGCCCGCTGGCGTGACCTCCAAAGACGTGATCCTGGCGGTGATCGCCCGGATCGGCGCCAATGGCGCCACGGGTCACGTGATCGAGTATGCGGGCTCGGCGGTGCGGGCCATGACGATGGAGCAGCGGCTCACGCTTTGCAACATGTCGATCGAGGCGGGGGCGCGGGCGGGCCTGGTTGCGCCCGACGAGACCACCTACGCCTATCTCCAGGGCCGGCCCTACGCGCCCAAGGGTGAGATGTGGGATCAGGCGCTCGCGCACTGGAAGACGCTGCCCAGTGACGAGGGTGCGGTGTTCGACCGCGAAGAGCACTTCGATGCCGCCACGCTCGCCCCGATGGTGACCTGGGGCAACAGCCCCGAGGAGGCCCTCCCGGTCACCGGTCATGTGCCCGATCCCGCGACGATTGCCGACAGTGGTCGCCGCGAGGCTGTCGAGTCGACCCTCGAGTACATGGGACTTCAGCCCGGTCAGGCGCTCACCGATACGCCGATCGACTATGTCTTCATCGGTTCGTGCACGAATGGTCGTATCTAGGATCTGCGGGCGGCCGCTGCCATCGCGCGCCGCGGCAAGGTGGTGGTGCCGGCGATGATTTCTCCGGGCTCCACGCTGGTCAAACTCGCCGCCGAGGCCGAGGGCCTGCACCGCGTCTTCATCGAGGCGGGCTTCGAATGGCGCGAGTCGGGTTGCTCGATGTGCGTGGGCATGAATGGTGATGTGCTCGGCCCTGGCCTGCGCAGCGCCTCGACCACCAACCGCAATTTTCGCGGGCGTCAGGGGCGTGACAGCCGCACCCATCTGATGAGCCCCGCCATGGCCGCAGCCGCCGCGCTCGCCGGCCGCATCGTTGACATTCGCCCCTTGCTCGAGGAGGCTTGAGCCCCATGCAGCCCTTTACCACTCTCGATGCGGTCGCTGTGCCGCTCGGTATCCCCAACATCGATACCGACCAGATTGCCCCGGCCCGGTTTCTGCGCAAGTCGCGCGCCGATGGGTTTGGTCAATACCTGTTTCATGATCAGCGCTGGGATCCCCAGGGGCAGGTGATCGACGATTTCATCCTGAATCAGCCGTCTTCACAGGGCGTGGGCGTACTGGTCACCGATCGCAATTTCGGCTGCGGGTCGAGTCGTGAGCACGCGGTCTGGTGTCTGGTCGATTACGGCATCCGCTGCGTGATGGCCCCGAGCTTTGGCGACATCTTCTATCAGAATGCGATCAATCACGGCCTGCTGCTGATTCGGCAGAGCGAAACGCTCTGTGACGCGCTGCGCGCGATGTTGCAACGGCATCCTGGCGCGCGCATGCAGATCGATCTGGCCGCGCAGCGGTTTACCGACTGCGAGGGCGGCACGCACGAGTTCGACATCGAGGATGCGCGCAAGAAACGCCTTTTGCTGGGGCTCGACGAAATCGGGCTGACCCTGCAATATGAATCCGAGATCACGGCGTTTGAGACGAAATTCAGAGCGTCCCGGCCCTGGTTGTTTGCCCCTCGATGACGGGTGCTCTTCGATCCCGGCTTGTGGTAGAAGAACGTTTGATCTTTCGAACAATACATTCGTTAACAAAGGAGATGCGATGACGATCCAATCCAGACGCGCCGTTTTAGGCGGTGCAGCGCAAGCGCTTTCGGCCATTTTCGTGACTGCAGCGGTAGGTGTTCCGCTCGGCGCACACGCTCAGGCGGTCAACTTTGCAGGCAAGACGGTCGAGGTTGTCATTCCTTTTGGCGTGGGGGGCGGCTCCGACGTCTGGATGCGCTTCAATGCGCCCTTCTTTTCGCGCTACCTGCCCGGCAACCCCAATGTCGTGGTCAAGAACGTCCCCGGCGGTGGCTCGATCACAGGTACCAACCAGTTCGCAGCGTCGGCCCGTCCCGACGGCCTGACCTTGCTGGGTACCTCCGGTTCCACCCAATTTCCCTACCTGCTCGGCGACCCCCGGGTCAAGTTTGAGTACAAGGATTGGGAGATGGTGCTCGCTTCACCCACCGGTGGCGTGGCCTACATCAGTTCGAAGTTCGGCGTGAAATCGGTCAAGGACCTGCCCAAGCTCAAGGGCCAGAAGCTGATCTACGCGAGTCAGGGTGCGACCTCGCTCGACCTCGTGCCGATGCTGGGTTTTCGCATGCTGGGGCTCGATGTGCAGCACGTGTTTGGCATGAAGAGTCGGGGCGAAGGGCGTCTCGCCTTCGAGCGAGGCGAAGCGACGATCGACTACCAGACCTCCTCGGCCTATCTCAAGAGCGGCGTGCCGCTTGTCAAGGAAGGCAAGGCGGTGCCCCTTTTCAGCTGGGGGGTGACCGACGACAACGGCAATCTCATCCGTGATCCGGCTTTCCCGGAACTGCCCCATGTGGCCGAAGCGATCGAGATCGTGACCGGCAAGAAGCCCTCCGGGCCCGAGTGGGAGGCGTTCAAGGCCTTCCTGATCGCGGGCTTCCCGGCGCAAAAGCTGCTGGTGCTGCCCAAGGGCACGCCCAAGCCGATCGTCGAGGCTTACCGCGAGGCGGTTCGCAAGATGGTCAAGGACCCCGAGTATCTCGCCAAGAATGGTGCGGCGCTCGGCGGCTATCCGCAACTGACCGACAAGGCGGGCGAGTCGCTCTACCGGGAAGGAACCACGATCAACCCTGCGGCCCGGGAGTGGGTACGTGACTTCCTGATCAAGAACTATCAGGTCAAGCTCTGATCGGAGGCCGCCTCCGCACTGACGTTCCGCCCGCTGGTTGATCGACTGGCGGGCGTCTTCTTTTCGTGTTGGCAGGGTTCGGCCGGTCGGTACGCGCCCGCGAAATCATCTCTAAGCACGCCCAAGTGCACGGAGTTCACCCATGATCGAAGCAATGCAGTCGGCCCTCGTCGGGCTGCTCCAGTGGCAGCACTTTGCGTACATGATGCTGGGGGTGTTCGTCGGTCTGATCATCGGGTTCCTGCCTGGTCTTGGCGGTATCTCGGGTATGTCTCCGCTG
>Ga0164293_10005331_pt1 | contig 10941 bp, 8 predicted proteins | sample GEODES118metaG_FD_111487 | JGI IMG/M metagenome (GOLD analysis project Ga0164293, IMG submission 111487) | Eutrophic lake water microbial communities from Lake Mendota, Wisconsin, USA - GEODES118 metaG | ecosystem: Environmental > Aquatic > Freshwater > Lake | place: USA: Lake Mendota, Wisconsin...
CGGTATCCCTTGGACAGTTGTCCGATGGTTTTGTGGCGTTCCGGAGTCAGCCCGGTCTGCTGAATCATTTCTTCCACGCGGGAGGTGGGGGCTCCGTAAAGTCCGGCTACAAATTGGAGGTATTCGGCCACGTACAAGTCCGTGTAGAGCGGATTGTGTTCGGGCAGGTAGCCAATTTTTTGCTTGACGGCCAGGGCGTCGGTACCAACGGGAAGACCGCACACCTGGGCATTTCCTGCGTCGGCAGGCAAATAACCGGTCAAAATCTTCATCAGCGTGCTTTTCCCGGCCCCGTTTGGACCCAAAAGGCCCACAATTTGGTGGTCGGGCAAGTCAAAAGACACCGCATCCAGGGCCTTTTGTTCGCCGTACAGCTTGGTAAGTTCAGAAACGTGGATAGACACGGGTTCAAGTCTTTTCACAAAGGTAAGCGATGCTACCTTTGTTGCATGTCCGAAACTCCTACATTTCCCGGCACCGTCACCAAAGCCACCGGCAGCTGGTTCCAGGTTCGGCTGGACGACGGCACGGAGCGCGCCTGCCGGCTGCGCGGCCAGCTCCGCCTGAAAGGAAGCAAGAGCACCAGTTTTGTGGCCGTGGGCGACCGGGTAACCTTGGAGGACGAGGGCGACGAGCAGGCGGTGATTGTGGCGCTGCAAGACCGCCGAAACTACATCCTGCGGAAGAGCGTCAACCTGTCCCACAAAACCCAGGTCATTGCGGCGAACTTGGACCAAGCCGTTTTGGTGACCACTGTCTCCGAACCCAAGACCCTGTTCGGTTTTATTGACCGGTTCCTGGCTACGGCAGAAGCCTACAGCGTGCCCGCGGTGCTGCTTTTCAACAAAATGGACGCCCTGTCCGAGGCGGATTTGGACGAGTTGGAATACCGCGAAGCGGCGTACGGAGCCGCCGGATACCGAACGCTCCGAACGTCTGCGCACACCGGGGAAGGGCTGGACGAACTTCGGGCCTTGCTCAGCAACAAAGTGACGTTGTTCAGCGGCCACTCCGGCGTCGGCAAGAGTTCTTTGGCGAATGCTTTGGATCCCCAGCTTCACCTGCGCACGCAGTCCGTGAGTACCGCCCACGGCCAAGGCCAGCACACCACCACGTTTGCAGAGATGCACCGCATTGCGGGGAACATCGACCTGATTGACACTCCCGGAATTCGCGGATTTGGTTTGGTTGCCATGGAGGCCAGTGAAATTGGCGACTACTTCCCAGAGATTTTTGCACTCAAATCGGGCTGCCGGTTTGGAGACTGCAGCCACACGGAAGAGCCGGGGTGTGCGGTTTTGGAGGCCCTGGAGCAACACAAACTCGCCCCCACACGGTACCGATCCTACGTCAGCATGGTGCAAGGCGTGGACGACGACGATCCGTACCGCCAAGACGCCTTCAAAGCCTAACCATGCGCTTGCTGATTCAACGGGTGCAGAAGGCCGCCGTGCACATCGGAGGGCAGGTGCATGCCCAAATTCAAACAGGACTGGTGGTTTTGGTCGGATTCGCGCCCGAGGATACCGAGGAAGACGTGGCCTGGGGGGTGAAGAAACTCGCCGCCATGCGGATTTTTCCAGGCTCGGCCGGGTCCATAGACGCCTCCATCCAAGAAGCAAAAGGGTCGTTTTTGGTGGTGAGCCAGTTCACGCTGCACGCATCCACCAAGAAAGGAAACCGCCCCAGTTTTTACCGGGCGGCGCCCCCGATCCACGCCATTCCGCTGTACGAATCGTTTTTGGAACAGCTTTGGACGGTGTCCGACGTTCCCGTAAAGAGCGGGGTGTTCGGGGCAGACATGCAGGTGGAACTTGTCAACGACGGGCCGGTGACGATTTGGTTGGACACCCAGAACCGGGAGTAAGGAAGGGCCTTTTCCGCTCCGCGCAGGAGCTCGGCGCGTGCTTCAACCCTCCGGGCAAAAACGGGGATTTACTTCAACTTGGGGTTGTTGGCATGCCGGTCTTTGTCCCGCGCTCCTTTGGCTTCCATCCGGCGGTCATAGGCGGCTTGCAGGTCGGTCCCGGTTTGGTTGGCCAAACACAAGACCACAAAAAGTACGTCGGCTAATTCTTCGCCGAGGTCCTTGTTTTTGTCGGACTCCTTTTCGCTCTGTTCGCCGTAGCGCCGGGCGATGATTCGGGCCACTTCCCCCACTTCTTCCGTGAGCTGGGCCATGTTGGTCAATTCGTTGAAATACCGAACGCCGAATTGCTGAATCCATTGGTCGACGTCGGCTTGCAGCGCAGCGACGGGAAGGGAGGTGTTTTCCATGGGGTTACCAGTTGAGTTGGAAGGAGGCGCGCAACCACCGGCCCGGAAGCGCGATGCCCCCGCGGTCTTGCAGCGCGGCATTCCACACATTCAGGGCATCTACAGACAGGACCATATTGGGCCCGACCGTTTTGGAAACGCGCAGGTCGGTTTGGTGCTGCCAAGCATAGGGAGTGAGGGTGCCGTCGAGGTTGCGGAACGACCCGTTTCGGATGCCGTGTTGGGAGCGGAGGGTTGCTCGGAAACCGCGGTATTCGGCGGATTGGGCTTGGATTACCGCCCGGTACCGCAGATAGTCGAGCGCGTAGGTGCTGCTGGTTCCTTGCGGTACGTCACCGGTGTGAAAAAGGGCAGCTGCACCGAAACGGAGCATTTCCAAGGCGGCCACGGGGAAACGCCACTGGAGGTAGGTTTCTGTGCCGTAAGTGGTGGCTTGGCGAATATTGGTAGCCACAAATTCCCCCTCGATGTTGGACAACCAGTCGATCAACTGGCGGCCTTGGCGCGCAAAGACCGAGGTTTGCCACTGCATTTTCCCGGAGCGGTAGCGGTGTCCAATTTCGTAGTTCCAAGCGTTTTCGGGTTGGAGGTCCTTGCTGCCTTGCGCCCCACCCAAGGAATAGTAGAGGTCGGTAAAGGTGGGGAAGCGGGTTGCGTAGTTGGCGGCGAGCGTCAAGCGGTGGGCCTTGGATTCCACTGCATATTCCAGCCCGGGCAAGAATTGCAGGCCAAAGGCGTCCGAATAGTGAATACGCGCGGCGGCTTGGAGGGACCAGGGATGGGCGCCCTGGGTGCCGGACAGCTTGCCCATGGCGAAAATCCCGCCATGCGTCCGTCGGTCGCCCTTGTACATGGGGCTGTTCAAGCGTGGAAAGTAGACCGTGTCTGTGCGAGCGACTCCCAAGGCGTTGGAAACGATTTCGTCGTGCCGCACATCGGCTCCGGATTCCAGCCGAAAGCGGGTCGACCCATTGGAATTCATGGACCATTGCAGGGGCCGTAGGGTGAATTCCGCTCCGGCCGTTCGGTTGCGGTGGAAATTGTGGTTTTTGTACCAAGCTGGGGCAAATGAACTGTCCACCGTGTTCATAAACCGGCCGTCGGTCTGCCGGAGGTAGTAGCCCGGCTCCTCGCGAAACAACTCAAATTGGTCGTAGTGTTGCCGGGCGTACAACCGGAATACCTCGCGGTAGGCACCGTACTGCAATTGCGCCGAATACGTGTTGACCGCCTCGTACTGCTCGGGGTAGGCAAACGAATAAAAATTCTGCGCGCCAAAGCGTTTGCGTCCCCAGCCACCGCGCAGATAGAGCGGACCTCTGGGTGCGGAGGTGCGGGCACTTCCGTACACCTGAACTTGGTCGAAGTCGGTGTTTCGCTTCCAGCCGTCCGACGCTTTGGTTTCAACGTCCAAGCGCCCCGTTACCCGGTAATGGGTCTTTTGCAGCACGAAGGGCAATCCGGCAGCCACTTGGGTGTACCCAAATTGACCGGCGCTGCCGTTGACGTAGGACTGGGTGGTGGAACTGGTTTGCCCCGTCCCCCGGGTGGTGACGTACAAGACTCCAGCAAAAGCGAAGGGTCCATAGCGGTAGGATCCTCCGTTCGCCAGCAATTCCACCCGCTCCACTGCCCCGAGTGGGACGGCCAAATTGAAGGCGTGGTGGCCTGTTTGCGGGTCGTACTGGGGAACCCCGTCAACCACCACCAGCACTTGGTCAAACGTACTTCCGCGCACAGACAAGTCCGTTTGCACGTCGGAACCGCCGCGTTGCCGCAGGTCGAGGCCAAACGTCCCTTCCAGCGCTTCGGTCAGCGAGGCGCCTGGAAACCGCATCCGCAGCTCATCCCCTTGGAACCCGACCACGGTTTGGTTCTGGAACTGGTCCCACAGCGGACGCACCGGTACTTCGGGCAAGACCAAGATATCGATCCGGGGAACGGTATCCTTTTTAGGGGGTACCCCCATCGAGGTAAACGGTTGGGCAAAACCACCAAAAGCGGACAGCACAGCCAATACCACGGACGCCCGACGGGTCAATAGGGCAAAGCGGGCTGAGGCGGAAGATGAAGGAATGAAATTCACAGGTACAAGGTTCAAAAAAAAAGCAGGACACTTGCGCATCCTGCTTATAAAGTTCGGCAAACCCGGATAAAGGGTTACTGCGCCAATACAGACAACACGTTGTTGGAAACCTCCACAACACCGCCTTGAACGGCAATGGACGTGGTTTCTCCCTGGGCTGTCTCGATGCGGATATCCCCCGCGCGCAGGGTGGCAATCAAAGGAGCGTGGTCGTCCAGAATCTGGAACAGACCATCGGCACCAGGGAATTGCACGGCCTTTGCAGCGCCAGCGAACAACTTTTTTTCAGGGGTGAGAATTTCCAACTGCATGGTTCAAAAATTACGCTTCCGCCAACATTTTCTCACCGGCAGCAATCACGTCTTCAATACCACCCTTCAGGTTGAAAGCGGCCTCGGGGTATTGGTCCAAGGCACCGTCCATGATCATGGTAAAGCCTTTGATGGTGTCTTGGATGTCAACAAGAACCCCGGGAATGCCGGTAAACTGCTCGGCCACGTGGAAAGGCTGAGACAAGAAACGCTGTACGCGGCGGGCGCGTGACACGACCAACTTGTCGTCTTCGGACAATTCTTCCATACCCAAGATGGCGATGATGTCCTGCAACTCCTTGTAACGCTGCAAAATACGTTTTACGCGCTGGGCGCACTCGTAGTGCTCAATGCCTACAACTTCAGGGGTCAAAATCCGGGAAGTGGAATCCAAAGGATCCACCGCAGGGTAAATGCCCAATTCGGAAATTTTCCGAGACAATACCGTAGTAGCGTCCAAGTGCGCGAAGGTGGTTGCAGGGGCCGGGTCGGTCAAGTCGTCTGCAGGAACGTAAACGGCCTGAACGGACGTGATCGAACCGTTTTTCGTCGAGGTAATCCGCTCCTGCATGACGCCCATTTCGGTGGCCAGGGTAGGCTGGTACCCTACAGCCGATGGCATACGGCCCAAAAGAGCCGATACTTCGGAACCGGCCTGGGTAAAGCGGAAGATGTTGTCGATAAAGAACAGGATGTCCTTTCCTTGTCCTGCGCCGTCTCCGTCGCGGTAGTACTCGGCCATGGTCAAGCCCGACAACGCAACCCGGGCACGTGCGCCGGGGGGCTCGTTCATCTGACCAAACACGAAGGTAGCCTTGGACTCTTCCAGCTCGGTCAAGTCGACCTTGCTCAAGTCCCATCCGCCTTCCTCCATGGAATGCTTGAACTCTTCGCCGTAGCGGATAATGCCCGCCTCAATCATTTCGCGGAGCAAGTCGTTTCCTTCGCGGGTACGCTCTCCGACACCGGCAAATACCGACAGACCGCCGTGTCCTTTGGCGATGTTGTTGATCAATTCCTGGATCAATACGGTCTTGCCTACACCGGCACCTCCGAACAAACCAATTTTACCGCCTTTGGCGTAAGGTTCGATCAAATCAATAACCTTGATTCCAGTGAACAGAACTTCAGTAGCTGTAGAAAGGTCTTCAAAACGAGGAGCGTCGCGGTGAATGGATTTCAAATGGGTGCGGTCGATGCGGCCCAGGCCGTCGATATCTTCGCCTACCACGTTGAATACCCGTCCCTTGATCTGGTCGCCCGTAGGCATGGAGATCGTAGAACCCTGTGCGACCACTTCTTGTCCGCGGGTAAAGCCGTCGGTGGAGTCCATGGAGATGGCACGAACGGTGTCTTCACCGATGTGCTGCTGGGTTTCTAAGATGACTTGTTGGCCGTTGGGGCGGGTAACCACCAAAGCTTCATAAATCTTCGGAAGGGCCGTAGCGTTAGGAAAATAAACGTCTACAACCGGTCCGATCACCTGGGCAATTTGGCCTTTGATCGAGGACATGGAGTGTTGCTTTAATTCGGGTGCAAAGGTACGAAAGAATTCAGAATTCTGATAAGGCGTTCTGCTTGGGAGGGTTGGAAATTTGCTTGTAAACCCCAAATCCGATCAACAGCGCAAGGGGCAAGAGCACAGGGAGGAGCAGAAAGCCCGACGCCATGCCCCAAAAAACGAAGAATGCTTGGGCCAAAACAACCAGAGGTAGCCACCAGTGGGCGAGGCCGTCGCGGATGGAGAGCGCCAAGGCCTCCCGGATTCCCTTGCCTTCCAAAACCACACGGTAGGGGGCCGTGAAGGCCATGCCCATCCAGACCAAGCCCAGCAAAAGCAGGGCCAAGGTTTCGTACAAATGGGCCATCATTCGGTCCAAAAGTCCTACTTCTTCAATCACCTGCATTTGTTGCTCCGGGGAAAGATCCAAGTATTCGGCTTGCATGCCGGCCAATTCCGTTGCAGCGTCGACGAAAGCGGTGTCATTCAGATACAGGGCAATTTGAATGCTCATTAAACCCAGCAGTACCAACCCGTTCACGGTGGCCAGCCCGATCAGTCGCGGGGCGCAGTGGATTCCGGCAAAAAAATCTGCAATCCGCGGGGTTCTCTCGGGCGAATCGATGGTCAAAACCGTGTCATTGGGTTTGCGGTCCAAGTCGGTACCGTGCAGGAAGGTGGCACTCCCCATATTCATCCACGGCAAGACGGCCCACAAAACCAACAGGTTGAGAATGGGTACAGCCAGCAATAAGTGAATGGCCGTCAAAACAACCCCAAAAATCAGCCATTTCCAGCTGTGGGCGTTAAATACTTGGCCTACAAAACGAACGAGATTTCCCATGCGGCCAAGGTACAACCAAAGTATATTTGCGCTGTGAAACGAACCCTGGGGATGGAGGCCTTTGTGCCGAGCGGGCCGACGGCAGCCACAACGGGCACCTTTGATGGCGTGCATGCGGGGCATCTGCGCATTTTGAAGCGCTTGCAAGAAGTGGCCCAGGCGTTGGGAGGAGCGTCGGTGTTGGTCACCTTTGACCCGCATCCGCGGAAGGTGATTCATCCGGATTTTCCGCTGCGGCTCCTGACTACCCTGAACGAACGGGCCGACTTGCTCGAAGCAGCGGGCTTGGACGACCTGGTGGTGCAGCCTTTTACCCCCGCATTTGCCGCCTGGTCGTCTTTGGATTTTGTCCGACGGGGCCTGGTCGAACACCTGAATGTAAAACGGTTGGTGATTGGATACGACCACCATTTTGGCCGCAACCGGGAGGGGACCTTTGCCCATCTGCAGGAATTTGGACCGGTATACGGATTTGAGGTGGAGGAGATTCCTCCGCACGATGTAGAAGCCGTTCGCGTTTCCAGCACCAAAATTCGCGCGGCCCTGGAAACCGGCGACGTGGCTTTGGCGGCGCAGTGGCTCACACGTCCGTATTTCTGTTCCGGCGTGGTTGCCCACGGCGCGCGTCTGGGCCGCGATTTGGGATTCCCCACCGCCAATGTGGGATCCATCGACCCCGACAAGCTCTTGCCCAAAGACGGGGTTTACGCGGTGTGGGTGGAGCGGTTGCATCCCGACTACCGCGGGGAACGCCTGCCGGGGGTCGCTAATTTGGGTGTTCGGCCTACGGTGGACGGATCGTTGTGGCAGTTGGAAGCCCATGTGTTGGACGTTCCCGTTGAAAATCTCTACGGCCAGGAGCTCCGGGTGCACTTTGTGGCTCGCCTGCGCGACGAACACCGGTTCCCAGATACCGAGGCCCTCAAGGCGCAAATTTCCCGGGATGCGGACGAGGCTCGCGCGGCCCTGCGGGCCGCGCGGTAACCAGCCCAACGTACGCCGTCGGTAACGCCCGGCATTCTTCCCTTATTCCAACCGAATCCGCACCGTTGCCATGCATTGCACACCGGCCATCGGGTACACAAAATTTTCGGTCGTTCGGTCGCCGGCGTACAGGTAGCCCCAGGTGTAGCCGTTGGGTGCATAGTGGGCGTTGGTGGCATTGACGATGTCCAGCTGGAATTCGCCAAATCCCGTTTGACGCACCCACCGAAGATCCAGGGTGGTGTACGCGTCCAACGAGCGTTCCAGGGCCCCGGTGTTGTCCAAGAACTGACGTCCCACGTGGCGAAGGGAAGCCCGGAGACTTCCTTTGGCCAAGGATTTGTCCATATGCAACGCGGCAACGGTTTGCGGCGAAAGGGCAATGGGCGTGCGTTCGTACACCCGAAGGACCTCGGCGACGGGGTCGGCCGCATAGTCGTAGAGCACTTCGGTAAAGGAGGCAATGCGGTTGTCGCTCAGCGCGATGGAACCGCCCAAAGTCCAGAGACGGCTCGGCTTCCACGCCGCATCCAGTTCTACTCCGCGGCGCCAAGACACCGGCACGTTCACGCGCAGGGCTGCACCGACGTCGTTCAGTGCCCCGGTGGGGACCAGCTGGTTGCGGTATTCCATGGCGTAGGCATTGACCTCCAAGAAATAGCGGGATTTCCGGACGCGGTAACCCAGTTCGGCATTCAGCAGCTGTTCGGGAAGGGGAGCGGCTTCGCCGCGTGCATCAATAAAGTCCGACCGGATGGGCTCGCGGTTTGCCACCGCCAGCGAGGCGTACCCCATCCCCGTGGACAATCGCCCTCGGCTTACACCCAGTTTGGGATTGAAAAAGGTCCGGTTAAAAACACCGGATTGTCCCTCTCCTTCGTAGGCGTAGGCCACGCTGCGCACTTGCAGGTCCGTGTATCCGTGCCAACCGCCTCCCAAATCGCCTTCCATGCGGGCAAAGGCACTGGCTTCCAATTTGGTGCTCCGGTTATTGTAGTACCTGCGCTCTGTGGCTTCGTCGAATGCTCCATTCCCCGCAAAGGGGCCTTGCATGGCCCAGTCGCCGGACGCCGTGCCCATCCAAGGAAGGGTGCCAAAGTGGTCGCCCACGTAGGTGTAGGCATTGTACCCGACGGTCAGTTCTTGCCCACCCCAGGTATGACGTACTTGCCCATTGCTGCCAACGAGTTGATTTTCCAACCACCGGCGCCGAACCAAATCGGTTGTGGTAACGGTATCTCCTCCCACGACGGGGTTGGGCAAACCGTAATCGGCAAAAGACTCCCCGCGTTTGAATTGCTCGAAATATCCACGCCCCGTCACCGCAAAAAGATTGGCATGCAGGTGGGTGCGTTCCGACGCCCGGTGGTTCCATTGTACCTGGTAGTGCGTTTGGCGGTACTTGTCGATTTCGTTGGCGTAGGTGTAAGCGTTGTAGGTGCGGTTTCCGGAAGTTCGCAGGTTGTTCGCATCCTCCTCGCTCAAATAATTCCGGGCAATATAGGCCTCAACACCCGCAGAATCTCCGCGGTATTTGGCCTCGGGAATGCCGTACCACGCCTGCTGGGTGCGTTCCTGCCCGTCCAGGTAGAAAAATCGGATTGTTCCCCCTCTCTGCGCGTTTTGGTCTTTTTGCTGCAATCCGTAGCGATAAATACCGCTGAAGGCTGCACTCTTCAAGTCCATGCCCGACCGGTCGATGTACCCATTTGCCTTTTGCTGGGTCAAACGTCCGTTGTAGGAAATGTTTTTGCGGGCCCCGATCCATCCGCTTTCCCAGATATACGATGCCCGGTACCCCATTGGAAGACTGCCGGTGGCCACCAACGATTTCTGCTTTTTTCCAGCAGGAGCTGCGGTTTCCAGCGATACCGATCCCCCAAATGCCCCTGTTCCGACGGTCGAAGTTCCCACCCCCCGCTGGATTTGGACACTTTCCAGGGAAGACGTTAGGTCGGGCGTATTGACCCAAAAAACGCCATGCGATTCCGGGTCGTTCAAAGGCACGCCGTTGAGCGTTACGTTGATGCGGGTTTGGTCGGAACCGCGCAAACGCAAGTACGTATAGCCCATGCCTGTTCCGGCGTCGGAGGCCACCACCGCGTTGGGCACATTCTGCAAGAGGAAAGGAATGTCCCGGGCATTGTTTTCCCGACGGAGCACCGCAGCAGGCAACACCGTGTAGGTCATGGGGGTTTTCTCTTGGGCGCGGGTGCCTCGGACTTCGGCGGATTCCAACACCACCGAGGTATCGGGACCGTTCGTCGACTGGGACTGCGCGTTCACCCCTGCGCCGCACAGGGCAATGCAGGCGAAGATTCCGATGCGCGCACGAAAAAAAACAGGTTGTAGGGCCATGTTGCTGAAATTAAGCGTTTTGTAAATCAACGCACAGCAGGGCCGTTGCGACTTCCTTGGCGGCATAACCCGCCCAGGTTCGAGGGTATGATCTCAGCCTTTGCTTTCGCTCGGGCACCCCTGTGCTTTGCAAATGTACAACAACGGCCACCGATTTTGGTTCGCGGTTGCTGCAATTTCCGCGCCCACGGGAGATTGGGCCACCTCCCACCAGTCCACCCGTTCGCCTCCTGCCTCGCGTTCCACTGCCGCCGCGTGCAGGGACGCAATCCGCAAGCGGTCGGCGAGGTCGGGGGTTTCTCGGAGGGGGTCGGGTTCCCATGTTTCGAGAGGCGATAGGACGGCTACCCAGCGGTCCAGCGTGGCGACCGGCCAAGCGTCGGCAGGTTGCCATTTTTCGCCAAAGCGCACCTGCAGCCAGACGTCGAAGTTGACGGTGTCCGTATCTACTACGGCGGAATCGTTTTGAGGAAGGTCGCTTTCGAGTTGGATTTGCTTTCGCCCCCAGGTCCGCACCTCGTCCGCCGTGTAGTCTGCTCCGGGAACCATCCACTCCCGGGCACCTTCCGGTACCAGGGCC
>Ga0164293_10005332_pt1 | contig 10941 bp, 10 predicted proteins | sample GEODES118metaG_FD_111487 | JGI IMG/M metagenome (GOLD analysis project Ga0164293, IMG submission 111487) | Eutrophic lake water microbial communities from Lake Mendota, Wisconsin, USA - GEODES118 metaG | ecosystem: Environmental > Aquatic > Freshwater > Lake | place: USA: Lake Mendota...
CGCCGACGACTTTATTGACGGTCTGGACAATCCTGAAATCGCCAAGCGCTTTGGCTCCGCCTTTGAACAGGCCAAAAGCGAAATCGAGCTCATTCAAGCCGCTGCACCTGCTTTTGATCATGCCGCTTTTTTAGCGGGTCAACAAACCCCTGTCTTTTTCGGCTCTGCCATCAATAACTTCGGCGTTCAAGAAGTCTTGGATGCCTTGGTTGATCAGGCTCCTCCTCCCGGTTCACGTCAAGCGCTTGAGCGTGTCGTGCACCCCGAAGAGCCCAAATTTACAGGTGTCGTGTTCAAAGTTCAGGCAAACATGGACCCTGCACACCGCGACCGTGTTGCGTTTGTTCGCGTGAGTTCGGGTAAATTTGAACGCGGTATGCGCCTCAAAGTCTCTCGCAACGGCAAGGAAATTCGTCCCAACAACGTTGTTTCTTTTCTGTCACAACGCCGCGAACTTGTCGATGAAGCCTATGCAGGGGATGTCATTGGTATCCCTAACCACGGCATTCTCCACTTAGGTGACGTCTTGACCGAAGGCGAGGCCCTACATTTCACAGGTCTGCCGTTTTTTGCTCCTGAGCTTTTCCAGGCCGTTGAAACCAAAGACCCTCTACGCATCAAACAACTCCGCACTGGGCTGCTGCAGCTTGGCGAAGAAGGTGCGATCCAGGTCTTTAAACCAATTGCCGCAGGGGGAGCGATGCTGCTCGGCGCAGTGGGTCAGCTCCAATTCGAGGTCGTGGCTCACCGGCTCCAGGCCGAATATGGTGCCGAGGCTCGTCTGATGCCTTCTCGCTACAACATGGCTCGCTGGATTACCGCCGAGGACCCAAAAGAACTCCGTAAATTCATCGATGCGAACGCCTCCCATATCGCCTATGATGTGATCGAAGCACCGGCGTTTCTTGTTTCATCGACGGCGCAGCTTCGGGTAGCCGAAGAGCGCCATCCGGCGATTCGTTTTCATGCCATGCGTGAGCACGGTGGCCAAGTGTTCTCTGACAAAGTCTGACTCCCCGCAACCCATAGATCCTTATGTCCTGGCGCGCTCTCATCTTCATCCTGTTGCTTGCACTTGTCGCCTCTTGGCAAGGTGGTCGGCAACTCGGTCTATGGCTTGTAGAGCAAGCGCCCGAGTCGATCTCCTCGTCTAATAACGCAGCGCAGTCTCGGGGTCAAGTCCTTGATGCGGATGGCAAGCCCTTAGCGCCTCAACCTCCTCAGCCCCGGATAGACGGCACGCTCGGTGTGCCTCGAGAAATGGCGCCGGTCGAATGGAAAATCGAGGCCGTGATTGCCTCACGTGAAGATGCAAACTCTTACAAAAAAGAAGGCGATGAAGACGAAGACGAGGGTGACGAATCACAAGAAGACAGTGATGAGCGCCGCGATCGCGCTAGAGATCCCGACGGTGTTCGCACAGTCGATGTCAGCCCGCCCGCTTCTGGTTCTTCTACGACTCGCCCTGTGACCACACCTGCACCACTTTACACTTGGCGAGACGAGCTTAAAAAAGCGCTTACACAATGCAACAGTGTGGGATTTTTCAGACGTCCTGGCTGCATCGATGCAGCTCAAACAAAATACTGCGGACCCAACAAAGCCTGGGGCAAGGTCGCGGAGTGCCCGGATCGCGGCACGACCAACATTTCGGGCGGTTAACCTAACCCGCTCCCGCCTGGGATTTACGTAATGGCGCAGTCGGTATTCTCATTTGCTCGCGATATTTTGCCACCGTTCGACGGGCAATCGTAATGCCATCCTTGTCCAGCAAGGTCGCCAACTGACTATCCGAGAAGGGCCGCGTTCGGTCTTCTTGACGGATCAGCGCCTGAATGCGCGTCTGAACGGCTGTCGAAGATGTTGCCTCCCCCCCCTCGGTGGACAACCCTGTGCTGAAAAATCGCTTTAACTCTAGGGTTCCGAAAGGCGTCACCATATATTTTTGCGTTGTCGCCCGAGAGATCGTTGACTCATGCATACCTAGTTCTAGCGCCACATCCTTGAGCGTGAGAGGCCTGACCGCCTCCCAGCCTTTAGTAAAAAACTTTTGTTGGTGCGCCACAATAACTTGAGAGACTCTTAAAATCGTCTCAAACCGTTGCGCAACATTACGTATCATCCAGCGTGCTTCTTGTAACTGCCCATGCAAAGCACTATTTGCTCCGCCTCGCGGGCTCCCCAGCGCCTCCGCATACTAAGCGTTGACGCGTAATTTTGGCATCACAGCGTCGTTGAGCTGAGCCTCCCAGCCCTTGCGAGTTTTACGAACAATCACATCCGGCACTGCAAAGTCCGCGGCAGGCTTATTCCATGGACTGCCAGGACGCGGATTCAACCGTACGATCAACGCGTGGGCGCGACGCAATGGCTCCGCTTCGCAATGCATCGCTTCTCGAAGCTTGGTCATATTGCCCGTCGCCAAAATATTAAGGTGGTGCTGACATAGGCGACGCGCTAGCGCCAACAGCTCAGCATCCAAGACCTCTGGCAGGCGCTCAGGATCGGCAAATTGCAATTGCAAATCCAGGCATTCAGCCAAGTCTCGCGCCCCAATACCAGGCGGGTCTAAAGACTGCAAAAACTTGAGCGCCATTCGAAAATCATCCACCTCCAAGCCCAACTCTGGATTCATCCACGCGACAATATCCTCAAGCGCAGAGGCTAGAAAACCATCATCATTGAGTTCATCAATGAGTAAACCTACGATCGCTGCATCCCGCTCACTGAGTCGCGTTGTCCCGAGTTGGCCAAGCAAATACTCCCGCAAATTGCTCTCGCGGGCGGCCTCCGGGCGCTCAGTCTGCTCGTCATCCCTCGAATGACGCGATTCCGTTGAAAACTCCAGACGATCCCGCATCAGGGGGCCATCATCCTCTGAAACTGAACCTGTTTGTGCCTCAAACTCCCCTTGCGCCTCCCCAGGAGGGGTCTCAGCGCCTTCGAAACCCTCGCCTACACCCACGGTGGAGCCCAAGGCTCCTGGATCCTGCAGGCCCCCTCCTTCCTGCTCTAGCAAGGGGTTTTCTGCCAACGCCTTCGCCACCTCTGCCTCTAAGTCGAGGGTCGACAGCTGCAAGAGTCGGATGGACTGTTGCAGTGCCGGGGTCAGTGTCAGGCTCTGACCAAGTCGAAGTTCGAGAAAATTGCGAGTCATAGGTACAATATTTTGCATGATGAACACACCAAACACCGCAAATATCCGAAAAGATGTCTATCTTCTGGGCAATACGTTGTTGCGCCTGGGGCTTCCACGGCTGATTATTCGCCTGGTTGTGACGCTTAGTGTGCTGGCCCTACTCCTTTATTTCGTTCAAGGCATTCTTGCACGGGGAAGGGGTTGGCTCGAGTTTGGCCTGCATATTTCTGGGCTCAACGAAATACTTGGCAAAACCGTGATCGATTTTGTCATGCTATACCAACACTTCTTTTGGTGGCTAGTCGCGGCATTGTTGGTACTCTTTGTGATCAGCGCAATGATGAGCTGGTTGCGCAGCAGCGTCAAACGCGGTCGTGCGGCCTTGGTTCCTCTGAGCGAGGTTCGTAAACTTTGCGCGGGCCTCAGTCCCGAAGCCCTCGATGTGCTCGATTGGGTCTGGCGTGACAAGTCGACACCAATCACCGTGGGCAACCTCCAGACATCTCTTACCCAACTCCGCTCAGGGCGGCAACGTAAACTCGACTTGGCGCGTGCACAAAAGCTTGAGCTTGAGTTGGCCCTCACCCCAAAAGAGTCCCCAGCGCCTACCCCAACTGAGACAACACCCTTGGATCGCAGCGGTCAACGAGAGCCAACCCTGCTCGCCTGACCCGAAGCGAACTGTTGCTTAAAAGTGGATATCCTCACCCTCCAAGATGCTTAAGACTTGCATTTAACTTGTATTTATGTTCCTCTAATGGGTATGCGTGCACACATTACAGGCTCAGCCTGCTCTCGTTTAAGCGACATCGCCTCTCAGGGCGATGGCATGATCGCGCGCGCACTTCCACACAGCCTACTGCCGCTACTACTAGCGATCGGTTGCCGGACCTAGCGTCCCGTGGCAGTCCGGCAGCCCTTGGCCACTCGCATTATCCCAACAAAATCCCTGTACTAAGTCCGGCACAAACGGACGCTGATCAAAAGCCAGCAACAGACTATTGCGATGCTCCCTACACATGGCATCTGTAAAACAGACTTGAGGTTAAACATGCTTTCAAATCCCGCCACAAAATATATTCCGTTCAAACCCTTCGAACGTGATTTTTCTGAACGCACCTGGCCCACCAAGCGGATTACCCATCCGCCAATCTGGATGAGCACGGATCTGCGCGATGGCAATCAGTCCTTGATTGAGCCCATGAGCGTCGAGCGCAAACTGCGTTTTTTTGACATGCTCATCAAAATTGGTTTCAAAGAAATCGAAGTGGGATTCCCTTCCGCATCACAAACCGACTTTGACTTTGTGCGCAAACTTGTCGATGACCATCTCATCCCCGATGACGTCACCATCATCGCCCTCACGCAAGCGCGTCCCGAGTTGATCGAACGTACCGTCGAATCCGCTGCCGGCGCCAAGCGCGCCATGATTCACCTCTATAACGCCTGCGCCCCTGGTTTTCGTCGCATCGTGTTCAATATGAACCGCGAGGAAGTCAAGCAAGTCGCCATCGAAGGCACCAAATGTGTGATGGCCTGCATGGCTAAATACCCACAGACCGAGTGGCTCTACGAATACTCACCTGAAGTCTTTAGCACCACCGAGCCAGACTTCGCACTCGAGGTTTGCAATGCGGTCACCGAAACCTGGAAACCGACACCCCAGCGCAAAATCATTTACAACTTGCCGGCAACCATCGAGGCCACCACACCCAACATGTATGCCGATCAAATCGAATACATGCATAACAACCTCAACAAGCGCGATAGCATCATCATCAGCTTGCACCCGCACAATGATCGCGGTACTGCCGTGGCTGCCGCCGAACTCGGCTTAATGGCCGGTGCAGATCGCGTCGAGGGGTGCTTGTTTGGTAATGGCGAGCGCACCGGTAACGTTGATCTCGTGACCCTGGCCTTGAACCTTTACACCCAAGGTATCCATCCTGGCTTGGATTTTTCGGACATCGACGAAGTGCGTCGTTGCGTTGAGTTTTGTAATCAACTGCCCGTACATCCCCGCCATCCTTATGCGGGTGATCTCGTGTTTACGGCCTTCTCGGGCTCGCATCAGGATGCCATCAAAAAAGGGTTCGCCGTTCAAAAAGCAGATACGATTTGGGAAGTGCCTTATTTGCCCATCGACCCTGCCGACCTCGGCCGCAGCTACGATGCGGTGATCCGCGTGAACAGCCAATCCGGCAAAGGAGGCGTGTCCTATTTGCTCGAACAAGAGCATGGTTTGGCATTGCCACGTCGCTTACAAATCGAATTCAGCCGCGCGATTCAACGTGTGACGGACGAGACAGGTCGCGAAGTCACTGCCGCCGATGTTTACAACATTTTCAATATTGAGTATTTGGCTCAAAACGAGCCATGGAAATTAATTAAGCATCGCATCACGGGCGACCCAAGCGCTGCCGAAGGCAAGCTGTTCACGATTGAGGCGGAGTTTGATGTCGGTGGCGAGCGACGCACCTTGACCGGCGCAGGCGATGGCGCGATCTCGGCGTTTGTCGACTGTCTCGGTATTCCCGTGCGCATTATGGATTATCACGAACATGCCATCGGCATGGGCACAGACACCCGTGCGGCCTGTTACGTAGAAGCACGTATCGAAGAGGGTGCGACTGGCTTCGGTGTCGGTATCGACCGCGATATCGTCACAGCATCTTTCAAGGCTGTTCTGAGTGCATTGAATCGGCACATCAAAGCCGCCTAACCGCGCTATTCTGCTTGCCCACGAGCGCCTTCTTTCGGGCGCTCGTTTTCTTTTTGTAGTGCGACAATTTCTTCAGGCTCAAACCCTGCTGCTAAGCGAGCTTCAATATTAAAGGGGCCCTTCAGTACTGGAGCCCGATATTGAGCCGCCAGTTCTGCATACGTTTGAACAGGCTCAAGGCCGCGCAAAGCACACAACCAGCGATACCAATAATTACCGATCGCCACGTGCCCAATCTCATCTCGCAAAATAATGTCGATGATGCTCGCCCCCTCAGGATCGCCCCCGCTCGCGAGCTTGTGGCGAACCGCTGGCGACGCATCCAAGCCTCGCGCCTCCAAGGTCCGAGGCACAAGCGCCAAACGCGCCAACACATCGTCTTGCGTTCGCTCAGCCATCTCCCAGAGTCCGTCATGTGCCGGGAAATCGCCATAGTGATACCCCAGGGTATTTAAGTGTGACTCCAGCATTTGAAAGTGCTCGGACTCCTCGATTGCGACCCCCATCCATTGGCGATAAAACGTCTCGGGCATCTCGGGAAACCGCCACACCACATCCAGCGCTAAATTAATCGCATTGAACTCAATGTGCGCAAGAGCATGCAGCAAAATCGCGCGCCCTTCGAGCGTATGAACGCTACGCAAACGCAAACCCGCAGGCGGTACCAAGTCCACGCAAGGTCGCCCAGGAATAGGGCCATACACCTGAAATATACGTGCTGCATCAATCGGGGTATCTGTCCCGACTTGATCCAACAGGGCGGCCTTGTCGGCCCACGTTGTTTGTCCTAGCGCCCGTAGCGCAAGTTCCCGTAGCTCAGTCACGTTTCACTTAACCATTTTTTAACTCAATTGGTAATATTGCAATTATGTCTGATCTTCTCAATTCCACGCACACCACACCGCCTGCTCGCATCCCCGCCGCAGCCCTTTTTCCTGGCTTACTGGGCTTATTGCCTTTCTGGGGACTTGCCCTTTCAACGGAGCTTTCGAGCGGTCTCGACCCCTTGCTCGCCTTGATGGCACTGATTATGTACGCTGCGGTGATCCTGAGCTTTGTCGGTGCGCTTTGGTGGGGGATGGCTGTCCATGCCGCTCCCTCGATACTTCGATCTGCGATGTTTGTCTGGAGTGTTGTGCCTGCCCTGATTGGCTGGGCTGCCATCATGACTGAGCCCACCCTCGGCTTACGCATGCTAATGGGCGGCTTGGCGCTTCAGTGGGTTCTGGATGGCGTGTTAATGCGCAATATGCCCAAGCTCATCCCGCGCTGGGTGTTCAGACTGCGCACCATGCTAACACTAGGCGCTACGAGTGCGCTCGGTTTCGCGTGGTGGCAACTAAGCTAATTTTTTACGGCTTTTTTTCTCTGGAACCGCCAGCATCGTAAAACGGCAAGAGGTTGCGCCACACCTGCACGCATACTGCGCCTTAAGTTTTTTGGTGAGCTTTTCATCATCTATCACCAAGCCGTAGTCATAATTGAGTTCCTCGCCGCGCTCAATATCCCGCTTGGCGACAATATAAACGCGCTTGCCACCCTTACCTTCGGTGCTCTCGCAATTAGGCTCACAGGAATGATTGATCCAACGCGCTTCATTACCCTCGTCATCACCGTCAATCACTTTGCCGGAGCTCAAGGAAAAAAAGAACGTATGAAAGGGATCTTCAGGATTTGTTGGGTGGCGGCGATCCGCTTCTTTGGCGCTAATCGTCTTACCCCCGTACTCAATAATACGCGTGCCTTCAGGAATGTTGCGCGCAGCGAACACGCCGTTGCCGTGCACCTTGGATCGCCTGACGATATGCCAGGGCTTTTCTGTTGTTGTCATGAATCGATGGTCAAAAAATCAGGTGCGTTTAACACCAAAACAATGCTGTGCTTCGGGAAATTTACCGCCCCGCACCTCATCGGCATATTGCTGAACAGCGTTTCGCATGATCGTATCCAAATCCGCATAGCGCTTGACGAACTTGGGCACGCGATTACCGCTCAGACCGAGCATATCATCGGTGACCAAAATTTGACCGTCGCAAGAAGGCGACGCTCCAATCCCAATAGTAGGAATGGATACTTTTGACGTGATCTCCGCAGCAAGCGCCTCAGCAACGCCTTCCAGAACCACACCAAACGCGCCTGCTTTTTCGAGGGCTTGAGCATCTGCCAAAATCCGTGCTGCTGAGTCAGGTGTTTTTCCCTGAGACAAATAACCGCCCATCGTATTGACATACTGTGGCATCAGGCCAACGTGCGCCAGGACTGGAATACCACGACGCACTAGATACTCTGCCGTCTCAGCCATCACCTCACCGCCTTCTAACTTGACTGCGTCGGCGCCCTGGCTCAACAAGTATCCTGCGCTGCGAAATGCCTGACCCAAAGACTCTTGATAGCTTCCGAAAGGCAAGTCAGCCACGATACACGCACGTTTAGTGCCACGAACAACCGCCGCCGTGTGATGACCGATCTGTTCGAGCGAAATCGACAGGGTATTGGGCAAGCCATACGCCACCATCGCCGTCGAATCACCAATCAAAATAAAGTCCACATAATCATCGATCACTCTTGCCGTCGGCACGCTATATGCGGTCAACGCGACAATCTTGCGTTGACCTTTGCAAGCCAACAATTGCGGGACTGTCATCCTTTTTACTTCTGCCTGCGCGTTCATTTTGATTCCCTATTCATTCCTCGAGGGCAACGACTGTCGCTGCCTTCTTAGTCGCCTTTTTTGCGACTTTTTTGACCGCCTTTTTAACCGCTTTTTTAGCAGCGGTTTTTGTCGCAGTCGTTTTTGTTGCTTTCTTAACTGCTTTTTTCGCAGCCGTTTTAGCCGCAGTTTTAGCGGTTTTAGCGGTTTTCACTGCTGCTTTTGTTGGTGTTTTACGGCCCGGTTTTTCAGGGCGCGCCTCAAACTCAAAGCTGACCTTTCCACTTTCGCCTCGCGCGAGATAGGCCTTGAACTTGCGATTTGTCCGACTTGAAACAAATCCCTCTAGCAGATCTGTTTTGCCAGTCGTCAACAACTTGGACATTTGCTCGGCGCTAATCTCTTGTTGCAAGATCACCTTGCCCGAGCGGAAGTCGCAGTTACGTTCTGGGCCCACCGATTTTTCGCAGATATAGCTCATGCCATGCTCAAACACCTGCGCTGAGCATTTGGGACATGCGCCTAACGGTGCGTGCCCCGAAAAATCAACCGGCTCATTTGACTCTTCATCACGTTGACCGAAATCAAATTCTAATTTTGAGTCTGGATCAAGCTTTAGGATCGCGGCAAACGGCCGACCCATTTTGCTAATAAAACCCTGCATGGGACCAATCCGCTTATCCGTAATCAGCGTTTCAACTTCAACAGGCTCAAACGTTCGTCCACCCGGATGTTTACCGATTGAAAAGTCACAGCTTGTGCACGCGTAACGGCGATAGTTTTCTTTGACGACCGCACCACACTTCGGGCACGGTGTGGACAAGGTGACATAGTCACCTGGAACCGTATCGCGATCGTACTCTTTCGCGCGCTTAACGATGACTTGTGTCATCTGCGCTATTTCACGCATAAACGCGTCACGCTCAAGCTCGCCTTGTTCGATCTGCTGGAGTTTGTGCTCCCACTCTCCGGTCAACTCTGGCGACGTCAGTTCCTTGACATCGAGCCCGTTGAGTAGCGTCATCAGCTGACGCGCCTTCGCGGTGGGAACCAAATCTCGGCCTTCACGCCGCAGATAGGTTTCGTTTAACAAACCTTCGATGATTGAGGCGCGCGTCGCAGGCGTACCGAGGCCCCGCGCGGCCATCGCCTGCGCAAAGTCGTCATCGTCGACTAGCTTGCCGGCATTCTCCATCGCTGACAGCAATGTGCCTTCGTTGTAGCGCGCAGGTGGTTTAGTGACCAATGCGATCGCGTCGATATCTTCGGTGCGCACGGTCTCGCCTTCAACGACCGCAACCAGCGTGGCGTCTTCTTCCTGTGCCTCGCGGCCATAGACAGCCAGCCAACCGGGTGAAACAAGCACTTTCCCTTCTGTTTTAAACTGATGCGCCTGCACCGTCGTGGTCCGTGTCGTCATGCGATATTCTGCGGACGGAAAGAAAATCGCCAAGAAACGCTTGACCACCAAGTCGTATAACTTCGCCTCGGCTTCACTCAGTTCTTTAGGAATTTGCAGTGTCGGAATAATCGCAAAGTGATCCGACACTTTCTTGTTGTCAAAGATCCGTTTATTGGGTTTGACCCAGCCATTTTTGCTAATCGTTTTGGCGTGCGGCGCCAAGTGTCGCGCGACACCCGCGCCCTCGGCAAGGCCTTCAATCGTGGCACGCACGGTATTGATATAGTCTTCGGGCAAATGCTTTGAGTCTGTTCTTGGGTACGTCAGCGCCTTGTGGCGCTCATACAGACTTTGGGCCAATGAAAGCGTTGCCTTGGCGGAAAAACCGAATCGTCCGTTCGCCTCTCTCTGCAGAGAAGTTAAGTCAAACAGCGCTGGTGCTGCCTCGGTTTTGGGTTTGGCAACCTCTGTCACCACGCCAGGCTGAGCGCGACATGCCGCTACAACACTCTTGGCTGCCGCCTCAACCCAAAGTCTCGACTCGTGCTTGGAAGGATCTTCGGCATCTTTCCTAAACTGAGGGTCAAACCAACGACCTTCATACAAGCCTGCCGCGGCGACGAAGGTCGCTTTCACTTCCCAATAGTTGCGTGGCTCAAAACGTCGAATTTTCTCTTCGCGCTCAAACACAATCGCCAAGGTCGGTGTTTGCACACGGCCCACTGGCGTTTTAAAAAATCCACCATCCTTACTATTAAAGGCTGTCATGGCACGCGTGCCATTGATGCCTACTAGCCAATCCGCTTCGGCACGCGAACGCGCAGCAGCCTCGAGAGGCTTCATATGGGTATCGGGACGCAAATTTTCGAAGGCGTCTCGAATCGCGTCCTGCGTCATCGACTGCAACCAAAGGCGTTGCACCGGTTTTTTCTGACCGGCATATTGTTCGATGTAGCGGAAAATCAGTTCACCCTCGCGTCCCGCGTCACATGCATTGATGAGTGCGCTGACATCCTTGCGTTTAATCA
>Ga0164293_10005333_pt1 | contig 10938 bp, 7 predicted proteins | sample GEODES118metaG_FD_111487 | JGI IMG/M metagenome (GOLD analysis project Ga0164293, IMG submission 111487) | Eutrophic lake water microbial communities from Lake Mendota, Wisconsin, USA - GEODES118 metaG | ecosystem: Environmental > Aquatic > Freshwater > Lake | place: USA: Lake Mendota, Wisconsin...
GGAGCGCCACGATCGCGTCGAGATCCGCCCGGAGTGCCTCGGGCTCGTGGACCTTCGCGATCTCCTCCGGCGTCGCCCGGGGAATCGCGTCCCACGGATCCCGGATGAACATCGAGAACGTCGAGGGGCTGACTCCGCCGGAGCGCGCGATGGCCACCGCGGCGACCACCACGGCGAGGGCGATGCAGGCCGCCCCAACAGCCCATCGACGACGCCAGCGGCGGGGAGCGCTGGCGGCGCGGTTCACGGGCGTGGCATCCATGGCACGGGCGCTCCACGTCGACGGCTTGAGGCATACGACAGGCTGTCGTACGTTACACGACAACCTGTCGTACATCAAGCCGTGCCGGGCCCTGTCCGCGGAGACCTGCCCTCGTGCCCATCGCCCCCCTCGCCAATGCCGAGCTCTCCGTGATGGAGCTCCTCTGGGATCACGGTGCCATGACCGCGCGCCAGGTCCAGGACAGGCTCTACGGCGCCGCCGACCGCTCGCAGCACGGCACGGTGCAGCGGCTCCTGCAACGCCTCGAGGAGAAGGGCTTCGTGAGACGCGACCCGAGGCGCGACCGGGCGACCCCGGCGAACACCTTCGCCCCTTCCCTGTCGCGGGCGGAGTATGCCGGTGCGCAACTCGAGACCCTCGCCGAGCGTCTCACCGGCGGCTCGATCGCGCCCCTGCTCTCGAACCTCATCGACCGGAAGCGGCTGAGCCGTGCCGAGCTGCAGCGCTTGCGCGAGCTCCTCGACGGGAGGCATCCATGACGCTCACGATGCTAGCGTACGCCCTGGGCAACACGCTGCTGGCCCTGCCGCTGGCGGCGCTCGCGTGGGCGATCGCCCGCACCGGGCGCCATCCGGCGGTCGCGCACCTCGCGTGGGTGCTCGTCATGATCCGGCTGGTCATGCCGCCGATCGCGGCGCTGCCGTGGCTGTCGTTCGAGGTGCCCCTCCCGCGCGGGATCGTCGCCGCGCCGATGGCGTCACGCGCGGCGGTGTCGACGGGGCGGGAGGCCGGGGATTCGGGCCGTCCACTCGGGCCCGCCCGCCGCGCCGTGGCCGGCTCGGCGGCCAGGGCCGAGGCCGCCGGCGCGGCGTCCTCCGCCGCGCCCACCGCGCCGCGGGCCCTCCCCCTCACCTGGTCGATCGATGGACGGCCCTGGCCCTGCTCTGGCCCGCCGGGACGATCCTCGTGGTGGCAGTCTCGGTGCTCCGGCTCCGCCGCTTCCGCCGTGCGCTCGAGGCTGCCCTCTCGCCCGCCGACGCCCGCGTCCGGCGCCTGGCTGAGCGGGCGGCGGCGGACCTCGGCGTGCCGCCGTGCGCGGACGTCGCCGTCATCCCGGCCGACGCCGCGCCCTTCGTCTGGAGCTGCCTCGGGCGCCCGAGCGTCGTGCTGCCCGCGTCGATCGTCGCGGAGATGTCCGACGATCAATTGCGGCTCGTGCTGATGCACGAACTCGCCCACGTCCGCCGCGGCGATCACCTCGTCCGTTGGCTCGACTGGGCCGTCGTCGCCTGGCTGTGGTGGAACCCGCTGGCGTGGGTCGCGCGCCGCGGCCTGCGTGCCACCGAGGAGCTCGCCTGCGACGCGCTCGTGCTGCGGACCCGAGCCGCGGCGCCCCGGCTCTACGGCGACTGCCTCCTCACCGTGTCGGAGGCGTTGATCGGGCCTGCGATCCCCACGCCCCCCCAGGCCTGCGCCATGGGCGACGGATCCCTCGAGGAAAGGATGCGATTCATCATGTCGGCGGCATCGACGAAGCGCCCCTCGCTCGCCTTGCGGGCGCTCGCCATCGCCGTGGCGGGCGTGTCGATGGCCGCCGGCGTCGCCTGCGTCGGGCCGGGCCCCGCCGCCGCAGCGGCGCAGGGCGAGGCCCGCGGCGATCGCACCCTGGAAGCATCCGTCGCCGGGGCCACGTCGCTCCGCGTCGATTCGGTGAACGGCTCGATCACCGTCGTGCGCGACGATGCCGTGGAGGCCATGCAGGTCACCGCCGTGATCGACGGCAGGCTGCCCTGGCTGGGCGCCGCGGACCGGCGGCGGTTGATTGAAGGTGCGCGGCTCGTCGCCGACAAGGACGCACGCGGAAGCGTCGCCGTGCGCGTCGTATTTCCCGAGATTGCCGCCGCGCGCCGGCAGCCACCGGCCGCCGCCATCACGATCCGCACCCCGGCGCTTGCCGAGGTGCGGGCCGAGTCGATCAACGGCGCGATCCGGACGGAGGGCGACCTGGGCGAGCTGAGCGTGGAGACGACCAACGGCGCGATCGACGTCACGGGCACCGCGTCGGCGGTGAAGGCCGGGACCACCAACGGCGCGGTGCTGATCTCGCTCGCCGACGGCGCCGCCGGCTCGGTCGATGCGGAGAGCACCAACGGCCGCATCGTGCTCGAACTGCCCGCCGCGTGGGACGGGCTGGTGAATGCCTCGACGACCAACGGCAGGGTGACCGCGCGCGACATCGACGGCGTCACGACCCGCTCCGTCACCGGCGGGCGGTTCCGCAGCCAGGGCGGCGCCGCCGAGGGCCCGGTGGCGAAGCTCGAGACCACCAACGGCTCGATCGAGATGCGGAAGCGCTGAACGGCCGCCTGCGATTCCGGCGAGGTTGCCGCGAATCGATTCCCGGAGGCTTCGTGCGATCGGTGGCCGTGCCCCGCGCCGACACCGCGTCCCCTGCCCCCGACGGGGGTTTCGCCGGCTCGCGGGCGGTTCCCTGACACGGTGGTCCCCGGGATACGGCTCCTTCTCCGGATCGAGGTCGTGATCGCCCCGGTAGGCTTGCAGGGACAGACACCAGACGAGGAAAAAGCGTGGCGGAGCCGCCGAGACCGACACCCCCAGCATCGACGCCCCGGACATCCGCGCGCATGACCGTCATCCACTCCCTTCGGTTGCGGTTCTCCAACGCCTATCTCGTCATCGGCAGTCGCCCGATCCTCGTCGACACCGGTTCCCATGGAGACATGGAGCGGATCGAGGCCGGGCTGGCTGCGGCTGGAATCGATGCCGGCGATCTGTCGCTCATCCTGCACACCCATGTCCATTCCGATCATTTCGGAAACACGGCCGCCGTGGCCCGCCGCGCTGGCTGTCCGGTCTCGTACCACCCGGCCGATCAGCCGCTGATCGACCGCGGTGACAACGGCCCGCTCCGGGGCATCGGTCTCCGTGGCCGGCTCCTCGCCCGGCTCTTTCGGAATCGTGCTTTCACTCCGGCCACAGCCGACGTCGCGGCCGTCGAGGGGATGAGACTCGACGCGTTCGGTGTGGCGGGAACGGTGTTCCACACCCCCGGCCACACCACCGGATCGATCGCGCTGATCCTCGATTCGGGTGATGCGATCGTCGGGGACACGCTCATGGGTGGATACGCCGGGGGGGCCGTCTTCCCGACGCGCCCCAACTTCCATTACTTCGCCGACGATCTGACGATGGCGATGGCAAGCCTCGACAGGGTTCTCGCGGCGACGCGCGGAACCCTTTTCGTCGGGCATGGCGGGCCGCTTCGTCATCAGGACGTGAGGCGATGGCGGGCGAAGCATGGTGCTGCCGCGCCATCCCCACCACCGCCCCCCCGCGATCCCGCGAAGCGCCTCTCCGCAGGCCGCCGGGGCACGGCCGATTCCGGCGTCGTGAAGGGCCTTTTCGTGGGCGGCCTCATCGGCGCCTTCGTCGTGGGCGTGATGGCGGGGCTGGGGAAGCCGCTCATGGATTCGGGCCTGTCCCAGACCGGCCTGATCCAGCGGCTCAGGGAGGCCAAGGGGATCCTGACAGCCTGGGATCTGCTCGCGCTTCCGCTCTTGATCCTCGTCGTCCTCGCGACGCACGAGATCGGGCATCTCGTCGGCGGGCTGTCGCAGGGGATGCGGTTCCTCATGCTGATCGTGGGGCCGTTCGGCTGGCATGCCGGGTCTTCCGGCACGAGGTTCCAATGGAACACGAATCCGGCGCTCATGGGTGGCCTCGCCGCCACCGTGGCGACGGAGGTGGGGCCCGCTCTCCGGCGGCAGTTGCTGGTCATGATCGCCGCCGGTCCGATCGCCAGCCTTCTCCTCGCGATCGTCGCCATCGCCCTGGCACCGGCCTCCGATCCGCGCGTCGCGGCCTACTGCGTCTTCATCGCCGCCACCTCGTGCGGAATCTTCCTGGTGACGCTCATCCCCGTGCGCACGGGCGGATTCATGAGCGACGGCATGCAGATCATGGACGTTCTGCGCGGAGGCCGTGCCGTCGTCGAGCGCGGTGCGCTGATGCGGATCCTGGCGGCCACCCTGGATGGCGTTCGTCCGCGCGACTGGGATGCCTCCGCGATCGAGGAGCTGTCGAGGAGCGACTCCGCCGATCCGCTGCAGCGCACCGGCGGCTCGCTGTTCCTCCTCCTCCGGGCCATGGATGCCCGGAACGACGCCGACGTCGCGCGGTACCGGAGGCTGCTGGAGGATGGCGTCGACGGCTACCCTCCGGGATTCCGGCAAGCGATCCATGTGGAGATCGCCATCGGTGCCTGGCTGGCCGGCGACACCGACGCCGTCCGCCGTCACCTTTCGGCGGGTGAAGGCGGGATCGTCGAGGAATCCAGGAGGATGCTCGCGCGGGCGGCGCTGGCCAGGCTCGAGGGACACGACGACGACTGCCAGCGCCATCGCCAGCGTGCGACCGAGACGCTGCCCAGGTCTGCCGACGCCGGTCTGGCGAAGCTGACGCGCGATCAGCTCGCCATGCTCGACCGCTGAAGGGCCCGCGCCAGGCCCCGCGCCTGCCGTCCGTGCAGGCCCCATCCAGCGCACCGGCCGGAGGAGGTCAATCGACGGAGACAAACTCGTTGACGTTCAGAAGCGCGCGGCACACCTCGGCCAGCCCGCGGGCCTCCGCCAGCACCAGGCAGGCCTCGACCTCCTCCGCCTCCGGGGCCCGCTGGAAGGCGAGCGCGAAGAGGCGATTGACCCGCGCGGCAGGGTCGGCGCCGGCCTCGCCGGCGACCCGCTCGGCCCACGCCCGGCTGGCCTGGATCGTGAGCGGCCCGTTGAGGAGCATGAGCGCCTGCGCGGGCGTCGTCGACACGCCCCGCCGCGCGCACGGCAGGGAGTTGTCGGGGAGATCGAAGGCCTCGAGGAGGGGAACGCGCGTGTTGCGCTTCTGCACGAGGAACAGGCTCCGGCAGAAGCGATCCTCAGGAGGCGAGGGATACCAGCCCTTCGTCTTCTCCGCGTTGTCGTCCAGAAACGCCGGATTCGAGTCGAGCACCTCCTGCGGCAGTTCGGGCCACACCGGCGGGCCGTCGCGCTTGCCGTCGAGGAGGCCGGAGACGTGCAGCATCGCGTCGCGGACCTGCTCGGCGGCGAGGCGCCTCGGCTGGCGCAACGCGAAGTGGTCGACCGCGCCGGCCGAGGCCTGCCGGTAGGTGGCGGAGAGGGCCACGCGCCGCACGAGGCGCTTCACCGACCAGCCGTCGCGGAGAAAACCGTCGGCGAGGTGATCCAGCAGCGCCCGATCGGCGGGGGGCGATCCTGCATGGCCGAAGTCGTCGGGCGTCGCCACGAGCGCCCGCCCATGGAGCGCCTGCCAGATGCGGTTCACGAACACGCGAGCCGTGAGCGGATGCGTCGGCGAGGCGATCCAGTCGGCCAGCGCACGCCGCCGGCCGCTGGTGCGGGGATCGGCCGGGGCCGGGATCACGGCGGGGCCTGCGGCGAACACCACCGGGAACCCCGGCAGCACCTCCTCCAGAGGCGTCGCGTGGTCGCCGCCGGCGAGCACGTGCGTCGGCGGGATCGTCGCCGCCTCGTCGGTCATGAGCAGGCCGCGGGTGAATCGCCGCTTCGACGCCTCCACGGCCCCGATCCGCGCGGCGAGCGCTTCACGGGCACTCTTCTCGGACTCGGGCAGGGCCTCGAGCTGCCCGCGCAGGGCCGCGGCCTCGGCGTCGCAGCCGCGATTGTGCGCGGCGATCTCCTCGCGCTCTCCGCCGAGATCGAGCGGGGCATCGTCGGCGAACCGCACGGCCGCGAAGAAGGCCCGCAGTCGGTAGTGGTCGGCCTGCGACAAGGGATCGACCTTGTGGTCGTGGCAGCGGCAGCAGGAGAACGTGAGGCCGAGGAACGCGCTGCCGGTGGTCTCGGTGAGGTCGGCCAGCAGCTCGGCACGGCTGCGGGCCTGCTCGTTGAAGAGCCCGGCGGCGTTGTCGTGGGGGCCGAGGCGCAGGTAGCCGGTCGCGATCCAGGCATCTTGGTCGGCGGGGGACTCGGGCGGGCCGCCCACCAGTTCGTCGCCCGCGAGTTGCTCCCGGAGGAAGCGGTCGAACGGCTTGTCGGCGTTGAACGACCGCACGACGTAATCGCGGAAGCGCCACGCCTCGGGGCGGAATTCGTCCCAGTCGAAGCCGTTGCTGTCGGCATACCGCACGACGTCGAGCCACAGGCGGGCCAGGTGCTCGCCGAAGCGCGGGCTGGCGAGCAGCTCGTCGACGAGCGCCGCGGCGGCCGCGTCGGGCCCCGCCGCCTGCACCGCCGCCTCGAAGCGATCCACGTCGTCGGGCGTCGGCGGCAGCCCGTGGAGGTCGAAGAAGAGCCGCCGTGCCAGCGTGCGGGCGGCGGCCGGGGGCGGCAACGCGATGCCGTCGGCCACGAGCCGGGCGAGGATGAAGCGGTCGATCCCGTCGCGCGGCCAGCCGGCATGCCCCGGCGGCGGGGGCGGGGGATCGGACGCCGCGAGCGGCTCGAGCGACCAGAGCGCCGCGGCGGGGGCCGCTCGAGCCGCGGCGTCGGCGGCGCTCGCGGGGCGCGGGCACCCGGCCGCGGCGAGGGCGACGAGTACGAACACGCTCGACAGCCGGCCCGACGGCGCGTGCCGGCCTGCCGCCGTGCCGCGAGACCGCACGGGGGCGGGGCATGCCCCGCCCGCGCGAGGGCCTCGTCGCGATCCCGGCACGGCTCTGCCGCGGCTCATCCGAGCACCCCCGGAATGACCTTGGCGAGGCCCGCCACGCCGGTGAGCCGCTCGTCGCGGCCCCCGAGCGGAAACGTGAGCCGGAGATGATCGAGGCCGAGGGCCGCGAGGATCGTGGCGTGGAGATCGCGGAAGGGGGTGGGACGGTCGACCGCCTGGTAGCCGACCTCGTCGGTCGCGCCGATCCGCTCTCCGGCCCGCACGCCTCCCCCCGCCAGCCAGACGGTGAAGCCGGCGGCGTTGTGGTTCCTGCCGCCGTTGCCCTGGACGAGCGGCGTGCGGCCGAACTCGCTCGCGCACACCACGAGCGTGCTGTCGAGCAGGCCGCGGGCCTTGAGGTCGCCGAGGAGCGCGGCCATGGGCTGATCGGCCCAGCGGGCGCGGGGCGTGTGGTTGTCGACGAGCCCGCCATGGGCGTCCCAACCGTCCTTGTCGGGCATGTCGTACACCTGGACGAAACGCACGCCGCGCTCGACGAGCCGCCGGGCGAGCAGGCACTTGCGGCCGAAGGCACGCGTCCGCTCGTCGACATGCTCCAGGCCGTAGCGGACGAGCGTGCCGGCCGTCTCGGCGGCCAGATCGCCCACGTCCATGGCGCTCGACTGCATCCGCCAGGCGAGCTCGTAGCCCGCCAGTCGGGCGTCGAGCTCCGTCGCTCCGGCCCGCGGGCCCCGGTGCCTCATGTTGAGCGTGCGGATCAGGTCGAGCGTGTCACGCTGGCCGGCAGCGAGCTCCTCGGGCGAGAGCAGGTCGAGCACGGGCGTCCCGCGGTCGCGCAGCCGCGTGGGCTGATACGCGGCGGGGAGGAAGCCATTGGAATAGTTGGCGGGCCCGCCGAGCGGTCCGGCGTCGAAGAGCGCGACGTAGCCCGGCAGATCCTCGTTCTCCGACCCGAGCCCCCAGGTGGTCCACGCGCCGAGGCTCGCCTTCCCGGCGCGGACGTCGCCCGTATGCATCTGGTAACTGGCCGGGGCGTGGTTGTTCGACTCAGCCTGCATCGAGTGGATGAAGCACAGGTCGTCCACCCGCGCGGCGAGGTGGGGGAACAACTCGCTCACCCACATCCCCGACTCGCCGTGCCGCCGCCACCGGTAGGGGCTCGCGAGGAGTTTGTCGTCGCAGCCGTGGAGGACGTTGGCGTGGCTCGACGACTCGATCGAGCGACGGACTTCGGCCGGCAGCGGCTGGCCGTCGAGGCGCGCGAGCAGCGGTTTGTAGTCGAAGGTGTCGACCTGCGACGGCCCCCCGACGAGAAACAGGAAGATCACCGACGTGGCCCGCGCCGGCCGGTGAGCCGGCCGGGCCGCGAGCGGCCGCAGCGGATCGGGGGCGGCGGCCACCGGGGAACTCCCGGCGGGGAAGCCCCCTGAGAGGGCCCCGAACGCGAGCGTGCCGAAGCCAGCGCCCAGGCGGCGGAGGAACTCCCGTCGCTCGATCTGTGGTCGGGCGGGAACCATCTGGTGCCTCGAGCGGCGGAGCGTAGGCTGACCGTATGGCACGAGTGTATCCGACGGCGGACAGGGTGCCCAAGGCGCCGCGGACGCCGGACCGGACCCTGGCCCGGGGTCGGAGTTAACGTTTCCAAGACTGCGGCGGCATTCGGGCATGGCGTTACCACGAGACCATCGGAGCCGATCCATGACAACTCGCTTCGTCGCGGGCATCGCCCTGTGGTGTGCTCTGACCGGCGTCGCCCGCTGCCAGGACCCCATGCCCGACGCGCGCGGCGCGCCGGGGCTGCTCCGCCGCTTCGACACCGACGGCGATGGAAAGATCGACGATCAGGAGCGGCGTGCCGTCCGCGAGATGCTCCGCGAGCGACGGAGCCGGCCGGGCGCGGCGACTCGGTCGGGCAGAACCGAGTCGGTCGGCGACCGGCTCGTGACCGAGATGGAATACGCCTCGAGCGACGGCCGGACGATCCCCTGCGTGCTCTCCATGCCGCGGGGCGAGGGGCCGTTTCCGGTGCTCGTCACCATCCACGGCGGCCAGGGCAACCGTGACCTGGCCTTCATCCGTTCGATGGCGGCCCCGGGTGGCGTGTCGCCCACGATCACGGCCTTCAACGAGCAGCCGTGGGCGATCCTCGCCATCAGCTACCGCGCTGGCAACGGAGCCCTGTTCGGCATGGAGCATGACGACGTGATCGCCGGCATCCGGTTTGCCAAGACGCTGCCGAAGGTCGATCCGCAGAAGGTGGGCGTCGTCGGGGGCAGCCATGGCGGCCACCTGGCGCTCGTGGCCGCCGAGAAGATGGGCCGCGAGTTTCTCTGCGTGGCCGTCGGGTCGCCGTGGATGACGGATCCGATCGTCTCCATGACCGGAGAACCCGATCAGCCGCCGCTCTCAGAGGTGCCCGCCGTTCCGCGGGAGGCGCTCGTGAGGATCGGGCGGAATCTCTTCGAGAATCTCCGTCGCGGCCGCGGTATGACGGAGGAGCAGGCCCGCGAGTTTCTCGCCCGGCATTCGATCGAGGCCCACGCCGGGTCGATCGATGTGCCGACGCTCTTCATCACCAGCCGCGGCGACGACCAAGTGCCGCACGCTCTGGTCGAGCCGATGATCCGGAAGATGCAGGCGGCCGGCAAGGAGGTCGAGGTCTCCACGGCCGAGAAGAGCCCGCACGGTTTCTACTGGGCTCGCTCCGCCGGCGCCGCCCGGGCGCTCCGCGGTGCGAAGACCCCCGAGGAGGCGCGCGAGGAGGAGGAAGCGCGAAGGAGGATGATCGACTTCTTCACGCGGCACTTCGCCGCCACCGTCGCGGAGCCCGTCGACGGTCCGACGCCAAGGGAGGGGGCGGACAGCGCCGACGCGCGCCCCTGAGAGAGCCCTCGCCTCCCCGGAACCATGCGATCGGAGGGCCGATCGTGAATCGCGGCTCGAACGGGCCGATGGACGACGACTGTATCGGGACACCGATGAATCCCTCCAAAGTGCGACGGAAGACCACCGTACGGCTCACGGACCTGCCGAACGTCGGCCCGGCGATGGCCCGGGATCTCGAGCGCCTCGGCATCCGCAGGCCCGCCGATCTCCGGGGCCGCGACCCGCTCGATCTCTACGAGATGCTCTGCGCCGCGACGCGCGTGCGGCAGGATCCGTGCGTCCTCGACGTGTTCATGTCGTTGACGCACTTCGTGAGGGGTGGCAGGGCCCGCCCCTGGTGGGACTTCACGGCGGAGCGGAAGCGCCGATACGGCGCCGTGTCGTCGAAGCGGCGGCCCGTGGCGCGACGGGTACGGTGTTCAACACCCCCGGTCACGCCGCCGGATCGATCGCGTTGATCCTCGATACGGACGACTCGATCGCGAGGGTCACGCTCACCGGATGCTTCGCCGAGGGCCGTGGCTCCCCGCCGCACCAAACGCTCCCCGCTGAAGCCCCCCACGGCCACTCGTGGCGGCCGACGGATGCGGATGGTATTTTTCGGCAGGGGATCGTCGGGTGGCGGGTCGGCTCTCGGTCGTCGGGCTCCATCGGGAGGTGGCACGTGAATCGTCTCGAGGGACTCGGGTTTCTCTGCCTGACGGGCTGCCCGGTGGCGATCGCGCTCTCGCAGCCTGCCGCGGGGGCGATCCTGGGGATCCTCGCCGGCGGCCTGTTTGCGGCGTCGGTGCGCCCGAGTCCGAAGGCGTGTCCCGCCCCGGCACCGCGCGGCGATGAAGGGCCCCAGCGTACCTTCGAGCCAAGCGTTTCCGTCGGCGGTACCGGCCGCGACTGGGGCGACGGTCTGGTGTGCCGGATCCCCAGCAGCGCCACGGGAGGGGCGTCGTGCACGTTCGAGCAGACTCTCGCCCCAGGCGCAGGCGTGCCGCTCCACGTCCACGCGCACGATGACGAACTGCATGTCGTCCTCGAGGGGACCATCGCGATGCGCTGCGGCGATCGCGACTTCACCGCCGCCTCGGGGACGGTGGCCTTCCTCCCGCGCCGCGTCCCGCACGCCTTCCGCAATCCGGGCGACGCGCCGGCCCGACTCCTCACCGTCTTCA
>Ga0164293_10005334_pt1 | contig 10938 bp, 11 predicted proteins | sample GEODES118metaG_FD_111487 | JGI IMG/M metagenome (GOLD analysis project Ga0164293, IMG submission 111487) | Eutrophic lake water microbial communities from Lake Mendota, Wisconsin, USA - GEODES118 metaG | ecosystem: Environmental > Aquatic > Freshwater > Lake | place: USA: Lake Mendota...
ATTAGTTCCGCGAGGCGAACATCATCACCTTCCCTCGCAGCTTCGAGGCACTGCAGGAGTCTCTCCTTTTTGCTCACTTTGCGAGTTTGGCAGAAACTTCCCGGTCTCGGGAACTTTCTGAACCCCCGGCACGACTGTTGCTTGGATGAGTGACGACCGCGAAAACCTTAGGCCTGCACCCCAAAACCAAGACGCCACAGAGATCTGCGTTCAGATACGCGAGTCAATCAGCGCAGATCTTGACAATGAGGGAACCGGTCTCCCGCGTGCCTTCATTGAGGAACACATGGACCAGTGCATTGATTGCCGCAATTACCTCGATTTTTCCGCTTCACTGAAACGAGCTGGGATCCGTCAAGCACCATTGATGACGGACCTTGCACCCAAGATTCTCAAACAGTTCAATGTTGGCCAAAGAAAGAGCGTGTGGAGCATTACGCGTGGCGTTCTCGCTATCTGCGCCATTGAAGTGATCGCCTTCTCCGTATTTGATCTCGTTGATGGAACTCACCAGAGCCGACATCTCGGATCATTCAGCATTGCTTTTGGAGTAGTTCTATTAAGCGTGGTCATGCGTCCCGCACGCGCACGACTGATGGTTCCCGTAGCAGGAGTTCTGGCCCTCAGCCTGATGATCACCGCAGTCGTCGACATGATCAACGGCAGTATTCCGCTGCTCACTGAAGCACGGCATATTCCAGAAATCATTAGCGTCGCAATGATGTGGTTGCTCGCCCGACCGCAAAATTCAAACACCCATCGAGCGCATCGCGGTGTGGGCTGGACCCCCTCTGTTATAGAAAGGAAGCGTGAATCGGCATGAGCAAGTTATGGAGGGCGCTGTGGCGCACGCATTTCTTTGCGGGACTAATCATTGCCCCAGCATTGTTGTGGTTCGCATTCACCGGCTTGATCATTCTGTACACCGACCCAATTGATGAAGCACTCAATGACGGTGTCATGACAGTGCAGGTCGGCGACCGCGAAGTACCACTAGATACGCAGTTGGCAAATATCCAGAAGGCAAAGCCTGGTTGGGAGCTGGCGTCAGTCACTCCAGGTCGTCGCCCCGACCGGGCGAATGCTTTCACGATGACTGATGACCAAGGCATTGGTCGCGTCGTCTACGTAAACCAGTACACCGGATCCATCACGGGCACAATCACCTCCGACTCTGGTCTTGTCGCGTTCGCCAACCGCACCCACGGATCGTTCCTGCCTCGCCAGTTCACGATGCCAATTCCTTCGTTGATGGGTATTGTCGGCGACGGTCCTGCCTTCGTCGATGTCGAAGTTGGCGAAGTGATCGTGGAGATTGTTGCCGGCTGGGGACTCGTGCTTGCCATTACGGGCATCTACCTTTGGTGGCCCCGATCAGGGATTCGCAAGAGGCTGTTCCTTCCACGGTTCAAGGAGGGCGGACGTCCGATGTGGCGCGACCTCCATGCTTCGGGCGGCACCCTGCTCAGCATTGGTCTTATCTTTTTTGTAGTGACGGGACTTCCTTGGGCAACCTTCTGGGGCAACGAGTTCTCAACGCTCGCATCCAAGGTCACACCGAACACCGAAAATTTTTGGGAGTACTCGGGGCCTCCGTCAAACAATCCAAAAGTTGGAGATTTGACCCGCTTCGGTGTCACTGTGCCGTGGGCATCGGCTAATGATTCCATTCCCACGTCGGACGAGGAGGGTCATGAAGGCCACCACTCTTCTGGAGACGGGTCCGACACAGCAACACCTGAAGCGGCGCCAGCTGAGGTCGTTGGTCTCGAAGCGGCATATCGCGCTGCACAAGAAGAAGGGATGAAGCCAGGATTCTCCATTACTCCCCCGGTCGACAGCGTTACAGAAGATGGTGTCACGCAATACGGCGCATACGTGGTGTTCAACCCTTGGCCAAGTTCGCTTGGTGAGCAAGGCGCTCTCTACCTCGATCAGTTCACGGCCAAGACACTTGGAACCAGCGATGCCTCCACCTGGGGCGGCATTCAACGCATGGCGGAATTCGGTGTGCAAACCCACATGGGCACACAGTTCGGCCTTGTCAATCGGATCTTCCTCACAACCATCTGTCTCTTAGTTGTTTGGAACGTAACGACGGCAATTGTGATGTGGAATCGACGTCGCCGCAGTGGCACTTTAGGTGCTCCACGCAAGCCCGTTGATGAGCGAACGCAACGGTCGGTTGGAGTCTTTCAACTTCTCCTGAGCCTCATCTATCCCCTCTGGGGCGCAAGCCTGCTCGTTGTATTGGGTGTTCAACATCTTCGGCGGAAATTTTTATCTAAGCCCAACGAACCACTTGCCACACCTTGAACCACGGATGAAATCAAACACGGTGGGCGTTCAGGGACTCAAACCCCCGACACTCTCGTTGTAAGTTCGAGCGGTGGCACCACAGGGATTCATTGATCAGCTTCGCGCAATCGTGGGACCAACTCACGTTCTGGTTGAGCCAGATCTGCGAGCTGCATATGAAACCGACTGGACTGGCCGTTTTCAAGGGCAGGCTACGGCGGTGGTGCGACCTCGTGATCACGATGAGGTGATTGCAGTTGTTCAGCTCTGCATCGCCGAGAAAGTGGCGATAGTCCCCCAAGGCGGCAATACAGGATTAGTTGGCGGCTCGATCCCGTTACGTGGAGGAATTGTCCTTACCACTGCACTGCTGAATTCAATCGAGCCCATAAACAGCAACACGATTCGTGTCGGTGCTGGAACCACCCTTGGTGAGCTTCAGCGCCACTGCGCAGTGGCGGGTTTACGTTTTAGTGTCGACCTTGCAGCACGGGACTCAGCGACCCTGGGCGGGATGTTTGCAACCAATGCCAGTGGCCTCAACCATCTGCGCTTTGGCGCAATGCGAGAAAACACTCAATGCGTCAATGTGGTGTATGGAACGGGCGAGAGCGTGATCAATGCTTCGGTTGATCCACTTTGTGGCTCAGAAGGAATATTCGGAATCGTTACCGGCCTGGAACTCCAACTGCACAAATTGCCCGATGAAACAAGCGTGATGATCGCATCCTTTGCCTCAGTCGACGACGCGGTCTCTGCTTCACTTTCATGGCGCGACAATCCCCGAGTTGAAGCCCTTGAATTGTTTACCAATGAAGGGCTCTCGCTCGTGTGCGAAAGCTACGCACTTTCACCACCACTACCCAGTGCGGAGGCCTATCTGCTAGTTGAAATCTTCGGCGGTGTGTCTGAGTTTGGGCAGCTCCTTGCGGCAACTGATCGCGTTTTGGACACGGTTGTTGCCAAGAGTGCAGCCGACAAAGCGAAGCTCTGGCGGTACCGCGAGGATCACTCGGCAGCAATTAATACGCTTGGTCCCCCGCTCAAATTTGATGTCCGAATCCCTCCACAAAACTGTGCCGCGTTTCTGCAAGCAACTTCGCGAGCACTTACCGATATCAATCCGGCCCTGCGGGTAATCAACTTTGGGCACATTGGTGATGGCCACTTGCACGTAAACATCGTTGGCGCCGTCGCAACTGAGCAAATTGAATCTTGCGTGTATGACAGCGTCAATAACCACGGTGGCTCAGCGGTTTCCGAACACGGAGTTGGGACCTTAAAGGTGGACTGGTTCGTCAAAGAATCAGGTGCTACAAAAATTGAGGCACTAAAAGCCATGAAGTCGCGTCTTGATCCCTTTGGGATCATGAATCCCGGCGTGCTTGCAAATGTGCAGCTCTGATTAGCCTCACGTAGGATTTCACCTTGTTGATCGGGGGATGAAATGAAGGTTGGGTTCATTGGCCCAGGGCAGATGGGGATGCCGATGGTTGAGCGCATGTGCGCTGCAGGCATTGAAGTAACCGTGTGCGGAAGGCGTCCTGAGGTAATTGATGCGCTGCAAAAAGTCGGCGCAAAAGTGGTTCCGACCGCCAGGGATGCCGCGACCGATGTCGACCTGCTCATTACGTGTCTTTTTTCCGATGCGCAACTCGAGGCAACGATGATTGATGAGGGCGCACTAACCGCAATGAAGGCTGGTGCGGTCTTCGCTTCCCATGTGACGGGGAGCCCGGCCTTACTCCAACGCCTTCAAAGCATGCGCAGTGACGTAACAATTGTTGATGCTCCAGTCAGCGGAACCGCTGATCAAATTCGTGCCGGCACACTTGCCGTGATGGTTGGCTGCGAACCCGCGACTCTTCCAATGATCCAAAGCGCCGTTGGCGCATATGCCAATCCGATCATGCATGTTGGTGGACTCGGAGATGCCATGAAGGTGAAACTGGTGAACAACATCCTCTTTGCCGCCAACATGCAATTGGCGGGTGCAGCACAAGCACTTGGTGATGCCCTTGGAATCGATCGTGAGCTGCTCGCGAATACCCTCGCCAACTGCTCAGGTGCCTCACGTGCCGTTGCCTTACTTGGAGGTCGGCCCTTTGAATTGATGGAGGCTGGCACGCGCCCGTACCTGGAAAAGGATGTCACGGTTGTTGCAGAAATCGCCGAGGAACTCGGAGTCACTCTCGGCAAACTCGGAGAAGTCGCGGCCACGTACAACAAGATTGGTCAAGCAAGAACGGGCGACGAACCCGAGGGTCACTGATCAGGAACTCAAATCGGCGCGGCGTGCCGCAACCTCTTCCGCAGTCGGCAGCGACGGCACGGCACCTTCACGAGTGACAGCAACTGCGCCGGCTATTGCTCCCACTCGCACCGCTTCGTTCACCACCGCTCCTGACGCAAGCGACGAGCAAAATCCGCCTAGAAAAGCATCGCCGGCAGCGGTGGTATCAACTGCAGTGACCTGGATTGAGCCAATTTTTTCGGAACCTTCGGCGGAGTCAATCTGCACACCGTTGGCTCCGAGAGTTGTGATCACAGCCTTAACACCAAGTGCAAGACACCGCGCTACTCCCCCGATGTGCTGTGCCTCCACCTGATTCGGCACAACGTAGTCGCACAATTCCAGCAACTCGTCTGGCAAGTCACGAACCGGAGCTGGATTGAGCACTGTCACAGCACCAGCGCGACGCGCTGAAGCAAATGCAGCAATCACCGCATCAAGCGGTATCTCTAATTGAGCGAGTACCACTTTGGAATTCTCAACTATCTCCACGCCATGCCCAGCTTTGAGTTTCGCGTTGGAGCCAGGGACCACAATGATGTTGTTTTCTCCATTGGCATCGACACTGATAAAGGCTCTACCCGCTGGATCGTTGCCACGTGCCACAGCATCGATGTTGATTTTCTCTCGGGTCATTACATCCATCAAGTGAGCCCCGGCTGCATCGTGTCCGACGCAACCGACAAATGCAGTCCGAGCACCCATGCGGGCGCACGCGACTGCTTGGTTGAGTCCCTTACCGCCCGGATGCTCTTGGTAGCCGCGCGCAAGAATGGTCTCACCCGGACGCACGAGATGATCGACTGTGGTGACTAAGTCAAGATTGGCACTGCCGACCACGCAGACGTCGTAGGCCTTCTCAATCATGGGACTTACTTCGCAAGCAGCGCTGCGAATTGCCGTCGCCACTCAACTGAGCACTTATCAGCTTGAACTGAAACGAGAGAGGTCTGATCCATTGGCAATACGGTGTCGAATGTCTCGAGCATGCGCTTATCTTCAGCACCAATCAAAAAATCAAGTCGTGTTACATCCTGGGCTTGAATTGAAAAATCATCGCGGCGCCAAACAACAAAGTTGAAGTAACTGGTTACATCATCAATTGGCACACAGATCAAGAGCAAGATGTGTGCAAGTCCATTGTCATACTCAATCGTGGAACGGCATAGAAGCGGCAAGTTAAAGCCCGTGGTCATTCTCCGATGTACAACATCTACATCTTGACCACTTGCAATTGTGCCGACTGATTCGTTTCTTGCGTTGACTTCGTAGGCGTAGCCAAAGAAATCTCGATCTAAAGGCTCCAATTCAATGTGAGGAACAACCGTGTCCTCTTGGTTACCAAATGACTCTTTGTGGACCCAAGGAAAATGTGTGTAGTCCAAAAAGTTGTCGACCATCCGTGTGGCAGACACTTTCCACTCATCAAATGGGGTATTAATCCGACGAAACTCTGGATCGTCTTCCCATTTCAATACCGGGATGTCAGCAACTGGTACACCAAGACAAACCCAGACGAGTCCGTACTTCTCTTGCGACAAATATGCATCTAGGTGAGCCTTAGGAGGCGCAGGCACCCCGACGGTTGCAGACGGCACCCGAGTGCACTGGCCATCGGCTGCAAATTCCCAGCCGTGATAAGGGCACACAAGGCAGTCACCCCGTACCTCACCCCGACTGAGTTCGGCCTCACGGTGTGGGCAGCGATCAGGCAATGCGGATACCACGCCTTCGGCGTTACGCCAAAGGACCAGCTTGCGACCGAGCAGTCGACGCTGCAGAGGTGCACCAAGAACATCCGTACTGCATGCCAGCGGATACCAATAGTCAGTGAGATTTTTGTTTTCGCAAAGTATTGTCCCCATGTTGGGTCAGCATAGTGTGTTGCTCTATGCCGAAAATTCTCGTGCGCGCCAAACAAGTAATCACTATGAATGCCAAGCGCGAGATCGTCGAAGATGGCGCCGTAGCCATCGAAGACAATCAAATTGTTGCAGTTGACAAGTTTGACAAACTGTGCGTCTCAATGCCCGGTGCAGAGATTCATGGTGAGCCAAATGCGGTGATCACTCCCGGAATGATCAATGGCCATCAGCACCTGACTGGTGACCGATTGTTTAAATCCATGATTCCCGACACGATCGACTCTCAGGATGCAATCTTCAACTGGGCAGTACCCATTCATGCTGCTCATACTGAGCGCGATGACTACCTCTCGGCGCTACTGGCGCTGAACGAAGCTCTCTGTAATGGCATCACGACCACCGTTGAAGCTGGAACTGTTGCCCACCCGGATTCCGTGCATGCAGCTCAAGTCGAAATTGGCACTCGTGGCACGCTCGGAAGTTGGGGCTGGGACACAGAAGGTGCGCCATATGCAGGCAGCATCAGTGAAGTCCTTGATCGCCAACGCGAAGTCCTTCGCATTGCCCCACCAGGTGGGCTGATCGAAGGATGGGTAACTCTTGTGGGGCACGATTTGATGTCTGATGAGCTGGTCTGCGCAGCTTCGGAATTAGCGCGCAACAATTCAACTCATCTCACGTTTCACATCTCGCCAAGCACTAACGACACAGCCTCGTATCTCGCTCGCACAGGCAAACATCCCGTGCGCCATCTCTACGATCTCGGAGCCCTTGGGCCCCACGTGCTGCTTGCACATGCCGTCCATCTCAATGAAGACGAAATTGATTGCGTTGTGAGTGCGAATGCCGCCGTCGCAGTTTGCCCTTGGGCGTACCTGCGTTTGGCCCAAGGCATAACCGCAGGTGGACGCCACGATGAGATGCTTCGCCGGGGAGTTCGAATAGCACTTGGTTGCGACTCTGAGAACTCTGGCGACGCTGTGGATCCGATACGCAATGCAGCGCTCTTTGCGGGACTCATGCGCGACAAGTCAATGGACCCATTTAGCTATTCCGCCGTGGATGCACTTGCCCAACACACGATCGAAGCAGCCCGCGCCATCGGCATGGAGGACAAGATCGGATCGTTGGAAGTTGGCAAACAGGCTGACCTTGTTGTTTTTCAAACTTCGGGACCCGAGTGGATTACGCGCAGTAGCAATCCGGTGTTGCAACTCATCTGGTCATCAAATGGCGCATCGGTGGCCGATGTTTTTGTCGCCGGCAAGCAGGTAGTTCGTGGACGTAAATGCATCACGGTCGACATCGCCGCTGCGGCCGAAGAAGCACAAAAACGAGCACAGATTCTTGGTCAGACCATCAGACCATGAGTGCTATGGTGAGGGGCATGACATATCCCAGCACCCTTATATTTGTTGATCTTCCGTCAGATGACCCCAGTGCAACGGGCGAGTTTTACGCCAAGGTTTTCGGCTGGACCAACGAAGGTCGCCCGCATGGCGTATTCCACCGTTTGGTCCCTGGCCAGAACTTCCAACTCGACGATGGCAGCCAAAGCCCGATCGGCAACCTGCACATCGGCATCTACAACGTGAATAACGCTCGCCCCCATCCAGACTCAGCTGGCGTTGGCCCCCGCGAACTCAACCGTGATAAGCGCGGCATTCGCATGTGGGTTCTCGTGTCTGATGATGACGACCAAAATGCGATTCTCGAACGCGCCGTGAAAGAGGGCGCAAAGGAACTCTGGCGAGACCACTTCTGGGCCGAGTTCAATGGCTTTAACTGTGCATTCGAAGATCCGTGGGGTAATCACATCATCATGTGGACCAAGGGTGGCGACTCACCAAAGATCCCCGAAGGCTGGACCAATGAGTGAGACCAACGACGTTTATGAACTCCATCCGCCACGGGCGCGTTGGACCCACATCGCACTTCCTTCCATTGACATCGACAAGTCGATTGCGTGGTACGAGAAGTTCACACCGCTGAAACTTCTTGATCGTCGCGAAGATCCAGACGGCTACGGTGCGTGGCTCGGACACGATGACCAAGGCGATAAGCCGTTCATCCTCGTGCTCGTTAGTTTCTTCAAAGATCAAGATGGTCCGCCCCAGCCGATCATGGCTCCTTTTGCACACATTGGCATTGAGTTGACGAGTCGCAAAGCTGTTGAAGATACCGCTGCCATGGGTGACGCTGAAGGGTGTCTGGCATGGCCCCCCACCGATATGCCGCCACCGATTGGCTATATCTGTGCGTTGAAAGATCCAGATGGAAACATGATCGAGTTCTCATACGACCAAGGCGTTTACGCAAAGGCTAAGGAAGTCTGGGGTTGAGCACACCCGCGGATATCTGCCGCAGGTATCTTGAATCCTTCGCAACTGGCGACCCTGATGTGGTCGCCAGTTTTGTGTCTAATGACTTTGTCAACGAACACACATCCGCGCTTGGTTCTGGGTGCCAAGGCAAAGACGAATACCGCCGGCGACTACCTGGTTTTATCGCATCAATGCCTGGGTTGAGCTATGAAGTTGAAAGTCAAATAGCCGAAGGTGATCAAGTAGCGAATGCATACACATTGCGTGCACGAGTAAACGAGCGTGATATCGCAGTGCGGGGAATGATGCGCATCACAGTGCGCGATGGTCTGATTACTGACCGCACCGACTATTGGGATTCAAAATCGTTTCTTCAGCAAGCAGGCCTTGAGGCCTAAGCCGCTGAGTAACGCCTAAAGAACCGGGTACTTCGACTTATCGGGCAGGCCCGAACGCGATGTAATTGCCTCGCCTGCTGCTTGGCACTGAGCCCAGAAACGATCCTCGTCAATAGTGGTCATTCGCCCAGCTTCGACAACTTTCTTGCCGTCAACAAACACTGTGTGCACACCGCGACCATCGGCCGCCCACACAAGTTGGTTCATCACATTCAACAAGGGACGCCACTCGGGACGATCCGTGTCGTGCAACACGAGGTCAGCCTTCTTCCCGGCTTCCAGCGAACCGATTTCATCCTCGGCACAGATCGCCTTTGCGCCACCAAGAGTGGACATTTCAAATGCCTTCTCCGCGGGGAACATTTGTGGGTCAGTGCGTGCATCTTTGAATAATCCCGCCACCAAATAGGTTGCTCGCATGAGGTCGGAATAGTTCGAAGCGTTGTTGCCGTCAGTTCCGATTGCCACATTCACACCCGAGGTGACCATCTCTGGCATCTTGCCTACCTGCGTGACGCCATAACTAACCTTCAACGCCGTGGTCGGACAATGAGCAACCGTGACTCCAGCTTCGGCCATGATCGCGAGTTCATTGTTGTCAACTTGCACTGCGTGAGTGATTGCGACATCGGGGCCGAGCACACCGAGTTCTGCAAGATGCACCATGGGCCGGTGACCAAACTCGGCTAAGAAGCCTTCGGGGTCAAGTTTTGCAGGCGACATATGGAATGACATTCCGGTGCCGTGTTCATTAGCGAGATCACGTGCTGCGCGCCAGAGTGGATCTGAACAAGTTGTGTGCCCAACCAAAGTGGACCACGACTGAATGCGTCCGTCAGCCAGGGAGCGGTACTTCGTGATTGATTGCTCAAGATTACGGATCGCCTCGTCGGTGTCTTGTTTGTATACATCCGGCTCGGGCGGAAGATCCCAGATCCATCGACCCACACGACCACGAATTCCGATATCAACAAGACCTTCAACCACTTCGTCCATAAAGCGAATAGTGCCCGCCTCCAAGAATGTTGTGGTGCCGCTTTTCAGCATTTCAATTGCCGCTAACTGGCCAGACATTTTCTCCTCGTGGGCTTCAAAAGCCGCATACAGGGGGCAAAGCCACATGAAAACGTTCTCTTCAAACGGGGTGTCATCGGGGACATACCCACGCGTTAGTGGCTCACCAGTGATGTGAATGTGTGAGTTGACTTGGCCTGGGGCGACCACGAATCGATCACCACCGACTACTTCTTTAGCTTTGTACTTCTTTTCAAGGTCAGTGGCTTTGCCGACCTCAAGAATCTTGTTGCCCTTGATCGCTACCGCACCATTGCGGATGATGTCACGTGTTGCATTCATCGTGACCACGTACCAGCCCTTTATGAGTACATCAATGTCTTCCACTACTGCTCTCCTATTCCGGTTTGCTTGCTACATACATTTGGTTGAAACCAATCGGCTCAATGAGCCGTAGCGCCTCAAAGCCTTGCGCGCGGAGCCAATCAGTTACCTCACGGTTTGTGAATGTAAGACCTTGGCGAGTCGCGGCCACCATGGTTACTCCCATCAAAACCCCAAACGGGTTGAACTTACGTGAGTTATCGCGGAAGTAATCAGAGACGACCACTCTCCCGCCAGGCTTGAGTGCCTTGTAGGCGCGCTCAATCAGATGCTTTGCGCCCTCCACACCTTCGGTACGCATTATGTGCCCCAAGATAACGAGGTCAAACTCGCCGTCACCGAGTGTGATGTTATGGAAATCA
>Ga0164293_10005341_pt1 | contig 10929 bp, 10 predicted proteins | sample GEODES118metaG_FD_111487 | JGI IMG/M metagenome (GOLD analysis project Ga0164293, IMG submission 111487) | Eutrophic lake water microbial communities from Lake Mendota, Wisconsin, USA - GEODES118 metaG | ecosystem: Environmental > Aquatic > Freshwater > Lake | place: USA: Lake Mendota...
GGCCGGCAGCCCGGTGCAGGAGGTGATCACCACCGACGGCGTGAAGCTGCGCCTGGGCCCCAGCCACTGGCTGATGCTGCGCTTCTCCGGCACCGAGCCCCTGCTGCGCCTCTACTGCGAGGCCCCCAGCGCCGAGCGGGTGGCCGACGTGCTGGCGTGGGCGCGCGCTTACGCCCTGGAGGGCTGACGGGCACGCCAGACGGGCCGCCGATCCCCGAGATCCGTGGCCAGTGCACCGACAGGCCGCCAGATTGAAGGGCTCGGGAACAACGCTTCCGCAGCCATGCCTTCAGCTTTTCCCGCCGGCAGCACCACGCTGACCTGTGACCATCTCGGAGAGATTGCCTGGGCAGCCATCGGCAACCCTTCGGCTGAGCTGCTGAATGCTCACATCAGCCAGCCAATGGCAATCGGGGAGTCCGTTTACGACTTCTTCAATGAGAATCGGCATCTCAGCATGCCCTGCCGCTTCTATGGCGGCGCTGCCGATGCCGTAGTCCCCCAGTGGAGCTCCATCACCCTGCCTGAGGGGCACCAGCGCCTGCAGGGCAGCGTGCTGAGCACGGGCGTGGCCGTTGATTCAGGGATGGCCATCACCCGAGAGCGCGCCGGCAATCCTGGTGCCACTCACCGCAGCACGTTCCTCGCCAGCCTGTTCCACCCCGGCCTGAACGTGCGCCGCTGGTTCAACGAGGCCCTTTGAGCGCTTCAGCAGCAGCCTCAGCCATGCTGAAGCCCCATCTCGGTGATTCATGGCCTCCGGCTCCGCCCTGTTCCCCCTGGTGATCGCCAGCGGCAACCCCGGCAAGGTGCGCGAATTCGGGCACCTGCTGGCCGATCTACCCCTGGAGATCCGCCCCCAGCCCAAGGGCCTGGAGGTGGAGGAAACGGGTCACACCTTCGCCGCAAACGCACGCCTGAAGGCCGAGGCCGTGGCACGCTCCACGGGCTGCTGGGCCCTGGCCGATGACTCGGGCCTGAGTGTGACGGCCCTCGGAGGCGCCCCCGGCGTGCACTCGGCCCGCTACGCAGCCAGCGACGAGGCCCGCATCGCCAGGCTGCTGCGGGAGCTGGCAGGGGCTGGCGACCGCTCAGCCCGGTTCACTGCCGCCCTGGCCGTGGCCGATCCCAGCGGCACGATTCGCCTGGAGGTGGAGGGCGAGTGCCCGGGCCTGATCCTGGAAGAGAGCCGCGGCTGCGGCGGCTTTGGCTACGACCCGGTGTTCCTCGTGCCCGAGGCCGGCCTCACCTATGCCGAGATGGACAAGCAGCTCAAGGGCCGCATCGGCCATCGGGGCCAGGCCTTTGCCCAACTGGCCCCTCAGCTGCGGGAGTTGCTGGGCGCGGAATCAACAACGCCGCGTGGATGAATTGCTGGGAGGTGGTGGGCGTATTCACAATGGCCTAGCTCTCCAAGCTCCCACCCAAGAAGTCCGACCACAGTCTAATCTGCCGAGGCACATCTTGAGCCATACCGATGATGCCATCCCTTGCGTTGAGAACGCTTGCCATCACCTGGCCGCCAAGAGATGTACATCCCAGCCAGGATCAATGTGGAGGCGGCTCAGGTGCATGGCAATGTTAGATGGCGGAGGAGTAAAAGTAGGATTGGATCGATGCACAGGAAAAAAGGCAGAACTACCAGATCTCGGAGTCTTCCCAACTTGTGGGCAACATGGTATTAAGTCAACAATACAAGCTGGCGGCTAGACATAGGCTCGAAGCTTCGCGAAGTTGGCTTGAGCATACTCACCAACTGTCGCGTCGGCCCTGACTACAACAAGCCATTAATTGGAATCCTTGGCTTTCTCACGCGCAGCTTTGGCGATCCCAGTTTGTGCCAGTTGGCCTATCGAATCTATTTTAGAGAGAGAAAGACTATTACTGCGAAGAACGCGGGCAAAAATGCCGTGAAGTACATGGCGCTGGAAACGCCGGGCTTCAGGACGCAGAGATCGTGTCTGTGAGGGTGATGCCGGACAAGAACAGGCTGTCCCGGGACGAGACAGTGCATGGCATCGTGGGCGGGCTCAGGAAAAGAAAAGTATTGCAAGCCAAAGCGGAAGCGGTTACCCACGTACTCGCAACCAGCCACTGTGTACCTGTATGTCACGACAGGAGTGTACGTGGTGTATTCAGGTTGATCATCCACCACGAGTTCCGCCGTGAGGACTGACCCTGTTGCAGTCGGCCATTCGGCACACGTAAATCCCCGCCAGACTATAAACAAGCACCAAAGCGTAAGGCTGGCCAGAGGAACGATGAAAACTAGTGCGAGGAACGTCGTGTAAGCCTGAGTCATTGCTCTCAATAGGCGCTAGCGAAGAACTTGCTGCAGTGCATCTAACTCTTTCTTAGAAGGTTCCGTGAACCCCCCAGCGGCCAAGCCGGCTTTCCGTGAACCACGGCCAGCAAAATTGAGCAAGGAGCTCAAGAGCTCACTACTCATCAAGGGTTCAGGGCGAAGTCTGATACATCAATCACTGTGGTTCACGGGTCCGTGACCCACATGTTCGAAGTGCTACACGCCATCCAAGCAGCAATGGCGTTCAACTGTCTCAACGCGACAGACTTGGCCTTGATAGCGGGCTGGAACGGTTGCTCCGATCAAGCCCCCGCCGGCACCCAGCTGCCATGCAGCCCGTGGGGAATGGCCAGGGGGAGCTCCAGCACCGCCTGCTCGCTCATGTCGGCGGCGTTGAGGATCACCAGGTCGCTGGCGCAGCGGGCGCCGTTCCAAACCAGGCACAACGCCCAGCCGCCGTCTTCGGCCGGGGCGGTGGGATGCGGCACCATCAGCGGCTCGCTCACGAAGCCCCGCGGCGCCGCGCTCCACACGCGGCGATCGCCCGAGGCCAGATCCAACTTCTCGATCGCCTGCAGGGGGTCGTTGCCGCGCTCGCGCTCGGCCACCGCCATCCAGGCGTAGCGGGCATTGAGCCCCTGGCGGGCCGGATTCACGCAGGCGAACTCACAGCAGCGCTGCTCCAGCCACTCCTGGCGCACGGCACTCTTGGGATCCGTGCGAGCCAGATCGAGGTCGATGCGGCAGCGCATCAGCTGGCCTTCGGGGATGCTGTCGAAATCCACCGCGCGGAAATCGGTACCTGGGCCGATCGAGGGGAAGTCGGCATACACGATCGAATCGATCACCAGCTCCGCGCCATCACGGGCCTCGAAGGCGTTGAGATGGTGGAACACGAAACCCTCCGGCGCCGGCACCTGCAGCGGGGCCGCCAGCGCACCGTCTGGGCCGGAACTGCCGGCACCGGGCCGGGGGATCAGCCAGAAGGCCCCAGCCTGCCCGGGCTTGCTGGCCAGACACTGGGCCGCCCCCTTCTGCCCCAGCACGAAGGGCAGCGGGTTGAAGGCCACGGCGTTCTGCAGAAACACCGCCCAGTGGGGGGTGATGGCGAAGTCGTGCAGGAAGGCGAAGCCCTTGAAGCTGTCGCGGCGCTCGGCCAGCAGCTGGCCCGCCTTCACGCCGGCAGCCGGGTCGTCCTGCGTGGCGAACTCCATCAGCCGGATCGTGCTGGTGGGGCCGGCCTTGACGCCGAAGGTCACCATCCGCGGGCTGCCGTGGTGGCCGGGATCGAAGCGGGGGTGAGCGCTGAAGGCCTCACCGGGCTTGAGCAGCCCGTCCAGACGTGAGAGGCCGCGGGTCTCGAGCGTGTCGGGGTCGAGGGCGTGGGGTTCGGCCGCCTCCCACAGGGCCAGCAACTGATCGCCCAGGCGCACCACGTGGGTGTTGGCGATGTTCTTGAGCCGCAGGTCGAAGGCGTTGGCCAGCACCCCACCCGGCTTCTGGGTGCCGAACACGCCGCGATACACGAACTTGCCGGCCTGCTCTTCCGCCTGCCAGCCCTCGGTGCGCACGAAGCGGTTGCGCAGCACGGCGCTACCGCCCTCGAAACGCAGGGCTGTGATCATGCCGTCGCCGTCGAAGGGGTGGTGCACCCACTGGCCGCCGCGCTCCAGCCTCCCCGGCCCGTTGCGGTAGAGGGTGCCCACCAGGGCCTCAGGGATCGTGCCCCGGGCCGCCGACACCGGCACATCGCTGAGCTCCACGCCCACGTTGCGGAAGGCGCTGGCCCAGTCGTCACGGGCGAACCGGGGAGCGCTGGCTGCTGAGCTGCTGGGGGCTGGTGCGGGGCTGATGGTCATACCGCGGGTGCCGACCGGGCGCTGGCGAATTGAGTCGAAAATAGGGAGGCGTAGCGGCCACCGCGGGCCAGCAGCTCGGCATGGCGACCCGACTCCACCAACCGGCCAGCCTCGATCACGCAGATCCGATCGGCATTCACCACCGTGGAGAGGCGGTGGGCCACCACCAGGGTGGTGCGGTTCTGCATCAAGCGGTCGAGCGCCTCCTGCACCACCTGCTCGGAGGCCGAGTCGAGCGCCGAGGTGGCCTCGTCGAGAAACAGGATCGGTGCGTTCTTGATCAGGGCCCGGGCAATCGCGATCCGCTGACGCTGGCCGCCGGAGAGCAGGGTGCCGTTCTCGCCGATCAAGGTGGCGTAGCCCTGGGGCAGCTCACTGATGAAGTGATGGGCGTTGGCGGCCCGGGCAGCCGCCTCGATCGCCTCGGGGCTGGCGCTGGCGTGGCCATAGGCGATGTTGCTGGCCACCGTGTCGTTGAACAGCACGGTGTTCTGATCCACCACGGAGATCAGGCTGCGCAGATCGGCCAGGGCCAGCTGGCGCAGATCAACGCCGTCGAGGGTGATGGTGCCGGCCTGGGGTTCGTAGAAACGGCAGAAGAGATCGATGATCGTGCTCTTGCCACCGCCGCTGGGACCCACCAGGGCCACGGTGCTGCCGCAGGGCAGCTCCAGATCCAGCTGGTCGATCACCGGGTCGTCGCCATAGGCGAAACACACGCCCCTGGCCTCCAGCCCCCGCTGAAAACCGGCCAGCGGGGTGGGCTGGGGAGGATCCACCGGATCGGCCGGCGTGTCGAGGATGGCAAACAGCTCCTCGGCCGCCGAGAGACCCTGCTGCAGGGTGGCATTGGCCTTGGCCAGCCCCTTGAACGGGGCGTAGCAGAGATACAGCGAGGTGAGGAAGGCGAAGAAACTGCCGGCAGTGCGGCTGCCATCGATCACCGCCTCGCCGCCGTAGATCAGCACGGCACTGAAGCCAAGGGCGCCGATCAGCTCCATCAGCGGCTGGTTCACCAGCTTGGCCCGGGTGGTGCGCAGGGCTGAGTGGAGCACCGAGCGGTTTTCGGTCTGGAAGCGTTCCAGCTCGTAGGCCTGCATGCCGAAGATCTTCACCACCCGCGAGCCCACCAGCGCCTCCTGCAGAAAGGCGGCCAGCTGGGCCAGGCGGGTCTGCCCCTTGCGCGAGTGCCGGCGCACCTTCCTGGAGGAGTTCAGCACCGGCCACACGCCCAGGGGGAAGAGGATGAAGGCAATCAGCGCCAGCAGCCAGTCCTGGTAGAAGGCCACCACCACCAGTGCCAGCAGGGTGAGTCCATCGCGCACGAGGTGGGAGAGGCCATCCACCAGGCCGCTCTTCACCAGGTTCACGTCGGTGAGCACGCGCGACACCAGCACCGTGGAGGGGTGGCGGTCCACATAGGACTGGGGAAGCTCCAGCACCTTGCCGGCCAGGTCGGCCCGCAGGTCGGCGGTGATCCGCTGCCCCACCGATTCCGTGAGGTAGCCACCCAGAAACTGGGACACGGCCCGCAGGCCGATCACCCCCAGGATCACCAGGGGGGCCAGGTAGAGGCGGCTGCGATCGTTGGTCGGCAGGATGTCGTCGAACAGGGAGCGGATCACCAGCGGCACCAGGCCCGTTGAGGCCCCGTACACGACGTTGAACAGCAGCGCCAGGCTGAACAGCGGCCAGAGGTAGCGGCGGCCGTAGGCCAGGAAGCGGCGATGGGGCGAGCGGGTCATGGCAGCAGCTCCAGCAACAGGTCCACCGCCCGCTCCGAGGCACCGGCGGGCCCCATCTTCGATCGCAGCTCCGTCACCGCCGCCTCCACCTGCGGGCGGCTGGCCTGCAGGCCGCGCACGGCCCGCACCAGGGCCTGCGGGCCCAGATCCCGCTGCACCAGCTCCGGAAACTGCCGCCGGCCCAGCACCACGTTGGGCAGGCCCATGGTGCGCCGGCCGATCACCAGCCTGGCCAGCAGATAGGTGAACCAGGAGAAGCGATACACGATCACCGGCGGACAGCCCAGCAGCGCGGCCTCGAGGGTGGCGGTACCGGAGGCGATCAGGCCGGCGTCGGCGGCCGCCAGCAGGTTGTAGGTGTCGCCCGCGATCAGGGGCACGGGCAGGGGTCCGCCCGCCACCTGCTCCAGGAAGGCCCGGTCCACGGTGGGAGCCTGCAGCAGGGCCACCTGCCAGCCATCGGCCTTGAGCAAGGCGGCGGCCCGCAGCAGATCGGGCAGCAGCAGACGCACCTCACTGCGGCGGCTGCCCGGCATCAGCGCCAGCAGCTGCTGCTCCGGGGAAAAGCCGTGGCGGCGGCGGGTGTCCGCGGGTGCCGCGCTCACCCGCAGGCCATCCAGCAGGGGATGGCCCACGTAGCGGGCAAAGGGGCGGCCATGGGCATTGAAGATCGCCTCCTCGAAGGGAAAGATCACCGCCAGCCGGTCGATGAAGCCGGCCATGCGCCGGGCCCGCCCCTGGCCCCAGGCCCACACCTGGGGCGCGATGTAGAACAGCACTGGGATGCCCCGGCGATGGGCTTCCCGCGCCACGAACTGGTTGAAGCCGGGATAGTCCACCAGCACCACCGCATCGGGGCGGTGCCGATCCATCTGCCGCTTGAGCTGGCGCATCACCCGCCAGTGGCGCGGGATGCTGCCCACGATTTCCACCAGGCCGGCAGCCGAGAGCTGCTTCACATCCGCCAGCAGCTCCAGGCCCGCCGCCCCCATCTGGGCCCCACCAACCCCCACCAGGCGCGCGGCGGGACAACGGCGCCGCAGGGCCTGGAGCAGGTGACCGCCGTGCAGATCCCCGGAGGCCTCCCCAGCCACCACCAGGATACGGGGCGCCATCAAGCCGTTCTCAGGCATCGGTTGCTTCCCCGGGCCAAGCAGCGAGCCGTTGCAGCACCGCATCGGTGATGGCGGCCACCACCTCGGGATCGAGCACCAGCGGCAGCGGCACCACCCGTTCCTGCCAGCCCGCCGGCAACCGCTGCCAATCCTTGACGGTGGTCACCAAGGTGGCTTGGAGCGTCGAGGCACGCTGCTGCAGGCGGTGGAGATCCTGGGGAGCATAGGGATGGTGGTCGGGAAAGCTCCGCCGCTCCAGCACCGGCAGGCCGGCCTGCTCTAGGGCGGCAAAGAACTTGGCCGGCAGGCCGATCCCGCAGAAGGCCAGCAAGGGCAGGCCGGCGAGGGCGGCGGGAGGGGCAATCCAGCTGCTGAGCTGGAAGCGGGGCTTGGCGGCCGGCCAGGGCAGGGCCGCTGCGGCCGCTGGGCCGCTGCCGGTGAGCACCAGCAGATCGGCGCGCCCCAGCTGGCGGGCGGGCTCCCGCAACGGACCCGCTGGAAACACCAGGCCGTTGCCCAGGCCATGGGCCCGGTCCAGCACCGTGATGTCCAGGTCGCGGGCCAGGCGCCAGTGCTGCAGGCCGTCATCCAGCAGCAGCAGGTTGGCGCCGGCGGCGATGGCGGCCCGGCCGGAAGCCAGCCGGTCCCGTCCCACCCACACCTGGGCATCGGGCAGTTGCTGGCGATACTCCAGGGCCTCATCGCCCACGGTGGTGGCGTCGTGGGCCCCATCCACCCGGCACGATAGGCGAGAGGTGCCGCCGTACCCGCGCAGCAGCACCGCCACCCGGTGGCCGCGGCGCTGCAGCTCCCGGGCCAGGGCGATCACCAGCGGCGTCTTGCCCGTGCCCCCGAGAGTGAGATTGCCCACAGAAACCACCGGCACCGGCAGGCGCAGGCCGGCCCCGCTCCGGCGCGCCCAGGCCACGGCCAGGGCGTAGAGGAGGCCAGCGCCCTGCAGGGCACGGCAGCGCAGGCTGGGCCGGGGCTGGTACCAGCGAGCAGGGGCCTGCAACATCAGGGCGTCAGAGCAGGGGTCTCAGAGCAGACCACCTCGCACAGGCTGCTCCCCGTGGAAGTCGTAACCATAGAGATTGATTTCCCCCCGGCTCCACGTCTCCACCAGCTGGCGGGTGCTGGCGTCATAGAACTCGGTCCAGTGGCGTCTGTTCTGGGGGCGCACGCCGGTCTTCGCCGCCAATCCCTCCAGGCTCGGCAATGGACTGAGGCCAAGCCAATGGCCCAGAGCCCGCAGATCGTCAGCCAGGGCTTCAAACCGCAGCACAAAATCCACCCGGGGCCGGCCCTGCAGTTGATAGAGGGTGTAATTGCCATCCAGGGCCTTGGCGGGGATGCGGCCCACCATCCGGCTGAGCCAACGGCGGGGACCCTTGCGGCGCACATACTCTCGAAACAAGCGCCGTTGCTGGTCAAACGCCAGGCTCTTCACACCCTGCTCGCGACAGCTCCAGAAGAAGTGCGACACGGTCTTGTCCCATGGGTTGCGGCAGAGGCTGATCACCCGATAGCTGCGATGCCGGCGGCCGAGATAGTCGTGGGCATGCCAGAGAGGGGAATGGGTCTTGATCCGCCAGGGATAGCCATAGCGGGTGAGAAACAGGGGCCTGGCAATACGAACACCAGGCGCGATCGTGCGCATCTCCTCCTCCTCCGGCCTCAGGGGCGTGGCCAGATCGCCGGCCCCGAGATGGGGGGAAAGCGCCAGTTCCACCGAGCTACCCGCCGTCTTGCGGGTTTTCACCAGGATGAAACGGTGGCGATCACTGATGATCATGGCCAGCCCTCAGCCAGCCTGGATCTGGCAGCCATCACGGAGACCCCGATCACCCATGGCCCCCAGAAAGGCCATTCAGGCGTTCAACGATCTGGTCGCAATAGGCAATGTCGTCGTCTGAGAGCTCATCCACATACCCGCCCACAACCCCCTTGCGCACTTTGAAGCTATCGGGCTGCTCTGGATCGGCAGGCGAAAGGATCTTGCCGTAAACGCTGGCGTACTCACCAGCCTTCTCCTTCTCCTGCATGCGCTCAAAGGTGCTGTCCGCCACCACGTGATGAATGCGGGCGTGATCCACCTCAGCACCGAAGAAGGCAATGATGTCAGCCAGCATCGCCTCGGTATCTGCACGCAGACCTTCGTAGCTCGCCACCATCATCTGGGGGCGCTTGCTGGCAAGATCCAACCACATTTGATTGTAGAGAATGATTTTCTCAAGCCCATGGCAGGGGTCGCGCAGGAACTCGGAGATTGTGCCGGAGTAGCCATCTCTGCGATACAACTTCTGGTAATAGCCAGACACAGCCGTATCCCGAGGATCACGGTGGAGGAAGAGAATGCGTCCATATTTCCGAGCCGTGGATGTGTCGAGCTTGCTGATCGGCCGACCATTGCCATGGCCGGCTCCCGCATGGGTCCACTCGAGCGGCAGTCCAACTTGATCAAGCATCACCCGCAACCAGGTGCGGCCCGACTTCGGGAACGAAATAACGGCATCCATGGTGGGGCTCACTTGGAAGACGGAGTTTTGTTGGCATGGGGAAAGCCACGCCGTGGAACAGGCTGCTGCAGAAAATCACACAGCTTGGCCCAGCCATCACCAGAGAAGATATCCATCACAAGAAAGTTGGGCTTGTCTTGGAAATAATTCAATACTGCGGCATTGTGGGCGCGATAGGCATTCAGCCAGGCGACCTGCGCTTCCGGACTGCTGGCAGGATCGGCATGCTCCCCAAACAACCATGATCGCATGGGCCTGATCCGTCTGCCCTTGTAATAGCGCAGACAACTATCCAGCCATTGCTGCTCATCACGAACCGTGAGCACAAAGCGAGCATCTGGACATGAATAAGCCAGCTGCTGCCAGATCGTGAAGTAAGGATTATCCAGAAAAGCGTCAAACAAATCCAGGGTTGGCAGCTGATAGTTACCAGCCTCAATCAGCTCGATCAGGCCCCGGCCCTCATCGCCGCCATGCCAACTGGCGGAGGAATCACCATGAATGGTGCGGTAGCCAAGAATCTTCAGGGCTCGGGCCAGGCTGCTAGTGCCCGTCTTGTGAAAACCGACACCGAACACCTTGGCCCCGTGGGCCCGACCTGTGCTCGCCTTCAACGTGGAGAGACCACCCTTCAGCCGGCGCAGCAGCCTTCCAGCACCGGTGAGCGGCGAGCCCCGTTCATCCGCGCCCACCTGATCGTGGAAGCGACGGTAGTGCAAAATTTTGGGAGTGGCTTCACTCGGACTCCAGATCCGCACATACTTCTCATATCGAACATTGTATTCAGGCGGCAGCACATAGAGTCTGAGATCACTGCTCCAGATCAATTCGCGAAGAGTCGTCTGGTCTTTGCTGAATCCGGCTTCATGATAAGCGCTGCTCCAGGACTGGAGAAAGTCCAGCGTGCGCTCACTACTTCGATAGAGGATCACGCCTCCATTGAGCTGGGGGAATGACTGCGGCAGTTCAATCTGCCACTGCTCCACGTGGGTACGCCGATTGCGCGCATGGGCATGGGCCATGGCAATATCAAAACGCTCCAGGAGCCCAAAGAGATCACTGATATCTTCAATAACTCTTGTGTCCGTATCAAGATAGAGCGTGCGCTCAAACCTGGTGCGGGGCAGATAGTCGACCTTGGAGCGACGATGGGGCGAATCAATGATCTCGACCCTGTCGAACAGTCCCGACTCCAGCACATCCGGCGAATCCGTAAAGATATCAACCGGCAGATTCGGCAACAACGCTTTCACCGACCGCGCAGAGTGATTAGCAGCCACAGCATAGGCTTGGCCAGCCGCAATATAAAGAACTCCACAGGACGGTTGCATCATTTCTGCGAGCTCATCGTTTCAGCAATCTAGCAGGGGGAAACCCGGCCAGAAC